>WNGR01002543.1_pt1 | contig 19958 bp, 23 predicted proteins | sample 5407581 | NCBI WGS metagenome assembly WNGR01 (sample SAMN13153383, study PRJNA577476) | soil metagenome | isolation source: 80 cm soil or saprolite under Garry oak tree replicate 2 | place: USA:California | collected 2016-06-15 | reverse complement strand
GTGTCCAGCGAAACGCGGTAGACGTTCAGGTAGCTCGACAGCTCCCGCTCGATCTCTTGCTCACTCACCTTGTCTCCGAGCGCCCGGGTGATGTCATGGACATGGGGCGCCAGTTCCTCCTTCACAGAAGTCACGTTCCTGAGGCGTGTCTGTTTCTCGCCTCGTCCTCGAGTAGGGGGCCGTCCTATTTAGGGGTTCGGCGGGGTCGGTGAAAGTACCACGTCCGTGCACAAACTTCATTCCCGCCGGCTCGCTTGGCGAGGCCCGTGGACACGGACGAGATGCTCCGCGCGGTCATCGAGTTCCTTCGGACTTGGCGGGAACAAGCTCCGGCGAAGGTCCGAACCCCGTGGGGCATGATCTACCGAGATGACCGGTTTCCCTTGATCCATCAAGCGAACCTCGGGTGGGTGATGACCCTTCCGAAAGAAGGTCCGAAGCAGATCATCGAGGATCTCGCGGACACGTTCCGAGGTTCGGCGGTCCCGCATCAGGCCGTCCTGTTCGAGGACGCCCAGGAGGCCTTCTCTGTTCAGGAGGAGTTCGCTCGCCTCGGATTCCGTCCGACCGCGGAGCTCGCGTTGGCGAAAGTCGGGCTGCCGGACTGCATCGTGAACCCGGAGCTGGCGGTACGCCCCGTCGCGGAGGAGCCCATTGAGGATGACTTTCGATTCGTCATGACCGCGACTGAGACAAGCTCCGGCCATTCCCCCGCCGTCATCGATCAGATGTGGGGCGTCTGGCGGGAACGGTCTCGCCGCGTGGGAATGCAGCCCTACGTGGCATACTTGAATGGCACGCCTGTGGGGACAGTCAGCGTGTGGCCGCGCGGGGTCTTCGCCTGGATCGACGACGTCGCGACCCGCCCGGAATTCCGGATGCGGGGCGTCGGGCGCACGATGATTTTCGAGGCATGCAAGCGGGCAATCGAGGCGCGGTGCGAATGGGTCGTCCTGATCTCTGATTTGTTCGACACCCCGCAAACGATGTACAAGACGCTCGGGTTCGAACCGATCGGCGAGGTCCGCGGGTTCTTGCGGGAGTGACTCGTGGGCCGAATCCTTTTACGCGGTGGGCCCGATGGCGGCGCCCGTGGACCTGGGGATTCGGGGAAAGGTCGCGCTCGTCGCGGCCGCGAGCCAGGGAATGGGGCGCGCGACGGCGCTCGCCCTCGGGCGCGAAGGCGCCAAGGTTGCGATTTGCGCGCGGAACGAAGCACCGCTCGAAGCGACCGCGAAGGCGATTCGCGACGAGACCGGCGCGGAGGTCCTCTCCGTCGCCGTGGACGTCGCGCGAGCGGATGGAGTGCAGCGCTTCGTCGAGCGAGCCATCTCGGCATTCGGCGGCGTTGACCTCCTTGTCCCGAACGCCGGGGGACCGCCGACCGGAAGGCTCGAGGACCTGTCGGAAGACCAATGGGCGCGGGCGTTCGATCTGACGCTCCAAAGCACCGTCCGGCTCTGCCGCGCGTGCGTGCCCTCGATGAAAGTCCGCCACGGCGGTGCCATCGTCGCGATTACCTCGATCAGCGTGAAGCAACCCCTCGAGAACCTCGTTCTCTCGAACACGATGCGTGCCGGGGTCGTCGGCCTCGTGAAGACCCTCGCGCGGGAGCTCGGCGGCCACGGGATTCGCGTGAACGCGGTCGCTCCGGGCTGGATCGCGACGGACCGGCATAAGGACCTGGCCCGGACTCGCGCGGAGCGAGACAAGAAGACGCTCGAAGCCACGCTGGCGGACGATGCGAAAGAGGTCCCGCTGGGGCGGGTCGGCCGTCCCGAGGAGGTGGCAGACCTAATTGTCTACCTGCTGTCCGAACGGGCGTCATACATCACGGGCAACATCGTGCAGATCGACGGCGGCCTCTACCGAGGCGTGCACTGAACGTCAACGTCCGCGGCGGTAGCGGGTGTCAGACTTGTTTCGGCTGCTTCGCCGGGATATTCGAGCACGACCAGCACGAGCGTCGGGAGGTGCTGTTCCACGCGCGGCACTGGCGGCACTGCCATGTGTCTGAGGCGGGGGCGGTGCCGGGTCGGAGGCTGAGGCGCGTCACGGCGGCCCCGCAGGACCAGCAGACCGTCAACTCGGCCTCGTTCGTGACGCCGCAGTGCGGGCAATCCCAACTCGGGCCGAGCAGCTTCGGAAGCTTCCGCGCCCGGAGGCGCCAGTCGACCCACGCGAAGACGACGCCGCCGACGAGGAGAAGGAGGAACGCGCCGGACAGGAGGTCGTCCACGACGATGAAAATTCCCGGGGCCCGGTAATATAGGCTCTCGGCCGGGTATCAGCCGCGATACTTTTCTCGTCGTCCGGACTACTGATTGAACGTCTCGACTTTCTCGTACGTCTGCTTCAGGAACTTGATCAGGACGTCGCGGTTCCGACGCAGGTGGCTCTCGTACCACACCCGGACCAGGTCGGCGAAGATCCGGTGCAGGTCGTCCACGTTCACGCGGTCGAGCGGCTGATCGTAGAGCGTGTGGATCGTCCAGATCCGCTTCCACCCGCTGTACTTGTAGTAGTGCTCGCCCTCGCAGTACTCGAACGTCACGCGCAGGTGGGCCTTCCGGTCCGCCTCGACGTAGTTCACCTTGAGCGCGTCCCCGATCCGCCCCTGGTCCATCGAGCGGTCGAGGAGCTGCACCGACTGCACCGCCGCGGGGTTGAAGCCGGGCCGCCAGCGCCAGTCGCCGTCGGGGAACGTATCCGGGAACACGGCCCAGTTCGTGTACGACGGCTCCATCGCGAAGTGCACGTTGATCTTGTTGAAGCGCTTCCAGACCTTCCAGAAGTCCTCGATCAGGGTCTTGTTGAGCTCGAGTCGGGCGACATTCTGCTCCCCGACATCCTCGATGATCTCCTTGGTCTTCTTGTCGAGCTCTGCATCCAGGGAGGAGAACCAATCATCCCCCTTGGCCTTCTTCGCGGCCATGGCCAAGTCCCTTCTCTCCGGCCTCGAATGAAATGTCTCGCTATATAGGTATTTGTTAGCGGCATCGGGAGACCGACCTCCCTAGGGAGACGAGATGTTGTCGAGCGCGTCGGACGTGCGGAACGCGTGTGCGAAGTCGGGTGCACCGAGCAACGCAGGTGCGCTCGATCCGCGCACTGTCGATAACCTGATGGCGAAGTCCGCGGTCAGTTCACTTGGCGCTATCATCTCGAATGCTTCCGGGCACCGCATCAGCGGCGGTTTCGCGGATTACCGGGCGCGCGTTTAAGCCGTGAACCGCGAACGATGTACCGTTAAACGGGGCCTGCCCCCAGGAGGAGTTAGACCCCACCATGGCATCGAAGAAACACGCGAAGAAAGCGAAGAAAGGCAAGCGCTGATAGTTGACTGCGCTCGAGCCGGTTGTGGAGACTTTCATTTTTTCCGTTTCTTTGCATCGTCCGTCTTCCGGGCGAGGCGAGAGGCGAGCCGCGTGTGGAGGACCTCGCTCACCACTTTCCCGTCCGCGCGGCCGCGCACTCGTTCCATCACGCGGCCCATGAGCGCCTTCTCCGACTCGGGGCCGCGCGTTCGGATCATCTCGTCCGAGGCGACGAGGATTTCGTCGACGATCCGTTCGAGCTCCTCGTGGCCCAACCCCGTCACCCCGAGCGCCGCGATGGCCTCGGAAGCCCGAAGCTTCCGGCGGCCCATCTCCCGGAGGATGTCGGGAACCGCCTCCTTTGCGAATCGGCCCGTCTTCAGGAGCGAGAACAACTCGCGGATGTGGTCCACGGGGATTGCGTCCACGTCGATCGATTCCCGCCGCAGCTCCGGGAACTTGTACAGGAGGACCGTCGCGACGAGCTTCGCCTCACCGAACTCCCGTGCGATCATCTCGAACGCCTCATCGCTGCCCTCCTGCACGAGTTGGCGCGCTTGCTGCTCGTGGACGGCATATTCCCGGGCGAGGCGCGCGATCGTGATCTCGGGCCGCTCCGGGAGGTGCTCCCGAATCCTCGCTAGCCGCTCGTTCGTGACCCGGATGGGCGGCGCATCCGTCTCCGGGTACATCCTGGCCTTTCCCGGCAACGGACGGGCGTACGCGGTCGTCCCGTCCGGGCGGGGCTCCCGTGTCTCGGGGGGAACGCCGTGGAGGGCGGCCGTGGCGCGGGGATGCATCTCCTCGATCGCGTGGCGGGCTTTCGCCTCTTCCTCCGCGACGAGCACGAACGCGTCATCCAGGCCGCCGATCTTCAGTGCCTTGCGGACGGCGGCCACCTCGGACGGCGTGATTCCGTATCCTGGCAGTTCGTCCGAATGGAAGATCCCCGCCACTCCCGCGACGCGGGCGTGGGCCGCGAGTTCCGGACCGAGTTTGCCCTTCAATAAGCGAGCGAAGCCCGGGAGAACCCATCCGAGGACTCTCCCGCCGCGATCCAGCGCCGCGTGGACGACCTTCGATTGCGTCTCGCGGAATGCGGCAGTGAGGTCTTTGGGGTCCAGCGGGACGGCGCGGATCCTTCGATTCTTCAATTCGGCGGCGACGTCCAGGAGCATTCGTTGGCGTTCGACCTCCTTCTCGACGAACGTCGCAATCATGCGGAGCTCCTGCACGCCCTTGATTTCGATGCGAGCCCCGCCCGCGATCGAGACATTCAGATCCTCCCGGATCGTCCCGATTCCCCGCATCACCTTCCGTGTCGCGCGCAGGAGGGAACCGAACGCCAGGGCGACATCTCGGGCCTCCTCCGGGGTCTCGATGTTCGGCGTCGTCGCGAGTTCGACGAGAGGGATGCCGAGCCGGTCGAGCCGGTACACGACCTCGCCTTCCGACTCGCCGAGCTTCCTCGCGGCATCCTCCTCGAGCAGGATGGTCGGCACGCCGATTTGTTTTCCGGATACGTCCAGATGACCGTCGAGCGCGAGGAGCGCCGACCGCTGAAACCCGGCGGTGTTCGAGCCGTCGATCACGAGCTTCCGCATGAAGTGGACTTCGTTCACGGGCTTGGCGTCCAACAGGAGTGCGATCTCGAGGGCGATATCGAGCGCCTCGGGATTTGGCGGGTGCGGCGGCTCCTCGTCCGCCTCGACGAGACACGAGTTCGGGGTCGCCTCGTAGACGAACACGAGGTGGCGTTTCGCCTCTTCGATCGCGGCCGCATCCACCTCTCCCAGTTCGGATTGGGTCGGCCGGAGCCGACGGTGGAATCGCATTCCACCCTGGAGATCGACGAGTCCGGAGGCGCACTCGCAGAACAACTTGCGCGTCGCGAGCTGCTGGTGAATCTCGAGGCCGACCTTCAGCCCGAGCGCGCGATAGTCCATCGGCTCAGGAAGTCCGGAGTCCGTGATTAAGCCTTTCCCGCGGCCGTCTCCTCCGGTACGCGGGCCTTGCGGAGGTCTCCCTGGAGTCCGGCGATCCGGTCCTCCGCCGCCTTGAGCGCCCCCTCGAGATCGGAGATGCGGGCCGCCGCTTCCTTGAGTTCCGTCCACAGGATGTGATATCGCCGCGCCGCACGGTACTCCCGCAGCGGCTCCGGATCCGCCGGTTCCGGCTCGCCGTCCGTCGCGAGGATGTTCTTCACGTAGAAGTCCCGGTCGAGTTCGGGCATCGCCGCCATCTGGCGGAGGAGATGCGGCGGGTAGTCCGGTTTGAGGGTCGAAACGGCCCGGATCGCCATCATCACCGCGTACTCGCCGCAGCAGTTGAAGTCCCGGACGGGCACATGGTTGTCGCCGTGGGTCTGGCGATGGGTCTGGGTGAACATCTCCCAGATCCGCTCGTATTCATCGAGGCCGGCCATTGGATCAGCGAGCGAGAAGGCCGCGACGCTCGAAAGTACCTTTGGGATACTCGCACGGACGAGAACTCGTGCCGATGGCTTCTTTTGCCGTCTCGCGGTGCCGTTCGCGTGGGCCGCGTCTGGGATTTCGCCAAACGGCGGATCGCCGGGTACATCGTGTTCTGGCTCGTTGTCGTCTTCGTGATTTACGTCTTCTACAAGGGGAACCTCCCCGCGCAGGCGGGCATCTTCATCCTGGCGTTCGCCTTCACGGTGTCCGTCGCGTTCACGGGTCGGATGAAGCGGAAACAGCGGGAGCGGCGCGAGGCGTCCAAGCTCCGCGGACGTTAGCCGTGCGGCTCGCGGTACGGGGATCGCAGCGTGCCTTCGTTGCGCTTCCGGCGGTGTTCCTTCTCGTTCTTGAGCCACGCGAGGAGGCGGGACGCGGCGCCGAACGGCCGGAACTCGAAGACCACCTTGCCATGCTCCTCATCTTCGGTCTGGAGGAGGACGCGCCGGCGTTTGGGGACCACGTCAATCGTCTCCTCGAGGGGAATCTCGTGGAACCGCTTCCCTTTCTTGCCACCGGGGAGGTCGAGCCAGTCGGAATCGAGGAGGAGGAGGCGCCTTCGGGTCTGCCACACCCATCCCTTCCTCGCGTCCACCAGCGTCTTCTTCGCCATGGCCACAGGTTTGTAGATCTCATACTTGAGCTCGCGATACCCGATGATCTGGTCGCCGCCGGAGAGGACCGGCTCGTTCGCCTCCGTGAGGACGACGCCGACCTCGCCGACCTGGTCGATCTTCATTCGGCCGATGCCAACCTCTGGGGCGGGATAAGCTTACCGAGCGAGGTCGGGCGATCACTCCGAGAACTCGTCGAGGCCGATCGACGGGTTGATCTCTCCCGCCACGTTCGTCGCGATCGCCCGCGCGACCTCGGCGGGCTCGCGCGTGTGCCCGAGCACCCACATCAACTTGACGTACGCCGTCTCCGGGCTCATGTCCTCGCCTCCGATCACGCCCGCCTTGATCAGATCGCGGCCGGTGTCGTACACGCGCATGTTCACGCGTCCCTGGAGGGTCTGTGTCGTCATGACGATCGCCACGCCGTCTTTCGCGAAGCGGTGCACCACGGGGACGAGGTCCTCGGAAACGTGGCCGAGGCCCGTGCCCGCGAGGACGGCCCCATGGACCCCCTGAAGGATCCCCTCGAGTTCGGATCCTCGCTGACCGGGGTAGAAGTACGTCAGGGCGACGTTCGTGTCGAGCGCGTCGTCCACTTTGGTCGGACCGCGGGACCTAGGCAACACTCGCTGGGAGAGTTCGACCCGGCCATCCGCGAGGACCCGTCCGAGCGGCGTGGCGTTCAGGGACCGGAAGGCGTCGCGGCGCGACGAGTGCATCTTCCGGACCTTCGTGCCGCGATGGATCACCCCGAAGGAATCGCTCGTCTCGCCGTGCATCACGGCCACGACCTCGCCGAGGTCCGCGGTCGCGACGCGGGCCGCGCTGAGCAGGTTCGTTGCGGCATCTGAGGAGGGGCGGTCGCTCGACCGCTGCGCCCCGACCACCGCGACGGGGCCGGTCAGCTCGCGTAACATGAAGGACAGCGCCGCCGTCGTGAAGTGGAGCGTGTCGGTCCCGTGCGGGATGATCACGCCGGTCGCGCCCCCGTTGAGTTCCTTCCCCGCCTCCCGTGCCAAGTTCTGCCAGTTCTCGGGCTTCAGGTTCTCGCTGTAGATGCTGTAGATGACCCGGGCTCGGACGTTGCAGACGTCGAGCAACTCGGGGACGCTGAAGACGAGTTCCTCCGCCGTGACCGCCGGATGGACGGCCCCTGTCCGGTAGTCGACGTACGCGGCGATCGTGCCTCCCGTGCCGAGCACCGCGACGGTCGGTTTGTCCTTCGCGGGCGCGGGAAGATTCCGCTGAGCTTTCGTCGGAGCGTGCTTCGTCACGACCTCGACGGATTCGACATCCCGGATCGCGATCCCGATGTTGTATCCGTTCGGCAGCTTGACCGTCAGGATGTCGTCGCCGCTGAATCCGTGGTGCGGCATGAGGATTCCCTCGTACCGCTCGCCCCTCGCACGGACGACGACGGCGTCCCCCCGGTCCGCCTTCGAACGGTCGAGCAACGCCCGCACGCGTGGCGGGTAGTCCATCACGTCTCGGAACCGGTCGGCCGGATATGGTCTTTGTGCCGCGAAGGCGAAAAGACCGGAACACCATCGCGGCGTCGATGCATCGCACCGCCCGGGAGGTCCTGAACGAACTGCGGTGGCGTGAGCCCGGTCGGCTTTCCGATGCGGTGCTGTGGTACGTCGACCGAGCCCGCCCGGAAGGCTATCGACTGATTCGCGGTTCCGAGATCGTCGACCTCGAGCGCCGCTATTTCACGACCACCAGAGCGCGCCTCCCCTACTCCAAGATCGTCTGGATCGAGTGCGGCGAGGAGGTCCTGTACACTCGACGTGTCGCTCGCTGAAGCGGTTTCTAGACATTCGGAGGCGAGGCGGGAACCGAAGGGGGTGGCGGCTTCGCTATCGAGGCGTCGGAGTGCGAAGCCGATCTTGTCGGCTCACGTGTGCTTGGACCAGGGGAGGTATGGGTTGGCCGCCGCTAGGATTGCGCCGAGGAGCCCGATGACGCCGCCGATCGTTCCCGGCAGGCCGCCGAACGCGAGCAAGACGATGCTGACGACGCCCGCGACGATCGCGCTGTTCATCAGGTTCTTGTGGCCAATCTTGGGGGAGACCCACAGCGCGGCCCCGAGGACGACGTCGATCACGAGGACCGTCGTCGTGCTCGCGAGCTGGTTCGCTGCGATACCACCCTGAGCCCAGTCAATCGCGTACAGGAGAACGGACAGGAGGATCGCCAGCGCGCCCCCGAGCATGAGCAGCAACTCGTGCGGCTGCTTCTCTGCGAGGTCCGCCATGGCGTTCCTTCCGGCCGTCTCGTAGCTTTGGGTCATGGCGCCGGGCCACGGCCGCCCGTCGCTGATAAGCGTTCCTTTCCTGGACGCCGTCCTTGATAATCAGCTTCTGTGAGAATCATTCTCGGTAACGGATCGGGCCGCCCGTCACTGTAGGTTTTTGCTTGTTGGCGCGATGCCGGCCCGTGTTCCGATGAGCCGCTACCCCGAGGAGGTCCTGACGCGCACGAAGAAGGGCGACATCGAGGTCCGCTCCCAGATCGATCGAGGCCGGTACGTCCGGTACAACTACCTCCACCCGGAAACGGGCGAGCCGCTGGAGGGCGGGAAGCTCAAGCTCGTCCTCATCGCGGAAGGCGGGAAGACCGAGGAGTTCTTCATCATCCCCACGAAATCGAAACGGGATCTCCTCGTGCCGGCAGCGAACAAAGGTGCCCGGAAAATCTGGGACGGAACCCGAGCGGTCGATCTCTGAAGGCTCCGAGTCATGGGTCCGGGGCTGCGCTAGGGTACGAGGCGACTCGACGGTCCCTCGTCAGGCTCACGGACCTTCCTCGCGGATCATTGCGGCATGAGTGGCGGTGGGATCTCTCCTTCGACTTGCCGTGGGGGCTCATCGCTCTTGTCGTCTCGCTTCCGTACGACCATCGCCGCTTTCGCGCCGAAGAAGGATTCCAGGTAGAGGCGAATCCCCTCAATCTCGCTGACGTATCCGGACCATGTGGCGAGTGTCTTCCCGTACCTTCTCTCGACTTGCTTGACGACCTCCTCCGCCTTGCGGCGAACCGCACTCTCCCATCGGCCGCGGAAGATCACCGCTAGGTAGAACGACTGCCCGCTCACGACGGTCACGCGGTGGGTGCCCAGTTTCATCGAACGGAACTTCCCGGCCCCTAGCCCACGGAACGACTCATGGACGACGCTCTGCAGAGCGGTGAACATCGCGGCGACCACATCCGTATCGCGCTCCGGCGTCAGGCTCCGGGTGAGATGGGCTATCTTCCGTCCGTCCCAATGGATGAGGAAGACCTCCTCGACGGTCGGGCGCAGGAATCGGACCAGCAAGAGAAGGCCCAGCCCCGTGCTCAGAGCGACGAGCCAGGGCAGGGCGGCGAGGAGGGGATTCGCCGGGATCACTTCCACCTCCACCGTTGCGGTTGAGCCCGCCAAGCCGTCGCTCACCGTGACCGTCACGGTCTCGTGGAATGCGGCTTGAGAGTAGTCGAATATGAGGAAGCGACCCACGGCCCTCACGCGCGGATGGCCCCCGGTCGAGATTACGAGATCCCCCGTTACGTTGTCCGAATCCCGAAGGAACGGCGTCAGATCGAGGACCCAGCTCCCGAGGCCGTCATGGACCTGCTTGGGGATCGGGAGGATGACGGGGGCGTCGTTGACCGGCAGGACCGTGACATACATGGTGTCCTCGGCGATCGCTCCCCGGTTATCGGTGGCTCGGAAGACGACCGCCTGCCGGCCGCTCCAGTTCGTCAGGGCGCCGAAGTCGACGGAGTGGTCCGTCCGGATGTTCACGGTCACGTTGGTGGTGCGCGCCGTGAGTTGGACGAGGCCGTCGGTGTCCAGGAAGTAGTCGTCCAAGTCGAACGCTTGGAGCTTGACGGTGTCCTCGGGGAAGGTCACGTTCGGGAGGTGCCTCAGCAAGACGGGTGGATAATCGTCCGTCACGGTGACCGTCGTTGTTGCGGCGGCGACGCTGTCACCGTCGCTCACGGCAACCGTGAGGGGGGTCACGTAGGGCCAAGCGAGGCTGCCCAATCGGGGCGGGTAGACCAAAATGAGCACGAGGCCATCGACCGTCACGTTCGAGGGGTTTGACGTGGTGACAACAAGCTTCCCCACGGGAGTATCGCTGTCGGTCACGTAGGGCGTGAGGTCAAATCGATACGGGACGTCGAATCGGACGACGAGCGGCGGGAGCGACGTGACGACGGGCGGGTCGTTGATCGGGATGACGGTCACGAGGATCGTGTCCTCGGCGATGGCCCCTGTCGGGTCCGTGGCACGGAATGTGACGGTCTCCTGGCCGGTAAATCCCGATTCCGCTTGCATGTCGACCGTGTGGTCTGCATTGATCGTCACGGTGAGGTGCGTGAAGCCGAACGAGAAGAACAGGGAGTCATGGTCGGGGTCCGTGAAGTAGTTGTCCAGGTCGAAGACGTTCCGGCGGAACTCCCCTTCCGTGAGGGTCACGTCGGGGAGTTCCTTCGATAGGACGGGAGGATACTGGGACGTAACCTTGAGGGCGATGACTTGGGACGCCGCCAGCCCGGACGGATCGGTCACGGTGAGGATGACGTAGACCCATGTGTCCGAGTAACTCTGAGGGTAGAGGAACGTCACGTTGTGGCCCGATACGGTCGCGTGGACCGAATCATCGGACCCCAGGGTCAGCGAGGTTCGGAGGTCGTCGATGTCGGACATGTACGGATCGAAGTCGAACGTATAGGGCGTGTCAAACCGGACGTAGAAAACCCCGGGGGGATCGAATTTCGGCGCGTCGTCCACGGGCGTGATTTCGATGCGGACATCCTGACGGTCGGAGTTGCCGGCGTCGTCGTACAGCACGAAGACGACATCGTCCGTCCCGAACGCGTTTGGTTGGGGCCGGAACGTCAGTACATGGTTCCCCAAGAGGTTCGTCCCCGAGACCTGAAGAAGGGAGGCGTTGAGCCCGATGACGTCCCAATAGAGCCGGGTCGCGGGAGTGTCCGGATCGTAGGCGTACAGATGCAGGTCGACGGTCCAGGCGGGAGCATCTTCCGGTCGCGTTTGATCGGGAATTAGGCCAATGATCTGCGGGCTGGGGTCGGCGACGTACGTCACCTCGAGGACCGGCTCGAATCCCGCCCCGTACTCTCGAGCGGCGAACGAGGCGTTCCAATCGAGTGTTTCGTCCTGGGCTCGCAGCGCGAACCCGTCGTTCGGATAGGATCCGTTGACCCAGCCTCGGACCATTCCGGTCACGTTCCACGAGGCCCAGGTGCCAGCGGTCACGGTCGTAGTTGCGAGGGGCGACGAATCCATGTCGATGCCGGGCGTCGCCCACGCCGTGAGGCCGTCGCGCGTGTTCCACGACACCCCGACCCCCGAGGTGGCGCGGAGCGTGCCTAGCGTCCAGTTAAGCAACGCCTTCCCATCCGGCGAGTTACCGTCGAGCCAGAGGCCTGTGTTGGCCGTGTTGTAGCTGCCCGTCCGGGAGTCGTGGCCCAAGCTGCCGGTCCCGAAAGCGTAAACCCTGGCGGGCTTGGAGGGATCCGTGGAATTGTCGCTGACCACGATGACCTCCAGGGTCCCATCGCCATCGAGGTCTGTCACCGCGGGGGTGGTCCGCAGCCGTACGCCCGGACCGATCGGGTAGCGCATCACCTGGCTCCCATTCGCTGCTATGGCGTAGAGCGCGGCATCGGAGGACGCGGTGCCGTCGGTACCGTAGAGGATTTCGGGCTTGCCGTCTCCGTCGATGTCCGCCGCCGAGGGGATGCCGTAACCGCCCCCGTTCGTCCCCGGTGTGAAGGCCCAAGCGAGGTTCATGCCCGTCGACGCACGGTGGAGGCCTCCATCCGCCGTGACGAAATAGACTTCGAGGATGCCGTCGCCATCCGCGTCGGCCACAATCTGACCCGTGATGTTCGCTCCGGCGGGAGAGGTCGCATTGAGCACCGCGAAGTCGGAACCCCGCACGACGAACTCCTGGGAGCTCGCGTTAGCGTGGTCCCCGACGACGATTTCCCGCTGGGGGCCGTCCGTCAGGTTCGCGAGCGAGGCGGGGTCCAGCGGCACGGACGGCCCCGGCTTGCTCTGACCCGAGGTCCCTTGCTTGCAATCCCGTTCCCGAACGCGAACGTGGCCCAGAGTGTCGACGCCCACGATGTCTGGCGACGCCGTCCCTTGGACATCCCCGAGCGCGATCCCCAGGATGGCGCCGGTGGCACCGCTGTCGATGTACGTGCAGAACGGGGTCCCGTCCGATCCCCGAAGACCGTATACGACCGGATAGCTGGCCGCGATCCCGAGATAGACCTCCACGATCCCATCGGCGTTGGTGTCCGCGGCCGCGAAGGGGCCCAACACGCGACCTATGATGTCAAAGCTCGGGAGGCTGAAGCTCCACAGGTACCTGCCTCGCGGGTCGAGGGCGGTGATGGATCGGTTGGCAATCCCGTCCGTCGCGAACAGCACCTCCTGGTCACCGTTCCCCGTCAGGTCCGTAACTTTGATGGGGAAATCCACCGGTGCCGGAGCGTTGTAGGTCCAGAGGGCTGACAAGGCCGTCCCGTTCCACTGGAGGTCGACGACGCGGCCGTCCAGCGAGCCTACGATGACCTCAAGGAGGCCATCGCCGTTGAGGTCTGCGATGGCCGGAGAGGCAAAGCGGGAGGCTACATCGTACGTCCACAAGGGGTTTGCCGAGAGCTCCTTCGTTCGGTAAACAGGGACTGGAACCGACGGGTCGAGGCCATACCGGATCCGGTAGGTCTTGGTCTCCAACGCCGCGTGGCTACTGGCGAAAGCCAACTTGACGCCGATCACCTTCCCGCCAGACATGCTCACATTGACGATTTGGCTCGGTATCTCCTGCCCGAGGCTGTTGTAGACCCGGAAGTCCGCACGGGGATTCGTCTGAATTCCGCCCGGGATTGGGATTTGGACTAGGACGGGTTCCCTCGTTCGCACGAGACCGGCGGTTTCCCGGACCGTGACTTCCCTCTCGTACAGGAACCCCGTGCCCTCCGTCCACGGGGCTCGGACCCGGTACAGGTCGACGGCCCCTGACGAGTTCGTTTCCAAGGCTCGGGCACGGAGGGTCGCCGAAATGACGTCGGCATAGAACGGGATTGCGGACAAGTTGAACCCGACGAGCGATCGGTCGATACCCGTGGCCGCATCCCGCCCGACCAGGAGCTTCGAGATCGCGCCGAAGTTCCCGTCCGGATTCGCATCCACGACGTACGCGTCCCGGGATGCCGTCAAGTTCTCAGTTCGGGAAACGGGGGCCGAGGCGGGGAATGTGGAGGTCCCGCTCGTTGCCGGCGGCGCCATGAGAACCAAGAGCTGGAACGTCGCGAGGAGGATGACGGCGAGCCCGGAGGGTGGGCGGGAGTGAAGTGGCATCGCGGATCCGTCTGCAGTCCTGGCGCGGTAGGCGACTGGACAATTCTCATGGAGAGGCCGTGGCTTATCCCTTTCCTGCCGATTATCACCTAAGGGACGGGAGCGGGGACCGCGACAGGCGGCCGTGGCTAGACCGACGACAAGGCGTACGCGATCCGGTCCGCGTCCTTGCCTTTCGACCGCTTCTCGAGTATCCGCACGCGCCCCAGTTCCGCGGTATTCTTCACGTGCGTGCCTCCACAAGGGCAGTAATCCGCGGTGCCCACCCGGATGATCCGCAACTGCCTGATCGAGGCCGGTACGAGCTCGAGAAGAGACCGGTCCCCGATCTTGCGTTCGACGTCGATCCGATCCTCTTCGAAGATCGCCACATCCTCGGCCGCATCGACCACTCGGTTGCATTCGTCCTCGATCCGCTTGAGGTCTCCCGAAGCAAAATTCGCGGGCTGGAAGTCGACGCGCGCGCGGTCCGTGTACAGCTGGTTTCCCACGGTCCTCGCTCCGTAGATTCGCCAGACGAGGCCGGACATCAGATGCTGCGACGTGTGGAATCTCATGTGTTGGTACCGCCGGTCCCAGTCGACGACACCGTGCACCTCGTCCGCCGGGGGCATCCGGTCTACGTAGTGCTTGATGACCCCCTTTTCCTTCGTCACGCGAAGGACCTTCGAGACCTCGTTGGCCCGTCGGAGGGTCCCCGTGTCATACGGTTGCCCGCCGCCTTCCGCATAGAAGGCGGTCTGGTCGAGGACCACGAAGTCCGGTCCCCGCTCGACGATCGCGGCGTCGAACTCGCGCAGGTAGCAGGGGTCCGGTTCCTGTCCCCGGCGCTCCGCCATGTAAAGCACACGCGTCGTCACAGGCCCCGCAACGAGGGCCGGCCATATAGGATTCGGCCTTTCCACGTCGTGACAGTGCGACCACAATCCATAAATCGCCCGAGCCCGTCCGAGGCGTCGTGGCCGCAGCCGAGCCGAAGTCTCGCTCGCCTTCCATCGAGGTGGTCATCTATTTCGGATTTCTCCTGGCGTTCATGGGCCTCCTCGCGCTGGTGTCCGCCGGATTCGGTCTGATTCTGCTGGACATCGTCTTTGCCGGATTCATCGTCGTGGTCTTGGGCTGCGTCGTCGTGATGGACCGGGTCATCGGCTAGGCTCGCTCCGCGACCGTCCGGTACCAGCGCGCGTGCGCCTGCGACCGTTCACTTCCCGAGGACCGCACGCGCGATGACAAGCCGCTGGATTTCCGACGTGCCTTCATAGATTTCCGTGACCCGCTGGTCCCGGTACAGCTTCTCGACGACGTAGTCCTTGATGAATCCGTATCCTCCGTGGATCTGCACGGCCGAATCGACGGCGCGGTGGGACGCTTCGGATGCGAAGAGCTTCGCGATGCTCGACTCGTAGGTGTGTCGCTGCCCGAGGTCCTCCAGGCAGGCGGCCCGGTACGTCAGGAGGCGCGCCGCCTCGATCTCCGTCGCCATGTCGGCGAGCTTCCATTGGATCGCCTGGAACTCCGCGATCTTCTGCCCGAACGCTTCGCGGTCTCTCGCGTACTTCAGCGACTCCTCGAGCGCCCGCTGGGCGATGCCGAGGGCCTGGGCCGCGATGCCGATCCGTCCGCCGTCGAGGGTCGCCATCGCGATCGTGAAACCCTTGTTCATTTCGCCGAGCAAATTGTCTTTCGGGATCCGCATGTCGTCGAATCCAAGCAGCGCCGTGTCGCTCGCGCGGATCCCCATCTTGTCCTCCTTCTTCAGGACGGAGAACCCTTTCGCGTCCGTCGGGACGATGAACGCGGAGATGTCGTGTTTCTTCGGGCCCGTGCGGGCGTACGCGAGGACGACCTGGGCGACCGTGGCGTTCGTCGCGAAGGACTTCGTCCCGTTCAGGATCCACTCGGGTCCGTCGAGCTTCGCGGTCGTGCGCATCGCCGCCGCGTCGGAACCGCTCCCGGGCTCCGTGAGGGCGTACGCCCCGATTGACTCGCCCCGGGCCACGGGCCCGAGGTAGCGGCGTTTCTGGTCCTCCGTGCCGTACCGGAGCAGCGGCTCACAGACGAGGCCGTTGCACACGGCCGCGATGACCCCGGCGCTCGCATCGGCCCGGGAGAGTTCCTCGATCGTGATCGCGTAGCAGACCGTGTCGAGGCCCGACCCGCCGTACTTCTCCGGCACGAACACGCCCATCAGCCCGAGTTCGCCCATCTTCTTCGCCCAGGCCGAGGGAAACTGCTGGCTCTCGTCGAACGCGCGGGACTGCGGGACGATCTCCTGCTCGGCGAAGTCGCGCACGGTCTTGCGCGTGATCTCTTGCGTCTCCGTGAGCCCGAAGTCCATCGGGCCGTCGAAGGTCCTTCGACCGGATAAAATCTCCGCGGTGCGCGAAGGTTGATGCGCCGCGAGCCCCTCGCCGACCGCGTGGTCGTGTCGCTCGAACCGTTGCAGACGACGGAGGCGCATGCCTATTGGCGGGTCTTCGTGTCCGGCCGGGGCGACCTCCCGACCCACGACCTGAAAGTCCATCTCGACCGCTATCTCGCGCTCGCGCCGGAGGAGCAGCGGGCGCACTTCGCGTTTCGGAAGGAGGGTCGGATCGTCGGGGCGATTCGGCTCGGGCCGGGGGAGATCTCGGGATTCTCGATGGACCCCGCCGAGGCGGCGGAGACGACCGGGGCCCTCCTGAAGGCCGTGGATTTTCTCCGAGCGGCCGACACGGGCCCGATCACGGCCCACTACGAGGACCGGTACGAGCCCGCCTTCGCGGGCCTCGGCTTCCGGCGGATCTTCGCCCGGATGCGGATGGAGGCGCCGACGGTCCGTGCGCCAGTCCCGGATGGCATCCGACTCGTGCCCCCGGAGGAAGGGGAGATTGCGCGACTCACCGCGTTCCTCATAGACGTGTACGAGGGGCACATGGAGCAGCAGTACGGGCTGCACACCGGGACGGAGGAGGAGTGGCGAGAGTACGTCGGGGGCCTCCTGATGGGCGATTCCGGCCGGTTCATGCCCGATGCGTCCTTCGTCGGCATGGAAGGCACGGGCATCGCGGGCGCAATCCTCCTCACCCACTGGATGGGCATGCCGCTCGTGGCGGAGCTGGGCGTCACGAAAGGCCGGCGCGGTCAGGGCTTGGGCCGCGGCCTCCTCCAGGCGGCGATGAACCGCCTCGAAGGCCTCGGCGAGCGACGGCTGGCGCTCTACGTGACAATCGGAAACGATCCGGCGGTGGCGCTGTACCGATCCGCCGGGTTCGTGCAGGTCGGCGGGCAGTCCGTCACGGCGCGCCTCGAACCGTGATCATTCTCATCCGTGAATCCAGCGAGCGTAGACTTAAGGCCCATCCGTCCGCATCGAAGGTCGGTCGGGTCGATGGCGGTCTCCGCGGAACAGTTCGTGGTCCTCGTGCTGAGCATCTCATGCGGCGTACTCGGCGCGTTCCTCCTCACGCACAAGGGCGTGCGGATGATGCGAGGCGGTCTCTTGTACCGGCTCAGCATGGGTCTCGCCGCCGTCGGTATCGCGTTGAGCCTCAGCGCGGCCACGCGGATCGTGTTGGCCGACACCCCGCTCCCGGACGCGTTCCTCGTCGTGGCGCTCGTCGTCCTGTTTTACGTCGGATACAGCGCTTGGCTCAGCGCCCATCAGATGCCGACCGAAGCGTGAGAGCGTGGGCGCGCAAGGGGCGTACGACCGCATCGAGGCCGACATGCGGGCCATCTGGGGCGACATGGCCCTGGCGATGCTGCGGAAGCGGCTGCGCGATGTGCGCGCGGACCGCTCGACCCTCACGGAGGACGACCTCGTGAAGGTCGTCGAACTGCTCCGCGCCCGGACGTTGCCGTCCGTCATCGGGGAGGACGGCGCCGAGGTGAAGGCGAAGCAATACCTCGCGTGGATCGCGGACGGCTCGTGACCTCTCAGGCGGTCTCCTCGAGTTCGTGGACGCGGTACCGCTCGAGTTGGATGCGGGCGAGGACGTCGAGGTCTTCCGCGAGGCATTTCTCGATCGGCTCGACGCGCAGCTCGGCGATGCCCGCGCCCGCGACGGGCGCCTTGCGGATAACCGCGTCCCAATCGAACGTGAGCGTCCAGCTCCCCTGGGAGGAAGACTCCACGGTCAGGAGATGCATCGTCTCGGCGGGGACGCCCGCCTGGTCCATCAGGATCCGCCCCGCGCTCTCCCGCGGGCTCATCCCGTAGTCGAGGGGGCCGCCGGGGAGCGTCCATGCGTCGCGGACGACCGGGTCCCGCCGATGGCGGATCAACACGATCCCGTCGTTGTTCCGGGCGAAGATCACGCAGCGAAGCTCCAAGCCTCCGCTCGACCGCCCCACCGCGCGCGGGAAAATCGCCTTCTCCCGTTCCGGCATCGACCCGGAAGCCGCTCCGGGTCCGATAAGGGTTCCGAGGCTCACGCCGCCGGAAAGCTCAGGGTGTGGCCTCCCGCCTGGCGTGGCGTCCTCGCGGGAGCCCGGATCCGGAAGCCCTTGTGGCGGGCGTAGCGGTGCATGATTCCCAGGATATACCGCCCGCCGACCCGGGCCGTCGCGACGACCATCGCTTTCATCGGACCCGGCAGGTGCGTGAGGCGCCAGAGGTCCTCGTCGATTTCCATGAGGACGTGCCGCCACGCTCGGTACGCGACGTTGAAGCGCGCCTCGTCGATCATCTCGTCGAGGTTGTAGAACTCCTCGCCCCGCAGGACGCCGACCGGGAAGAAGGTCAGCGGCGCCGTGATGAAATGCGCTCCGGGAATCTGCTCCATCCGATCGATCAGGTCCACGGTCATCCATGCATCCTCCGGCGTCTCTCTCGGGAGGCCGAAGATGATCGTGAAGGCGGGGTACCAGTAGTTCCGGCACAGGATCTCCGTGTCTTGGACGACCACGTCGGGCCATTCTTCCGCCGTGAACGGCGCGGCCTTTCGATGAAGGACGGCGCGAGAGAGGCCCGGGCTGCCCGTCTCGATGCCGCTCTGGATTCCGACGGGCTTGTCCGGACCTGCTCTAGACGGGCGACCGTCTAGACGGAGTGTTCGCTGGGCGGTCAGGTCCTGTGCACTCCCGAGTGGGCCGGTGACGTTAGATATACATTGCGTTTCCGGGCTACCCGGCGATTCCCGAGGCCATGGGCGGTCCGCGCGGACATGTCCGCGAAGAGGCGAAGGGTTCATCGCCACCGTCGGGTTCGCTGACTGCGAGGCGGTGTCCATGGTCGACGTCGGCGAGAAGGCGCCCGATTTCACGTTGCTGAACGACGAAGCGAAGCCTGTGACGCTCTCGAAAGAACTCGGCCACGGTCCCGTCGTGCTCTCGTTCTACGTGTTCGACTTCACCAACGTCTGTCAGGGCCAACTCTGCGCGATTCGGGACTCGCTCGGCGCAATCGAATCGTACGGCGCGAAGGTGTACGGGATCAGCACGGACAGCCACCACAGCCACCGCGTGTTCAAGGAAGAGAATCGGATCAACTATCCGCTGCTGAGCGACTGGAACCGGGGCGTGAGCAAGGCGTACGGGGTGCAGTACGACCGCTTCGGGGGCTTCGGCCTGCAAGGCGTCGCGAAGCGGTCCGTGTTCATCCTCGACAAAGAAGGCATCGTGCGGTACAAGTGGGTCACGGAAGACCCGAAGGTCCCCCCGGACCACGCGAGGGTCCTCGAGACGCTCAAGGAGATGTCGGCGTGAGCCCCAGGTAGGTCCGGACCTCCTCGGCGCTCCGGACGATCGGGAGATCCGGGAGCGGCGGCTCGGAGTCCCGCGGGGCGCCCGTGTTGATGAGGACCACGCGATCGTCCGGCGTGATCGTCCCTTCGTCGTAGAAGCGGCGGAGTCCCGCCAAGGTCGCCGCCCCTTCCCGGCACGCGCCGATCCCCTCGAGGGCCGCGAACGTGCGGGCCGCGACGGCGATCGCGTCGTCGGACACGGCGACGGCGGCGCCGCGCGTCTCTCGGAGGGCACGGAGGACGATGCGGTCCGCGACGGTCGAGGGGACGCGCAGTCCGGCCGCGTTCGTCTTCGGGCGGGGCCAGGGCTCCGCGGACTCCCGTCCCTCCGCCCACGCGCGGACGAGGGGCGCGCACCCGTCCGCTTGGACGAGTCCGATCCGGGGCCACGGCCCCTCGAACCAGCCGAGCTCCCGCAGCTCGTGGAGCGCCTTCCA
>WNGR01003446.1_pt1 | contig 19971 bp, 11 predicted proteins | sample 5407581 | NCBI WGS metagenome assembly WNGR01 (sample SAMN13153383, study PRJNA577476) | soil metagenome | isolation source: 80 cm soil or saprolite under Garry oak tree replicate 2 | place: USA:California | collected 2016-06-15 | reverse complement strand
GGACCCCTCCCTCTCGTCCTTGGGTCGTATCATCGAGCCTGTCTATTGCGCCTCGGAGCTGGATGAGGAGGGGAAAGACTCCTTTCAGGTTTGGGGGTGGAGTTTGTATGTCGGGCAGTAGTTCGACAGCGTATCGTCCGGCGTAGTCTCTTGTGACTGATGCACCGGACACTTCCTCAAGGCGCGGGTCGATCTGGGAGAGCACTTCCCTCTCATCATGGTCTAGTGAGAATTTCAGTTCGACCACCGTGGCCTTGTCATCGTACTCGTGGAATCGCCTCCGCGGGAACTCCTTGAGTCCATTGAAGGGCTCAGGAGTGGCCGGGTTGAATTTGTGCAGAGCCTTCAGGATGCTTGTTTTTCCGCTCTCGTTCTTTCCCACTAGGGCTTTGATTTGTTCGACAGGTGCTTCGCCAGAGTCGTCTATGCACCTGTAGTTCTGGACCCTGAAGCTTCTCAGCTTCATGGAAGGTTGTACCTCATCGTTTCTCGTTTCATTGTTTGCATACCCATGACTACTTGACGGGATGTTCTGCGCCCGTCTCGACGGAATTTCTCTCCTTCCGGTGCGCATGTGTAAACGGCTGTCACGGTTTCTCCTCTTTCTTCAGATACTTGTATCCGCGGAATTGTGAAGGGATAACCTGTGTCTGGGCCTGCAGCTGGTTCTGGTATAGCTGTGTGTAGGCTCCTTGGCGTTGCAGTAGACCGCGGTGAGTACCGATCTCTGCGATCCCCCCCTCTTCGAGGACGACTATTCTGTCCGCATCCATAACCGTCGAGAGTCTGTGGCCGATGACGATTGTGGTTCGTTCTCCCGACATTCGTCCCATTGCTTCTTGGATTAGTGCTTCAGACTTGGAATCAACGTTCGAGGTCGCCTCGTCCATAATCAGGATCTTGGGATCCTTGATGAGTGCTCGGGCGATGGAGACTCGCTGTCTCTCGCCCACTGAGAGAGTAACGCCTCGTTCGCCAATCTCCGTTTCATACCCCTTTGGGAGAGTGAGTATGAACTCGTGCGCGTTGGCCGCTTTTGCTGCCTGGATAATCTCTTCTTGGCCTGCCCCGGGTTTTCCGTAGGCTATGTTGTCGCGTACGCTGCCGGAGAACAGGATCGGGTCCTGAATGACGAGTCCAATGTTCTTTCTCAAGTAGGACAGTTTCAGCGCGTTGATGGGATAGCCGTCGATCCGGATGGCTCCCGCGTCCGGCTCGTAGAAGCGCAACAGGAGGTGGACTATGGTCGATTTTCCGGCTCCGCTGGGACCGACTATTGCGATTGTCTCACCCGGGTTGATCGTCAAGCTGAAATTGTCCAGGACGGTCTGGTTCCGTTCGTACTTGAATGAGACTCCGTCGAATTCTATTCGTCCTAGTATCTCGGGCGGGGCATATGCTCCCGGCACATCGAGGACTTCAGGCTTTGTCTCTATGATTTCGAAGATTCTATCCCCCGCAGCCGTGGCTTTTTGGAATTTGAAGTTTGATTTGCTCAGCGATATTAGAGGTGAGAACATCTTGTCGAGAAGTCCGAGGAAGGCGACGAGTGCTCCCAGTGTCAAGGCTCCATTCAGCACATCTGGAACTGCCGCGACGATGAGGGTCAGGAGTGCTAAGGTAGTGACTGCGTCCACTGCGGATCCGTATACCGAGTCTAACTTGGCTAGACTAATGTTGGACTTTACAATTGCCAAGGATTTGCTGCGAAAATCTCTGGCTTCTTCCTCTTCCATCGTGAAGCTCTTTACTATTCGGAGGTTGCTCATCACCTCGAAGGCTCTAGCAGAAAGATTGCCTATAGCTTCCCTGATTCTCCTCGACCCTCTTTTGATCCTCCGTTTGAACAAGTTCACGACAATCACCATGCCGATTATGAACGGAACGACCATGAGGGCAATCCTGGGGCTAGCGTAGAAGAGAAGAACGGATGCTCCGGCCACCATGCCGAAGTCTGCGCCCAGAGAGCTGAGGTCTGATGTCAGAACGCTCTCGATCTCGTTTGTATCGCTCATGACCCGGGAGATGAGTTCACCGGAACGGCTGTGGTCCAAGAATTGCACAGGAAGATGTTGTATGTGCTGGTAGACCTGTGTCCGTAGTCCGTGAACAGTCTTTGATGCTAGAATTTCGGTAAAGTACTGGTCGACAAAATCCAGTATCTGCTTAGCGAAGAAGGCCCCACCCAGCAGAGCTATGACGGTGGGTAAGAATGCTATGTTGCGAAGCGCGATAACATTCCCGAATAGGAGAAAACCGATGATCCAGGGCTGTGCCAAGTTCAGAGCGTCACTAGCCGCCATGGCAATTCCGATGGCTAGGACGTAGGGCCAGTGTGGTCGGAGGTAGGAAAACAGCTTGCGGAGAGTACCCTTTGGCTTTGATAGAACCATCAACGATATGATGCCGACTCCCAGAACGCTGATGCTGAGAACTACCAGTGGGTCCAGCAGGATCGAGAGGAACCCGTACCTGGCTACGAGCGAGCTCTTCAGAGCCGGGTTCGCCTGGCTCACGAATGTGACATAGTTCAGTAGCGAGATGATTGCCACCCACTGCAGAATTATGATCGCCCTCGCGATACGCAACATCAAACGTTCTCTGGGCCTTTCCTCTCGCGCAACACCTCGGATCGCACTCTTCTTTTCCCGCTTCGTCGCGTCCTGTCTCAAGAAGATGCGTCCTCCATCCACTCAACGAATTGAGGAGTCCGCTAAGTCTGACTCCCCCCTGCTCCTCATGCCGACGTAGACTGTAGCAACCAGCGCAGATATCAGGCCCAGGAAACCCAAGCTCGCAACAACCCCATCGTCCAAGGGCAGACCAAGGGTCCGGTAGCAGGTCAGGCAAATCTGACCGGGACCGGGTCTAACCTGTATGATTATCGTCTGACTAGCCTCCATTGGAGGAATACCACCGTCCATAGCAGTGAACGTGATAGAATAGTTTCCCGTCTCGTCTGATGACGGCGTCCAAGCGAACTCCCCTGTGATCGAGTCGAAGCTTGCTCCCGTTGGAAGGTTATGTGCAACAATGGCCACAGAACCCCCTTCCGGATCGGACGCCCCCACAGTGAACGTCAAAGACCGGCCGACACTCACTGCCTGGAAGCCTAGCTGGTTGGAAAAGACTGGGGGCCTATTCTCCGCCACGCTTACGAACAGAGTTGTAACCACGCTGGCCCCGTTAGCGTCTTTGGTCGTCAGACTAACCATGAAGCTTCCAGGGGCTGCATATGTGTGGGCGGCCAGGCTACCGTTGTCATCTGCAGAACCATCGCCATAGTTCCAGCTATACGTGAAGGGACCCGCGCCGCCGCTCGTCGTCGCCGTGAAGGTCACAGACTGACCGGTCGATGGAGTAGCAGGGCTGGAAGTGAAGTTGACAGTAGGTGCCACGGTGACGCTGATAGATAGGGAGGCCGATGCTGATACAGTCAGAGTATCGGTTGTAGTAAGACTGACAGTGAATGAACCTGTTGTAGCGTATGTGTGGATTGTGTTGCATTTGTTTGCTGACCAGCCGTCGCCAAAGCTCCAGTTGCAGACCAGGCTACCAACCCCACCGGTGGATATTTGCGCGAAGCTTACAGGAACTCCTGCATCGGCCGGGTTAAGACTGGCCACGGCGGTGACTGCGAGTCTTGAATTGACCACTAGAGCTTGTGTGGATGTCGTCGTGTGATTTGCAGAATCAGTCGAGCTAATTGTCACAGCGTATGTTCCAGCAGCAGTGTAGGTGTGGGTCGCAAGGCTGTCCGAGACAGCTGGCCCTCCATCTCCAAAGTCCCAGCTGAACGTGTAAGTCGGCGTACCGCCTATTGCGGTGGCAACGAAACTGGTCGACAGTCCGATCTCCGAGAGAGATGGAGCGATAGAAGTGATGCTTACGGCGAGACTCTGCGTTACAGCCATGGAGTGAGTCACAGCTGCGGTCTCGCCCACCGCATCGGCTACAGCGACGGTCACGTTGAACGTTCCAGCAACAGCATATGAGTGGCTGACAGGATTTCCTGACCCTAAGCGACTGTCGCCATACTTCCAGCTGAAGCTGAATGGCCCCGAACCGCCGGTTGTTATTGAAGTGAAATTCACGGGCTCGCCGGCCATGGGCTCGGCCTGCTCAAAGCTGAAGTCAACACTAGGCAGAGGATTCACAGTTATCGTAACGCTGGCTGTTGTAGTGACACCGACCTCATCAGTCGCAGTGACAGTGGCAGTGAACGTCCCCGTATTAGTGTAAGTATGACTTGTTGTGCATCCTGTCTCGCTAGCCGTGTCGCCGAAGTCCCAACTGCAGGAGATGTTCCCGACACCCCCGGTCGATACAGGAGCAACGCCTACTCGGACACCTGCGTCAGTCGGATTCGGCCCAGCGGTCGCAGTCAGAGTCAACCTGTTGTGGACAGCTACTGACACGCTGCTTAGGGCGGATACGCTGAGAGTATCAGTGGCGGTGACAGTGGCATTGAAGCGTCCTGCACGGGTGTAGGTGTGGCTTGTAGAGCATGTGTTAGCCGTGCCACCGTCACCAAAGGCCCAGCTGCAGGTCGCAGTACCAACACCACCGGTTGTAGGAGCGATGAAGTCGACCAGAGCACCAACCTCAGTCAGATTCGGGCTGGCATTGGCCGTAACGGCAAGCTTCGCATTGACGGCTACTGTGATACTAGCGGTCGCGTTCACGCCAAGACTATCGGTGGCGGCGACAGCAGCAGTGAAAGTTCCGCTATTAGCGTAAGCGTGGGTCGTCGAGCAGCCAGTGCCAGTAGTGGTATCACCAAAAGCCCAGCTGCAAGTGACAGTACCAACACCACCAGCAGGCGTACTAGTAAAGCTCACTGCTGTCCCGACCTCAGTAGGCCTCGGACTAGCAACAGACGTAACGACAAGCTTCGCATTGACTGTTACAGTGATGTTAGTGGTCGCTGTCACGTTGACAGTATCAGTGGCAGTAACACTTGCAGTGAACGTTCCTTGGCTGGCGTAGGCGTGGGTTGTGGTGCATCCGGTGCCCGTGGCTCCGTCGCCGAAGGTCCAGTTGCAAGTCGCTACACCAACTCCACTTGTTGTATGTGCGGTAAAGCCGATGGCCGATCCAACCTCGGCTGGATTAGGACTGGCTGCAACGGTAACAGTCAACTTCACATTAACGGTCAGTGAGACACTACCGGTCGCGGTCACACCAAGACCATCAGTCGCTGTAACGTTGGCAGTGAACGAACCAGTGGCAGCATAGGTGTGAGTCGTCGAGCAGCTAGAACCAGTAGTAGCATCACCAAAAGCCCAGCTACAAGTGACAGTACCAGCACCGCCGACAGGCATAATGGTAAAGCTCGTCACCTTGCTCACCTCGGTCGGGTTTGGACCGGCAACAGCCGTAACACTCAATCTAGGATTGACCGCTATCGAAACTGCGGTCGACCTTGCAGTCACGCTGGTTGAGTCGGTGACTGTTACCATTGCGCTAAATGTTCCTGTTGCGTTGTAGGTGTAGTTGGTATTCGCCGTTGTGGTTGTTGCGGTCGTGCCGTCGCCAAAGGTCCAGTTGTACGAAAAGTATGGAGGCGATCCTCCCGTGGCCCTGGCAGTGAAGGTCGTGCTGACTGCAAGCTCCGTCGGATTCGCACTGATGACCAGAATCACAGCAAGGGCCGATCCAACATTGAAGGTAACCGACTTGGTAGCATTGACGGTGAGAACGTCCGTGGCGGTGACCGTGGCGGTGAACGTCCCGCTAGTGGCGTAAGTGTGGATAGTCGAGCAGCCAGGACCAGTAGTGTTATCACCAAAGTTCCAGGTGCAAGTCGCAGTGCCCACGCCACCAGAGGGAGTGGCGGTGAGGGTGAGGCTCTGTCCAACTACAGGGTTAGACGTACTAGTAGTCACAGCCACCGTCAGTTTGGGGCTGACAGTCATGGTCGTGTTGTTTGTCGCGGTCACGCCCAGAGCATCAGTTGCGGTGACAATGGCCGTGAATGTTCCGGCACTAGTGTAGCTGTGGCTTGCAGAACATGTGTTAGCCGTGCCACCATCACCAAAGGTCCACTTGCAAGTCGCTGTGCCAAGACCGCCTGTAGTGGGCGCTGTAAAGCCGACCGCAACGCTAACCTCGGTTAGATTCGGAGTAGCGACCGTTGTTACGGTCAACCTCGCATTGACAGTTACTGAGACGCTAGATGTCGCTGTCTTACCAGCCGAGTCGGCGACTGTTACGGTTACGCTGAATGCTCCAGTAGAATTGTAAGTGTGGCTCGTAGTGGCCGCGGTCGTAGTCGCGGTCGTGCCATCACCAAAGGTCCAACTGTATGACGTGTAAGGAGGCGTTCCACCAGCAGCTGTAGCAGTGAAGGTGGGATTGACGGTGGGTTCGGTCGGGTTCGGACTGGCATTTAGGCTCACACCGAGCGTTGATACAATATTGACGGTAACCGACGCGGTAGCAGTGACAGAAAGAGTGTCGGTTGCTGTGACCTTGGCCGTGAAAGTTCCCTGAGTGTTGTATGCGTGGGTTTTGGAGCATCCGCTGCCCGTGGATCCATCGCCAAAGTTCCAGCTGCACGTGGCAACGCCAACGCCGTTGGCGGTTGTGGCGGTAAAGGTGAGGCTCTGTCCAACTACAGGGTTGGGCGCACTAGTGGTAACACTCACGGTCAGCTTGGGGCTGACGGTTATGGTGGGGCTGTTTGTCACGGTCACGCCGAGATTGTCGGTTGCAGTCACGGTTGCGGTGTAGTTCGCGGCATTGGCATAGACGTGTGTGATCGAGCATCCGGAGGAGGGTGGAGAGCCGTCGCCGAAGTTCCAGTTGCACGAGACTGGGGATACGCCGCCTGAGGTCGTCGCCGAAAGACTGATGGAATAACCAGCCTCAGATGGGTTGGGAACGGCATGGACCGAAGAGACTTGTAATCTAGCAGCCACGGCAACTGAATGGGATGACGAGGTCGAGGTAATTCCTGCCGAGTCCTTCACTGTGACTGTTACACTGTATGTCCCCGACGCCGTATAGACGTGTGCGACCGAATTACCTGAGCCGGTAGAGCCGTCACCGAAGTCCCAGATGAATGAAGCGTATGGTTGTGTTCCACCGGAAGCTGTCGCTGTGAGGTTGACTGCCAGGCCAACCTCGTTTGAACCAGAGGCAGTGACTGCGACAGTCAAGGGGGGAGCATTAATGGTGATGCTCGCAGATGCTGACGCGAGTCTCCCTTTGGCGTCGGTAGCGTTCGCTCGTACGGCATAGGCTCCTTCGACGGCGTATTTGTGGGAAACAGTGTTGCCGGTAGCGAGGCTGGTTCCGTCGCCAAAGTTCCAAGAGAACGAATAGGGAGAAGTGCCGCCTGAGGCTGCAGCCGAAAAGCTGACGCTGGTTCCAACGATGCCAGAAGAGAGGGCACTGACCGTCACGGCTAGAGGAGCGGCAACCGTGACCGTGGCCAATGCCGAGCCAACCTTACCGTTCGTATCAGTAGCGTTCACTGTCACGGTATAGGTTCCGGCCCTGGTGTACGTGTGAGTCATGGTGTTAGGAAGGCTGGTCCCTCCCGGCACGTTGTTCGCAGAATCGCCAAAGTTCCAGCTAAATGCGTACGGGGGGATTCCGCCTGTGGCGCTGGAGTTGAAACTGATAGAGTCGCCCACCACCGGGTGAGTTGGAGCGAATGAGAGACTTGTTTGTGGTGCCAAGTTCTTGAAGAATTCGGTCATGGCGGATGCGGAGCCGTCTTCGGAGGTTAGGGGCGAGAGGCCCCATGCGCTTTCGATGGTCGTGAGTAGTGAGTAGTGGTTGTACGATTTCGATGATTGGAATTTTGTCTTTGCAATGGGTCCTGCCCAGATTGCAGGGACGTTGTCGACGGATGAGCCGCTGGACTCGGCAAACGTGACGAAGAGGGCTGCGTTCTGGGTCGTGAAGACGATGCTGCTCAGTATCTTCGGGACGAGCTGTGAGAGATACTTGTCACCCGTCGATAGGGAGCAGTCGTGTATGTCGTCGCACTGGTTGGGCGTGAGCCAGTTGTAATTCGCCGCGGAGGAGGTGGAACCGAGCGATTTGAGGAACAGATCGTCTGTCTCAATGCTGGACGTGACCACCGAGTTTGCCCTGAGGAGGTTGTCGCATCTTGCCGGATCGTTGACGATGTTTTGGAAGTATAGAAAAGGAAAGTGTTTCGAATTGTACTCGGCGTTGGACGGCGTGAGGTTGCAGCCCTGGGAGACCGGATAGTCCTCAGCCCAGGCCTTCCATGTCAGTCCCGCTCCTTCTATACTGTCAACGATGCTCGTATCGCTGACCGAGCACTGAGTAGGGTAGCAGTCGGCTGACAGACCGAAAGTACTGCCACCGATGAGGGCAAGATAGTTAGGATCGCTAACAGCCGCTTCGACATCGGAATAGGCAGTGGCATATCCATAGGTGCTTGCCAGAGAATTCAGGTAGGGCGTAGCCGAGGACCCGTAGACTTGCTTTGCGCTAGCGTTGTTCATGACGATGACGACTACGTAGTCGAAAGAGCCCTGGCTGGGAAGTGTTGCCTGGATAATTGGATAGCTTCTCTTGTAATGGTCCGCCGACGCCGCAAAAGACGCTATCAGGATTCCGAACACGAGGCAGAGCCCCAGAACTAAAACCTTGAATCTGACTCCCACTTCGACTGATCTCCCTGGTGTCTGCAGCAGTAGGCCGGGTCTGACTTGTGCGAAAGGCCAGAGACGCTGTTAGCGGTCCCGGTCTCGCCCGTCGCGGTGAATCCTGATTGTCTCAAGAATCTCCGCTCCCGCTATTTCCGACGTCGTACGACCATGAAGATCATCAGTGGGAACGCGCTCATTGCTGTGAGGAAGCCTCCGACTTTGAGGGTGGTCTCCGAGAGTCCGAGGAAGCTGAGTTCGACCGGCCGAGCGATCACTGTTATGTTCAGGACTTGCGAGGCAGAGTGGCCTAGCGAGTCGGTCACCGTCACCTCAACTCGATAAACGCGGGGAATCGTATAGTTGTGGATCGGGTTTGGACGGGCAGATGTAAGGCCGTCTCCAAAGTCCCACGAGAAAGTGTACGGAGATTGTCCGCCGGAGACTTGTGTACTGAACGAGAGGCCTACCGGGGCGAGTCCTTGGGTTGCGTTGGACGAGGCGGTTAGGGCCAACGCGGGATGGACCCAGATTGCTACGGGCTTGATCACGGTGACTCCGCTGTCGTCTGTCACCGAGAGACTGACCTGGTATACTCCGGGGGAGGAATAGGTGTGAAGAACGCCGATCCCCGTCTGGGGGGCTCCTTCTCCGAGCTGCCATACCCGGTCCACGATTACTCCGTCGGGGTCAGAGCTGGTGGAGCCGTCGAAGAACACTGTTTCTCCAGCGAAGACCGTTAAGGGGGTCCAGGTGAACTGCGGTACGGGAGCAACGTTGTTCTTGACACTGAGGATAATGTACGTACGGATGGCAGCGACAGTGCTGTCCTTGATGGTCACCGTGACATTGTACCCCAAGCTCCAGCTTGCAAAGGTGTGGATGACTGGGTTGCCGGTCCCGTTTGTCCCATCTCCGAAAGTCCATGCGAAAGTGTAAGGTGCTGTTCCGCCGCTAGACGTGGCATTCAGAGTAATTGGGTATCCAGCCGCAGGGCTAGACGGGCTGAATGTGATGGTTGCTTTGGGAGGCGCCGTTGCAGCAAAGATGGAGCTGCTAATCCTAGGATGCAATTCGTCTCCGGCGGTGAGACCTGCAGGGCTACTGGACTGAGAGAGAATCTTGCTCTGCTGTACAAGCGGGATTAGAGCTACGCAGAGGACTAATATTGTCAGGGTCTTCCCTATCATTCGCTTGTCGCAGGTTTTCCAGACTGAGAGCCTGGAGGCTGGCGCATTCCCGCTTCGACTTATTGACGAGATCATTAGTCCTGGCACCTCCCCGTTTCTAGGCGACCGTTCTGTGCTTTTCGAAGGCAGCCTTGGCACTCATTCAGCCATTTCGAGATGAGATCAAAGTCTGGCCTCAGGCCAAGTAGGTAGTAGGTGTGGTAGATTCTTTGAAGGTATGTCTGTGCTTCGAACACTGCTGCTCGCTGCGCAAGATCCGGGTCCATGCTCGGCTGGTTTTCTTGATATTCTTGGGTGAATGCTTCGACGGCTTGGACGGTGGCGTCTCCCAGTCCATGGGTCATCTTGGTCTGAGCGGCGAAATAGCCGACGTCAAAGGCAGGATCGCCCATCCGGGCTTCTTCGAAGTCTATGACGGTTGTCAGATCTGGAGAGACGATGATGTTCCTCGGGTGGTAGTCTCCATGAATGGGCTTCCTCGCGTGGAGCGGGAGGGTTTTCTGCGCGTCGATCAGCTGGTTTGAAATCGATTGTATATCCGATTTTAGAGTGGGAAGGAGCCACGATCCGGCCCTCGCGTATCTCCTAGAGGCTTCGATCTCATCATCACGGGAGAACTCGCCATCCAGTCTAATGTCGCTGTTGTGCAGTCTTGCGAGCCATCTTGCCGCGCCCTTCACGTAAGGCCGTGGATCTATTCTGCTTTCGAAGATTTCACGAAGCGGCTGACCCTCCGCTTGCTCCATCATGAGGAATGAAAGTGGGGGTATGTAGAGAACAGGACTCGGTACTCTTAGACTGCTATCTTCTCCGAATCCATTGGACCTGAGGGTCTTCATGACTGAGAAAGTGTGTCCGAGACGCTCGTCTGATTCTCTGTATAGGCCGATGTAGTTTCTAGTCGAGTCCTTGAATCTTAAGGTGTAGTCGATTATTACCTTGCGTAGATGTCTTTTCAGGATTCGAGTCTCGATCCCTTCCAGCTGTTGAGAGCCTGGGTCGAATGCTTCGGTGCTTAGGATGTCCCTTACGAATTCGACCTCCGTCAGTCCGTGTAGGATGGGCTCGTTGAGAGATGCCCTGTCAAGTTCGTTTCGGATAGTATGCGTCATACCTGTTCCTAGTCCTCCGCTCCAATCCAGACAGTAAAACCGCGGAATCCTGTCACCCTCAGGAGGTAGCCGTGTCCGAACCTGTCTTGCCTCGGCTTATCCCATATCGCGTATCCCCCGTCGAGCCGGGCCCCTACGGTCACGCCTTCGTTGGACCATCCTCTGATGCCCTTGGCGGGGAAGCACTCTTCGACGGCTGAGGGTCCGATTCGGAGGAGCTGCTGGTAGTCTGGTGAGAATCCTATCTCTGTGGACAGTTTGGTTAGAGAGTTTGGAAGGCTGTACTCTGCGCGGATGGTACTCTCGCCCTGTCCGAGGCTGAGATTTTTCAGTATTCCGAAGCCCGTGCTTGTCTTGTCAGAGTTAGCGAGTCTTGCCCACACCGTGTCTCCATGTAGTACGCGTATCTCTGCGGAGTAGTGGTCGTGCTCGTATCCAACATCTGATAGTGCTCCGGGATGATTGGGTGGAGTATCCATGTATGCGTGGAGATCTTCCAGTAGGTTCCAGTCGTCGATGGGGTTTCCGATGACGAGTCTGCCTGGTGGATTGTTGACCGTGAACAGGTAGACGAGGCGACCACCATTCCTGGGTGAGAAGACTGCGAATAGCTTGTCGTTCTTGAAAACTAGCTCGTCTTCTCCGTCCGAGTCCATGTCCCCTAGATCAGCGTGGGCCTTGTCGTCCTTGTGGTTCATCCAGTGTGCTGCTTCGGCGATTATAGCTGCGATCCGGCTGTGGCTGGCTATCGCCCGTGTCCAAGCGCTGGGCCCCTCATCGCTCAGATTTTCTCCATGGGCTCCCGTCCGCGGTGTGTGCCATGCTGTCTGCCACGTCGTCGCGAGCAGAGTCTTCCAGGCAAGCTCTATGAGGGCGGGATCTGCCTCTCTAGAATCAAGCTCGCGAACTCTTTCTTCTGACCAGGCGTAGTAGTTGCGGTAAAGGGACCATTGTGGGTCGTAATACCACGACTCGTAGTTCTCTCCGGCCCCGAACTCATCGACTAGCTCTGAATACGCGCCGGTGTCGATCTGTCTCTCGGAGCCTGCCTTGTGTGTGGCGGCCCATTCGGCCAGCTTGACGGGCTGTAGGAATGGGTTTTCTGAGAGCCATCTCAGCATCGCCTCGAACTGGAGCGGACCTCTTGCGTCCCAACCGACTCCTGCGACCTTCTCCATGTCGTCCGCATAGATGTCGATAAGCTGATTGTCAAAGTTGGGGCTGATGTCAAGAATCCACTCCAGTTGGGCTTGCGTTTTCTCCAAGTCTTGGCTTGTCCGCGGCGGAATATTTCGGCGAAGTCCAAACGAGATGGGCAATGCGCAGAGTCCTTGGCCGTTCTTGATACGATGCATCTGGAAGTTGACCGGGTCCCAAGAGTGGTTGTAGTCGTAAAGTTGGCGCGGGCTCGGGCTTCCTGTGGTAGAATAGAGCAGTCTATCGTCTATCACCACATGCCGGTAGCCTCCGTTCAGTAGTTGGCCGCTCGTTAGTACGGGAGCCATGGCTTCGGTTTCCCAGAGGCGTTCGGTTGGCCAGAACGTTGTGATCCTCTTCGGATCCCAATCGAGAAGCCTTTGGTAGAGGAGTAGCTCTTCGTTGATCTGCCTCAGATTATGTTCAGGGGAGAAGAACCGCATCATGTTCTGCGCGTAGGATCCACCTATGAGTTCCAGCAGACCGAGCCCTGCCAGCCGATTCACTTCCGAGAGGAATTCAGGGCTGTGCCATGCTAGAGATTCGAGCAAGGTTCCGCTGATGTGGAGGCTGAAGGGGACCTCGTATCGTTCGTGGAGTTTCAGGACTCGAAGCAGGCCTGTTTGAGACGAGGAGGTCCCGACGATCCCTGATATTCCAACCCGGTTATCATAGCCATCCGTGACCATGTACTGGTTTGCGTGATGGACTATTGCAAGAGCAGCGACCTCGCGTTGAACCGTTACGGCCGTGCTCATCACCGGCTATTTGCCTCCGAGAATGTGTCCCTCCAGCGTGACCGGATCATCCTGACCCTGCGGAGGTGGCTGACGTAGAGCTGAAACTTTCGAGCCCGTCTCAGCATCTTCTTCTTGTCTTTGCTATTGACGATTCTGCGAATCCTGCGAAGAGCTCTCCAGGCTACTCTCGCCTCGACTAGGACGGGGAGCGCTTCTTGCTCGTCATTCGACAGTGGTCGGACTCTCTCGTAGGAGTTGATGAAACTGCGAGCCAGGCTCAATGCATGCCCATTACTGGTCCTTGGCAGAATGTCCGCGAGGGCTATCGCTAAATCCAATGAGCGAGCTTCTATCCTGGACCGATGGAAGTCTATGACCGCTGCTAGCCTATCGCCTTGGAACAGGATGTTCTGGCGTCTGTAATCGCCATGAATAGTGAGCCTCGGCAGATTCTCATACGGAAACCTCAGCAGTGATAGTTCGATGTCGAGTAGACTGTCCTTGAGGTAGTCTAGACTTGCCTCTATTCCAAGAGCCGCGGGTTGTCCGTCCAAGGACTCGATGTTCTCCGTGAATAAGTCTATTTTTTCTTGGAATCTGCTGGGGAACGACTCCTCGGATCGGCTCATCCTTCTCGGGTACTCTGCCATTATGCGGTGGTAAGACCCGAGGGCTGAACCGGCCTCTGCTACTTGACGAACGTCGCCTCTCAGCATGGCCCGGCCGTGGACGAAGGGGTAGACAGCATAGTGCTCTCCGTTAATCGTCGCTATCGTCGAACCTGTCCTGGTTAGCAGCGGAGCGGGCGCGGGAAATCCGTGGCGAGCTAGATGATGAAAGATCCTGTTCGCTTGGAGGAGTTCTTTCAGAAGGCTTGTTCCGTAGGATTCGTTGATCGAGAGTGGTCGTGGTTTGAGGAGGGCAAAGTCACCAAGCGGTGTGCGTAGTCGGTACATAACGTAGTGTGCGCCCATAGCAGACTTTCCTGACTGGATAGCGCTGCCTAATCTGAAAGTCGTGGCTAGGGTTTCAAGGGAATCGGGCCGAAGCTGTTCCACATAGTCTCGCGCGGCCAAGATTACGTAGCCTCCTGAAGCTGTTGGAAGTCTTCTCGGCCGCTTCGAGCTTCAACTCGTAATGCGGAGCCGGTCTCGTCCTCTCGCTCTTGTCCTCTGAAAATTTCCTGCAGTGATACCTGGTTTTCCTTCAACCAGTCTAGTCGGCTTACGTGTCTCCGGAATTTGACCGCCTGGAGATGTTTCCTACTCTGATCCTGGATCTTCGGGATCCGGCGGATATCTCGGAGGGCCTGGTAGGCCTCCCTGGCCATGAGTAGTGCAGGCAGAGCGTCCTTCTCGGTTCTTTCGAGGGATACAATATTATCGTAGCTTGAGAAGAAGGTGTTGATTGACTCGAAATAGACCGCGTCGTAGACGCTCGGCGTCAGATCTGCTAACGCTATCGCTATGTCCAGTGCTCGGGCCTCGTATCTGCTGCGGTCGAGATTCGGGATTCTGACGAGCTCGCCGTCCTGGAAGAGGATGTTCGAGCAACGGTAGCTTCCATGTATGAACAGTCTTGGCAGGGTCTCGTAGGAGAGATCCGAAACGAGTCCTTCGACTTTTGGAAGTGAATCTTTGAAGAGTTGCATCGATCCTGAAATTAAGTCCAAGGACGACTCGTCCAGACTTTTCAGGTTCATCTGTAATTCTTTCAGACTTTGCAGGAATTCCTGTACGAAAGATTCCTGGGTGTTGTATGGATGAGTATACGCGGCTGTCAGTTTGTGAAACGTTGCAAGTGCCGCCGCGGCTTTGCTCACTTGGGCAGGATCTTCCCCATCCATTTTTTGAGCCGCGGTACCATCGTAGGCAGAGTATGACCCCCATGGCATTGTCATGCTCTGTCCCCCGATTGCCCTTCTCTGGTCCAACATCTTGAAACCTCTCTGGAAGAGGTAGCTAGCGAGAAGACCATGCACTCCAGCTATGCCTCGAGAGGTTGAAGACCCACGCTTGTCTAGAGCTTCGTACGCGGCTTGTCGAATGGACTGATCCACTGTGAGTCGTTGAATTGGCGATGAGTAAGTCTGCAAACTACAGGAGCGGCCTCCCTAAACATTGACTGACTCTCTTCGAATCCTCTTTCTTCGCGTCGTCTCGAACCTCTACTATTCTCCGTCTCCTGCGCATTCGCACCGTGACCAGTGTTACCGCGCCTACCAGCCCTGGGATCGCGATGATTGCAACTATGTCGAGACAGACCTGGCAGCCTTGGCCTGTTGTGGGGAGCTGGTTGTGCTGAGCGACGTCCACTTGCACGGTGAGAGAATGGGTTATGGAGCCGTTGGTAGCGTTGACTTGTATCCAGTATGGGCCAGGAGCAGTGCTGGAGGCGATGTCTATGCTCAGGCTGGTTGAGCCTGAGGCTTGTGATGCTAGCGTGATGTTTGCTGGATTAAGTGAGACTTGAGGCCCTGATGGTGTGATTGTCGCGTTGAAGCTGATCGTTCCTGAAGGGCCAGCGATGTCAGTTACCACGATTGCGAGTGATTGATCAGAACCGGGCTGGGCGTTGAGGGTCGACTGGTCGATGTTCAGTGTAAAGTCTGAGTGGGCTGGCGAGTAGATGGTTAGACTCTGAGAAGTGTTGTTTGAACGGTTCGTGGAATCTATGACAGTCAGAGTCAGTGCGTAGGATCCGGACGTTGCATAGGAATACGTCGCTGATGCTCCCGAGGCTGAGGCTCCATTTCCAAAATCCCAAAAGTATAAGTATGGTGGGGTCCCGCCTCTAGCGGATGCTGTGAAGTTGATATTATCACCCGGCTGCGGGCTCGTAGGACTGTAAGTGAAGCCGTCTTGCAGAGGAGCTGCTCCAACAACGACCGGCGCTACCGATGCCCCGGTACTACCTGTTGAGTCGGCGGCTGTCAGTGTGACCTGGTAGGTCCCATCGCTAGTGTAAGTGTGGGTCGATTGGAGACCTGTCCCGGTTGAACCATCTCCATAGCTCCACGAGTAACTGTAAGGCGGAGCCCCTCCGGATGCAGAGGCTGTAAATGATACAGATTGTCCAGCAACAAGCGAAGACGGACCGAACGTGAAGGTCACCGATACGGGCTGGGGTGGGCTAGTAACAGAGACTGTCTTCTGATACGTAGCTGTCTGCTGCGGCGAACTGCTATCTTCGACCGTAAGGGCAGTCGTGTAGGTTCCTGATGAGTACGTGTGGGTTACCGAGGAGCCTGTTCCGGTCGATCCATCTCCGAATGACCAGCTAAACGTGAAGGGAGATGTCCCACCGCTAGCGCTTGCTGTGAACGTGACCGGTTGCTCTGCCTGGGTCGAAGATGGACTGTATGCGAAGCTAGCGGTCAGCGAAGGGGGCGCACCCGAGACGGTTATGGATACCTGAGAAGTCTTGATCTGCTGAGGCGAGCCATTATCTTTCACTGTGAGAGCCGCGGTGAGTGTTCCCGCGGAGGAGTAGACGTGCGTCGCGGACAATCCAATTCCAGTCGATCCATCACCGAAGCTCCAGGAATAGCTGTAAGGTGAGGTCCCACCCGAAGCTGAGCCGGTGAACGAAACAGTCTGTCCTATCTGGGGCGAAGAAGGACTGTACGTGAAGCGGGCTGAGAGCGTGGGTGGTGGCGAGGTTCCGAAGAACTCTGTCATGGGAGTGGCTGAAGCATCGTTCGAGGTTAGACCTGGAAGGTTCCAGTTGGCTTCGAGGGTTGAGAGGTACGAGTAGTGGTCGTAGGATGTTGTGGAGGTGTAGACTTTCTTGACGGCTGGGCCTGCCCATTCCGCGACGACGCAGTCACTCTTGCTGTTGCCCGTTGGGCAGACGTCGCTTCCCTCGTCGAATACGATGAACAGTGCCGCTTTCTGGGCAGTGAACATTCTGCTTGACAGGATAAGCGGGACTAGCGTTGCTAGGTATGCGTCCCCTACTGCGACTGAAGAACTGTGCATGTTGTCAGCGTCGTTCGGGGTGAGCCAGACATAGTTGGGCAGTGTTGCTCCGTTGAGTGCGCCTACGAACTCCGGGTCGAGCGGCGAGGTTGTGGTGAGCATGTTGGCGCATCGTGCGGATGTTTTCATGTCGCTGAAGTCGATGAAGGGATAATGGTCTCCCTCCCTGGGAGGCATGAAGCTACAGGTTCCAGAGCCTGAAGCATCCTCCGCGAAAGCCTTCCAAGTGAGCCCTGCCGCCTCTAGTCGGTCGACAAGATTTGGAGCGTTAAGCTGGAAGCAACAGTTTCCGTCGGAGGATATGCCGAGCGTGCTTCCTCCGAACAACGCTACATAGTTAGGCTCGCTGGGATGACCTATCCCCGTGTAGTGAGTGTTGAACCCGTAGGTCTGGGCCAGTGTAGTCAAGTACGGTGCCGGTATCGACGACGAGCCACAAGCAGCCGCGAGACTTGGTGTAACATCGCAGAGTCCATTATTCTCCATCAGGATCGTGACTATGTACTGGAAGGAAGCACCGCTAGATGCAGTCGCATTGACAGTTTGCAAATTCACCAATGTTTCCAAGCCCATGGTCTGCGAAGCAACCAAGACTGCTATCAGGAGGACCAGCCTGATGAGACTGATTCTACGCTTGTTTTCAGTCTTCATGGCTCATCCTGTTTCGAGTTCTGCGCAGTTCCGTCGAAGCCGAGTCTGCCGGTAGAGAGTAACTGTCTATGATGATCTGGCGAGAAAATGAAGATGGAAGCTGAGGGTCTTTCATGACATTTCACTGCAGGCTTTGATTATGCCGACTGGGCTCAAGTGGTAGCGCACTTTCGATGAGTCTGGGCCTAGCTTTGTTGACACGTATCCGAGTGAGGCTTGTCGTCCGAGCATTAGTTTCACGGGGGTTTCTGGGGATTTGATCATGGAGGATATCTCTCCGGCGCTAACGGCTCCGTCCCCGTCTGTTGCGCCGATCGTCAAGAGGAATTGTAATAGTGCTGGATCGCTTAGAAACTCGCTCTCTTCTACTGTTCTGGAAGATGGTGGTTTGGCCAAGATGTTTCGATAGGCTTCCAGTGTCTTCTCAGCGACCAGATCCCACCTGTAACTCTCCTGGACCGTTTGGTAGGCGTTCTCCTTCAAACGTTCGGAGAGTTCCGGGTTCTCCAGCACTCGGAGAATGCCTTCCGCGAGGGCATGGGGGTCGGAGGCTGGAACCTTTACTCCGGTTATTCCATCTTCAACTATCTCGGAGAGCCCGCCGACATCCGAGACTACCACCGGGACTCGTGATGCCATTGCTTCGAGGGCGACCATTCCGAAGGGCTCATAGTGTGATGGCAGAACAAACACGTGGCTTGAGTTGTAGAGAGCGACTAGTCTCTGTTGATCGACAAATCCTGTGATCTTGACCCGGTCGCCTAGTCTCCTTCGAAGGACCTCTTTGGCCAGGTCCTCTTTGAGCGGGCCTTCGCCAACGTAGACTAGGCCGATGTTCTTTTCTCGAGTTCGCAGCTCGTCGAGTGCCTCTAGGAGGGTAAAGACTCCCTTTTCCCTAACTATCCGGCCAACGTAGAGAATGGTCTTTCTCTCTTCAGAAGCCGTGGCCGGGACGAGCAGAAGGTTGCCGTCGTTCTTGAACGTGGCTGCTTCGACGCCGTTTGGAATAACGCTGATCTTGGCATTGGCCGCGCCTAGTTCGTGCTGGATACGGCCGAGCATGTAGTTGCTGCAACAGATGATCCCGTCGCTCTGATCTACCAGAAGGCGTTCAATGTCGCGCACTTTCTTGCGATACTCACCATCTAGGCTACCCCCTCTTCCAATCTCGGTCGCATGAATCGTAGAGATAAGCGGAAGACCGAGTTGACTCTTGAGCTCGACAGCCGCTCTTCCCACGACCCAGTCGTGGGCGTGTATCAGGTCGAACTTCTCAGTCTCAAGCAGCTCAGTCGTCTTCGAGATCATCTGGGAGTTCAGATGATAAATCCAAAGAAGAAAGTTGGCCTGGAGGAGCCTGCTATCCTCAACTCGAGTTACGCGGACCCCGTCAATCGCTTCCTCGGAGGGAGCGCCGGGGAAGCTGCAGGTGACAACGTGTACCGAAACCCCCTGGTTCGCGAGGGATCGAGATAGATGATAGACATGGGTCGAAATCCCGCCGATTATTCTGGGAGGATATTCCCAGGTTAGTAACAGGACTTTCCCAGCATGCTCCTGCGGAATCTGTTCTGTGAATGTCGAGCCGCTCGCCAGCAACGTTATGGTGCCTCTAACGCTTCTCCGTCAGGGAAACCTACTGTTTTGAGATGCTCGAGTAGCTCTGCCAAGTACCCGAATGTTCTCTCGCGAAATCGGAAGGCCAATAAGGGTCCCGTCTCGGTAGTCACGACCACTGCCGACACGCCAGGCAGCGTGTTCAGCAGTCTTTCAAGCAACTCTTCAGAACGGACCGGCCGTTCTAGGTCTACCGCAAGGACGACGTCCCTTCTCTTCGCATAGGCCATCTTTCTTTCGCCTTCCAAGCTATGCTCCCACTTCGGTGATAAGCTCCCCGTATACGATCGGGTTGATCTCTAACCACACAGGCCGGTTTTGTGAGGTTGCATTTGTGCGGCTTTGTGTCTCTCACTGACTTTACCGGAAGGATTCGTCTGCTAGAGGCCCTATCACAATTATGTTGAACACAGACCCGGCACCATCTTCTATCTTATCTCCATCTATCTCCATGCCACAAGAGTGTTCTTTTGTGTTTTATTCGATTACACAAGTCTCATTCGCTTCCTAGTCATGCATCCGGAGTCAACCACACCATTCCCATCGGTGCCGATATTGTGAAAGATGCAGATACCCAGCGATATTTGCGCCGGCTCGATATCTGGCGATAGCGAATGATGTCTCCAAGACGCCTCCATATGTGTTGCCCGTATCCGCGCAAAGCGCTGGGACGCTAGCCTGGGCGGGGCAAAACAGGTTTCGATCTGTCGGCTGCCTCGTGGATCGAGGCAAATATTCGCTTTCGACCAGATCCGTTCTTCGGCGATCGTATTTTCAAGGTTCGACCCTCTACCCTGTCCCCTTAGGGCACATGTGTAACCGGTTGTACTCATGGAGGTTGCATACTGTAA
>WNGR01002540.1_pt1 | contig 19972 bp, 23 predicted proteins | sample 5407581 | NCBI WGS metagenome assembly WNGR01 (sample SAMN13153383, study PRJNA577476) | soil metagenome | isolation source: 80 cm soil or saprolite under Garry oak tree replicate 2 | place: USA:California | collected 2016-06-15 | reverse complement strand
TCTAGGAGCTGAAGGGCATGTGGAATGCGCGATAGAGGAATATACGATGGTCGTTCATCTCCCTCGCGCTCATTCTTACTCCCCCGCGCACCGGCAGGAGGGGAGGGCGGGAGGAAACCGCCAGCCATACTGTCGTCATCGTCTAGTAGGAAGCCACCCGGGACATCATGAGTTAAGCCAACGGTAGATGCACTAGAAATCGGCTGATCGGAAGCCAACGCGGTGTGATAAGCGTTGTCAATGCGAAATCGTAAGTCAGGAGCAAGTGAGAGGAAGCCGACATCATCGTCATTCGACATGATTGAGCCCGTGAGAAAGAACGAGAAGGTGACTTGCTCGTTGTTCTGGATTGCGATGACTCGTTCAAAGGTTCGTCCGGATTGCACAGAACTCTTTCTGAATATTTCACTTGAACGTTGCTCAGAAATATGCGCGTAAAAACTCCCGGCGAAATGAGAGGGGGAGTGACCCAACTGCGATGGATGATGAAAAACGCGATGATACCTTGCAAAAGTCTGATATGAATAACAGTAAATACGAGGCGTATTACAGAAAGCAACTTCCACTTGACGATGAAGAGTGGTCCAGAATGATGGACACCTTCAGGGAGCCCTTACCATCGACATTCCGGATCGCCGGCGGTCGAGAGTGCGTCAACCTTTCGTATTTTTTTCGTAGCGTGAATGACAGAAATGACATGACACTCTATCCAGAACTGCAGCTGTGCTCACATCTGTGATGGAGAAGACTTATATCCCCCATCTCTCTGGTGTCGAGTTCGAGGGTCAACTCGTTCCTCCACCCGTGCCTATTCCATGGTAAGCCCCTAGCTGAGGTTGCTGAACCTACTTCCATCATGTCGACTACTTGCCAATGAGGTATCCCAAAGGCCTTGCCTGGCAACTCAATGTACCAAAAAGAGTTCTACGTAAATCACCGGAATTCAAAAGATTTCACTCTTTTTTGGTCTTTGAGACTGAGGTGGTATGCCTCACAGCCCGTCTACCTCATCACTGCGGTAATCTTGGTGGTACTATCTCATAGGGAAATATAACTCGACAGGAAGCTGTCTCTATGCTCCCTCCACTCTTCCTCGACGTGGAACCGCACCATCTCGTTCTGGATATGTGCGCCGCACCCGGATCGAAGGTCCGCTTCTTATAGTCATCTTGTCTCTCCCCATTTCCCACGTAGTCTGTGCCGTGCAGACATCCCAGCTCCTGGAATCTTTGCACTCTTCCCAGTCTCTGCTCGAGTCGTGTGTGCCTCCCGGTCTATTGGTGGCCAACGATAGCGACTCCAAGCGAACGCAGTTGCTCATACACCAAACCGCGCGGCTCCCGAGTCCAGCGTTTGTAGTCACCAACGTCGACGCATCGATCTTCCCGACGCTCTTCCTTCCACGCGAGAACACGACGGACTCCGAGTCGTCAGGGCGCAAAACTCGGCCGTCCCCGCTCCTCTTTGATCGCATCCTCTGCGACGTGCCCTGCAGCGGAGACGGGACTATTCGTAAGAACGTCGGAATCTGGAAGAAATGGAACCCGATGGACGGCAATGGTATACATGCGTATGTGTTTTTGGCCTTGGCACACGCCTTCGGGAGCACATGCACACAGCCTTTTCTAGGCTTCAGCTTCGTATCTTGCAGCGTGCCATGCGGATGCTACGTCAGGGAGGCAGGATCGTCTACTCGACCTGCTCGTTGAATCCGGTAGAAAACGAGGCTGTGATCGCGGAGGCGCTCAGGACCATTCCCGGTACGTCCATTATTCGTGATTGAACCCGGTCCTGCATATAGGTCTGTTCAGGATTCGAGTTGGTCGACGTATCCGAATCGCTTCCGGCCCTTATCCGGCGCCCTGGTCTAAAACACTGGCTGCCGTCTGTCAGCCGGGACCTGCAATTCTTTGATAGCTACGAACAGTATGTCGCGTCGCTTCCGGGTGGAAAGGGCACCGCGCGTATCACACAGAGTCATTGGCCACCAACGGAGGAGCTTGGCCTGGAACGATGGCGCGTTTTTCTCTTGGCTGAGCGCTTTGATATTCTGTCTTACAACACAAGACAGCATTCGTATATACCCGCACCTACAGGACACGGGCGGTTTCTTCGTAGCTGTACTGCAACACAAACAATCGAGGGTATTGCCAAAGTATAGACTCACCTCCCTCTCCCTTTCAGGCTGCATACACTCAATGTTCGTTGCTGCAGAGAAGGAAAACGCTCAGCCCAGGACCCAGCAGAGGTGCCGGACGTAAAGAAAGCCCGCCGTGACGGCGAAGAGGACGTTTTGATGGCCCCTGCGACCGAGCCCCCAACAAGCAAAAATAGTAAGTACTGTCCATTTCATGAGCGAAACTGACCATTATCCACACCCAAGGTGACCAGCCAACCGACCCTACTCCTGCTGAGACCAGCAAAGCGGCTCAAGAACAGGTTCAGAGCCAAAACCAAGAGCAGACGGCTACTGGAGACGGTTGGTTCAAAGAGATGCCATATACATTTGTCTCACCGAAGGACCCAATCGTCGAAAGTTGCATGCAAGTCACTTCACTTTTTTTTCCAGTTCCCAGAAACATTCTCATATCCGTCACAGACAACAGCTTTCACTAGCACCCGACTTCCCCACCTCAAACTTACTCGTGCGCAATCCTGCCGGTGAACCAGCGCGCTCACTCTACCTCACGAACGACCTCGTCCGCGCCGTCTTTGCCGCAAACGACTACAAGCGAATACGAATCATGGCGGCGGGGACGAAGATCTTCATGAGGCAGGAAGGGGGGTTCGGTCGCAGTGGCGATGCCGTACAAGAAGGCGCCGAAAAGGTCCCGCGGTTCCGACTCCTGAGCGAGGGCCTGTCGGTTGTGCTGCCGTACGTCAAGCTCGACAGCATCGTCGACGCGGACGTGCCTACCCTGCGCCGGATGCTGGAGGCGTACTACCCCTTGTTGAGTGCATTTGACGACGCGTTCCGCCACGAGGTCGGTGACAAACGTACGTGTCCCTTCTCCCCCTTGCTCGGTGTTTTTTGTCACTTTGAAGGACTGACAGTCGGCGCTGCCTGTAAGCGACGGGGAGCCATGTTGTCCGATTCAAGGAGGGCGACATTGAGGGGGCCTCGTACGTGTTTTGACCCTATTTTCACCCACGTCTAGACAACCCCCGAACAACAAACTTTGATGTAGACTATCGCACGACCTCGTGCTGCCTATCTGGAAGTCTCCCTCGTCCCTCTCGCTCATGATCGACAAAAAAGCCAAGAGGTGGGCCATAGTTCTCCTGGCGCCCGCAGTCGTCGTGCTTTAATTTTTTTTTTACGAAATACTGACATGCGGGCGGACCTTAGTGCGCTGAGTCTGCGTGTCTTTGGGGTGGACATTACAGTCGCCGGACGCCAAGCTGCTGCCACTGCTGATGCTGCGGAAAAGCAAGGAACGACGAAGAAAGAAAACGAAGAAGATGTGGCACTGGGTCTAGAAGACGCCTCGTTCCTGAGACAGACAGATAGGACAACAGAGGGCGCTCCAAAGCTCGAAAGTGGGGAGCAAAGAAGAGAAGACGAATTTGCCGTAATTATAACTGATGGCGGAGCCGTGAACAAGTAACCTCTTTAAAGTAAAGCAACAGCGCCAAACCAGAAGTAGAATCAACTTGAATTTCACACATCATGATCGAGCGCACCACAGAACCAGAACAACGAAAATTGAATAGGATTCAGAGCAGTTTGACTCCGCAGTATCTCACATCACATACAGTAACACTGACAGGTGGTGTATATATGTACTGTCCTGTCCACGCAATTCATTACAATAATCAAATGGAAGGGGGGCGAGGGAGGCACGGCTAATGTCAATGGGCTGCTAAACTGCTATTGCTTCCTTCCGTCAGGGTCCTGCAGCTGTCGCGCCATAGCCCCGTTGGTACGGCGCCTGCGCTGCGATCGGCTGTATGCCGGGGCCGGGCTCGAAAGTACCATTGCCGATGTCTGTGTGAAAAAACAAATCGCAAGTAAGTTAAAGGGTGTGGTTAGGGAGGGGAAATATGCTATTCATCGAGGACGTACAGATGTATCTACCAGTGCCGTAAATTTCTTCGGCCTTCATGCGGCGGTATATGAGCCAGAAGGCGTGCTAATGCGGGAGTGAATACAAAGTTAAGTTAAGTCTAGAAGCACAATGGCATTGAAACGGAAGAGAACGAACGATGTGGCCGGGCAGGTAGCCGAGGCTGCGAATTGGTTAGGTTCGGTCTTTGTTATCGGCTGTTATGAGAGAGAGGAAGGAGACATACATGGTTAGACAAATGTTGATCAAGAGGTCGCAACTACAGCCCGTTACAAACGCCGCCGCCGCCGGTGGAAAGACGATAGCGACCTGTGGTCATTTATGTGTGAGTATCTGAAGTGATTGCAAAGTAAGATGAGAGTACAAGGATGAGGCAAACATCTGAGGCTCTGATGGACATGATCGTAGAAGCGTAAGCTGGTAAGTGTGGAGTGCAGTGTCAAGCGAGCGTGGGGTGTGCGAGTACAGTATTTAAATAATTATCATACTAGATTACGTGGCCGCAGCCGCAGCTACGACTCAAAATATAAAAATATATTCACTAAGGTCTTATCGCAATCTAATCCTCACAACAAATTCGCCTTGTGGAAACTGTCCATAGATATCACTTCTCGTACTGCAGAGGGACATAATTCTCGTCAGTAAAACCGTCTCGCAAGGCGTGCCACTCGTGTACGTACTCCTATTCAACACAATCGATGTCGAGCTAGAGTCCGTGGCGCAGGTGACATGAATGTGTAGGCTTCGCGCGTTCTCTGCTTCCTGCTTATAGATCCAAGAGAATTTCTCCTTCAAGTCTGTCCCGCAGAAACCAAAAAAAAATTCAATTTAGCCCGGTCGTTCTAGAAAATCAGGCTTACATTCCAAGATGTTCTCAGTTCTGTTTGGCCGGTCCTTGTACGACGTTACGAACTGTCGAAACCGCACCCCGGATCGAATCTTCGCGTCCAGAAGGTCGGATTTGTTGAGCAACACAACAAATGTCGCCTTTCTTAAAAGGTGGTGTTTGCACACTGCCTTCCACAGCAAGAACGTGTCCCACTGTAAGTCCCAGCATGGAGATGTCAATACTTTACCGTTCGGGAATGTTGGCCACGCACCAGTCGATTCACGCTACGCTCCTCTGTTAACGTTTGATTAAACGCCGAAACAGGCGCAATGAACAAGAGCACGTTCACTGTTTACATCGATCAGCGTAATTCAACATGAGGCGCTCATGCCCTTACCGTCTTCAAAGTAAGGCACCCAGGCCGCTGTCACAGATCACGAGTGAGCGAGCACGTACACCCCACTCGAGCTCAAGTTCAGACTGCGCACCACGCGAGCCTCGATTGCCTCCAACGTCAATGATGCTCCAGAGCTGCTCATCTTTTGATCCGAATGCGTTATCTGTTCTCGATACAGACCAACGATGTGCGCGCACGCAACATCGTAAGTGGTAGACATACCTCTCTCCATTTTTAGAGGATGTTCCTCAACACCCACGGTCTGTATTCGGGCCTTGAGAATATCAGCTGTTATGCACGCATGGTCAGCGGCGTCGTATCATAATCGCCGGCGACCGGTGCGTCGTACCTGGCGACGGTCGGTATCCCGGCGCTGCAATCCGATCCACCGCATCAAGGAAGCTGTTAAATGGGGGACAGAGAAGGCGCAAAGGGAGGGACAGACAAAAAAGAAAAAAAATTAGAGAAGTCAGCGGACGCGCCACAGAAAAAAATTGTAGAAGCTCGGCACGCACAATCCAGACTGAAATTCGAGCGCGACGCTCTGTTCTGTGAGACTAGCGCGCACTGCCGGGTGGTTCCAGAGCGCGACCATGCCCTCACGGCAAGCCTCAATCACGCTTCGCGCGTTCTGGACCTCCTCGTGCCCGTGGTTTCCTGCGCCGGCCGCGCCACCGCCACCACTGCCGCCGCCTCGGCGGAAGAGTGTCTTCCAGCGCGAACCCGAGCGCACGCTCACCTCGAACGCGCGCTCCGTCGGCAACGACCCCGAGCCAGCGCCCGCCTGCCGTGGGTTGTCAGGCGAGATGAAGCGGGCAAGCGACTGTTCGATTCTCTTCAGTGGCGACAGGCTCACGCGCAAGCGACGCAGGTCGTCCGTCAGGTGCTGGAGCGGCACGAGCTTGCTCCCCGACGGAGCCGTCGCACCCGCCTCGACGTCACGTGGGCTGCGAGAGGAACCGCTGCCGTTGTCGCCTTCCTCGAGGAGGCTAAGCAGGAAGGTGACGGAGCGCACGAGGTTGAGGTCGATGATGGTGCGCCATGCCTCGGACTCGGCGTTGAACGCAGCGGGCGCGTACTTGAGCTGGAAGTTGCGTAAGATCGTCGACTTGCCTGATTCAGCTTGGCCTATTCAAAAAGAGTAGGACAAAGAGAAAAATAGAAGGAAAAAAAAGGAAAATCAAAGACGTGAGGATTTGATTGTCAGGTGAGAGTGAATAAACGGACCAAGAAGGATGACTCTGACGTCTGGCTGTCGCTTGCGACGTTCTGATTTCTCGATCTCTATCTGGGCGTCGATCTCGTCATTGATGCGCTTCGCCTCGCGCTCGCGCTCGAGCCTCTCCTCACGCTGGGCCGGTGTCTCATTTGAAAAATCTTCGACGGGCGGCCAATGGGAGTCGATCTCCTCGAGGTCGAACTGGGGAGCGTCAAGAGGAGGGGCGACCTGCTGTTGTCGCTGTCGTAGTTGTTTTGAGGATTTGGCGCTGAGACGACCGTAGACCATGGATGAGGAAGACGAAGGGTGGATCGACGAAGAGGGAGCGGGGGCAGCCCAATAAGATAGAGGGCGACATCAGTCAGGTGGATGAGCGTTCCACAATTGGTACCGCACCGCACTCAGCCCGAATTTGTAAATTGAAAAAAAATTGAAGATAAAACAAAAACAAACTCTTAACGTATATAAATTGGGTTCTACAGCTTGAAACAGTTCTGACGTAACAGTGACTCAGAGAGGTATATGTGGTTACCAACAACACGCACGATTGCTAAAGATAAAGATGCTTGTACACACAATGGAAAGCCGACATTTCATCCCCACTATCTTTTCATTTTGACATTTGATTTTTGCGGACCTGGCACACAATTTGAACGGATGAAAAAAAAAACAAGTCAGGAACAAGACGAGAGACCGACCGATTAGGTCAGGACGACGGAGTGGCCCATGGTTGACCCAGTTCTCGATCCATAACAATCTCGATCTCTTCCTCTTCATCCTCTTCCTCCACTTCCGCGTAGTACTCCACGTGTTCATGATCTTCTGGATCATCTTGCTCCCGATCAACTCCTAGCCTATTTTCTCTCTCCACTTCCGCCTCGGCGCCTTCGACCGTGCTTGTCGGGGCGTCCGGGAGCACAAACCGCCTCCACTCGCCTCCACCCATACGCACACAGTCGTCGTGCATTTCGACGATCGACGATAGCGCTAGAACATCACGTACGAGCTGCGGGTCTAACGTTAACTGTCGAACCCGATTGAAAGACGCAAGTAGTGACACCGGGATCCACCCGCGTGAATCCATCTACCATCAAATCAGCGGTTATAAATAATCACACCATACGGTAAAAATTACCCTTTGTCTCAGGAACAAGTCTGAGGCCATGTTTTGCGCACTTAAATAGTACTCCAGCTGACCGAGGAGAAAGAATCGTGTAGGGTCGGCAGAATATGTAATATTTGATAGTGGCCTTGGTACTGGGTGTACCGAAACAGAGCTTGTCATGCTTGCATTAGGAGGTGGAGGATACGAAAGCGGAACCGGTGCTTGATATGGGTCAAACCCATGCGGCATGTACGGTTGCTGAATCGGTGTGGAAAGATATTGACCGACATCGGCCGCAGGCCGCGGAGGTGGGGTAGATGGTTGCAGAGGTTGAAAAGCTTGATTTGGTGGCGTCCCAGTAAAGGGTGGAGCCTGCTGCTGTTGCTGTTGCTGCTGCTGCTGCTGCTGCTGTGGTGCATGCGGTTGTGGTTGCGGTTGTTGGTGTTGGTGTTGATGTTGCTGCTGGTGCTGATGTTGGTGTTGGTGTGGCTGTTGGTGTGGCTGCTGGTGCTGGTGTTGGTGTCGGTGCTGGTGCCGGAATCCTCCTCGCGTGAACCCGCGGCCAGAGACACCACGTCCAAATCCATTCGCACCTCGTCCTCTGCGCCCGCCATACCCTCCACGCTCGTGGTGCCCACCATAAGAGCCACGACGCGGGCGCCAAGTGTATGGTGGTTCACGTTCTGGATCGCGATTACGTTCCCATTCCCGTTCTCGCACGGTGCGCTCATCGCGCGTCGACATTACGGCGTGACCCGTCCCACTTGCGCGCCCGAACCCATAACCATAGTCCTTGACCTCGAACCCGTCAGCGCTAGAACTCGACGGCGGCTGCGGCGGGGGCTGATGGACGGGGTATGGACCTGGCCCCGTTTGCACTTGCAATTCCTCCTGTAGAGGGGGAGGTGGTGGGCCATGAATGTGCTGTGGAACGTATGACAAATGGTGGTGCGGCTGAGGATATGGATGATGTAACTCCGCCAACGAAGGCTCCGGAGGTACAATGGGTAACAAGGACTCCTGCGGGGGGCCACTAAACAACAAGCTAACATCCAGAGCCGCTTTGGATGGCGCTGGAGGAGCATATTGGGGCTCGGCGAGCTCTGGTCTGCTTTTGTCGTCCTGAGTGTATTCGTCCTGTGGTCGATTTGCCGTTCCAAACTCCCACTTCGTCTCAGGAGAGGTAAGATCAACGACTTTAACCTCCGCAGCCACGAGCGGCTCCGAACTCTTCCCATCTGACAGGTTCTCCGTTCGTGACAACCGCGGTTGTGACCGCGCTCTTGAACGTACATGCGATGGTCCTGCCTCCCCGGGAGACACACCGATCGAAAACGTCGCGACCGGCCGTTCGGGCTTTTCGTTCATAGGCTGGCTATCTATCATTGCTGACTGTGCCTCCGAGCGCGGTTGCGGCGGTGGACTTGGACTTTTGCATCCCCCTGGTGCACCTACACTCCCAAATATCATATCACGCCTTCCCGGCGTAGACTCCTCCCAACCAGACCCGGCATCCAATATGGGTTTCACCACGCGATATCCGGCCACGGCGTCTGATTCCTGTGGCGGCGGGGGGCGAGCGATCATTGTTGGTGGTGGTAAAGCGGGATGGATAGCGGGTTCTTCTTCCCCTGATGGTGCACCATCGTCCTCCGATACGTGAGGCGGCGGCACGATCTGCTGAGGTGGTTGCACCGGTGGGTATGACGGGTACATTGCGCGCCCGTCTTGCCTCACATCTAAGGGCAGATTGCTAGGCCAATATATAATCGGATGTGGTTGGGCGTATGGCGGATACCCGTACTGATATACGTAATGTTCTGGCGCAGCCCAGCCTGGGGGAAGAGGTTGCGGAGGTGCAGGTCCGTATCTATCTGATGGCGTGTGGAGCGGATACGGTTGCGGGTAAGGTGACACAGACGATGACGTGTATGGTTGCGGTGTGTGGGTCGGGTTCAATTGTAGCGCAGGAGGATAATGGGTCGGCGGCGGCGGCGGCGGCTGTGCTGGTGCTGGAGGTTGTTGGGGTATGTAGGGTTGGGTGCTTGCTGACTGACTAGGTAAATTCCCGTACGGATAGACGTCTCGGGCGATCTGGCCGTAATGAACAGGGGTGGATAGCGCCATGTCAGCATATGCTCGAGGCGAGTTACCTTGAGATGACTGTTGTTGTTGCTGCTGTTCGGGAGCTTGTGTACCTCTGATGTCTACGAGAAGCTGCCGACCACGTCCAGAATGCCGTGGGCTGGATGCCATACTACTTGGGCTATGAGCCCGAGAATGGGAGGTAGATGTCCGACCTGAGGCGGTCTTGCTCGGAGCTTGCGAACCCTGCATAGAACCTGAACCAGAAGCAGCAGCATTGCGTGTCTGGCTATTTTGGGCGCCGAGTTGTGAGTGACTCCGAGACTGGCCATACGATCTCGGGGGGTTGAGGGTGTCAGCAGTGGCTTGGAGCTCCTCTGGAGGTATCACAATCCACTTGGTCTTCTCACCTACAAGACAGCAGATACGACCCAGGCGTTAAAAAACGTAAGTACCGGTCATCGTAACAAGCACGAAACTGACAAAGCTCGGGTAGGGAAGAAGATGGGCTTGGAGAGATGAACCGGAAGAAAAGACGCACTCTTTCTCGGCGTTCCTGGATGGCTTAGGGAGGCCCCATCGCTGTCTTTCTCCTCCACGTCCTTTGCTTCGACTGGACTTGCGTACCCATTGCTAACGCGCTGGGATTTGCCAGCAGACGTCTGACTCTTTCCTACTTCTGGCCAACTCTCGGCATCGTCGACAGGGGGAGGATGTGGGAGAGGTTCTCTCCGCGAGGAAGGTGTAGTCCCTGTACTGGGGCTAGATGTAGACGATGCGACGGATGCGCCGTTGAGGCCGGATGGGGAAGCAGGTATCTGGTCGGACCGAACGCCAGAAGAGACCGGAACATCGGGTTGTCGCGAGCCAGCCGAAGTGGAAGAAGGATCTCGTGTAGGAGATGGAACACGGAGCACATGCGATTGAGTCGGGAGAGACTGAGGAGGGCGAGGTTGTGGGCGTGTCTGTGCCCTTTGCTGGATTCTCTGATTCCACACATTTGGTATGGGAACCACCCTTGTAGAGGTAGATTGCACAACGCCGGTGGGAGCGGAATCGATCGTAATAGTGGTCGAGCTATGTGACATAGATTCACCGGGTGAAGTAGGTACTGGTGGATTGGCGCCAGAGGGGGGTCCATCGTGAAGAGAGAAATCAACAAAGGATGTCAGAGTGGTTTCAACCGTCGGAGAGGATGGCCCAGCCCTTTTAGACTCTAGCACCGGAGCGGGAGGCTGACGAGGTGGATTGGAGAGGGGCTTCTGCGTATGCTGTGAAGCAAGTTTGGCTCCTTGTGCTTTCTTTGCACTTTCAGCGTAAGACAGGGCGGGAGTCTGGGATGTAGTAGAAGTGGGAGAGACCATAGGTCCTTTGGCGAGAATGGTGGAGGCGAGCTGTAGAGCTCGCAAGGGAAGGATACGAATCGAAAGTGTGGGAGTCGATCAAATCTAGTTTGCGCCGTGAGTACGGAAGGGAAATAGTCCAAGAAAGGTCGACAAACAAGGAAGACAGTAAAAACCGGGCTTATGGGAAATATTTAAGACGGAAGAGGGATGAGGAGGACAAGGATGGGATGAGGAGGACGAGAGGAGAGGAAAAGGAGAGCCCGCGCTGGTACTCAGTCAGACAGGCTTCGGATCTCTCGGCTCTTCCCGTACGGCTTGCAAGCATTACCATAGTGCAGCGCTACGAGCTACGAATCAGTTACTCTGTTACCGCGGACCCGCCAAGTCATCGACACGAACATGCCACAGCTCTACTTTCCCCAGTGCGCAGTGTCGCCTACGAACAGCTGCAGCGCATTCCGCAGCGCATCATCTCTTTCTCACACTGTAACCCCTCGGCGTCAGCGCTAGGTCCCAAGACTGAACCACGTGCCGCTCACACGCCGTACCAGCCGATACAAATCCAAAAACCAGAGCACTGTCAATACACTGACGATGATACGATACCGTTGAATTCACTCTCTTCCTCTCCAACAATCTGACTTCCATGGGTGCTCGAGAATGACACCGTTCCATACCCAAGCAGCGGGGTGAGAGCTTGCGTGCACGACAATCGCAGGACAACTACCGAAAAGTTGAAAATATATCGCGCTCGCGCCTGCCAGTGCACTGGGTCGTTCACAGGTGGTGCCGCTCAAGCCACAGCCACGACGACCACAATGTGCCGTAGGATAGGCGGCGATGGTCAGGGTGTTAGCAGTGCTCGGACGATGGCGTACGTGGGCGCGCGAATATGTTTTGACAAGGAAAGAGGCTGGTGGGGGGAGCAGTGATGTTGGAAACTGGCAAATAGTGCCTACCCTGACTTTCTTCACAGGTCTGCCCGACTCAGATTAGAATTAAGGGTATGGCTGTGGGGAATGGAACAGCTATATTGCATAGATGGTGGAAGTGGTCGGCGAAAGCTGCGCCTCAACCGGCTTTGAAGACTCCCCAATTGGTGTAATGAAAGACGCACGTAGGTCGGGCTTCATGGAACGGGCTGTGATTGGTTGATTGGTCTAGGGCCCCAACTCGAAAACGAGTACCCATACTTCAGGACCCCGCTCCCGCTCGATCGGTTCAGAGAAACCTACTGTTGTACACCGTGGTGGGTGGCATCTTCGATTGTACGTCAGTATGGAGAGAACCTGGTGCGCAGCCCCAGAACCTTGCCCGGAACCTTAGAATAAAGGGGTCTGGTATGACTTGATGGAGTTGGGGTGTTCAGGCGCAATAGGTCATGAATGGTCATTTGCCGTCTTCGTCGCGCCCCCAACCTGCTGTACGATAGAATCTCCGACAACCACCTTGTCGTACTCTTGATAGTACCACCCGTCCTGCCAAGCGCAGTCAGCGTATATGAGCCACGTGAATCAGAGTTTCAGCGCTTTCAGCACGTGGAGCGGAGTCTACCCGGGGACTCACCATATGGCCGTATTCCGAGATGCAACCGATGCAGCTGTCACTGCACGCGTTACGCGTAATGGTGTCGGCAGCTCGGAACACAAACGTCCCCGTTCTTCATTGGGGCCATGCACCGATTATGGTTGCTAACGGAACAACTGGCGAAGTGATTGAGTTCGAAATGGAGAGAAGTAGGATCGTGAAAAAGGAGAACGAGTGGTCGTCGGTCGTCGGCATGATCATACGCGATAAGGAAGGAGGGACTACGCACTTCCGACGACGAACCGCAACACGATCATCTAAGATATGACAACAAAAATCAGGGTCGACAGAACCGAGCGGTGAGACTTCGCTTGCTGGACCGATGACCAGGAAACAGAAGATGAAAAAAAGAGGCCAGAGTCAGGGTTCCCGATCGAGAAAATGATCAAAGACGACGTGTTGGCGTATTCTGCACTGTTTCCATGGAAAGCGGGAGACCTTAATGTTATACGATTTATTTATTTTTTCGGGGGGCCAAATAACCAGCCCTTTCATGGCTGTCAGGCACGAGGAATGATAATGAGATGGTCCGAACCACGGTCAGTACAGAAGGACTTGGGTCACAAGCGATAGAAGGTCAGGATTTTGCATCCCAAATGCCTTATGGTTTTATTGCAAAGCTCGCCAAAGCGACGAGAAAAGGGCTCGTTGAGGCCCTATGTGCGACGATAACGGTAACAATAATACCACCCCCATCAATCAGCTCACTACATCCCCACCACCCACTGGTTGGCTCCAATCACAACGCCACGGACGAGAGCGTTGAGACTCGTCCATAATTTACACGCTGACGGAACGCGATAAGTTCCATCATGTACGGCGGCGTTGAGGCCGTTTACAAGGTCTACTAGGGCGCGGTTTCCCGTTCTAGCAAACCACCTAGTAGCGATAGTGGTCCGCCTTGTACGGTCCATTCGTGGGGATGTCAAGATATGCGGCCTGAGCCGCGGTCAACGTCGTGAGTTTGACACCCAGGCTAGGGAGGTGCGCGCGGGCGACCTCTTCGTCTAGTTCCTTGGGTAGCATGTGTACACCAAGCGGGAACTTTTCGGGAGTGGTCCAGAGGGCAATCTGGGCCAATACTTGGTTGCTAAAGGAACAGGACATAACAAATGAAGGATGGCCAGTGGCACAACTATCAAGTTTCAATGAGTACAGCCCAGGTAATTGATAGTTTCTAAGCATTCACGCACCCGAGATTGACAAGACGGCCTTCCGCGAGGAGAATGATGTGCCGACCAGATGCCATTGTGAAGCGATCCACCTGAGGTTTGATGTTGACCACTTGCTTAGCGTTTGCTTTTATCCAGGCTACGTCAATCTCAACGTCGAAATGGCCGATACTATTTGAGTGAACGTCAAAAACAGTTGGGCCCACAGGAATGCAGGACGTACTTGCTGACAATGGCATCTTCTTGCATAACTTCAAAGTGTTTTGCGGTAATGATGTCCCTATTACCTGTAGTAGTCACAAAGACATTGGCGCGAGGTGCAGCATCTTCCATGGTAGTGACTTCGAAACCGGCCATCGCCGCCTGAAGTGCATTGATTGGGTCGATTTCCGTAATTAAGACGCGTGAACCATATGAACGCAACGATTCTGCACACTGAGAATACGTCAACGAAAGTCGTTGGATGAATCAGTGAGAAATAACGTACGCCTTTGCCCACGTCCCCGAACCCGGCAACGACAGCAACCTTTCCAGCGAGCATGACGTCGGTTGCACGCTTGATGCCATCGACTAGCGACTCGCGGCAACCATAGTAATTGTCGAACTTCGACTTTGTAACAGAGTCATTCACATTAATAGCGGGGACCTTCAGTCTTCCCTCACGGAATGCCTTGTATAGGTGATGGACACCAGTTGTAGTTTCCTCCGATAAACCGCGGATGCCTACCTAATGAGAAAGGATCACCTAAACCACATATCTTGTTGTCTCACCTTTCAGGAATTGAGGGTATTTTTCATGAACGAGTGATGTCAAGTCCCCTCCATCATCCAATATCAGGTTCAAAGGCTGATTTCCTGGGAACGCAGTGATGGACTGCTCTATACACCACAGGTACTCTTCCTCAGTCTCTCCCTTCCAAGCGAAGACGGGAACGCCAGTAGCGGCGATTCTATTTTGGGGCATTAAGCAGAACCTAAATTCTGACATGGTGGATTACGTACGCGGCTGCCGCATGGTCTTGCGTGGAAAAAATGTTCTGAACAAAGATGAGGGAAGCTACTCAGTCGTCAGTGAATTGGCACATACACAGGATGACCAGGCGACTTCTGCTCCAAGAGAAACCAGTGTCTCGATGAGGACTGCAGTCTGTATAGTCCTGGGTTCGTGGGATTACAAATCCATCGTGTATGTCATAGAGATTGGCCTACATGTGAAGGCAGCCAGCAATCCGCGCTCCCTTGAGAGGTTTCGTGGGACCATACTTTCGAGGGATGGAACTGTCAACCGTTGATCACAACATGCTATGGAAGAACTAACTTTTGCTCGCAGAGACATCAAACCAGGCATCTCATTCTATCATAACCATGAACGGATCTGAAGGACGGAGGAACAAAGATCAACAAACCTCTGCGATCTCGATTTCCTTGCGACCGAAAGCCGCAAGTGATATATCTGAAAGTGATGCATCGATATTTCTTGTTGCTATCGTAGAGTATAAGATACTTACCAGCAACCTTGAAAGTCATCGGTAAATACGGTGGAATGAAGATATATCGTGACAACGGCTAAGGAGAAGGAACAAAAAAAAAAAAGAGAGAGAAGAAAAGTTTAAAGGGTGATAATCACGTGGTGTCGGCTGACACATTCTTCGGAAAGACGGACTTAGGTGCTTAGAACCTTTCGGGTCTGTCTCCGTCCAAACCACGGAGAGAGCGCAACTGATGGCGAGCTCACCTTCGAATGTGTCCGCGTCTAGAGGAGTGTCGCCAGGGTGTCAGATTGCAGAGCTTTTGCAATTCTCTTGTCAGATTCAAGTAAGCGATCATGGACGTCAGCAGTTTCATTGCTTTCCTGTCCCTCGTCTCTTCAGACTGTAAGTAGAAAATATGCCACCTACTCCTCGAGTTTACTATCTATCCAAAAGGTGTCAAGGAGAACCCGCTATCGAGATCACGCGAGTAGTCAGTACGGATCCTTCCACTGGCAAGGTTAACATCGCCGACGATGTCGTGTAGGCGTGCTCTCATTGTGCACAATTCGTTCTTTAACCGGATGGTCGAACGGTAGCCAGCAGCTCCCAAAGGCGAAAAAGTGGAAGGACGTAGTTCACCAACAACCGTGACACGAACTCAACCCGGTCGAGTCCACCACAGGCTACGTCGATATCGCTATTCGAGCAGTTCAGGGGGAGGTCGATTCTGGCTTGTCCAAGCTGTATAACGGTGACTTACCAGCGTCCTTAGCTACTCGTATACTGGCACTTTTTACGACAGTGAGCCGTTCCCGCTCGAGAAAGTGAGCTAGCGACGTGGTCTAGCAAGTGTCCCATGCGGCTGCTATAGCCTGCCAACGACAGCTCTGAACATCCCTGCGCTACGATGCGTCCATCGGGCATGCGAGGATATTTTTGTGCTAACTCGTGTGTTCACGATCACGACGCACGCTTCAACGCATCCCCCCCGATAGTTGGCGCGATCCTGAATAGTAGATTCAAGGACTCAAGTCGCTCACAATGACACGTAGTCATCCATATGAAGGGGAGCCGTTACCTCAGCTCGAAGTTAAATATGCAATTAGGGCATAGTGGACAAGGCGCAGCTGCGTCCAATTTTTGTTCGGTATATTCTCGTTTCCCGTGGCCCCTTCGCACCTATACGATGGCCGACCAACCCCGCCTCCTGTGGTGAGTACTACTCCAAAGAAGCAAAAGTAAGGAGGTATAGCCCGACATTACGTGCACATTTACCCGGGTGTTTAAGGGGCAAATAAATGATCGGATGTTGGATCTAGTATTTCCCTCGAGGCAAAGAAAATCCATGAATACTGCGCACCCAAAAGGGTATGTTCGGAAACGATCGAGAGAGAGGGAAACCGAAACAAAACGTGTAAGCACTGACTTTCTGTTCGGTTTCTACTGGAGGGGGGGTGTTCGTGGACCGGTTATAGTCTAACAGGCAAGTTCCCCAGGTTCAAGCGCTGGGCTAGGGAGCCTGCTGTGAGCAGATAGATCGCTGAGCAACCCGGCTGGTCCTGACCATAGTCAAGCAGTCCGGTTAATCGGTAAATATTATTCCCGGCGATAGCACAATTATATCTCATCAATGAACGAACACCCATCAGTGAAAACGTTTCCTTAGGTTTCCTTATTGTGTTAGGCCAGGTCGGAGTGTCATTTCTCGGGATAAGATCACTGACAGGCTCGGGCAAAGCACCGCGCCCTTGGCCAGGCTTTCTCGGGTCAGGGCTATTTTCCAGACACTCAAACTGTGGAGATGCAGATCATTTCAAACGACGGTCCCTCGCCGCGGGCTCGCCTAATCGCAGGCCTCGAGATGATGATGACGGATCCGTACAGCCTGTTGCGACTCTTTTAAACATCTCGGTGGTTGGCGGACGGAATGTAGGATCTGAGTCCCTCGCGACCTCTGATCAGTTGTTGTGACACCATCACCCAGGCAGCAGAACCAGCTCGTCCATTGTACCCCTTGCCTCATTTTCCTATAATTTGTTGTGTGGCATTGCATATGCTGGAGCCGACTCCTGACGCTTTTAACTGGCCTGAACGGCCATCATCTTCCGACAGCTCTCCCGAGGTGAAGCTAGAGCAAGCATCCGACTCAAAAGCTTTCTACGTACCGTCCTCGACCACCCCGGCTTTCGCATCAAAGCCACCACCCATTGCGTCAGCGCCCCCTCCCATTCGTCGCCATTCCTCCTCAGGCGCCCACCTCAGGCGTTCCAAGCAACCTTATTCTACCTCGCCACACGAGGCAAGGATACGTAACAAGTACACTGGCGAGGCGGCCAAAATGTCGAGCGCGAACTACCCTCAACAATGGGTTAAGTCCGAAAATGGTGGGTGTTGTATTTCTTCAAAGGAGGACCAGTCCTCATGCTCTGTCATAGAAGCCGAAAGGCAGCAAGCCTATGCTTTCGCCGTGTCAGGTGCCAGGGTACGAAGCTCCCCTAATATACACATGGAGGTAATAATATCTCCGCTTGAACAGCCTCCAATCCGGCGGCCAACGTTCGGTGAGGAAGGTCGGCCGCGGTCCTCGGGTTCTAGCATGACTTCGTCGAGTCTTCGAGGAGCCATGGGAGATATTCATCTCTCGCACAATTCTGACGGGTCCAATTCCCCATCACCTACGAGCGACGGCTCTCAGCACCAACAAGAATCATATAACGTGGCATCGGGCATGGTCTGGTCTCAGACCAATGCTGATGTCACCGGACAGCCCGCCATGCAAACAGCGAGCTTCGACGGTCATTCCAATCCTCTGTCCTTTCAGAACATCTCGTCTCCGTCCGGATCACTTACCTCGGGCAGTCCGTCAACATCATACATGCAATACCATGACTATAATCACTCCAACTACGCTAATCCTAATGCATCGGGAACTCATTCCCCTCCAGTTTTTTCAACTACAGGATACTCCGAGTCTTTCAACGCCTACCCACAGACACGATCAGCCGCCACGCCGGCACCACCCTTGATCATCCCGCAATTAGCACACTTCTCTTCTGGCCGTGGCGCGATGCCCATCACCCCCACAACCGCGGTGGCCGCGGGTTCTCGGCCAAATCGTTCTACTGAAGATGAGCTTCGGTATCTACGCAACAAAGTTCGAGAACTAGAACTCATCAATGAATCTGCCCGATTACGGATCCGTGAGCTCGAAAATGAGCTTGCGAATCCCGCGTCGGGGTCCCTGTATTCGTCATCATCGATTAGTGGGCTTCCATCCCCGGCACCGCAGCTTCCCACGTCGCCCTCATTTGCAGCTTCATGGAAAGCGCGGACGGATGCGCGCATCAAGCTTTTCTGCTCGCTCAATCGCGCGGGCAACGCCTTGTGTGCCTGGCACGATTCGCGTCGCGAACGCCGTGCCCATCCTCCCCGCATGGCACCCCCCGGTCATCTCAATTGCGGTTGTACATTCGAGGAGGCCCTTTTCGAGGAGAGCCTCTCCCGACATGACGTGGGAAGTTATCACCCAGGAGAGAGCGTTCGCATGGATCCTGCCCTTCGCAACCCACTCTTGAAGCTGCTCCAGAAGCGCTACGGCTACAAGGATGGTGACTTCGAACGCGACCCCATCTCCGGTAACTGGATGGAAAGCGAAGGGCCAGGACCGTGGGAGGCCCGTGCGCTTGCTGGCATTTCGAGTCACCGCAAGCACCGCGCCGAGGAGCGTCGATGAGCGCGATCCCCCCTTTCCCTCCCATTCTGTTCTCCTATCTTACCTTGTTCTGGACGAAGTAATTTTGTACATCGGATACCCTGCGCGATCATCCCTCTCTCGCATTTTTCGAGGCCTTGGCTGCCTTTCGTCTCTGGTCGTTGTGCGGCCTTGCCGCTATGTTTGCGTCTGCATCCCAACTGCTGTAACCATAGCCCGTTTGTTGTTTTTCATACACGCCGCACGCTTTGTCGCCTAGAGTCGTCGTAGACTGTTCCAAACGTAAAGTTGCAACAACAGCCTAGTTCATATATCTCGGAAATAAAACTGTCCCAATGAATGTAGTAAAGCTATATACCAGACCGACAGACGGATGAGCACGACACAGTTCAAAATACTGATCCAATCTGATAGTGTGCCAGACCCGGTTTATCGCCTCTAGTCAAGCCAATCAAGACATCAACTTCGCGAAGCGGCGTCCGCTGTGGTTCTTCCGGGTTCACACTGACTTGCCGAATTGTTAAAGCCACAATTCAGTCAGCCAAATGACAACGACACCCGCGGCCGCGTCGCTCTCCCGATCTGGCTCGCGTGCCTTCGATCAAGATACGTGACGTCTAGATGCTGGGATGACTGGAGTTAGTCGCGTAGTCGCCAAAAGGTCGGTGGATGTTGGCAACCGAATGAACCGAAAGAACCGATTGACAGATGAAATTCGCGCGGCACGCTACAATTCGGTCAAGACAAATCGACCAGGTGTGAGTTCTGGATCATGTGCCCCGTGAAACAGGTTACGAACATGATCAGGGACGTAGGACCTTAGCAATTCGCTCTCCTATGATATCGGGCCATATATCACGCACTGTTAGAAACTAGACTCGGAGAGTCCACACTCCGACCTCAACGGCCACCATCTGAAACGACGGGCGTTTAAGAAGGAAGTAGGGGAAATTATCCACTGATCAAAGCGCAGCTCCAGCC
>WNGR01008119.1_pt1 | contig 19976 bp, 16 predicted proteins | sample 5407581 | NCBI WGS metagenome assembly WNGR01 (sample SAMN13153383, study PRJNA577476) | soil metagenome | isolation source: 80 cm soil or saprolite under Garry oak tree replicate 2 | place: USA:California | collected 2016-06-15 | reverse complement strand
CTTCTCGTGGCAAGGCGTTGTCCTTGTCGCGGTCACGTATGTGTATTTCCTGATCTTTGCGCAGTTCGCGTTCATACAGCGCCTCGCAGCAGTCGGAATCGGTGGAACGCAGTTGAAAACCGTAATGGCCGCGATGGCCTCCGGCGGAATTCTCTTCAGCCTGCTCACACCCCGAGTGAAGGTCTACAGTTCGCCAAATTCGCGTCTTCGCATTGGGCTGGGCGCATCAGCGGCGGCTGCCTTTTGCACGCTCCTCCCGCTCAGCTTTGTGGCAGCTGCATCAGTGTCGTTTCTGATTGGCGCGGCCGTGGGGTTGCTCACAGTGACGCTGGTGACACACCTGGGCCAATGTCGCAGCCTGCGCAGAATCGATAGCGATCCAAAACCTACAGGAGAAGATCCATGCAAATTGTCGCAAAAGCTCTCTTCCTCACATCATTATTTGCGCTCGTGCCCGCAGCATTGGCCCAGCATGAGACCTTCACTGTCAATCCCGATGCTAGCCACGTCGCCTTTGCTCTTACCGGCGGCCATCACGTTGAAGGCACGTTTCACGTGCAGAGTGGATCGATCATCTTCGATCGCGCGGCGCCTGCGGTGTCGGGTAGCGTCGTGGTGGCGGCGGGCAGCGGGAAGAGCGGCGAGGCGAGCCGCGACAAGAAGATGTCCAGCGAGGTGCTGGAAGCGCCTAGGTTTGCCGAGATCACTTTCGCTCCCATGAGCTACCTGGGCACGATTGCGCCCGCGGGTGACTCAAGCGTTCAAGTCACAGGAGTCTTCACGCTCCACGGCACGCCGCACGATCTTACCGTTCCCATGCAGATCCACATCGACGGCGCAAGCCTCACCGCCAAAGGGCAGTTTACGGTTCCTTATGTAAAGTGGGGTCTGAAAGATCCGAGCATCTTCATTCTCAAAGTAGCCAAAGAGGTAGGCATCGATATTACCCTGGTGGGCACGGTGGCGAAGTCGAACTGATCCTGGGATAACGCGCAAACGCCCGTAAGATTTCACGGCACGATTTGATTTTGCAGACGCCGACGCATAAACGAGGGGGCCGGGTTCCTCGTTGCTCCTACCCTTCCGCGGCTGGAAATCGTCTAATGTCCATACGCACCCCAGCGTATTGGTATACTGAGAGTTGGCAAACCGGTATGAAAGTCCCCGGCACTCCGGGGCTTTTTTCTTGGATTTCCCGGCATGGGGCCCGGGAGAAGGAAATACATGGGAGCACTGCTCGAAGGTATCCATTCCCCCGCCGACCTCAAGCGCCTGAATTATGCGCAAATGGCCGATCTGGCGGAAGAAATCCGCGCATTTCTCATTCAATCGCTGTCGAAGACCGGCGGCCACCTGGGTCCAAATCTGGGAGTGGTTGAACTGACGCTGGCCATGCACGCTGTCTTCAACACGCCAGAGGACAAGTTCCTCTTCGATGTGAGCCACCAGGTCTACACGCACAAAATCCTTACCGGCCGCCGCGACCGCTTCGAGACCATTCGCCAACCCGGGGGATTGAACGGCTTCATGCTTCGCACCGAGTGCGAGCACGATTGCTACGGAGCCGGGCACGCGGGAACCGCCCTCTCCGCTGCGCTCGGCATGGCCGTGGCCCGAGACCTTGCGGGCGGCAATGAAAACATTATCGCTGTGGCCGGGGACGCCGCCTTTACTAACGGCATCTCCTTTGAGGCGCTCAACAACATCGCCGAACAAACCAAGCGATTGATCATCGTACTCAATGACAACGAGTGGTCGATCGATCGTAACGTTGGCGCGATTGCGCGGTATTTTCACCGTATCGTTACCAACGAGCACTACCAGCATCTGCACGACTCGGCAAAGAAGATCGTGCAAAAGATCGGCGGCAAGACCGCGGTGAACGTCATGCGCCGCGCTGAAGAAGCGGCCAAAGGCATGCTTTGGCCCTCCATGCTGTTCGAAGAGTTTGGTCTGGAGTATTTTGGCCCGATCGACGGGCATAACCTGCCGCAGCTCATCGAGACATTCAAGTTCCTCAAATCCGCCGATCGCCCCGTCCTGCTTCACGTGCTCACGCAAAAGGGCAGGGGATTTCAACCCGCGCTCGATCTGCAGAAGAAGTTCCATGGGCTTGGGCCCTACGATCCTGAGACGGGCAAGACCCGCCCCAGCGGCGAGGCGACTTATTCCGAAGTGTTTGCCAACATTCTCGTTGAGCTTGCGAATCAAGACGAGCGCGTCGTAGCCATCACCGCCGCAATGCCCAACGGCACCGGCCTTGACCTTTTCCGTCCTCATCATCCCAAGCGCTATTTTGATGTGGGCATTGCTGAGGAGCACGCGGTGATCTTTGCCGCCGGTATGGCGACGCGCGGATTGCGCCCGGTGTGCGCAATCTATTCGACCTTCCTGCAGCGCGCGTTCGATCCAATCGTGCACGATGTGGCATTGCAGAAGCTGCCCGTACTCTTCTGCATGGATCGCGCGGGGCTCTCAGGCGACGACGGACCGACGCACCATGGCCTTTTCGACATCAGTTATCTGCGTGGCATTCCCGAGATGGTGCTGATGGCCCCCAAGGATGAAGACGAATTGGCCGACATGATGAAGACAGGCCTTGAGCTTCCGGGTCCAAGCGCGATTCGGTATCCGCGCGGCGCAGTTGCAGGTGTGGCGCGCAAAGCCGAACCGCAAGTGCTGCCCCTCGGCAAGGCTGAAATATTGGCTGACGGCTCCGATGTTGCGATCCTCGGACTCGGGCCGATGCTGTCGATGGCGCTGGAACTTGGTGCGAGACTGGAGAGCGAAGGCTACTCCGCCGCAGTGATCAATCCGCGATTCGTCAAGCCGCTGGATCGCGACATGCTGCAGGCTTATGCTCGCCGTGTCACCGCATTCGTGACGTTTGAAGATCATGTGAAGATGGGCGGCTTCGGTTCCGCAGTGGTGGAAGCTCTCGACGATCTGGGAATCTCTTTGCCGGTGGTGCGCATCGGTTGGCCCGATCAATTTATCGAACATGGCAAGATCGATGCGTTGCGCGCCAAGTACGGCTTGACGGTTGAAGAGGCACAGGCGCAGGTTTTGCCTTTTCTCACGCTGCGCAAACGTCGCACGCTGGTGGCGAGCTAAGCACGATGAATGCGAAGTACCCTCCGATAGGGTTTCGAGATACAAATTGTCTGCGCAGCGAATGTTTGCGCGTCATGCATAAATCGTTGTGAGCTGCGGATGGCGCTCGAGAGTTCCATGGCCGGGCCACAGGGTCAAATTTTGGTCGGGCATAAAGTCACCTGCACATCTCACGCACGATGCAGTCGATTGCTGATTCCCACTCCCACCGCTGTGCGACAATCCACATCAGACTATTCTGCTATGCGATTTGATCGAGTCTTCCTGGTGTGGATTGTCGGATTGGTTCTGGGTGGGGTCCTCGCCTGGTCGCAGGCATCCGTTCCGTTGGTGCTTGCCGGCGGCACGATTGTCGATGTCACCGACTGGGGACACTCCGCAAAGGACTCGCCGGACTCGATCGTCATCATTCGCGACGGGCATATTACAGATGCCGGCCCGCGCGCCTCGATTCCTATCCCGAAGGGGGCACGGGTCATTGACTGCACAGGAAAATTCATCATCCCCGGCCTGGTGGATGGCTTCGCGGGGATGAATAGCCAGGGGGAGGCCAACGCCGATCTTTACATGGGCGTGACGACGGTCGTGGCCAGCTCTGACAATCGCCGCGGGCATGTCGATTTCACCGCCAACCCCAGTCCCCACCTCTACATGCTTGACTCCGTCGGCACGACCGACGACTGGAGCTTGCTCATCGGCCGTCCGGGTTGGACCACCAAGCTTCGCGAAGGCAAAAATCCGGTGGAGCTGAGCCCTGACGATACTCTGAAGCAGATGGTTGAAACCGTAAGCCTGGGCACGAAGGTGCTCTGGCTGGGTCACAATATCACCGCCGCCAACACGCAGTGGATCATCGCCCACGCGCACCAGATGGGCCTCATCACTTATGGAGAGTTTGCTTCCACACCGTACCGCGTGGGCATCGAGGCGGGTGTCGATGCGCTGCTGCACATGGGCCGCTATGAATTGGGCGTGATTCCCGACGAACTGCAGCGCCCGCTCGTCGATGATCCTGAAGGACCGGCCGCATCCACGGCCTACGACTATTCTGAGCGGCTGCCGCCCGGCGACCCCCACGTTCGCGCCTACGCGCGCTTTCTTGCCGATCACCATGCTGCCTTGATGCCGACGTTCAGCCTGTCTTTTCTGCGCCTGCCGAGCCATCGAAACCTGTGGCTCGAACCGGCGGCCGTTCTGCTCGACCCGGCGCGCATGTTCGATCCTCCAGACCATACGACCGGCGAAATGGTCTATCCGCTACCTTCATGGACGCGCCGCATGCCCACCATTTCGCAGAGGTGGATGCAAGAGAATATCCGCAAGAAGGCCGATCAGGCGGCCTTGCGCCTGTGGCGCATCAATCAGGCCATCTTCTCCGCATATCCGCACTACCTTGCTGCATCGGGAGCGCCCGTGTCGGGCTCGATGACGGGCATCTCGATGCACATCGAGCTTGAAATGATGGTGCGGCTCGGGCTATCGCCACGCGAAGCGCTTGCCGCGGCCACCAACAATTACGCGCTTCAGTTCAAGTGGAACGAACTGGGCCTGATCGCACCGGGCCGGCGCGCCGATGTGCTGGTTGTCGATGGCGATCCCACGGTAAGCATCTGGAACGTTCGCCGCATCTCCACCCTGATTCTTGAAGGGAATGTGCTCGACCGCGATGCGCTGCTGACTTTGAAGAGATGATGCTTCAAAGCGTAGGCCATTGAACGAATCCCCGTCACGCTCGTTTGACAGCCTGCCTCGCCGCCGCCGCCAAAATCTCGGGCAGCCGCATCTGCCGATAATCGAATGACTTCTCCAATTGCCCGCGCACGATTCCGCCAGCCAAGGCGCCGATGACTCCAAACGGCAGTGCAAACTCCACAGCATCTGCGACCAGAGTGCCTTCTATGCCATCGCGCACCGCAGCGGCGATGCCGTGGCGATGCCGAAACTTTTTGAACGGCCCGCGCACCTGCTCATCGATGAAGTGACTGTTCCACGCGAACTCCGTGATGCGCGCCATCCAGCTCACCCTCTGCGGCAGCCACGAAACCGGACAGAAACTTATCAGGATCTCCGAACCCTCTCCTGCGGCAACACTCTGAAAGCGCCTGGCCCGATCCGCAGCCACGGGCCTTGGAGGCGGCGGTTGCAGGCGCACGTCTTCGATGCGTCCCTTCATCTTCGGCGGCATCAGGTGGGGCAGGTTCGACGGGTTAGCGAAAAAAGCAAATACCAGTTCCACCGGAAACGGCACCCACTGGCGGGTTTCAAATCGCTGCGTCATCGTCTCGATAGTAATGCCCCACGCAGGAAATGATGCGCGGGGCAATAGCGAAGGGAATTCGCGGCCCGCAATTTTCCCGCACGTTTGCGGGAGGAGATTGTTCTGGAGTTGCAAGGGCGAACTCAAGCCCTGCGGGTAACGTAAGATGAAATTCACGATTCGATGCACGCCGGATCGCCGGAGATCATGACCCGCTCCTCATCGACCTACGCGCAAAAGTCCCATGGGCACAACAAGGGGCTGGTTTTAATTGCCGCTTACAAATTCCTCCTGGCGCTGTTCTTCATTGCCATTGGCGTGGGGGCAATGCGCCTGCTTCACAAGGATATTGAGGACGTGTTATCCCGCTTCGCCAGCGACATGCGGTTCAATCCCGAGTCGCGGTTCGTCAACTTTGTCCTCGATAAAGCTTCTCTTCTGAACGATCCGATGCTGCGCAAAATCGGCCTGGCTGCCTTTTGCTACGCCTCGCTCGGAATTTTGGAGGGGATTGGCCTTTACCTCGAAAAGGCCTGGGCCGAATATCTGACGATCATCATCACAGCATCGTTTCTTCCCTTCGAGATCCATGAGATCATCCGCCGGCTCACCTGGATCAGGGTAGGCCTTCTGGTGATTAATGTTCTCGTGCTGCTCTATCTGCTGAAGGTGGTATTTGACTCAGGCAGACGAAAAGCTCGGAACCAGCGGTACTGAGACTGAAGTCGATGTGGAAAAGACGTATGTTTTCGCTTTTTGTTCTCTATAAATCCACGCTTCATTTTTGTACAGAGGCGCGAAAGCCACAGGAACCCAAGAGGTAAACACTGCCTGTTGTGGTTAGTCGGTTAATGTTGACTATTAGTTGAGCTCATCTGGGGCGGGTTCTCGCCCAAACTCTTTAAAAACAATTTCATATTGGAGCGGACATCGTTGTGTTCTATGATCGACTCTAAAGTGGAGTAAAGGGGAGTCCAGTGGAGCGCAGCGACTGATCTCAAGGCAAGATTACTCCGGATTCTTCCTCTAATCCAAAGAAATCGGGCGCCGAAGTACTGGGGAACCAGCCTGGCAAACCGGAAATAGTAAATATCGGGCGAAAGCCGGCCCGCCAGACGGATAGTAGATCGGCCCTCCACCGGGCAACGAGATTAGGGGCAACACCATGTTTCGCGGCAATCACCCAGCCAAGGTCGATGAGAAGGGCAGATTAAAGCTCCCGTCGGCCTTTAAGCAGTTGGTGGATGCCGCTAACGTGACGCAGTTTTATGTGACGAGCACCGACGGCAAAAGCGCCGAGATCTGGCCGCTACCGGAGTGGGAAAAGCGGGAAGAGCAGTTGGCGGAGTCCAGCGACATGGACGAAGCCGTGAAGAAGTACCTCAACCTGACCAGCTACTACGGCCAGCAGGTGGAGATGGATAACCAGGCCCGGATCCTGTTGCCGCAGATACTGCGCAACTCGGCCCAACTGGATGCGGAAGTGACGGTTTTTGGAATGCGGGTGTACCTCGAGGTCCACAACCGCGAGATGTTTGAGCAGAACATGGCTGCCAACGCAATGACAGCCGACGACCGCAAGGCAATGGCGGAGATTCTTCGCCGGAAGAGTTGAGTGGCAGACCCCCCAGGGGGAGCGCATGACGAAATCGAACGAACGCCATGTGCCGGTTCTTTTGACAGAAGCGATGGAGTATCTCCAGGTGAAAGCGGGGAGCACGATCGTCGATTGCACGCTCGGTCTTGCGGGGCATGCGTCGGAGATCGTGCGGCGGCTGGGTCCGAAGGGCAGGTTGATTGCATTTGACCGCGACCCCGAAGCGATGGCGCTGGCGAAAGAGAAGCTTGACCGAATTTGCGCGGAGCTGGGCAGCGAGGCGCCGACAGTGACGTTGGTCGGCGAAGCATTCAGCGAGGCGCCGTTGCACGTGAAGCCTGCTTCGGTTGACGGACTGCTGGCGGACTTTGGCGTAAGCAGCCTGCAGCTGGATGAAGCATCGCGAGGTTTTAGTTTTATGGCGGAAGGACCCCTTGATATGCGCATGGACACGCGCCGAGGGCCGACCGCCGCACAAGTGGTGAATGAGATGAAAGAAAACGAGCTTGCAGATCTCATTTACGAATACGGAGAGGAAAGGAGGTCGCGGAGAATCGCCAGAGCCATTGTTCGCGGGCGGCAGGTTACAACCACGGGGCAACTTGCACGGATTGTAGCCTCAGCCGCCCCGGCAATGAAACAAGATCGGATCCACCCGGCAACACGCACGTTTCAAGCACTAAGAATTTACGTCAATCGCGAATTGGACGAAATAAGGGCGCTGCTGGAGGCCGCACCAAAGTTGCTTAAGCCCTCTGGAAGATTGGTTGTCATAAGTTTTCATTCTTTGGAAGATCGCATCGTGAAAGACAGCCTGCGCGAGGGAGCGCAACAAGGCATCTGGGCGATCCTCACAAAGAAGCCCGCAGTGGCGAGTGAAGAAGAGATCGAGCGCAATCCGCGCTCGCGCAGTGCGAAATTGAGAGCGGCGGAAAGACAGCCTTCAGCCTCTAGCCATAAGCCTCTAGCTTCTGGCAATCGAGGAACGAAATTGTAGGGATAGGTCGGGCTTTGTTGAAGTAGCGGCAAGGCAGGTGCAACAAGGATGGAGCTAGAAGCTAGCAGCTAGTGGCTGAGGAGAAGAAAATGGCGGCATGCAGCACAACTTATTTCGAGACCGGTCGCAGCTGGAACGCGCGTGTGGCCGAGCGCAACACCGAACTGCTGGCTTGCCAGATGATGCGCCGCCGCGGCGTGCGTACGCCGGAGTTCTACTTCGCCAAGCACTTCGACAATTCGCGCATTGTGAAGGCGGCGGATCCCGTGCGCGTGCGCGAGATGCGCGTGTTCACTGCCGCCGTGACGGTATTGTTCTCACTCATCATGGTCTATGGCCTGCAGCACTTTAGCGCCATCGAGAGCTCTTACAAGGTGGAATCTGAGAAGCAGGTTCGCGATCAACTTCGTGAAGAGAACCGCCAGTTGCGGCTCTCTGAAGCGCAGCTCACGCAGCCCGGTCGCATCGATGGAATGGCGCGCCAACTTGGTCTTGCCGAGCCGCAGCCCGGCCAGGTGGTTCATCCTGTCGCTCATACCGATGCGGGTGCGCCTTCGCTCGCGCAGATCACTCCGCCTGTGCCGCCGGTACAATAAACCCGAGGGCGCAGAACTCGACCCCGGAGCGATTCGCCATGCAGGCAGCAGTTCGCGCCAACCGTAACCGCAGCAGTTTACCGCGCGCCATCCCTCTAAGGATGGCGCGCTTCTGGATTATCTGTCTCTTCTTCCTGGTCTGGGTTTGCGCCATTGGAGGCCGCCTCTTCTGGCTGCAGGTGATGCGCCACCAGGAGTATCTCGATCGCGCGCAAAAGCAGCAACAGCGCACCTTTGAAGTAGCGCCCCGCCGCGGCATTCTCTATGATCGCAACCTGCGCGAACTGGCCATGACGGTGCAGGTGGATTCCGTCTACTCCGACCCATCTGAGATCGACGACAAAAAGGCATCGGCGCGCGCGCTCGCCGATGCGGTGCGCAGCGAGCCACTGGACCCGCAGAACGCTGAAGAACAGATTGCCAACCGGCTTAACGCCGGCCATAACTTCGCGTGGGTGGCGCGGCGCATCACGCCCGAAGCTTCAGCCCGCGTAAAGGCGCTCAATCTTAAAGGCATCTATTTTCAAAAGGAATTTCAGCGCTTCTATCCCGACAGCGAAATTGCCGCGCAGGTGCTGGGCTATGTCGGCGTGGATGATACCGGGCTTGGCGGCCTGGAGCAGAAGTTCGAACCGCAGTTGCACGGTGTACCGGGGCGAATGTTCACCGCCATGGACGCGCGGCGCAAGGTGCTGGGGTCAACGCAGCATGAGCCGGAGCCCGGACGTAATCTTGTTCTGACCATCGATGAAAATATCCAGTTTCTCGCCGAGCGCGCGCTCGATCACGCCATGCAGAAGACGCAGGCGGCGACGGGAACGGTGGTGGTGCAGGACGTGCATAGCGGTCAGATTCTGGCGCTGGCCATTCGCCCCACATTCAATCCCAACCAGTTCAGGCACACCACCCCCGCGCTCCTGCGCAATCACGCGGTGAGCGATGTCTACGAGCCCGGCTCCACGTTCAAACTCGTCACCTACTCGGCTGCGTTGGACCAGCATGTTACGCGGCCCGACGACATGATCGACTGCCAGGGTGGCGCCATCACACTCAATGGCCGCGTGATTCACGATGACAAGGCCGATCACTACGGCGTCATCACGGTGCATGAAGCTCTCGAGCACTCGAGCGACGTAGCTGCGGTCAAGCTCGCGCTCAAGATGGGCCCTGACAATTTCTACAAATACATCCGCGACTTCGGATTCGGCAGCCGCCCCGGCATCGAGCTGCCCGGCGAAACACGCGGCCTGCTTCGCGCTCCCGTCAAGTGGGGATCAACGTCTATCGGCTCCATCGCCATCGGGCAGGAGGTGGGTGTGACGCCGCTGCAACTGGTTTCGATGGTTTCGACGATTGCCAACGGTGGAGTCTATCTCCCGCCCCACGTGCTGATGCCCTCACAGGCTGCAACGGACCAAACGCCAGCCCCACCACAAGTGGCGCTAGCCGCATCGCAGGCGCCTGCGGGCGCACAGCAGATGGTGCCTTCTCCGTTTAATCCGGGCCGCGAATTGCCCGATCCGCTACCGCCGGGCGCACATCGCGTTCTCTCCACCATCACCGCCGCACAGATGCGCAAGATGATGGAAGGCGTCGTACTCTACGGCACCGGCAAACCGGCACAACTCAACGGGTACTCCTCTGGCGGCAAGACCGGCACCGCGCAGAAGATTGACCCAGCCACGCATCTCTACTCGAAGACCATGCACGTGGCGTCGTTCGCCGGCATCGCGCCGGTCAACAATCCCGTGATCTCCGTTGCCGTAATCATCGATACGCCCAAGGGTCCCTCATACTACGGAACGGCCGTCTCCGCGCCGGTGTTTGCCGAGGTCGCGCAACAAGTGCTTGAGTATCTAGGCGTGCCGCACGACATCGATCTTCGCCAGCCGAAGACGCCGGCTAAGCCCAGCAAGCCAACCCACGAAGATGAACAGGAAAATCCCGACGACATCAACGCGCTCTTTGCCGCGGTGAACGATCTGCCCGCCGACGATCCATTGCGCGTGCAGGCAAGCCAGCCAGCCGCTGCTCTCGTTCAACCCGTGAGCGCAGATGTCGCAAGCGCGAAATTGCCGAGCAATCCGGCCTCGCAGGCGGCCGTTGCGGCTGTTCCATCGGGGCAAACCGCGCCGACGAAATCATCGCCGGGGACTGCCGTCGTGATGAACACTGACAATCAGCTCAAGGTGCCATCGCTTATCGGACTGCCGATGCGGAAGGTCATCGAGGCAGCTTCCGGCGCGGGCCTTGAAGTGCAGGTGAAGGGAAGCGGCACGGTGCGCGAGCAAGCTCCGGCCGCGGGAACGCCGGAACAATGGTGCCCCCCGGAACACGCATCGTTGTTCGCGGTTCGCGATAAGCCCACCCGGTTACTGCCTCAATCCCACCCCTGCATCTACAATCGAACACGACATGAATTGGAACGATCTCACGAAAGAAATTACGGCTGTTGGGGCATCCGGCGACTCTGCGGAGCCGATCGCAGGCGTCGAATACGATTCGCGCCGCGTGCGGAAGGGGTCTGTTTTTGTCGCCATGAAGGGCGGCTCGACCGACGGCAATCGCTATATCGACAAGGCGATCACCGCGGGCGCGCTGGGCATCATCACCGACTCGGCACCCACCTTCGACCATCTGCTGGTGTATCAGGCCGGTACCCCGGTGCTTGAGGTCGAGCACGGCAGGCGAGCGTTGGCGCAGGCATCCGCAGCCTACTTCGATCACCCCGAACGAAAGCTCGCTGCCACCGGCATCACCGGGACCAACGGTAAAACGACGACTGCCTTCCTCACCGAGGCGCTGCTGAACGCGGCCTCGCGCACCACGGTGCTGGTGGGCACTATTGAATACCATGTGGCCGGCGAAGTGCGCCCGTCGATCCACACCACTCCCGAGTCGCGCGACCTGTTCGAATTGATGGCCGAAGGCGCAGCTCGTGGAGCCACTGAACTGGTCACCGAAGTCTCGAGCCACGCACTCGACCAGGGCCGCGCTTCGGGCGTGAACTTTGATGTTGCGATCTTCACAAATCTCACACGCGATCATCTCGACTACCACGGCACGATGGAAAAGTACTTCGAGGCCAAGCGCCTGCTCTTCGATGGAACTGTCTACCCCGCGCCGCGCGTTGCAGTGATCAATGCGCACGATCCTCGCGCGGAAGAACTCGCGGCGGCTACGCGCAAGGCCGGCGCGGAGGCCCGCACCTATGGGATCGGAAAGGGCGAATGGCGTGCGGCCAGCCACTTGCTTACGCCCGGCGGCGCCGTGCTTCAACTGGAGACACCAGCCGGCAGCGCCAATGTCAATTCGCGCCTCGCTGGCGAAGTGAACATCCTCAACCTGCTCGCGGCTTTGACAGCGGCACACGCGCGCGGCGTTTCGTTCAACGATCTCGCGGCGTCGATTCCGCATCTCAAGCCAGTGCCGGGCCGCTTTCAGCCCGTTGATGGCGGCCAGCCCTTCACCGTGATCGTGGACTACGCACACACCGACGATGCGTTGCGCAACCTCACCGCACTGGCGCGGCAGATGACGGCGCAATCGCAGGCGCGCATCATCACGCTCTTCGGTTGCGGCGGCGATCGCGACCGCACCAAGCGCCCCAAGATGGGCCAGGCCGCGGGCCAGGGCAGCGATTTTGTGGTAGCCACCAGCGACAATCCCCGCTTCGAAGATCCAATGGCCATTCTTGCGGAGATCGAGCCGGGGTTGAAGGCTACAGGCGTGCGCTATACGGTTGAACCGGATCGAGGCGCAGCCATCTCTGTCGCGCTCAAAGAAGCGAAGCCGGGCGATGTTGTTCTGATCGCCGGCAAGGGGCACGAGAAGGAACAGATCATTGCCGGTCGTATGATTCCATTCGATGATGCTGAAGTTGCTCTTTCCGCGCTCGCTGTATTGGGATATGGTGGTCAGGCATGAACCTGACCCTCGCAGAAGCGGCTGTCGGCGCCAGCGCAGTGCTGGAAGCGCCGAGCAGTGTACCCAACGCAGGTGCGCTCGTGGCACATGGCTACTCCATCGACTCTCGCACCGTGACCGCCGGCGAATTGTTTTTTGCGGTGCGCGGCGAGCGGCTCGATGGGCACGATTATGTTGCCGCAGCCGTGGAGCGCGGGGCTATCGCTGCCGTAGTTTCGCGCATGCGGGTGGCAACTTTGCCCGATGCGGCCCTGGCGGTTCCGCTGCTTATTGCCGAAGACCCCCTGATTGCGTTGCAAGCGCTTGCTACGCACATTCGCCGCCAGTGGGGAAAGCGCGTGGTGGCGGTCACCGGTTCGGCCGGAAAGACCACGACCAAAGAGGCTATTGCGGCGGTATTGCGTACCCGGTTCAACGTGCTCAAGTCCAAAGGGAATCTCAACAACGCATACGGGTTGCCGCTGCAGTTGCTACGCCTCCAACCGGAACACGAATTTGCCGTGATTGAGATGGGGATGAACCACATCGGTGAAATCGCTGCGCTGGCGCGCATCGCCGCGCCTGACTGGGGTGTGGTGACTAACGTCGGCACAGCGCACGTCGAAAATTTCAGCGAGGCGCAGGCCGGCATTGCGCGTGCAAAGTTTGAACTGGTGGCGGCGTTGCCGTCGAATGGCGTGGCTTTCCTCAACTGCGACGATGCCTATGTTTCGCAGTTTGGCCGCGGCTTTCAGGGCCGTTCAGTTTACTTTGGCGCCGGGCCTTGCGCCGACCCGCAGATTGTCAGTGTCACGGAAGATCTTGACGGTCTCCACATTCTCTATCGTGCCGGAGAACGACAAGGGGAACTCACCTTGCACTTGCTGGGCCAGCACAACGCGCAGAACGCAATGGCAGCCATGGCAGTCGCTATTGAAGCCGGCATCGACCTGGATGCCGCGGCCACAGCCCTGGCGTCGCTCACCGCAGGCGACAAGCGTGGGGAAGTGATTGAGATCGGCGATGCGATCCTGCTCAACGACAGCTACAACTCCAATCCTGAAGCGCTGCGGTCGATGATCCATACTCTTGCAACGCGCCCCGCACGGCGCCGCATTCTCATTGCGGGCGAGATGCTTGAACTGGGTGAGCACGGGCCCGCCCTGCACGCAGCCTGTGGCAAAGCCGCTGCCGAAGCCGGCGCTGCCGAGGCCAGCCTCGATCTCGTGGTGGGCGTGCGCGGTAATGCTGAACATCTTGCCGCCGCGGCGTGCACCGGTGGAGTGGCCGCGCTGTTTCTGCGCGATGCTGAAGCCGCCGGCAGATGGCTGCGCGAAAATCTGCGTTCGGGCGACGTGGTGCTCGTGAAAGGCTCGCGCGGCGTGCACCTCGAACGCGCAATTGAAATCGCCAAGACCCATAACCCACCGGCAGAGGACCAGTGAATCAATCTCGTCGTACCTTCGCGCTCATCTTTCTTGCTGTAATTGCCCTTTCGTCCCGGGTCGCGTGTGCCGTCGATCCCGCATGGACGAGCGCCTTTCCTCCATTTCGCATTGCCGGCAATCTCTACTACGTGGGCAGCGAAGATCTTGCCGCGTACCTCATCACTACGCCTCAAGGCGACATTCTCATCAATAGCAACCTGGAATCTTCGCCGGCGCAGATCAAGAACAGCGTCGAGGCGGTCGGATTTCACTTCAGCGATATCAAGATTCTGCTCATAAGCCACGGGCATTACGACCATTGCGCCGGCAGCGCACAGGTGAAGAAGATGACTGGCGCCAAATACTACGTGATGGACGCCGACGTGCCTGTCGTCGAGTCGGGCGGCGGCAACGATTTTCATTATGCCCACGACAAGTCCATGCACTTTCCTCCGGCGCATATCGACCGCGTCTTGCATGACGGCGATACCGTCCGCCTCGGCGATACGGTTCTGACGGCGCATCTGACCGCCGGCCATACCAAGGGCACCACCACGTGGACCATGGATGAAAACGAGGCAGGGAAGACTCTGCACGTTGTCATCGTCGGCAGCCCCAACGTGAACCCCGGCTACAAGCTTGTGGGCAACACGACCTATCCGCATATCGTCGATGACTACCGACGCGAGTTCAAGGTGCTCAAGGCATTGCCCTGCGATATCTTTCTCGGCGCGCACGGCGGCTACTTTGGATTGAAGGACAAATACGAGCGCTTCAATCGCGGCGACAAGAACGCGTTCATCGACGCCGAAGGATACAGGAGCTACATTGCCGATCGCGAACAGGCCTTCGAAGCGGAGTTGAAACGCCAATCAGTGCCCGGAAGGTAACCCGATTTCCACCAGCCAATGCGCATCGCCCTGTAGAATCAAGCTGAATCCCGCCTCAAGCCGGCTCTGGAGGCCCTTTGCTTTACTGGCTGCTGTACCAAAAGCTCTACCCGTTTTTTCACCCGTTCCGCATCTTCCGCTATCTCACTTTTCGCACCGCCTTTGCCTCGGGCACGGCGCTGCTGATCGCGTTATTCATCGGTCCTTATGTCATTCAGAAGCTGCGGGATTTCCAGATCGGCCAGTACATCCGCGAAGACGGCCCTCAGTCGCACCAGAAAAAATCCGGCACGCCCACTATGGGTGGCGTGCTTATTGCCATCGCTATCCTGCTGCCCACTGTGTTGTGGTCAGATCCCACCAACCCCTTTGTATGGATCACGGTTTTCTCCACACTGGCTTTCGGAGCAGTCGGGTTCGCCGACGACTACATCAAGGTGGTTAAGCGGCGCAACCTCGGCCTGACCGCACGGTCAAAGCTGCTCTACCAGGCGCTAGCGGCGGCCGGGGTGGCCGTTGCGCTGGTTGTTTTGCAGCAGTTCAGAATGTTTTCGACCCAGTTGAACGTGCCGTTCATCAAGAGCCTGCGCCCGTACCTGCTTTGGCACGCCTGGCCCGCGACCATTCCTCACCTGGGATTCCTGATGTTTGTGCCGTTTATCGCGTTCGTTATTTTTGTCCTGATGGGCTCTACGAATGCCGTGAATCTCACTGACGGTCTCGACGGGCTGGCGATCGGCTGCACCATTGTCGCGGCAGGCGCGCTCACGGTGCTGACGTATCTCAGCGGCCACGTGGTGTTTGCCGATTACCTTGAACTGCAACGCATGGACCGCGTGGGAGAACTGACGGTCTTTTGCGGATCGATGGTGGGCGCCTCCATCGGCTTTCTCTGGTACAACGCTCATCCTGCTGAAGTATTTATGGGCGACGTGGGTTCGCTGGCCCTGGGCGGCGCCATCGGCACCGTGGCCATCATCGTCCGCCAGGAATTACTGCTGCCTTTCATCGGCGGCATCTTCATTCTTGAAGCTGTATCCGTGTTGCTCCAGGTAGGCAGCTACAAGTTGCGCAAAAAGCGTATCTTCAAGATGGCCCCTCTGCATCACCATTTTGAGCAATTGGGCTGGCACGAATCGAAGGTGATCATTCGCTTCTGGATCGGCGCCCTGGTGTTTGCATTGTTTGCACTCACAACCCTGAAACTGCGGTAGAGATTGTTCGCGCGCACCGCGCCGCAGTGCAAAATAGAAGTACCGCGCATCTTGAGGAAAGAAACCATGATGGACCTCAAAGGCAAGAAAGTTCTGGTTGTCGGACTGGGCAAATCCGGTCTGGCCGCGGCCCTGTTTTTGCGTCATCGCGGAGCCCAGGTTACGGTGTCCGACATTCGCAGCGCCGAAGCCCTGGCCAAAGACATTCCCGCCCTGCTCGAAGAAGGCATCAACGTCGAAGCCGGCGGCCATGGCCTGCTGACTTTCCGCCGCCAGGACCTTATCGTCGTGAGCCCCGGCGTGCCCCTGGATACCCCCGAGCTCGCCCAGGTGCGCAGCTTCGGGCTGCCCATCATCGGCGAACTGGAACTGGCCGCGCACTTCCTTAAAGGCAAGACCTTGGCGATCACCGGCTCGAATGGCAAGACCACCACCACCGCCCTGTTGGGCGAAATTCTCGAGGCAGCCGGCATGCCCACGCTGGTCGGCGGCAACATCGGCGTGCCTGTTGTCGGTCTTATCGAGCAGAGTACGGACGAAACCTGGTCGGTGCTTGAGGTTTCCAGCTTCCAGCTTGAAAGCACGCAGCAGTTTCATCCCAAAATCGCCGTCATCCTCAACATCACTCCCGACCACCTTGACCGCCACGGCAGCTTTGAGAACTACGCGCTCGCCAAGGAGCGCATCTTCGCCAACCAGAATGAGCACGACTTTCTGGTGCTGAACGCCGACAATGTGCACGCCGCCGCCGCCGCCGCTCACTCGCGAGCGGAGGTCTACTTGTTTAAAATCGAGAACTCGGTAGAACAAGGGGCCTGGGTTGAAGATGGGCAAGTGCTCTTCCGCGCCGGCAAAGACAGTCCCGTCGAGACCGTCATGCCTCTCCGCGGAATTCCTCTCAAGGGCGAGCATAATGTCGAAAACGTGCTGGCTGCGGTGTGCGCCGCCCGCCTCGCCGGGGCCTCCGCTGAGGTGATTCGCCATGCGATCGAAAACTTCCGCGCCGTCGAGCATCGCCTCGAGCACGTTTCGACCATAAACGGTGTCGAGTTTTACAACGACTCCAAGGCCACCAACGTCGACGCCACGGCCAAAGCCATCGCTGCGTTTCCTTCGGGGATTCATCTCATTCTCGGCGGCAAAGACAAGAACTCCGACTATACCCTGCTTGCCGATCTGCTCAAAGCCCGCGTTAAAGCCATCTATACCATCGGCTCCGCCGCCGCCAAGATCGAGTCGCACCTGCGGGGCGTGGTCCCCATTCACTCCTGTGAAACCCTGGACAAGGCGGTTGTTGCTGCAGCATCTGCCGCTCATCCCGGCGACGTGGTCCTGCTGGCCCCGGCCTGCTCCAGCTTCGACCAATTTGAAAACTACGAACATCGAGGCCGCGTTTTCAAGGAACTCGTCCACGAAAGCCGAGATTGGGAGGGGCGAGGTCGTAAGGTATGGCAAAACGCGTAGGGGTCGATAAGTGGATCTTTTTCACCACGCTGATCCTGGTTTCGGTGGGGCTGGCAATGGTTTTCTCCGCCTCGGCGGTGGTCGCCCAGGAGCGCTATCACTCTCCGTACATGTATGTGGGCCGGCAGGCGGGCTGGGCATTGGGCGGCGTGCTGGCCATGATCCTGCTCATGCAATGGGATTACACCCGCTACAACTCGCCGCGCTTTATCTATCCCGCGCTCTCCGTTGCAACCATCCTGCTGGTGATGGTTTTCTTCTTTCGCGACTCGCACAATACGCATCGCTGGATTCGGTTCGGCGGCTTCTTTACCTTCCAGCCGTCTGAGATTGCCAAGCCCATCCTCATCCTGTTCCTGGCCTGGTTTCTGCACACGCGGCTCGATCAGATGCGCGACTGGAAGAACACCCTGATGCGCGCGGCTTTTATGCCGGTTGTGTTTATTCTGATGGTGGTGAAGCAGCCCGATCTGGGCACTGCGCTGGTGCTCGCCGGCGTGACAGGCATGATGCTGGTGCTGGCCGGAATGGAATGGAAGTACCTCTTCGCAGCCATCGGTGCGGCCTTGCCGCCTCTTGCCATGCTGCTGTTCTGGGTCGCGTGGCGGAGGCAGCGCATGCTGGTTTTCCTTCATCCCGATGCCGACCCGCAGGGTGCGGGCTTCCACATCAACCAGTCGCTAATTGCCGTGGGCGCCGGCGGCTTCACGGGCCGCGGCTTTATGGAAGGCATGCAGAAGCTCTTCTACCTTCCTGAGGCCTCCACGGACTTTATATTCGCGAATATCGCTGAAGAACTGGGATTTATTGGCGCGATGGCGATCGTGCTGCTGTTTGTGGTCTTTGGCGTTCGCGGGCTGCGCGTCGCCTTCAGGTCGCAGGATCCGTTCGCGCGGCTCACCGCATTCGGAATCACCACCGCTATCCTGCTGCAAGCCTTCTTTAACATCAGCGTGGTTCTCTCCCTGGTACCCACCAAGGGAATTCCTTTGCCATTGATCTCGTCGGGAGGAACTTCGCTTTTTTTCACCCTCTGTAGCATCGGAATTCTGCTCAACATCTCGCGTAAGGTTGATTGAGCATCCACGGCTGAGATCGGGAGAGTAGGTTTCAAATGGGCCTCCTGATTTGGTAGAATCGCTTCACGGCAGAAATAACTTCATTCACCCATACTGCGGACTCGCTTTCATCTATAGCGGTTTTTCATTTGTCTTTGAAGCCTGATAACGCCATTTCGAGCGATCATCAGGGAAAGACACTCATGACTCATCTCTTTCACTCTCCACTTCCCCCTGGAATGCGTCGGCTTCGGCTGTGCATTTCGTTGTGAAAGGCAAACAATTGGCGGAACTGCGCGTTCTTATTGCCGGCGGTGGAACCGGCGGACACATCATTCCAGCGTTAGCCGTCGCACGAGAACTGATCGCGCGTCATGAAGCGGAAGTGCTGTTTGTGGGTACCGCGCGGGGAATGGAAATTCGCCTGGTGCCAGAAGCTGGATTCAACCTGCGTCTCATCGAGGTAGGCCAGCTCAAGAACGTCACTCTTGCCACCCGGCTGCGTACTCTCCTCCTGCTGCCGCGCTCCGTCGTCGAGTGCAGGCGGTTAATTCGCGATTTCCGGCCCGATGTCGTTTTTGGTGTGGGAGGGTATGCGTCAGGCCCAGGTATGGCCGCGGCCCTGCAACTCAAAATCCCCACCATGGCGTTCGAGCCGAATGCGATGCCGGGCCTCGCCAATCGACTGGTAGGCAAACGGGTGCAGGCTGCAGTAGTCAACTTTCCCGCCGCCGCGCAGTACTTTCACAACGCCGTAGTCACCGGCATTCCCGTGCGTCCCGAGTTTTTCACCCTGGGCCCGCCTCCTCCCGGACCTCCTCACCTGCTGGTCTTTGGAGGCTCGCAAGGAGCGCGGCTGTTCAACGAGACGTTGCCCAAAATCGTTGTTGCCCTGCTCGACGCGGTTCCGGGTCTAACCATTCTCCATCAGAGTGGAGTGCGGCATGTTGTGGCCACCGAAGCCGCTTACGTCGAGAGCGGTGCCGATCCAGCTCGCTGGACGGTTCGACCGTTTCTCGATGACATGCCAACGCGATTTGCCCAGGCCCACGTGATCATGGCCCGAAGCGGCGCTTCAACCGTGGCGGAATTGGCCGCCGCCGGCAAACCGGGCCTGCTTGTTCCGTTTGCGGCTGCTGCTGACGACCACCAGAAGCGCAATGCCGAGGCGATGGTCGATGCCGGGGCAGCCATCATGCTGAACGAGTCTGATCTGGACCAGCCGGGCAGTCTGATTGGCGCCCTGACCCAACTGCTCACCTCTCCAAAGCAGTTGGAATCAATGGCCGCGGCAGCACGGACCCAGGCTCATCCCGGCGCCGCCGAGCGCATCGCCGACCGCATCGCTGCCCTGACCGACCCGCCACATTTTCACGAAGGCCATCCACCGCTTGAAGTCATGAAGCGGAATGCGACTCCGCCTCCCCCCCAATGAAAAAGGGCCCACCTGCCGAAG
>WNGR01023436.1_pt1 | contig 19989 bp, 21 predicted proteins | sample 5407581 | NCBI WGS metagenome assembly WNGR01 (sample SAMN13153383, study PRJNA577476) | soil metagenome | isolation source: 80 cm soil or saprolite under Garry oak tree replicate 2 | place: USA:California | collected 2016-06-15 | reverse complement strand
CCGAAGGCGCCTCAGGCGATGGGGACCATCACCTCGCGCTCGCGTTCCAGGAGCAGCGGGATCACCTTGCCCTCGATCAGGTCGCGGAAATGGGGGGTGCGGCGATGGGCGTCGAGCGCTCCCTCGTCGACGTACTCCTCGTACAACAGGAACACCTCCCCGTCGCGCGGCGACCTGGTCACCCGGAACAGCAGGCAGTCGGGCTCGTCACGGCTCACAGTGGCCATCATCTCCCGCAGCAGACCCTCGACGGTGTCTCCCTGGCCAGGTTGGGTTCGATACCGCGCGATCAGCGCCAGCACCACGGCTTCCTCCTCCGTTCCGCGACGGGTCCGCCCCTGGGGCGTGACGGGGTTGCCGAGCAACAGGGTAGGCGCCCGACGCCAGCACCCAGCTCCAAACGAGGAGGTTGACCGGATAGATCAGGTAGCCGAGCCGCCCCGCGGGAGCCAGCGCGACCGCGACCGCCAGCAGCACGCCGGCGTGCCGGGCCGCCATCGCGGCGCTGTCGGGCGGCCGCTTGACCGCCAGTAGCACGCCGGCGGCGACCAGCCCGGCCGCCAGCACGATGGCGATCGCGACCTTGGCTTGCGGGAAGGGCCCGGCGAGCAACTGGCCGAGCGTCGGCCCTCGCGCGGTGGTGGGATCGCCGGTCAGGCCCAACGGGAACAGCACCACACTGCGGACCAGGCCGCCCGGGTCCCAGAGGGCGAACGGGCCCACCACGGGGACCACGACGGCTCCCACAGCGGCGAGGTACCGCCAACCGGCCCGCCGCCCGTCGCGGTCGACGGCGGCCAGCGCCAGGAACGGCAGCCCGAGCCAGGCGGTCTGCTTGACGACCGCGGCGAGCCCGGCGACCAGCCCGGCGGCGACCGGACGCCCGCGCCGCTCCAGCACCACCGCCAGCAGCAGCAGCGCGAGCACGGCGATGTCGTCGCCCCCGCCGACCAGGTAGCGGGCGCCGGTCGGCAGGATCAGCAGCACCATCAGCAGCAGCAGGCGGCGCTCGCCCGAGATGCCGCTCTGCCGCAGCGCCAGCAGCGCCGCCGCCAGCGAGACCACCGTGAACCCGACCCTGGCGTCGGTCAGCGGGCCGCGGCCGAGCAGCGCCCGCGGCATCCCGAAGGCGAAGATCCCCGGAAGGTAGGGGATGTGCCGCCAGACCCCCACCGGGTAGGTGCGCAGCAGCCCGTAGTCGTACGAGACGCTGTAGGGATCGTGGCCATGCAGCAACGCGCGGGCGCCCTCCTCGATGAGGAAGATCTCCGACTGGACGTGGAGCGGGTCGCCGTCGTGCGCGCGCCAGGCGATTTCCAGGGCAAGGGGCACGACCAGGACGGCCAGCAGCACCGCGACCGCCAGGGCCGCGCGTACGGCCAGTGCCCGCTTGGCGGGCCGGGCACGCCAGCGCAGCGCCAGCAGCAGCGCCACGACCGCGGCGACAGCGTAGGGGCCGAGCGCCAGCCGCGCCCACTGGCGCTGCAACGGGATGTGGTCGAGCCGGGCGGAGGAGGCGGCCACCACGGCCGCGGCCCCGTAGAGGACCGCGTCCCACCGCGCGAAGTGGCCTCCCTTGCCCTCGCCCACGCCGCCCCCTCGACGTCCAGCGCACGTTCCCTAGCGTTGATCGTCCAAGAGCGCGGGGCGCTGAAGGCGGCGCGCCGCGGCCGGACGTCCGAAAGCTTCAAGACAGCGTCCTCCCGCCCAGGGCAGACTAGCGGACGGAGGTGGGCCCAACATGAGAGGAGCGGCGGTGCGGCAGCGGCTCAACTTCGTGACGATCGGGGTGCGGGACCTCGGCGCCTCGCGCCGGTTCTATCTGGACGGCCTCGGCTGGGAGCCGACCTTGGACCTGCCCGAGGTCGTCTTCCTGCAGGTCGGCCACGGCCTGCTGCTGGGGCTGTGGCCGGTCGAGGAGATGGAGGCGGACGTGTCCGGCACCGCCACCGGCCGCCGCGCCGAGGCCGGCTCCGGCGCGCCGTTCACGCTGGCGCACAACGTCGACAGCGACCAGGCTGTGGTGGAGGCGCTGGAGGCGGCCACCGCGGCCGGCGCGACGATCCTCAAGCCGGCGCAGCGTGCGGGCTTCGGCGGCTTCCACGGCTACTTCGCGGACCCCGACGGCGTTCGCTGGGAGGTCGCGCACAACCCGGGTTGGAGCGTGGCTGATGACGGCCGTGTCACCCTCGTCCCGATCGAGGACTGAGACCGAGGTTCCTTGAGTCTTCCGCTTTGTCGTCGAAAGTCTCTTTGCGTGCGGGGTCCTCCGGCTCCCTGGTGTCGCGGGTCGAGTCGAGCACGGCCGCGGCCAGCTCCGAGTCGTGCGTCCACGAGCGACGGTTCAGGTTGTCGGAGCCGACCGCGGCCCACACGTCGTCGATCACGCACGCCTTGGCGTGGACGTAGATCGGCGTGCCCGCCTCGTTCTCGAGGTCGTAGACGGCGGCGCGATCGCCCGCCCACGGCCCGCACCAGGTCGATGGCCGCCTGCTGACCGATGCGGTTGGGTGGGCCGGACAGCGGCCCGTCCTGGTCCGGGTAGCGAGGGACCACCGCGATCAGGCGCAACGACGGCGTACGCCGCAGGGCGTCGGCCAGGATCCGGGCGACCTCCTCGGACCACAGGAACTGGTCCTCGACGTAGATGAGCCGCCGCGCACGCTGGTACGCCCTGGCGTACGCGCGGGCGACGCTGCGCTCGCCGTCGGGGGCGAACGGCAGGCGCGGGCGCTTCGCCGGATAGGTTCGCAGGAGCTGCTGGCCCGTCAAGGCGCTCGTCGGGATCGCCGCGCCAGTCCGCCAGCACGACCAGGTCACCGTCGCGCAGGTCGCGCAGCTCGCGGAGCAGCCTGGGAAAGTAGCTCCCGCCGTGGACCAGCGCCTCGACTCGATTACCGAGCGTCCCTGGCCGGATACTTGTCACCGGATTGCCGCGCTCGCCAGCTCCCAGGAACCAGCGCTCCGAGAGGATCCAGATGCCATCAAGCTATGACGTCATCGTCGTTGGCGCGCGATGCGCCGGCTCGCCCACGGCGATGCTCCTGGCCCGCGCGGGACACCGGGTCCTCCTGGTCGACCGTGCGAGCTTTCCGAGCGACACCATGTCGACGCACCTGATCCATCCACCGGGTGTCGCCGCGCTCGACCGCTGGGGCCTGCTCGATCGCCTGGCGTCCAGCGGCTGCCCGCCGATCGCCACCTATCAGATCGATTTCGGCCCGTTCACGGTCGCCGCGGCGCCCAAGCCCGCCGGAGCGATCTCGCGCGGCTACGCTCCCCGGCGCACCGTGCTCGACAAGTTGCTGGTGGACGCGGCGGTCGAGTCCGGTGCCGAGCTGCGCGAGGGGTTCACGGTCTCGGAGGTGCTCATCGAGGACGGCACGGTGACCGGCATCCGCGGTCATGCAAAGGACGGCGCGCCAGTCACCGAGCGGGCCAGGCTGGTGGTCGGGGCGGACGGGCTGCACTCGTCCGTGGCCAGGGCCGTGCAGGCGGCGACCTATCACGAGCAGCCGACCCTGGAGGCCAGCTACTACGCGTACTGGCGGGACCTGCCGGCCGACGGCTTCGAGGGCTACATCCGGCCCGAGCGGTCCTGGGCGGCCTTCCCCACCCACGACGACCTCACTGTGGTGATCGCCGGCTGGCCGCGCCGGGAATTCGATGCCAACCGCGGCGACGTCGAGGGGAATTACCTGAAGATGTTCGAGATGGCCCCCTCCTTCGCCGAGCGGATCCGCGGGGCGACGCGGGAGAGCCGCTTCGTCGGCACCGGCGATCTCCCGAATTTCTTCCGCACACCGTACGGTCCCGGATGGGCGCTGGTCGGTGACGCCGGGTACCACAAGGACCCCCTGACCGCGCAGGGGATCAGCGACGCCTTCCGCGACGCCGAGCTGCTCGCGGTCGGGCTCGACCGCTGGCTGGCGGACGGCAGTCCCTTCGAGGACGAGATGGCGGACTACCAGCGCGCTCGCGACGTCACCTCGCTGCCGATGTTCGAGCTGACCTGCCAGCTCGCCTCGATGGAGCCGCCGCCCCCGCCGACGCTCGAGCTACTGGCCGCCCTGCCGGGCAACCATGAGGCGATGACCGGCTTCGTCAGCGTGATCGCCGGGACCGTGCCGGCGCCCGAATTCTTCGCGCCCGCCAATGTCCAGCGGATCATGGCGGCGGCCACGGAGCGCTGAGCGCCCATGGGGGAGGTCGAGGGCGGCAGGTTGGCGCCGGGCAGCCCGGTCACGGTCAGCCTCGTCAAGCCGCGCGGCGACAACGTGGAGTACCCCGCCGTGGTGCTCGTCGACGACGGCAACCACGTGGTCGTCCGCGGGCTCTGGTCGTTCGACCGGGCTCGTGACCTCGGCTACGTGCGCTTCGAGCCCGGCGACGTGTTCACCGAGCACTACTGGCGCGACCGCTGGTACTCCGTCAAGGAGGTCCGCGCCGGAGGCGGCGCGCTGAAGGGCTGGTACTGCGACGTCACCCGGCCGGCCAGCGTCCGCGACGGCCTGGTGATCTCCGAGGACCTGGACCTCGACCTGTGGGCGTCAGCCGACGGCCGCACGATCCTGCGCCTCGACGAGGACGACTTCGCCGCCAGCGGCCTCGACGACCGCGATCCCGCCGCCGCCGCCCAGGCCCGCCATGCCCTCGACGAGCTGGAGCGGCTCGCCCACGACCGCTTCAGCGGGATCGTGGGGAGGAACTAGTTGGCGCCTGTCCCGCTTCCTGCTCGTTAAACTCCGAGCGCGGTAAAGAAGTGGCTTGCGGCAATCCAGTACGCCATACTGCCGGCCATGTCGATCGGACGCCGAGGCGCGCTTGATCTCTGGAACTTTGACCAAGCCCTGATCCCCGATAAGGGCGATGTGGTCACAGGTGCCCTGCCGGCCGAGCCGGTAACTCCACGGGAGGAGGAGAAGCGTCCGATGCCGACTCTGAATGCGCCGAAGCTGGTCTCCAGCCGAGACCAGGCTCGAGAGCTCACCGCGGAGCTTCCCGCCGACCTCGAGGGCACTGCCGTCGTGGTGAATTGCTCGGCGCTCCGAGCGAGCACACCGTCGTTCGTCGATGAGCTGGTGAAGGTCTGCCTCGTCGAGCGCCGGGCCAAGAGCCTGGTGCTGGTCAATGCACCGGGGCGGACCGCAGAGCTTGCCCGCCGAGCCTCCCGCAACCGAAATGTGGCGGACCGTCTGGAGATCGATCCGCCACTGGAGATCGGCTGATCCTTCTCAGACAGGTGGATCGGCCCCCGGTGTGACGGAGGCGAGCGTCGGCCGCCGGCGGTCGCTGGACTGGGTGAGGACGGTCAGCGCGAGCAGGCCGGCCAGCAGGTACAGAGCCGCCTGGCCGTTGAGGACCGGCAGCAGGCCGATCGGGTCCGCGAGCAGGCCGGCCAGGAGCATGCCGAGCGCCTGGAAGCCGTCGGAGACGGTGAAGTAGGCGCTGAAGATGCGACCGCGGAACTGGTCGGGCGTGTTGGCCTGGACGAGCGAGGCGAGTCCCGTCACCGCGGCGATGCCGGGGATGCCGGCGGCTATGAACAGCCCGACGTACAGACCCTGCTGGGTCGTCAGCGAGGGGCCGTTCCAGATGGCCAGGTCGACCAGCCCGAACGCGAGCATCGCGGCGCCGGCGAGCCGCCGCGGCGCCAGCCGTTGTCCCAGCGGCGCCAGCAGCATCCCGCCGATCAGCGCCCCGATGGCCTGGACCCCGCGGAGCAGCCCCACCTCGGACGCGCCGCCGTGCAGGACCCGGATGACGAACACCACGAACAGGACCACGAAGATCCCCTGCGCCACCGAGCTGACGGCGATCACCGCCAGCGCGCCGCCGAGCCGCCGGTCCCTGCGGATCAGCCCCAGCCCGGCGAGCCACTGGCCAAGCAGCCCGGCTGCCGTGGGGCCGCCGGCCACGGGGTCGGCGGCGGCCGCTCCGGCGGCGGGCGCCTGCGTACCGGCTCGGGAGGGGCCGCGGGCCAGCAGGAGCGCCGCGATCAGGAAGGAGGCGGCGTCGCAGAGCACGACACCCTGGAGGCCGCCGAGTCGCAGGATGATGCCGCCCATCGGCCCGCCCACCAGCCGGGCGAGGTTGTCGGTCAGCCCTGTCAGGCTGTTGGCGGCCACCAGCTGCTCGGCGGGGACGAGCGCAGGGACCTGCGCGTTCTTGGCCGGCTGGAAGAGGTGACCGAGGGCCGCCTCCACCGCGGTGACCGCGTAGACGATCCAGAGCTGCTGGTGGCCGCGGACCGCCAGCAGCGGCAGCAGCAGGACGGCCTGCGCGAGACTGACCGTCACCAGCGTGCGCCGCCGATCCCAGCGGTCGACCAGCACGCCGACGAGCGGCCCGACGACCAGGCCGGGCAGCAGCCCGAGCAGGAAGACCGTGGAGGTGACCAGGCTGGAGCCGGTCACTTGCAGGACGTAGACCGGGAGCGCGATCAGCAGCAGCCAGTCTCCGGTCTCCGAGACCGCCCGCCAGCCAGAGCCTCGCGAATGCAGGGTGCCGAAGCGGGCCGAGGCGGCGGATGCGGGACGGCCGCTTCACAATGCCTCCGGACGCAGGAAGGCGAGCAGGCTGAGGTGGACAGGCTTCGCCCCGGACGGCGGGTCCTCGCGGGTGAGGCCGATGTAGGGGCGGATCAGCGCCGATCCCTCGACGGTCTCGGGCTCCCCTGCCGCGGTGATCCAGCGGCTGCGCGGCTTCCTCGGGCTGGGCTTCACCGCCCTGAACTTCATGCCTGACGGTCCCGACAAGGACGAGCAGGCCGAGCGTCTGGCAAGGGAGGTGATCCCGGCCCTGCGATCCGGCTCCTGAGCGCCACGCGACTCCGGTGTGTCGCTCAGTCGTGGGAGGACTGGCCGGGCGCGGGCGGTCCGCGTCCGACGTGGGTCGGGCGGATCCAGGCCGCTCTGGCGGGGCCGCCGGTCGCTGCCCGGGCGGCGCGGCCTGGTGCGACGGCGACGCCGGTGCGGGCCGGCTCGGCGGCGACGCGAGCGGCGCCCCGCGCAGCAACGTTTCTTCACCAGCACGAACCCGCGCAGGTCGGTCACGTTCCCCCGGGAAGGTTGTCGAGCGGGGACCCCTAACTAACTGGCCAATTGGAGGTGGCACAGGGCACACATGCCTGGGCGCGGATCACGGATCACGGCCATGCTGGGGGCCTGGTCCGTCCCGCCGAATAGACCGTTGCCACCGCCTGGGCCTCGTGCACAGGGCACCCAGGCTTGCCCCGCACCGGGTGGTCGCTGACCAACTCGCCGTCCACAAACTCGCCATCGCTGGCAACGATCTTGCCAGCCTGGATGAGCCGGAGCGGGGAGAAGACGACCTTGACGTCACGGGGCCAGATCGTCTGCGTGCGCGAGCCCCTGTTGTCAATCCAGGTGCAGCCGACCTTGGGATCACCACGGAGCCGCCCCACGTCGCCATAGAGGCTTGGAATGTGCGCGTGGAGCACGGTCGTCGGCGGCGGAGCCGAAGGTGATGAGGTGGCGCAGCCCGCCACGGTGATAAGGAGTAGCACGGGGAGTGCTCTGAGCAACGTCGGTCGCATCCGTTCCCCCCGCCAACCGCAATACGTCATCGGTCACCAACAGCCTTAGACAACGCGGACAGCACCGTGGTTCCCGTGCTGCGCAACGTGCAGACAGGCCAGTCGCCACGCAAGGAGGACATTGGCCAGGCCTGGCCGGTCTGCCACGACGCCCTGAGCTGCATCGGGTTTCATGGCGACTCCTACTCGTCCACGATCTGCGAGCATCAGTGCAGCTCCTCGTCCAACCGGATCCGCACCTCAGCGTTGGCCAGCTCGCGCCGCACCTCCGCCAATCGCCGCTCCCGCGCCCCTGCATCCTCGGCACCGAGCAGACCAGCAACCTGACAGAGCACGCCCACGTCCTTGATTGTCCGCGTGAGGCCCTGGTCGTGTAACTCGGCCTCGACACCGGCGCTGTTAGCCTCGATTCTCGAGAGCCCCTGGGAAGCATCGTCCGTGGCGACAAGGGGCTGAAATGCCTCGTGACAGGGATGTCGTCGCCGTGGCCTCCGCCACCTCAACTGGTCTACTTGAACGGGCCGGGCCTATCTCACAAGCGGTTTCGGGTGCCACGGTCACCCGGCCGAGTCCCTCCTCGTTGTACCGCAAGGGTTCCGACAACTCCGCGCGGCTGGAGCACCTGATACTGTTCGACCGACGTCGTGAGGCGGAGCACCGCGATAGCATGCCACCGCGGTCGCCGGGCGCAAGACCCCTCGCAGGTCAGGGGACGAAACCGCAGGCGGGGGGCAGGTGGGGGCATCACCATCAACTCCCGCCCGACGGTATCTCAACTCAATTACCGCACCGAGAACCGAGGTCAGGTGGGGCGGACGGTGGCGGCGGTGCCGTAGGCGACGATCTCGGCGAGGCCGTTGCCGAGGTCGGAGGAGTCGAAGCGCACGCCGAGGACGGCGTTGCCGCCGAGCTGCTGGGCGTGGGCGATCAGCCGCTCGAGGGCCGTATGCCGTGCCTGGTCGACGACGTCGGTGAATTCCCGGACCTCACCGGCGCGCAGCGACTTGAGGCTGCCGGTAAAGCCCCTGGTAATGCCGACGCTGCGCACGATCAGCCCCCAGGAGAGGCCGAGGGTCCGCTCGACCGTATGGCCGGGCAGGTCGAAGGTGGTCGAGGTCGCCACCGCCGTCGTCAGATCGCCGCTCATGGAGGGCTCCTCCTCTGCTCGGGCTGGCATCTCCCCGGTACTCGGCCGCGCGGCCGCTCGGACTGAAGAACGCGCGACCTGCGGCGGCCGGTGAGATTCTGACTCGGCCGCGGATCAGCCCTATCCTCCCGTGGGCCGGGTGGCCCCGAAGTAGTCCGAGCGGTTGATGGAGGCGGTGCGGCATGCTGTCGACGTGCGTGCCGAAGTTGTACTGCTCGCGCGAGGTGCGGGGGATGCTCACGCCCGCGCTGGCATAGGACGCCATCGTCAGGCCGGAGCAGTCGTAGGAGTCCGGACCGGTGGCGCCCCACTGGTAGGGCTTGCCGATCTGCGCTCGCGCGAAGGCGATCGCCTGCTCGGCCGCGCTCGTGGGTCCCGTCGGCGTCGATGCCGCCTGCTGCTGCTGGGCCTTCTGCTGTGCCGCCGCCTCCTGCGCAGCCTTCAGCTGGGCCGCGCGCTCGGCGGCGAGCTTGCGCTCGAGCGCCTGCCGGCGCAGCTCCTCCTGGCGGCGCTGCTCGGCCTGGACCGCCTGCTTGACCTCGCCGCTGAGGCGGTCGAGGTAGTCGCGCTGCTGGGCGAGCCGGTGCTCGATGTCGCGACGCTGCGAGCTGAGCATGGCCTGGATGTCCTCCTGCTGCCGCTGCTGCGAGGCCAGCGTGTCCGAGATCGAGGTCAGCTTGCGCTTGCTCTGCTCGACGTTGGCGATCGACTCGACGTCCGCGTCCGTCACCGACTGCTGGTAGTGCGCCATGGTCACCGCGTCGCTCACGGTCCGCACCTCGAGGAGCTGCCCGAGCCGGGTCACGGGCCCGTCGATGTAGATCGCGCGGATGCGCTCGCCCATCACCTGCTCCGAACCGGCGAGCTGCTTGCGGGCGGCCTCCAGCCGTCGAGCGGTCCTGCGCTGGCGGTCCTTCGTCTCCTGGAGCGCCTCCTGGTTGGCGTTGAACTGCTCGACCACGGTCTCGACCTGGGCGTTCATACGGTCGATCTTGTGTTGCACCTTGGCGGCCTCTGCCCGCAGACGGGCGATCTTCTGGGCTGGCGTCTCGGCCTGCGCCGCGTTCGCGCCGACGCCGGCCAGCGCGAGGCTGGCCGCCAGCAGCAGGCCGATGGTGGAGCGGGCGCCGGGAAGCCCTCGGCGGTGGGGGGTTCGTCGAGCAGCTTGCAACTCCGGCCTCCTTTCCGGGCTGGGGGGATCGAACCGGGGAGGCACGTGGTACGTACTGAACCTGTTGTTTCTGGGGGATTGGGGGGGTGGCAACCCTATCGGAGGGCCAAGGTAATGACAACTCGGGCGACCCCGCCCGCCTTCTGACCCGCCAACCTGTCGCCCCGGTGCTCACCGACGAGTGAGCCGGCGCCTGGACTTGGACGCGAGCAGGTCCGGCCGCTAACCGGCGGAGGGGACATTTAGCCTTGAACGGTTGGGTCCAGCTCCATGGCGAGAAACAAGTCAAGATCCTTGTTCAGGCGTTCGAAGACTATCCGGTGAGTCCAGTCGGATGGCGCTACGCCGCTCGCGCCCCTCGATAGCAGGAGGTGGAGCGCATGGCGCCCGTGCCGGCATGGGCCCGGACCGTCCAGCAGCGCCTGTTCCGCGAAGGTCGTCGAGATTCCAGACCTTCCCCGAGAGTCGCAGTCGCGTTCCTGGTCGGCCTCCTGCTCCTGCTCACGGGCTCCTGCTCGGTCAGTCACGCCTCCGGGGCGCCGGCGGACGGCACGGCGCACGCCACCCCGGCGACCCCGGCTTCGGCGGCGCCGACCGCACCCGGCTTCACGATGGTCGCGTCCGGCGACGTGTTGCCGCACAGCCCCCTGGTCGCGCGGGCCAGGGCCTACGGCGCCCGCAGCGGCCGCGCCTACGACTTCCGGCCGATGTTCAGCGCGATCAAGCCGATCGTCGCCGCCGCCGACCTGGCCGTCTGCCACGTCGAGACACCGCTGTCGCCGACCGGCAAGCACCTGTCGGGCTATCCGGTGTTCAACGGCCCGCCGCAGGTCGCGGCCGCGCTGCGGGCGACCGGCTACGACGCCTGCTCCACCGCGTCCAACCACTCCCTCGACCAGGGCCCCCAGGGCGTGTCCGGGACGCTGCGGGTCCTGGACAGCGCGGGGCTGCGCCACGCCGGCATCGCCCGCAACCGGCAGGAGGCGCAGCCCACCCTTCTCACTGTCAAGGGCGTGCGCGTGGCGATGCTGAGCTATGCGTACGGCTTCAACGGGCGCAAGGTGCCGGCCAGCCAGCCGTGGCGCGCCAATCGGATCAACCCCGCCCGAATCCTCGCCGACGCTCGCGCGGCCAGGAGGGCCGGGTCCCAGTTCACCGTGGTCTTCCTGCACTGGGGGCAGGAGTACCGGACGGCGCCGACGCCGCAGCAGCTCCAGATCGCCAAGCAGCTCCTCGCCGACCCGAGCATCGACCTGATCCTCGGGCACCACGCGCACGTGGTGCAGCCGGCGCGGCGGATCAACGGCAAATGGGTCGCGTTCGGCATGGGCAACCTGCTGTCGGGCCAGTCGTCCGCGTGCTGCCCCGCCAACACCCAGGACGGGGTCATCGTCTCCGTGCACGTCGTGCGCCAGGACGGCCGGTACGTGGTCGCCGACCTTCGCTACGTCCCGACGTGGGTGCGGCACCCCGGCTACACGGTCCTCCCGGTGATCCCGTCGCTCGCCCACGGTCGCCTGGACCCCGCCACCAGAGCCGCCCTGACCATCTCCCTGCGCCGCACCAGAGCCGCCATGGGCCCCCAGGTCCGCCCAGTCAGCGGCTGAGAGCCCTACCTGGGTCAACCGGGCAGGTAGCCGGTTCCCACGATCCGTTCGGCCATCTTTGCGTATGCGGCTGGGTCGTCGGGGGCGATCGTCGCCAGACCGTCGACGTAGCGGTTGTACATGGAGAAGGCCGCGGCGATGAGCACGGTGTCGTGGATCTCCAGGTCGGAGGCGCCGGCCGCCCGCGCGGCCTCCACGTCCGCCTGCGTGACTGCTCGACCGTCGCGGCGGACCGCGTCGGCGAGGTGCAGCAGGGCTCTGAGCTTGGCCGAGACCGGGGCGCTGTCCACGTCGGCGTGGACCTGTTCGACCAGCGGCATGCCGTCGGGCAACTGCGCGGCGGCGGAGGCACCGTGGGACAGCGCGCAGAACCGGCAGTGGTTGCGGGTGGAGACATGGGCGGCGATCAGCTCCCGCTCCCCTCGGGTCAGCGTGTTGGGCCCGCGAAGCAGCACCTCGGACAGCTCCCGGAGCGGCCGCGCGGTCTCGGGCCGGTACTGGAACAGCCCGGTGATCCCCGGCGCGTCGTTGTGCAGAGCAATGTGGGGCATTGGCGGCACCTCCCTGCGGGAACCGTCCGGGTCGGGCGGCACCCACGGATCGCTTGACGCCATCGTCCCAGCAGGACCCGGCGCCGGCCTAGGCGGTCTCCCCGTAAGGTGTCTCCAGGGGACGTCGACGCCCCTGAGCCTCCGGGCGGGTTCCCGGACCCTTGAGGGCGGACCGGATCAGGCGGAGATGGCGGACGGCGGGGGCGGGATGTGGAAAACCTCCACGAACCGCTCCAGCAGGTTGGGGTCGCCGGTGAGCCGGACGCTGCCGCCGGCGACCGCCTCGCTCGGGCCGATCTCGCGGGCCAGCAGGGCCCGCAGCTCCGGACCGGTCTCGATGACCAGGTCGGGGTCGACGGCCGGTCCCGGCGCGACCTCCAGGGCGCCGTCATCGATGCGGGCGTGGACGACGACGTCGCCGACTCGGAGGTCGTAACGGAGGCGGAGCCCGCGGGCCGCGTCCGACCGGTAGGTGGTACGGAGCGCGATGATCAGCGAGTCGGTGGTGACGATGTCGTCCGGCCGGGGCTGGCCGAGCGTTCTGGCCCCCCAGAGGCCGAGGCGGAGGACGACGTCCTCCAGCTCCCTGCCGTAGTCGGTGAGCTCGTAGACCACCGAGCCCTGCGGCCGGGGCAGCAGCCGGCGCTGGATGACGCCGGAGCCCTCCAGCTCCTTGAGCCGCGCGGAGAGGATGTTGGTCGGGATCCGCGGCAGGCCGTTGCGCAGGTCGGTGAAGCGCTTCGGGCCGGAGAGCAGGTCGCGGACGACCAGCAGCGCCCAGCGCTCGCCGACCAGCTCCATGGCGTGGGCGAGCCCGCAGAACTGCCCGTAGGTCCGACTGGTCATGGCCTCCGTCCTGACGCGGCCTTGGCTCCACAGATCGGACTTGAGCTTACAGAGCGAGGTTGTTAAAGACAATCGCCGATGGCCTCTTGCGCGCGGATCGGACGCTTCCTGCCGCTCGCGCCGCGGATCGCGCTCCGGGAGACCTCCCGCAACCGCGCGGCCGCGGCGCCGGCGATCTCGGCCGTGATGGGCTGCCGTCGCCGGCAGTCTCGCGGTCGGGGTGGTGCTCAGCTCGCGGGCGCAGCGGGCCAGGGACGACTACCGGAGCTGGAACCGGCCCGGGGAGGTCGTCCTCGACGGCAGCGACGGCAAGCTGGGCGGCCAGCGAGCGGTCTCGCCGCCGTCCGGTCGGTCGCGCTGGCGACCACCAGGCGCATGCCAACGGTCGCCGAGCAGGACCGCTTCCAGGGCACGCTCGGCACCGACTACGAGGTGTACGTGGAGCGTGGCCCGGGATCGCAACCGGCGACCTCTGCCCTGCTGGTGCTCGCGATCGTCGCCGGCCTGATCACGCTCGGCGCCGCCGCGATCGCCACCGGGCTGGCCGCCGCCGACGGACGCGCCGACCTCGGCACGCTGGCCACCGTCGGCGCCTCCCCACGGGTCCGCCGCGGGCTGTCGCTCAGCCAGTCCGGCGTGATCGCCGGGCTCGGGTCGCTGCTCGGCACGGCCGCGGGGCTGGGCGGCTCGGTCGCCGTGCTGGTCGCGCTCAACCGCGGCTACGCCGACCTCTGGCCGGCACCCACGCCCTACCCGATCGCCGTGCCGTGGCTCAACGTCGGCATCGCGGTGCTGGTCGTGCCCCTGGTCGCGATGCTCGGCGCGGGCCTGCTCACCCGCTCCAGGCTGCCGATCGAGCGACGGCTCTAGCCGACGCCATTACAATCAGCCGCGGCGCCGGGCGAAGGCGGCGCGGCGCCGGGCGAAGGCGGGAGGCGATCGGCGCCGGGCCGAGGCGAGCGGCGCCGGGCGGATGCGAGACGAGGGCGGTGCGGTCCTGAGCGATCGAGTGCGGGTCAGCCATCCTGACAAGGTGATGTTTCCTGACGACGGCATCACCAAGGGCGAGCTGGTGAGCTACTACGAGACGGTCGCCTCGATGATGCTGCCGGCGATCAGTGGACGCCCGGTCACCATGCAGCGGTTCCCGAACGGGATCGGCCGGAGCGGATTCCTCCAGAAGCAGATCGGCGACTACTTCCCGGACTGGATCGAGCGGGTCACCGCGCCCAACCGCCGCACCCGCAGCGCCACCACCCGGGAAGAGGTCACCTACGCGGTCTGCCGGACGCCGGACGACCTCGCCTACCTCGCCAACCAGGGCTGCGTCACCCCGCACGTCTGGCTCAGCCGCGTGCCGGACCTGTACCACCCCGACCAGATGATCTTCGACCTCGACCCGGCCTCACCCGACCCGACGGTGCTGCGCTCGGCGGCGGCCGGTCTGCACCGGTTGCTGGACGAGCTGGAGCTGCCCGCGTTCCTGAAGTCGAGCGGCTCCCGCGGCCTGCACGTCGTCGTGCCGCTGGTCCCCGACACCGAGACCGACGACGTGAAGATCTTCAGCATGGCCGTTGCCGAGGTGCTGGCCGCCCGCGACCCCGACAACCTCACCACCGAGGGGCGCATCGCCGATCGGGGCGACCGCCTGTTCCTGGACATCGGGCGCAACGGCTACGCCCAGACCGTCGCCGCGCCCTACGCGGTCCGCCCGCTGCCCGGCGCGCCCGTCTCGGTCCCGCTCGACTGGTCCGAGCTGGACGACTTCGACCCGCGGCGGCACACGATGCGGACGATCCGGGACCGGCTCGCCGGGCCCGACCCGTGGGCCGGCCTCGAGGAGGCCGCGACCCACCTCGGACCGGCTCGGGCCCGGCTCGCCGCGCTGATGTGAGCATCGGTGGGCACGCCCTACGGGTAGGAGGCGGCGACGCGCTTGGGCACGACCATGCGCCAGGCCTCGACGACCAGCTCCCGCATCTCCGCCTCGTCGATGGCGTCCTCCGAGCGGGAGGGCATGTGGAACTTCTCCGGCTCGCTGGCGACCAGCGCCGCCCGCTCCTCTTTGGGGAACCCGAAGCCCATCGACGCCTCGTCCGGCGAGATCGAGACGAACACGATCCTGCCCACCCGGAACTTGACGTGATCGCGGATCAGATGCTCCTCGCTGCGCGGCAGTGAGCCGGCCACCCGCCGCACGTCCTCAGCCGTCACCATTGCCAGGAAACCTCCTCGGGAACTTGGATCAGCGGTCGGATCGCCCTGGTGGCAGACGTGGTCCTCGAGCAGGGCGCCGTCCCATCCGGCCGCCTCGACACGCTCCGCCAGCTCGGCGAGGAAGCGCGGGTCGCCGCACGCGCCGCCGTCGGCAGGCACATTCCGTACCGCAGGGGATTCACCTCCTCGATGCCGGGGACAAGAGCCTACGAGCCTACGACCCACCCCCGACATGGAACGGCCACGTGCGGCGCGCGAGAATCGCATCGCACGCCGTCAAAGCGCAGGAGTGCCGATGACCGAGATCAACCACCGTCTGGTCGACTCCAGCAGCGGGCTGCGCATGCACGTCGCCGAGGCGGGCTCGGGCCCGCCGGTGCTGTTGCTGCACGGCTTCCCCGAGAGCTGGTACTCCTGGCGCCACCAGCTGGCCGCGCTTGCCGAGGCGGGCTTCCACGCGATCGCTCCGGACCAGCGCGGCTATTGCCGCACGGGCGGGCCGGAGCCGGTCGAGGCCTACTCGATCCTGCACCTGGTCGGCGACGCCGTCGGGCTGATCGAGGCGCTGGGCGAGCGGCAGGCCGTGGTCGTCGGGCACGACTGGGGCGCCCCGGTCGCCTGGCACACCGCCCAGCTCCGCCCCGACCTGGTTCGCGGGGTCGCCGCCCTGTCGGTGCCGCACCGCCCGCGCGGGTCGCGGCCGCCGCTCGGGGTGCTGCGCGAGCTGCTCGGCGACGGCTTCTACATGGTCTATTTCCAGCAGCCCGAGGTGCCCGAGGCGGAAATGGAACGGGACCTGCCGGCGACCTTCCGACGGATGCTCTCCGCGGCCTCCGGCGAGGCTTCCCCGACGGTGCCGGTCGTGCCACCGGGTGGCGGCTTCCTCGACCTGTGCCCGGAACCGGAGCGGCTGCCGGACTGGCTGACCGAGGCCGACATCGACACCTACGCCGCCGAATACGAGACCACTGGCTTCACCGGCCCGCTCAACTGGTACCGCAACATCGACCGCAACTGGGAGCTCACCGCCGCATGGCACCGGGCCCCGGTGCGGCCTCCGGCCCTGTACATCGCCGGCGACCGCGACCCCGTTGTGGCCGGTCCCGGTGCGCGGCAGGCGATCGCCAGCATGGCCGACTTCGTGCCGGACCTGCGCGGCACGCTCTGGCTGCTCGGCTGCGGTCACTGGACCCAGCAGGAGCGCCCCCGCGAGGTCAACGACGCGCTGCTCGGTTTCCTCAGCTCGCTCTGATTCTCGAGCGGCTGGTCGAGTAGAGTCTCCACCGATGGATCCAGGGCTGCTCACCAACCGCTATCAGGTCACGCGGTCAATTGGCACCGGTGCCATCACCGCGGTGCTGGAGGCGCGCGACCGCCTGACTGATACCCGCGTGGCCATCAAAGTCCCGATCGGGCGATTCGCGAACGACAAGGCATTTCTGGTCCGGCTGGAGCGCGAGGTCGCCACGCTGGCCGGATTCAGCCACCCCAACGTCGCCGCGGTGCACGGGGTCGAGCGCCACGGCGGCTCCGGCTTCGTCGTCACAGAGCTGGTCGACGCCCCCAGCCTTCGCGAGGTGCTGGCCGTCCGCGGCCCGCTGCGCCCCGCCAGGGCGGCAAGGGCCGCCGCCGGAATGTGCGCCGCGCTGGCCAGCGCGCATGACCGCGGCATCGTCCACGGCCACCTCACCCCCGACAACGTCCTGATGGCCGGCGACGGCCACGTGAAGCTGACGGATTTCCGCATCGCTGAAGCCGCCCGGCCCTTCGCCACGGCGCCCAACCCCGCCGCGGACCTGCGGGCGCTCAGCCACTGCCTGGCCGCCATGCTGACCGGCCGGGAGCCGGTCGACGGCGAGCCGCTGTTCCTGAGCCCCGATGTGCCGCCCGAGCTGGCCGAGATCGTGTACCGGGCGGCCGACGATCCGGTCGACTCCTACGCCATGGCGGCCGACCTCGGCCGCGACCTGAACCGCTTCCTCGTGGCCATCCATCAGGCCTCCGTCCCGGTCGACGGGCTTGGCGGGGGGCCGGCGACCGACCCGTTCGGCGCGCCGGTCACGATCGCTCCTCGCAGCACCGCGCTGGTCCGGTCCTCGGTCAGCTCGTCGCAAGCTCCGGCCGCTCGGGCGGCGCGGGCCGCGCGGCCACGACGACGGCGGCGCCTGGCCGTGGCCGCGGCGCTGGCGGTGGCCGCCGTGGCCATCGCCGGCTCGCTCGCCGCTGTGCAGCGGCATGGCGGCGAGTCCGGCACGGCCGGTATCGGCCTGGCCGCCCCGGCGCTGCCGCCGCTGGTGGCGCTGACGACCACGACCGGCGGGGCGCCCGGCACGATCGGGCTTCCGACGACGACAACCCAGCCGACCACCACGGCGCCGGTGACCGCCGCCCCGAGCACGACCTCGCCGCAGGCCCCGACGACGGCGGTCGTTTTCGGTCCGCGCACCGTCCCCAACGTGGTCGGGCTCCACCGGCAGCAGGCGTCCGGGATACTGGCCCAGGCCGGGCTGGTGACACAGATCACGCTGGCCCCCGTCCCCGACGCGGGCCAGTCCCAGCGGGTCATCTCGCAGTCGCCGGGCGCGGGCTCGGTCGTCCCGGCCGGATCCGTCGTGACCCTGGTCGTCGGCAGCAAGAAGCCAACCGGGTAGCGCCCCGGGACCGGACGCGGCCGCCGCCGCTAGGCCTGCCAGCGGTCCAGATCGGCGGGGGCTGGACGAGGGGTCGTTGCAGCGTCCGCAAGTCCACGGTGCGCCCTCCTCGCTGATCGGCTGCACCGACGCTACTCCCGCCCGACGCGAACCGTCGGGCTCTCAGACCACCCACTGCTGTTATACTGTCCTGGTGACATCTAACTAGGGGATGATCCAATGACAACTGAGCCTGTAGAAAACATCCTCGGCGTCGCCGAGGCGAAGGCGCACTTCTCCGAGCTGATCGAACGGGTACGTCATGGTGAGCGCTTCCTGGTGGCGCGCAGAGGCCACCCAGTGCTTGCCTTGGTGCCGCCCGATCAGGCGGCACCGCCGAGAGCCCGACCGACCGGGCTCGCCGCCATCGCCGGCGCCCTCGCGGAGTGGACCGAGCTTCCAGACGTCGTCGACGAGATCTACGCCTCCAGGCGGCGCGCCCGCGACCGCGCCGCTCCTGACCTGGACTGATCATGTACTGCTTCGACACCGATACCCTCAGCGCGGTGATACGGCGCGATCCACCGCTCTCGCTCATCCGCCGTCTCGCGCGCACGCCGCCCGAGGAGCAATTCACCACCGCGGTCACCCTCGGAGAGCTGCTCTATGGAGCCGCCAAGCGAGGCAGTGCCACCCTGACCCAGAAGGTCCGCGAACTCGTTATCGGCGCCTTGCCGGTCCTTCCCTTCGACGAGCGGGCCGCTGAGGTCTATGGACCGCTTCGAGCCCGCCTGGAGTCGGATGGCCGACGATTGGACGAGCCCGACCTGCGCATCGCCTCGATCGCACTCTCCAGAGGATTGGTCGTCGTGACCGGCAACGTCCGTCACTTCGGCCGGGTCCCAGATCTCAAAGTGGAGAACTGGCTGGCTGATTGACGAGGCTCCGTGCGGACGTGGCCTTGGAGGCACGCGGTCTTGCGGTGCTCGACGGGGCCGTGGGTCGAGGGCAGCACGAAGCGCTCCAGGATCTCGGCGGGCGCGGTGCACCCGGGCTCCGGGCAGGCCACGACCTCCGGATAGGTGACCCCTATCGGGCGGCGCGGGACTCGAGGTAGTGGCGCTCGGGGATGCTGAGGGTGCGGCGGGCGGCCAGTCGGTAATGGGCGCGGGCGGCCTCCCGCTCACCGGCGAGGTCGAGCAGGTGGGCGCGGACGGCATCGACCCGGTGGTGCCCGGCCAGCGCGGGGTCGGCCTCCGCGGCCGCGAGCTGCTCCAGTCCGGCGTGGGGGCCCTCGACCATGGCGACGGCGACGATCCGGTTGAGGGTGACCATCGGCCCGGGCGCGATGCTGTCCAGCAGGTCGTACAGTCCCAGGATCTGTGGCCAGTCGGTGTCCTCGGCCCGGGGCGCCTCGTCGTGGACGGCGGCGATCGCGGCCTGGAGCTGGTAAGGGCCGATCGGCGCGCTGGCCAGGGCCTGGCTGATCAGCGCGACCCCTTCGGCGATGGCCCGGGCGTCCCAGCGGCCGCGGTCCTGTTCCGCCAGCGGGACCAGGGCGCCGTCCGGGCGGGTCCGTGCGGGGCGGCGGGCGTCGGTGAGCAGCATCAGTGCCAGCAGTCCGGCGACCTCGCCGTCGTCGGGCAGGCGATCGTGGAGCTGCCGGGTCAGGCGGACCGCCTCGCTGGTGAGCTCGACGCGGTGCAGGGCTGGTCCGGAGCTGGCGGTGTAGCCCTCGTTGAAGATCAGGTACAGCACCTGGAGGACCGCCGCCATCCGCTGGGAGCGTTCGGCTTGCGGGGGCATCCGGAACTCGGCGCCGCTGGCCTTGATCCGCTGCTTGGCCCGGCTGATGCGCTGGCCGATGGTGGCCTCCGGGACCAGGAAGGCGCGGGCGATCTCGGCGGTGGACAGCCCGCCCACGGCGCGCAGGGTCAGCGCCACCTGGGAGGCTTGGGTGAGCGAGGGGTGGCAGCACAGCAGCAGCAGGGTGAGCGTGTCGTCGACTGCCGGCGGTTCGGGGCCCGGCGGCGCCAGCGCGGCGGCGGACTCCTCCCGGCGGCGGCGGGCCACCTCCCCGCGCAGCAGCTCGATCCGCCGGCGGGAGGCCACCGTGATCAGCCAGCCCGTCGGGTTGGCCGGCACCCCTTCGGCCGGCCACTGGGCCGACGCCGCCAGCAGCGCCTCCTGGACCGCGTCCTCGCAGGTGTCGAAGCCGCCATGGCGCCGGACCAGCACGCCGAGCACCCGCGGCGCCAGCTC
>WNGR01007379.1_pt1 | contig 19993 bp, 19 predicted proteins | sample 5407581 | NCBI WGS metagenome assembly WNGR01 (sample SAMN13153383, study PRJNA577476) | soil metagenome | isolation source: 80 cm soil or saprolite under Garry oak tree replicate 2 | place: USA:California | collected 2016-06-15 | reverse complement strand
CGGCGGTGCGGGACGACGAGGTCGCGGCGCGGGGCGCCGGGGTGTCCGTCGGTTGGGCGAAGCGGGTCGTCTACCTGGTCGCGGCGGCCGGTACCGGTGCGGCCGGTGGGGTGATCCTGGTCAGCCAGTTGAACGTGGCGCCGGATTCGATTTTCAGTGTGCAGTTCACCGCGTATATGATCTTCATCGTGGTGGTCGGCGGGATCGGCACGTTGGAGGGTCCTGTTCTCGGTGCGATCGTTTTCATCGTGATTCAGCAGCTGTTCGCCGGGGCCGGTGTCTGGTACCTGATCCTGCTGGGCGCGCTGGCCGTCGTCGTGGCGATCCGGTTGCCCTACGGCCTGTGGGGCACGGTGTCGCGGCGATTCGGGATACGGTTGTTCAATGTCGGCTACACGGTGCGCGGACTGGACAAGAATCCATGACGGCAGCCATGTCTAGGACCCAGGTCGGCATCGTGGGCGCCGGTCCGGCCGGCCTGCTGCTGGGCCGGTTGCTGACGTTGCAGGGCATCGACTGCGTGATCGTGGAGAACCGCGGTCGGTCGTATGTGGAGGCGCGGCAGCGGGCCGGCGTGATCGAGCACCGGATCGCCGACCTGCTGCGCTCGGCCGGTGTCGGCGCGCGGCTCGACCGGCTCGGACTGGTGCACAACGGGATCTACCTGCAGTTCGACGGCTCACGTCACCATCTGGATTTCAAGGACCTGACCGGCCGGACAGTCACGGTGTACGCGCAGACCGAGATCGTCAAGGATCTGCTGGCCACCGAGCTGCCGGTGTCGTTCGACGTCACGGACACGCGGGTGGATCCGTCCGGCTCCGTGCTGAGCTACGTCGACGCCGACGGCCGGCCGCACGAGGTGACCTGCGACATCATCGCCGGCTGCGACGGCTTCCACGGCATCAGCCGCGCCGCCGTCCCCGGCCGTACCGAATGGCAGCGCGACTTCCCGTACGCCTGGCTCGGCATCCTGGCCGACGTACCACCATCCACAGACGAGTTGATCTACGCCAACCACCCGCACGGTTTCGCGTTGCACAGCCTCCGGTCACCCACGGTAAGCAGGCTGTACCTCCAGGTGCCGCCGGACGAGCCCCTGTCGGCCTGGCCGCACGAGCGGATCTGGGACGAACTGGCCACCCGGTTCGCGCTCCCCGGCTGGACCCTGCGACGCGGCCCCATCACGGACGTGTCCATCACGCCGATGCGGGTGTTCGTGACCACCCCGATGCGCCACGGCCGCCTGTTCCTGGCCGGCGACTCGGCCCACATCGTGCCGCCGACGGGTGCGAAAGGCCTGAACCTGGCCCTGGCGGACGCGGCATTGCTGGCCGAAGGCATCACCGAGTTCATCAGGCACAGTCGGCCGGACCTGCTGGACGCCTACTCGGACAGCCGGCAGGAGCACGTGTGGCGGGCCGTGCATTTCGCGGTCTGGATGACGGAGATGCTGCACACCGCGCCCGACCCGTTCGCCGCCGAACTGCAGCGGTCGCAGTTGCGCTACGTGGCGTCATCCAGGGCGATGGCGACGTCGTTGGCCGAGAATTACACCGGATACTAGCCCATTCGAGTGACGTCCGATCGTGTCCACTAGCACGATCGGGCGAGACTTGGACGTTTCGCATCATTAAGGCGGTACTCGCCGCTCCTGTCCTCAAGCACCGAGAACAGGAGGGACAGCCATGACCGCCACGACGATCCACCACGAACACATCGCAGCGCTGCACACCCAGGGTGAGCCGGTGCCGGTCAGCACCCGCTGGACCTACCGGGCCGACGAGCCGTACGCCATCACCGTCGCGTTCGCCACCGAACGCGGCCGCTGGGTCGAATGGATCTTCGCCAGGGACCTGCTCATCGAAGGCCTGGCCATGCCAGCAGGCGAAGGCGACCTACGGATCCAGCCGCACCCGGACGAAGACACACTGCTGTTGGACATCCGCTCGCCCAGCGGCAGCGCCACGTTCGAGCTGGATCGGGAGGACACCGAGGACTTTCTCTCGCACACCCTCGATCTGGTTCCGGTCGGCACGGAGAGCACGCACTTCGACATCGACCGGTTGCTGGCCGATCTCTCGATGTGGTGAGCGCCCGCGTTGGGCTTGGTTTCACCGCCAAAGCCCAACGCGCGCCCGACCAGCCCAGCGGTACGACAAGTCGGTCGGGCAAACTGCTGGGATGACGGGAACCGTGCTGGTGTTGGGTGGACGCAGCGAGATCGGGCTGGCCGTGGTGCAACGCCTGGTCGACCAGGGTGCGACCACGGTTGTGTTGGCCGCGCGCCGGGCCGATGATCTGCCCTCGTTCGGTGGCGCCGACGTCCATGGGGTCGAGTTCGATGCCGACGATCTGGCTGGACATCGGGCGCTGCTGGACAAGATCGTGGCGCAACACGGGCCGTTGGACACCGTCATCGTCGCGTTCGGGATCCTCGGCGACCAGCAACGGGCCGAGCACGACGCCGAGCACGCGCTGGCGATCGTGCACACCGACTACGTCGCGCACGTCAGCATCCTCACCCACCTGGCCAACATCCTGCGCGCCAACGGGACGGGCCGGCTCGTGGTCTTCTCGTCCGTGGCCGGCGTCCGGGTGCGGCGGGCCAACTACGTGTACGGCTCGGCGAAAGCTGGGCTGGACGGATTCGCCAGCGGGCTTGCCGACTCGCTCGTAGGCAGCGGAGTGCGTCTGCTGCTGGTCCGGCCCGGGTTCGTGATCGGGCGGATGACCAGCGGGATGCCGCCCGCGCCGTTCTCGTCGACGCCGGCGCAGGTCGCCGATGCCACGGTCAAGGCACTGCGCGCCGGGCGGGGCGAGGTCTGGGTGCCGGGCGTCCTGCGGCCGGTCTTCGCCGTCATGCGATTCCTGCCACGGGCGATCTGGCGACGGCTGCCACGATGATCACCGATCCCGGTTCCCTGGCCGCCGCGGCGGACGACTTCGGCCACATCGTGCATCACCGGCCCCGCGCGGTGGCCCGTCCCACCGACGCGGCCGAGGTTGTCGCCATCCTGCGGGAGGCGGGCGGGCGTGGCGTGCGGGCGCGCGGCAAGGGGCACACGGCAGCCGGCCAGGCGCAGGTGGCCGACGGGATCGTCGTCGAGATGGACAGGTTGGCCACCATCCAGGACATCGCCGATGACCGGATCGTCGTGGATGCCGGCGCCACCTGGCGATCCGTGGTCACGGCGACCGCCGCACACGGTCGGACACCGCCGGTGCTGACCGACTATCTGGACGTCACGGTCGGCGGCACGCTGTCCGCTGGCGGGGTCGGCGGCGGCAGTCACCGGCACGGCCTCCAGACCGACAACGTCCTGGCATTGGACGTGGTCACCCAAGACGGTCAAACGACGTGCAGCGCCGAGACATCGCCCGACCTGTTCCGAGCCGCACTGGCCGGCTACGGGCGGGCCGGGATCATCACCAGGGCCACGCTGCGCCTGGTGCCCGCGCCGGCCACGGTCCGCCGGTACGTCCTGAGCTATCCGTCGGCCGCCGCGCGAGCACACGATCAGCGACTGTTGGTGCGGGACGGGCGGTTCGAACACCTGCAGGGCCAGATGATCGCCGGCCCGGACGGCTGGCGGCACCTGTTGGAGGCCGGCGCGTTCGACAGCCAGGACGACGCGACGTTGTTGGCGGGATTGGCGTTCGATCCGGAAGGCAGCGAGATCACCGATCTCACCCATCTCGAGTTCGCCGACCGATTGGCGCCGGGTGTGGCATTCCTGCGCGAAACCGGCGATTGGTACTGCCCACATCCGTGGTGGAACGCCTTTCTGCCGGATTCGACCGTGGACGACTTCATGAATCGACTCGGGACGCGACTCACCTCGGCCGGTCTCGGTGCGAGCGGCCTCGTGCTCACGTACCCGATCAACACCGCGCCGGTGCGGACGGCGTTGTTCGAGTTGCCGCACGAGCCGGTCGTGTTCCTGGTGTCACTGCTGCGGACCGCACCGCGCGACGACCCGGCGACGTTAGCGGACATGCTGGCGGACAACGACTACTGGTACGAACAGGCACTCGCCGCAGGCGGCACCGTCTATCCTATCGGGACGGTGCCAACATCAGCTGCACGGCGAGCACCGTGATCAGCAAGCTGGCCGCCAACGCCGTCGCGAGCCGACCACGGGGTGTGTTCAGCACGCGCCCCAACAGCCGGCCGCCGCACGCCAACAGCAGTTGCCAACTGGCGGAAGCGACGAACGCGGCCAGTACGAACACGGTGCCGGGCAACGGACCGAACGCACCGGACGCCTGCCGGCCGAGCACCAGCGCGCCGAAGTAGATGATCGTGGCCGGGTTCAGCGCCGTCAGGCCGACGAACGTCAGATAGGCCCGACCCACGGCGACCTCCGCCGCACTGTCCTGCCGGCGCAGCGCGGTACGAACGGCCAGCATGATCAGCACCACGGCCGCCACCCAGCGCGTCGGCGTGGCGACCGGCTGTATGGCCCGCCCGAGCGCGCTACCGCCGAGCACGGCCGCCAGCGCATAGCAGCCGTCCACTGTGGCCACACCAAGCGCAGCGGCGACACCGGTACGCAACGGCGACCGCGCCGCGAGGCCGATCAGCAAGGGAGCGATCGCACCGATCGGAACGGCGACCCCGTACCCGGCCAACAGCCCCGCGAGCAGGGCCTCGCTCAGCATCGGGGCGGCGGCACCGATCCGGATGTCCGGCCGGCCTGCTGTCGACACGGGCCGCTCGCGAGGCGCGAGTAGTACAGCGATCCGGTCGACGTCATAGCCGGATGGTGCCGGCCGCTCGACGTGGACGGCAACGCATTTTCGCCCACCGAACGCACTTCGCCCCCATCTGGCCGGGGTGTCCGGCGACGGAGGCGAAGGTGCTCCGCCCTCGACGGGAGGGCTGGTCGAGGGAAGACGTGTTCGGCTGCCTGCCTATCTTTCAATGCCAGCCGGCATTTTTCAATTGGCTGGCGCGGCTATTTCCGGCTCACTCGCCGACAGTGACCACGGGCACCCAACCGAATGCCGACGGTGGCGGACCGCAATATCGAGACGATCTGGTAGTCGCAATTGGTCCTGGCATCAAGCAGTCGGGCAGCGGGCCCAATCTGTGTTCGGCATACAATCGACCACAACTTCGCCGCCCCGACCACGGCCAGGTGCGCTGCGCCGGAACCCGAGCTCGTCCGGGCCGTCGCCGCCGTGGACAACCCTGGCGGACTGTCCGGTACCGGCCGAACCCGTTGGCTCCACCCAAAACCGAACCCGGCCAAGGCCGGTGAGCGACCAACCCGCCCTGGGAAACACCATCCGGCAAGCCCAACACCAACCAACACACCCAAGCTGCGAACTCCCCGCCCCGGAGGCAGGCAGGCAGCCCCCACCACTCCACGGGGGGCGTCCCACTTCCAACGTACCGTTTGTCAAGCCCCAAATGGGGTAATTACTGGCGAGTTGTGGTAGATGGACAGTTGTCCACAGCTTGGTGGACTGGGCCTCACGCTGTCTTCCGGTGGGGCCCTGCCACAGTTGTGGGGTGAGTGCGACCGTCGGCCAGATGTGGCATCAGGTGATCAGCGTCCAGCCCGTTCCATCGACCGCCGTAGTCGTTGGTGCGGCTCTGGTCGCGTTGCTCGCGGTGCTGATCAGGGACGTGTGGGTGGTGGCGCGCAACGTGGTGACCATCGTGCATGAGGGGGGCCATGCGCTGGTGGCGCTGCTGGTGGGGCGCCGGCTGCAGGGCGTGCAGCTGCACTCGGACACCTCCGGCGTGACGCTGTCCCGTGGTCGGCCGACCGGGCCGGGCATGGTGGCGACCACGCTGGCCGGGTATCTCGCGCCGTCCCTGCTCGGTCTTGGGTGGGCCGCGCTGCTCGCGGCCGGGCACATCACGGCGCTGCTCTGGCTGACCGTGTTGCTACTCGCGGCGATGCTTGTCGTGGTGCGTAACGCTTACGGCGTGGTGTCCATTGTGGTCACCGCGGCGGCCGTGTTTCTGGTGTCCTGGTTCATGTCGGCGCAGGTGCAGGCCGCGTTTGCCTTTGCCTTCACGTGGTTTCTGCTCGCCGCCGGTATTCGTCCTGTGGTGGAGTTGCAGCGGTCCCGCCGTCGGCATCGGGCGCCGGACTCCGACGCCGATCAGTTGGCGCGGTTGACCAGGGTGCCTGGTCTGGTGTGGGTGCTGGTGTTCGGCGCGGTCGGGGTGTCGGCGTTGGCGCTGGCCGCCTACTGGCTGATGCCGGTCACCAGTTGGTTCGCTCGTCGTTCGGGATGACGGCGACCACCGGCCATTCGGCGGGCTGGCCGGGCGGCACCAGCGGATCAGCCTCTGGCTGCTGGTCGGGCACCTCGAAATCCGCCACGGGTGTCGTCGGCATCCGATAGGCGATGACCACAGCCAGGCCGGCCAACAGGGTCGCCACAACCAGCATCCAGTAGCCGACGCCGATAGTGGTGGTGACCGGCCCGATCGCGGCGGACGTACTCAGTGCGCGCCAGGCGATCTCGAACATGCCGAGCGTGAACACGAGTCCGATCAGGAATCCGGCGGTGACGACGCCGAGCACGCCGGCCAGCCGATACGTCCACGGCCGGCGACGGACCAACAGCCGCAGCACCACCACGGCCGCGGCCAGCAGAGCCAGGACCAGCAACGGGTAACCCAACGGGATCGGGGCGGGGGTGACACTTGGGGGCAGCGTCACGTTCGAGGCCTGGTTGGCCGACGTGAGGTGCCATCCGTCCATGGTCACCGCGCTGGTGAACGACGGGCCCAGGACCGCGGACACCTGGAACGCCTGGAACAACGGCGTGACCGACCCGACGACGACCAGGACCGCGGTGACCACGAAGAGCCCGGTCACGACGACGGCGGCCGGCGGCGTGGCAGGGTTGCTCATCAGGTCCGTCGGCTCGGGTTCCGGTTCTTCGCCATCGGGCGGGTAGACCTCCGCCCACTGCGACGTCACGGATCCGGCGCTGCCGGCGTCCTCCGGTGTCGGCTGTTGGCCAGTCGATGGCAGGGAACCGGTCACACATCCATCGTGGCACAGAACGGGTGCTTACGGTGTTGGTCAGGTGTCGCACCGACCGGCCCTGCCGTTGGCCGGCATCACCACCTGCGTGCATCGGCTGGCGGCGAGTTCGACGCCTTCCGTGTCGTACAGCGTCGCCGCGCAGAACACGACCCTGCGGGTGCGCCGGACCACCTCGCCGACCGCGTGCAGCGTGCCCGGCCGGCAGGTGCGCAGGAACTCGACCCGCAGGTCAGCAGTGAGGAACACCTGGTCCCGGTCGAGCACCGTCCAGCACGCGGTGCCCATGGCCGCGTCGAGCAGCGCCGTGACCATGCCGCCCTGCACGATCGGCCCGCCGGCGGCCGGGAAGCAATAGTCGATGGGCGCGTCCCATTCGACCGTGCTGCTGCCCGGTTTCAGCTCGGTCCGCCGGTAGCCGAGGGTGCGCCAGAGGTGCGGACGGGAGCGGTCGTCCCACCGCTCCATGTCCGCGAAACGGGTGCCCTCGACCTCACTCACGAGAGGTCACCAGGTCGCGCAGGCGTTTGCGGTCCAGCTTGCCGACGCTCGTCAGCGGCACCTCGTCGACGATCCTGATCTCCCGTGGGTACTTGTTGGCCGCCAAGCGTTCCTTGGCGTGCCGGGTCAGTTCGTCCACGGTCACGGTGGCGCCGGGGCGCAACGACACGAACGCGACGACTTCCTCGCCGAGGCGCGGATCCGGCCGGCCGACCACGGCGGCCAGGTTCACCGCGGAGTGCGACAGCAGGACGTCCTCGACGTCCCTCGGGTACACATTGAACCCGCCACGGATGATCAGGTCCTTCTTGCGGTCCACCACGTAGAGGTAGCCGTCCTCATCTTGGTGACCGATGTCGCCGGTGTGCAGCCAGCCGTCGACCAGCGCCACCGACGTGGCTTCCGGCGCCTGCCAGTAGCCGGACATGATGCCCGGCGACCACGCGCAGATCTCGCCGTTCACGCCGGGTGGCAGTTCGACGTCGTTCTCGTCGCGGATGCTCACCCGGCAGCCGGGGATCGGGAGGCCGACGCTGCCCTTGCGGCGCCGTTCGTACGGGTTGGTCGAGATGACGGCCGCGGTCTCGGTACAGCCGTAACCCTCGTAGATCGTGGCGCTGGGCACTCGTGCCTCGAACTCGTCACGCACATCGGCGGCCAGTGGTGCGGCACCGGATGACACCGCGACCAGCGCGGACAGGTCGGTGTCGGCCAACGGCTGGGTGAGCAGCATCTGGATCATCGACGGCACCAAAGCCGTGCGCTGGACCCGGTGTTCGGCCGCGAGCGCGAGCCAGCCGGCCGGGTCGAACCAGCGCATCAGGATGGTCTCGTGCCGCTCGGTCTGGTGCTGGCCGACGCAGGTGACGAGCAGCCCGTACGCATGCGCGAGCGGCAACGGGACGAGCGTGCTGTGCAGGCCGACGCGTTCGGACGCCGTGTGTGCGGCCGAGCCGCACCAGAACAGGTTGGCATGGGTCAGCGGCACGCCCTTGGACCGGCCGGTGGTGCCGCCGGTGAAGAGCAGCGCGGCCAGGTCGTCATCGGCCCGGTCGGTGATGCCACTCGGCTCGTTCGCGGACAGTTCGGCGTGGTCGAACACCGGCACCGTCGGCCCCGGCGCGGTGGCCGGACCGGCCAGTACGACGAACCGGACCGACGGCACGTCGGCGATCGCCGCGCTGACCTTGGGCAGGAACTCCGCGGTGGTCACCACGGCGACCGCGCCGGAATTGACCAGCGCCGAGCGCAACTCGTCCTCGCTCACCAAGAAAATCAGCGGCGTGACAACAGCCCCGATCCGCCACAGGGCGTTGTACGTGATCATCACTTCCGGACAGTTGGCCATCAGCACGACGACCCGGTCGCCGGACTGGACACCCTGCCCGACAAGACCAGTGGCGAACCGAGCGGCGCGGTCGGCCATGGTGCCGCTGGACCACCAGGTGCCCTCGAAGCACAGCGAGTCGTAGTCGCCGAGCAACTCGAGCTGCCGTTCCGCCTGCCGAGCCACGTTGCGTTCGCCCATGCCAGCCCTCACCTCCGTGTGAAGCGGCCACACCGACTGGTCGGTATGTGCAGCACAGTACGTTCCGGCAGACGAGCCATCAAGCGGCTGTTCGGCCTGCGCCTCTGTCCGGTCGGCATCTGCATGTGGCTGTGTCAAGCAGCTGAGCCGACTGTGCACAACTCCAGCAGTTATCCACAGATTGCTCGCGAACCCCTATTCGGGGCATTGACAGGTGTAACTTGAAAAAGGGCCGTAGCCCCCAGGGTTGGGCGGGGGTCTGCCTGTGGGTCGGCGAATTTGCGCGTTGGTCCCGCATTTGGCGAATTCGCAGGGTTGGCCGTGTTGTTTGGCTGGCGTGCACGCTTTGGGGCTTCCGCACGGGGGTGATGCAGAAGAAATGGCCAAGCGGGGTCAATTGGCAATCCTGCGAGGTTCAGGCCAATCCCCTCGGAAGCCAAAGGACAAAAGAAGCCCCGGCCGGGAAGCCTGCTCCCGTTCGCTCGGCGGGTCGCGTTGAGTCGAGTCTGGCCCTAGGGCCGCAGGACTCGGGAGCCTACTCCTGTTCGCTCGGCGGGGTCCTGTCTCACTGACCTGGCTCTAGACATGACCAACGACAAAACAGGAACCCGCCGAACTCACCAGGAGTGGGCTCCCAACCCGAGCGGCTCCACCCAAGTACTAACGGAACCCGCCGGACGAACGAGAGCAGGCTCCCCACCGAGGCGCCTCTTTGAGCTTCCGCGGGAGTCAGTGCCAGGGTTGGCCGGCGAGGACGGCCAGGTACAGCGCCACGACCGTATCCTCCAGTTTGGGCAGCTCAGCGGTCCTCCCCCGCCGCACCCGAAAGCTGACCAGCTCGGTCGTGGCGCCGGAAAGAGCCAGGTAAGCGTCGTACGGAACCTCGGGCCACTCCGGGTGTCGGCGTCGTGCCGCGTCGTGCCACTCGCGGTTGAGGTCGGCAAACCGGTTGTCCGCGTTGTCAAGGCGGTCGACCGCGCTGGTGCCGGCGGCCGGCATGTCGATGAAGAACACGCGGGCGAAAGCCGGCTCGTCGGCCAGGAAGCGCAGATACGCCCGGCACCCGGCCCGCAGCACGTCCTCGGGCGCGGTGCCGGGTGGCATTCCCCTTGTCGCCGAGACCACCGCGTCGATCAGGAGGTTGCCGCCGTGTTCGGTTGTGGCCAGGAAGCAGTCCTCCTTGTCGGTGAAATGGGCGTAAAAGGCCGCTCTGGACACCTTCGCCCTGCGCACGATGTCGGCGATCGTCAGGTTGCCGAAGCCGTGCTCCGCGACGGCAGCCACGGTCGCGGCCAGTAGGCGCTGCCGTTGGACCGCGCGGACGGCGGGTGCGGGCAGGCTGGATCGTCCCCTGGGCAGGCCGGGGGATGAATCGTGGGTCCTGGCCAGCGAACCCTCTTGTACCATCGCGACCCCTCTTGTAGTTTCGCGACGCCGACTCTAAAGTACGTGTGCGTACCAGTGAGCACTACCAGACCACCATATCGTTGCGGACAGCGTCGTGCGCACGAGTTCGGGTCGACGTGGCCGCGCGATGGCCACGGTCCGTATGCCTAGATGGCGGTCGCCGTGGTTCTCCCGCATTGGAGACGTCATGGCCGCTGTCCTGCCCGCCACAACCGAACCAACACCTGGAAACGCCGCTTACCGGATGTTCTGGCAACGCCGACTCGACCACTACCCGGATACCGCGCGACGAATCGGTTATCTGGCGGTCGTGGTCGCGGCCACGGTCGTGCTCTACTACGAGTTGTACGTGCCGGGTGCGGTCGCCCCCGCGATCATCGCCCACTACAACATGTCGTTCCCGTACTACGTCTACATCTCGGTGGTGGGCAACGCGATCGGGGCGTTCTCCTCGTTGGTCGCGGGGCTCGCCGACCGGTGGGGGCGTGCCAACCTGGTCGTCTACGGCCTGGGCATCACCGCGTTGCTGGTGCTGTTCGGGCTGCCCAACGCGTCGAGCAAGTTCATGTTCGCGGTGTTGTTCGTGATCGTCGGGTTCGTCGAGGGCATCATCCTGGTGGCGACACCAGCGCTTGTTCGGGACTTCTCCCCGCAACTGGGTCGGGCTTCGGCGATGGGTTTCTGGACCCTGGGGCCGGTCGTCGGCAGTCTCGTACTGTCCGAAGTGTCCAGTCACACTCTCGGCAGCCTGCCGGCGTGGCAGGACCAGTTCACCATCTGCGGCATCGTCGGGTTGGCCGTGTTCGTGATCGCCCTGTTCACCCTGCGCGAGCTGTCGCCGAACCTGCGCGACCAGTTGATGGTCAGCATGCGCGACCGCGCGCTGGTCGAGGCGAAGGCAGCGGGCATCGACACCCGGCAGTCGCGGGAGAATCCATGGCGGCAGATGATGCGCGTGGGCATCGTCGGCTCGGCGTTCGCGATCTCGGTGTTCCTGATCATCTACTACACCGCGGTCGGCTTCTTCACGGTCTACTTCACGACGATCTTCGGCTTCACCCTCGCCCAGGCCAACGGCAAGGACAAGCCATCCGCACACCAGCTACTACACGTTCGTCTGGATCATCAGCGCGCTCGCGGTGTGCATGGCGATCGCGTACGCACCGTGGATGGCCGGCTTCACCGAGGACGTGGAGAAGCGCAACCCGGCGCTCACCGCGACCGGACTCGCGGTGTGGGGCTGGGTGATCCGCGTGGTGGTCGCGGTGTCCATCTTCATCCTCCCGTTCGTTGTGACGTCGATGACACCGCTGGTCCAGTCGGGCACGCAGGTGCAGACTCTTGCCGCGAAGTACCACACGGAACTCGCCACGATCGCCGCGGTCGATCCGGCCACCCTGGCCACGTTGAGCACCACGCCGACCGACCTGACGGCCGGCGCGAAGGCGGTCGGCGAGATCGCGGCAGCATTCCATGTGGACGCCAGGGCGGCCACCCAACGCCTGCTGGCCGCGGCCGCGGTGCCGAGGGCAGATCTTACGTTCCTGATGACACACGCGACAGAAGTCCAGAATGCCTCGCTTTCGGCACCTGGTCAGTGGCAGAGTTGGTGGTGGGTGTGCGTCGGCGGTGAAGCCGCGTTCATCCCACTGATCTTCCTGATGGGCGGACGATGGAGTCCACGCAGGGCGAAGAACGACCTGGACGAGCACGAACGCCAGGTGGCAATGGAAATGGAGGCGCTGGCCAAGAGCTAGCCAACCTCGACCAACGTGGAGTTTCGCGGAACCCGCGGCACACCACGAAGATCAGACTGCAAGCGGTGTCATCCTAAGGATCCGGCCGGTTCGGGGACGCAAGGACCAGGTGGCCCAAGATTCGAGGAGGATCCGTTGACACACCGTACCGGCCTGGTGTCCGGACGTAGCTGGACCGTGATCGCGGTGGCGGCGGTCGTTCTCGTTGCCGGCGGGCTGATTGCCCTGCAGGTGAGCGGGAACAAGGGAACGACCGCCGACGCCCCCGGCGTCACCGCGGGCGAGATCAGGCTGGGCAGTCACCAGCCGCTCACCGGTCCGGCCGCGCCCGGCTACAGCGAGGTGTCCGCGGCGGCGAACGCGTTCTACCGCTACATCAACGCGCACGGCGGCGTGTACGGGCGGTCGATCGTGTTCGACTACAAGGACGACGCCTACAACCCGGTCAAGACGCTGCACGTGACGCAAGCGTTGGTGAACCAGGACAACGTGTTCGCGATGGACGCCGGGCTGGGCACGTCGGCGCACCAGGCGGTGGTGGGCTACCTCAACACGAACAAGGTGCCCGACCTGTTCGTGGAGAGCGGCTGCACGTGTTTCAACGACCGGATCAACTATCCGTACACGTTCGGCTACTTTCCGGACTACAAAACGGAAGGCAAGATCCTCGGCCAGTATGTGCGGACCAACTTCCCCACCGACAAAGTCGCCTATCTCTTGCAGGACGACGATCTTGGGCAGAACAGCCAGGAAGGTCTGAACCAGGTGCTGCCGAGTACGTCGGTGGTCACCCAGCAGTCCTACGACGCCGCCTACCTGTCCAGTGGTCTTGGCCAGCAGATCGCGGCGGCGAAAGCGGCGAAGGCCACCGTGGTGGTCATCTTCGGCATCCCGGCGGCGACCACGCTGGCACTGCTCGCGGCGGCGGCGCTGCATTACCACCCGACGTTCGTGGTCAGTGGCGTCGGCGCCGATCCGTCCACGTTGTCCGGTCTGATCAAGCAGTATTCACAGGGCGCCGCAGATGTCTCGCTCGCCAACGGCGTCATCACCGACAGCTATGTGCCGTCGCCGAGTGACACCGCGAATCCGTGGATTCAGTTGTTCCGCAGCGTGCACGACAACTTCGACGCGAACACGCCATTCGATTTCTATACCGTCAGCGGAATGACAATGGCCTATGCGACGTACCAGGCGCTGCACGCGGCGGGCCCGAACCTGACCCGGCAGAGCCTGCTTGAGGCCCTGACCACGAAGGGTTCGACGTTCCACGGCCCCAACCTCGCGCCGTACGGCTTCTCCAAGACCGACCACAGCGGGATGCTCGGCTCGCAGATCGGCACGCTCGCCAACGGCCAGGCCATATTGTCCGGACCGATCTATGTGACCAACGACAGGGACGCGCCGGTCACACCCTATTCCGGACCGCACCCGCCACCGCCGACGACGTTCTGACCGGCGCGGCACCGATCAACGGCAGCGTAACGGCGGCGTAACCGCCGATCGACCGCTGATCGAGCGCGAAAGTTTCACCGCAATCCGATGCCGGGTCGGTCCGTTTGGCCCGAAGGCTCCCGGACCGCCGAATGGCGTAACTATCGGCTACGGAGAGTCCACGATGACGTCAATACGGTAACTAATCAATTACGTCGGTCGGATTTACGAGTTGGACGCCGGGCGGTCTGGTCGGATCGACCGGTCGCCGGATAAGATGCGCCGTCTCCGGCACCGCAATCCAGACCAAGAATGGTTCTCGTGCGGCCGAGACAGGGCATCAAACGGAGGTAGCGTGGTCGCGCGTCACCGAGTGTCCCCCGGTGAAGGGGACGACGGAGTGGAAGAAGCGCCCAGCTGGCCGACCGCGGATTGGGCCGGAGCGCAGCGGCCCGCGTCCGGCCAGCAGCGCCAGCCTGTTAACGGCTTGCCGGCCAGGGCGATGGTGGTCATGCTGCGGCCGAGGTCGATCCGGGCCAAGCTGGTCCGCATCCTCGTCGTGTCGCTGACCCTGGTGCTGGTCCTGCTCGGTCTCCTGATCACCCAGGAGACCACGAACTACCAGGCGGCGAACTCCACCAGCCAGGTCGTCACCGTGGTGCTGCGGGTGCAGGACGCGGTGCACCAGTTGCAGCAGGAGCGGGCACTCACCAACGGACTGCTCGGCGGCGGCACCCAGTTCCAGGCGCAGATCGTGCCGCAGCGCGCCGCGACCGACCTGGCGCTCACCGCACTGAACCAGACACTCGGCAACACCAGCTATGACAGCACCGTCACCGACGGGGTGCGCGGCGCGTTGACCAAGCTCAACGGCCTGCAGACCATCCGCACCGACATCGACCAGCAACGCGCCCAGGCCGCGCCGACCTTCGCTTTCTACACCGACTCGATCGGCGCGTTGAACGAGTTGGACCTCGGGCTGGACCATGCGGTGGACGGCCAACTACGGCACGGCCTGCAGGCGCTGTACGCGCTCGATGACGCCAAGGAGTTCGCCGGCCAGGAGCAGGGCCTGCTCGCTGCTGTGTTCGCCGAAAATCGGGTCAGCGTCGACAACTACACCAAGTTCGCGGAGGTGTTGGGACAGAAGCAGGCCGCGATCGCGACGTACGACGAGTTCGCAACGCCGACCGAGCGCAACGCCCTGGACGTGGTGCTCCAGTCGGCCGCGGCCGACCAGGCCGTGCAGTTCGAGGGTGTCGCCATCGGCGGCGCGACCGGCACCATGTCCACCCAGGTCGATCCGGTCGCCTGGACCGACGCGATGAACACGGTGATCGACAACCTGCGCACCGTGGAGCAGACCGTCGGCCAGGACATCACGTCCCGCGCGAACTCACTGCGCAACACCGCGACCGCGCTGCTGATCGGCATCTCCGTCCTGGCCCTGCTGACCATCGCGGCCATGATCGCCCTGGTCGTCGGCGCGGCCCGCTCGGTCATCGGCCCGCTGGGCCAACTGGCCCGCGACGCCGACGCGGTGTCCGGACGCCGGCTGCCCGAGACGGTGGCCCTGATGCAGACCACCGAGACCGAGGTGCCACCGCCACCGCCGGTGACGGTCCCGGCCGGGGCGGCCAGCGAGATCAAACTGGTCGCCACCGCGCTGGACCGGGTGCAGAACACCGCGCTCACGCTGGCCAGCGAGCAGGCCCTGATCCGGCGCAATACCACGGCGTCGCTGGCCAACCTGGGGCGCCGCAACCAGAACCTGGTCCGCAGGCAGCTCTCGCTGATCAGCGAGTTCGAGCGCGAGGAACTGGATCCGGGCGCGCTGGCCAACATGTTCGAGCTGGACCACCTGGCCACCCGTATGCGACGCAACGCGGAGAGCCTTCTGGTGCTGGTCGGCGAGACCAGCCCACGGGCGTGGTCCGCGCCGCTGCCGATAGCCGACGTCATTCGCGCCGCACTGTCCGAAGTGGAGGAATACCGCCGGGTCGTGCTGCGGAGGGTCGATCCGGCCTGGGTGGCGGGCGCCGCGGTCACCGAGGTCGCGCACATGCTGGCCGAACTGGTGGAGAACGGCCTGTCCTTCTCGTCGCCGGACGTCGAGGTGGAGATCTACGGCCGCAAGACCGGCGGGCGGTACCTGCTGGCCGTGGTCGACTACGGCATCGGCATGCCGAAGGAGGAATTGGAGAAGGCCAAGGCCCGCCTGCGGGACGAGGAGAACTTCCTGGTCGCGCCGACCCGCTTCCTCGGCCACTACGTGGTCGGCCGGCTGGCCAGGCAGATGTCGGTGCAGGTGGACCTGGGCGAGTCGCCGGTCAGCGGCATCACCGCCCGGATGCTGCTGCCCGCCGAGATCATGGCCGAGCGGCCCGACGCGCCCGGCGACAAGGGCAAGGGTCGGTCGACCCGGCAGAGCCCGGCCCGTTCGCTCGGCCAAGCGGCGCAACCGAATCAGGCGTCTCAGCCGGCCCGGCCGGAACCCACCCCACAGCCCGTCGCTCCGGAGCCGGAACCGGCCACAGTGGTCACCCGGCCGGTGGTCGAGCCGGCGAAACGGCCGGTGCCGGCGGCCAGGGCCGAACAGCCGCCGAGCCACCGGTGGCCGACCGAGCAGGAGTCGGTCAGCCTGCTCGACCCGCAGTCGCCGCAACAACCGGTCACGGTGGCGGCCATCGCGAACTCGGCGCCGTACGATCCGGCGCAGGGCAGCGCCGCCCAGTACCGCGCGACCCCTGCGTACGCCAACTCGGGACCGTCGTCCGCATCGACGACCGAGGAACGCACCCGCAACGGTTTGGTGAAACGGCAACCACGACACCGTGGCACGGCAACGAGCCGACCACTGGCGGCGCCGTCACCGCCGACCAGTCCCCGCCACACGGCCGGGGCCGAGTCCACGAGCACCGACCGGTCCCCGACCGAGGTCGGATCCATGCTGTCCGCGTTCCGGCGCGGCCACCAGCGTGGTGAACTGAACGGTCGCCACGCCAACGGCGACGCGCCCACATCGTCCCATGTGGACCACGAGGAGGAGCCGGGTGACCACTGACCTGGACACGGACATGGACACCAATCCGCAGAGCTTCAACTGGCTGATCAGCAACTTCGTCCGTGGGACCGACGGCGTGCGGGACGCCGTCGCGGTGTCCTCGGACGGCCTGCTCATCGCGATGTCCGAAGGCCTGGACCGCACCGCGGCCGACCGGCTGGCCGCGTTGACATCGGGGTTGGCCAGCCTGGCGAAGAGCGCGTCGCGGTACTACGAGTTCGACGGCCTGAAGCTGATCATGATCGAGATGAAGCGCGGATTCCTGCTCGTCTCCACCATCGCCGACGGCAGTTGCATCGCGGTACTCGCCGACGAACGGTGCGACATCGGCCTGATCGGCTACGAGATCGCGGTGCTCGCCGAGCGGGCCGGGGGCCTGCTCACACCGGGACTGATCTCCGAGTTGCGAGAGACGCTGCTCAGATGAGCGGGAACGAGCGAAGCGCGGCGTCGCTTTGTTCGTTGGACAGTCGACGACGGACCGGAGAGGGAGGACGCCGATGAGGGGCGACGACGAGCCCCGCCTGCCTGATCCGCGGATGATCCCGATCACGCAGCCGCAGCCATGGTTCGAGCAGCCGTCGCCGACCGAGCACTCGGTCGCGACCGGACAGTCGGCAACGGACGACGGCGACGGCGTGTTCGTCCGGCCGTTCATCGTGACAAGGGGACGCACCCGGCCGTTGCACGACGGCCTGCGCCTGGAAACCCTGGTCGAAGCCCTACCGGCAGCGTTGTCCGCACCGCTGCAGTTCGAACAGCGCCAGATCGTAGAACTGGCCCAGCGCCCGGTGTCCGTGGCCGAAGTGGCGGCCAGGATCGGCGTCCCCCTCGGGGTGGCACGGGTCCTCATCGCGGATCTCTACACCGGGAATTACATCTCGTTGCACGAGCCCCAGGAGCTGCCAGTGCACGTGATCGAGAGGATCAGGGACCTTGTACGGGCGCTCTGAACGGGAGTCGACCGGGCCGTCCGCGGTCAAGATCGTCATCAGCGGTGGCTTCGGGGTGGGCAAGACCACCTTCATCGGCGCGATCTCCGAGATCGAACCGCTGACCACGGAAGCGTCGATGACCGACCGCTCGGTCGGCATCGACGACGCGTCGCTGCTCGCCCAGAAGACCACCACAACGGTGGCGTTGGACTTCGGCCGCATCACACTTGACAGTTCGCTGATCCTCTATCTGTTCGGCACGCCGGGCCAGGAACGCTTCGACTTCCTGTGGGACGACCTGGCCACCGGCGCGCTCGGTTCGGTCATCATCGCCGACACGAGGCGCATCGAGGACTGCTATCCGGTGCTGGACTACTTCGAGGACAAGTCGACCCCGTTCATCGTGGCTGTCAACGACTTCGACGGCGCGGACCAGTTCGAGTTGGATGAGGTCCGCGAGGCACTCGGCGTGGACGAGGCGGTGCCGGTCGTGCACTGCGACGCCCGCAGCCGCGAGTCGGTCAAGGGTGTGCTGGTGGCACTGATCGAGCAGGTGTTGTTGCAGCGGGTTGCGTGATCGTGACCAGGTGTCGGGGCCCGGTCCCCTAGCCCGACGCGGGATCGCATGGCAGTGTGCCCGGTGTGGTGAGTACACCTGGGCGGGATGGTCGGGGCAGAGCACTGCCCGACCAGCCGTCCGACGTGCCGGTCCCAGCGGAACTGACCGAGGAACGGAACGTGGTGCGCCGCCTTGAGGCCCAGATGGCCGCCGAGCACGGCGCGGACACCCCTGCCTACTGGCGCGCGATGTCCGAACGCCTGCACGCCTACCTGGCCAGCCCACGCTTCAAGTCCGTCGCCGGCCCGGACAGCGCGCAGTGCGACGAGGCGGCGCGCCGCGCGTACGGCTGGCTGGTCCGCGTCGCCGCCGCCTACCGCGCACTGGCCGCGACCAGCGTCAGTTCCTGACGAACCTCGTCAGGACCAGTGCTTCGGCCTCCGCAGGACGATGCCGGCCTTGGTGACAACCTCGTCCGGCAACTGTGCCTGACGAAGCTTGTCGCTGCCGATGATCATGAACCCGTCGACCACGCGCTTCAACTCGGCGGAGCGCCGGCCCGGCGGGAACACCGCGATGATTCGTTTCGTAGGGAAGAGATCCTTGACCTCTCGAACGGCGGGACAGAGGTCACTGTCGGCGGAGATCACGAGCGCGGTGTCAAACCGGTTCCGAACAGCGTCGCCCAGTAGTGCGACGGCGATGTTGACGTCAGTTTCCTTCTCCTCGAAGACCGTCCAACTGCTGCCGCAGTCACGGCATCGCCTGTCCTTTTCCTGGAAGCGACCGTCCTTGATCCGAACCAGCGGACTGTGCCCGCCGAGCGCGTCGAGATAGTCGGACTGCCGCCGGATGCTGGCGACATCGTTGCGGACACGGGCGGTGAAGTATCGCACCTCCTGCAGAGATTGGCCGGGTCGAAGCAGGCTCGTTGCCAGCGCCTGCAGGTCAAGCCATAGGTACTTGCGGCCATGGCGGTCACGCAGACCAAAGTAGAGGTTGAACCCGTCGACGTAGACCGCAACGCGGACCACAGTGCACCTCTCTGCAGGGTTGCGGCTCATGAGCTATGATGTGTACATACCACCCCAGGGCGAGTAACCCTGGCCCGACGGCCCCGGCGACGGGGCCGTCTCTATTTCTCACGCATGATCAGATGTGGGCCAGCAGGACGTAGCGTTCGTCGTTGATTTCCTTGCCCCACAGGGTTGGGTCGGTGAGGTACTCGACGTGTGCGCGGGCTACCAGTGGTTCCACCGCCGCTACCAGGGCGGTGGCCGACACACCCGCTGCCGACTCCGGGGTGGCGCCCCAGCGTCCTTCGATCAGTACGACGTGGCCGCCCGGTCGTAGCAGGCGCACCCACCGGCGTAGTGCGGCCAGTGGGTTCGGCAGTGCCCACAACAGATGCCGGGCCAGTACCACGTCGAACCGGCGATCACCGACCGGCGGGTCGGCGGCGTCGCCGAGCAGGACCGGAACCTGGTGGTCGGCGAGCTTGCGCCGCGCCTTGGCGACCATGCCCGGCGACAGGTCGACCCCGGTCACGTGGTGCCCGTGCTCGGCCAGCAGCAGCGCCAGCGAACCGGTGCCGCAGCCGACGTCCAGCACGTCCGCGCCGGGGCTGGGCATCCACTCGCGCAGCCGCGACGACCACGCCGCCCGCACCTGGGGATCGGTCAGGCCGTGGTCGGGCTCGGTGTCGAACGTGGCTGCGGCGGCGGTCCAGTAGTCGGCAACGCTCGAGGTAGGAGGCACCCGTCCATCCTGGCAGCGGGCACCGACATCG
>WNGR01007786.1_pt1 | contig 20001 bp, 14 predicted proteins | sample 5407581 | NCBI WGS metagenome assembly WNGR01 (sample SAMN13153383, study PRJNA577476) | soil metagenome | isolation source: 80 cm soil or saprolite under Garry oak tree replicate 2 | place: USA:California | collected 2016-06-15 | reverse complement strand
GCCTCAGTGGTGGCGCCACTGCGCTGGCGCCACCACTCGCAGGCTGTCACTGAATCCATCCGACCGCATCACGGCGAAGATCACCGAGGCTGCGCGGTAACGCCACCGGGCTGCTGGCACACAGAAGCGGATAATCTGCACGCGCTCCAGCCTGAACAGTGGCGGCAACCCAAGCACGCGTAATCGGCGATCGGTCTTCGGAGCCGCGGACGCCTCTCATTACGTTGGGTGATGGGCTGGGTTCTCGTCTGAGGCGACGCGTACAGTCCCGCATATCGGGCAGAGCCGCAGCGCAGGGCAGTTTAGGTCTGGTTAGCGCTCAAGCGGTTAGCGGTCGGTTCAGTCCTCGTCGTCCGGCGAATCGTCGTCTTCCACGTCAACGTCGCGCTGGTCGATGTACTCTCGCCAGATGTCGTTGAGGGATCGCTTGCTCTTGGGGTCGACGAGCCAGAACGGCCAGCCGTTCTCGCTGGTCCCGGAGACGGCGCGCGAGGCCCCGGACGGGGTTGAGTAGCGGTTGCCGTCGACGTCGAGTGCCCCGTCGGACAGAACGGTGGCGGTTCGCTCGGCAACGCGGCGTCGTCGCGCGTAGAGCGTTGCGCCTTCCTCGAGTAGCCCTGCGGCCATCAGGTCCGCGAGCTCGACCTTGCGTGTTGGACGCCGTTCGATCCGTTCTGTCCGGGACTGGTGCCCTGCCGGCACGGGCCATATCTCGGTGATCACGTCGATCAGCTGCTCGGTGCGGGCCCGGATGTGCTCGTCGTCCCAGCCGTCCTTTGCTTGTTCGAGGAGTTGCCGGTTGAGCATGAAGACGTCATGGCTTTGGAGTGCGACGTATTTCCCGGCCTGGCCTGACCACGGCCCGTTGGACACTTTGCTGTTCAACCTGCGGGTAAGCAGGGTGAGGTTGCCGATCGTGTCGAGGATGGCATCGCGGTCGGCAGCCATCCGGCCTTCGGGCAGGGCCCAGTGGACCTGCCAGCGTCGCGGCATGATGTGCTCGATCTGGTACTGGCCCCGTGCGACGCGTTCCCCGCCAAGCCCGGTGGCCGGGCCCCTCCAACCGCGCTCGTGGTCCTCGATCGCCTCGAGCACCATGCGCAGCCGGGCGCGGGACAGCCGCCGGTATGCGGCGAGGGTCTGCAACTCGGCCCGCACCTCCCCGTTGTCGGGCCAGTACCAGTTGGTGCCCGGCTGGCGCGCCAGGTGGTTCTCGATGACGTCACCGGCCGATTGCCGCCCGGACTTGCGGGCGTGCATGATCAGTTCGGCGAATACCTGCGTGTAAGACTTGGTGCTTGCCCGTACCAGCATCCGGCGGACCAGCCAGCTCTCGACGACCTCGAGCGCCTTGGTGAGCTGATCGTCCGGGATCGCGTCCTCGTCCGGGTCGAGAAGGAACAGCACGAGCGGCTTGACGACCTCGCTTTCCATGACGCCGGTGCGGTACGCGAACAACCCGAGCCGGTCGATCGGGCCAGTGAACTGCCCGGCGGCACTGACGAAGCCCCGGTACTGCCGGCCGGCGCGGTGGAGTTGCGCGAGAAGCTCGATCATGCTGACGCCGGAGTCGAAGTCGGCGTACGCCTTGAACCGGTGGAAGACCTCGCGGGCGAGGATCTCCTCACCGGTCTTGGCGATGAGCCAGTGGTTGAGGAACATCGAGGACCGCTGGTGACGCACGCGGCCTGCGCTGATCTCGGTTTCCCAGAACCCGGTCTCGAACTCCTTCCAGTCCTGCCCGTACGCCACTTCGACGTCGGCGCCGGACTCGGTGAGCCGCTGGAAGATGAAGTTCTTGATCAGGTCAGCGGCAGTTAGCTGCGCACCCCGCGCGTTGAGGGTCTCGAAGATCTCCTGCGCGTTCTCATCGGCGGCCAGGTCGATAACCACTATCTGCATCAGTTCGCGAACCGTGCGCTCGATCGCGGCGGCACGCGGCTGAACGTTCTCCATGTCAGCCGCTAGCCACTCACGGGCGCGTTTCGCGAAGAACTCGTGAGCCTGGACCATCCGGCTGGTCCGGTGCTCCAGGACGTCATAGGCCAATGGCGGGTCGGCGGCCATCGCCGTGTTGAAGGCGGCGCGGTCGCGCTTTGTCGGCCATACCTTGAACCGGTCCTCCGGGCGCTCCCAGAACGGGGGCGCGTTCATGACCAGGGTTTCCACCCGCATCGCCGGCTGCTCAGCTCGCACCGCCAGCAGTTCGGCGTGCAGCGCGTCCAGGAGCAGCTGCAACGTCGTCAGCCGCTGCTGCCCGTCGATGATCGTCCGTTCCTGCATCGTTCCGGATGGATTCTGCAGCTGCTGGAGGACGACCGCGCCCAGGAAGTGCGGCTGATGCCGGGCGTGGGCATCGGCGAGCAGCCGCTGCGCGACGCGCGCGACGTCGCCCCACAGCGGCTCCCACTGGTTGTCCTCGTTCCAGACATACGGCCGCTGAAACAGCGGAACGATCAGCCGCTGGGGTTGCATGAACACCATCTGCGGCGTGCGGACCTGGGTCTCCATGCTTCCGGTCGCTCCTTGTCACCCGGCTTATCACACGGTCACAACCTACCGGCCGCACCACTGCGGCGTAATGGGTCAGCCATCCCTGCTACCGGCAGCGCGGCCCTGGCATGCGCCTTCCCGCCATACTGGCACCAATATGCACCACAGGCCGCGCTTGTCCTGGCTGCGGTCAGCAGCTGATCTGGCGCAGGAGCGGGGTCCTGGCCCGGAATCGTCCTATTCCGCGCGAAAGAAGTAGCCGCCGGTCACCGCGCTGGCGAACCGCCACGGCCCCAGCGCGGCCCATCCCGGCAGCCCGGCCGCCGCGGCGAACGCCGCCCCGATCGCCGCCACGGCCAGCCGGCACGGCGGCTCCAGCGGCACGGGCCCGTCACCGCCCAGCTCCGCGGCCATCGGCGAGAAGCTCACCGCCAGCTCCCCGGCCCGCGCGGCGAACCGGCGCACCCAGCCGCGCGCGGTCGTATGCGGTGCCCCCGCCCGTGCGGCGGCCGGGCGGACCCCGCACCCGCCGCCGGCCACCTGCCCGATCACCGCGCCGACCGTCCCGGCCGCGTCCAGCCGCCAGGCCAGCACGAACGACGGGAGCAGCGCATGGGTCACCCCGCAGCGGCCGCACCTGACCCGCGGCACGAAGATCTTCCGGCACCGCCCCTGCCAGCGGACATGCCGCCAGTACCCCGACCAGCGCGCCACCGGGCCCGAGCATGACGGGCAATCGGGCCGCGGCGCCTGGATCCGCCGCCCCATCGACGCGTACGCCTCGACCGTCAGCGGGCACGGCCATACCATGGACATGGCGAATCACCGCCTCAGATCCCTTCTCGCGACAGTTGGCCAAACAGGGCGAGAAGGGATCTTCACGTTAAGTAACACCGGGACAGCACAAGCGTCACCCCGCCGCCAAGCCGCCGCCACCCCATCCGCAAAGAACGCAACCGAAACTCGCCGAAGACGCTCAGGGAATCAAGCCGTCAACAGCGGCCATCGCTGACCGCCTTCCCATCCCGCCCACCCGCCGCAAAGAGCTGACTCAACGGCTCCGGACACGGCGCTGCGAGTGGTGCGACACGACGGCCGACGTGGAAATCCACCAGGTCCGCAAACTCGCCGACCTCGCAAGGACAGGACGGCCGCAGCCCTGGTGGGCGCAGCTCATGGCCCAGATGCGCAGGAAGACCCTGGTGGTCTGCACCCCCTGCCATCAAGCCATCCACCACGGGAGCATAACCACGCCGGTCACGGCGTAATCGCTGGAGAGCCTCGTGCCGGGAAACCAGCCCGCGGGGTTCGGACCGGGGGTCGCTGGAAAAGGACCCGCCTTCGGCGGGCACCTCGCCAGCGGCCTACCGGTGTGGGGAGCGAACCTGGTCGGGACTTCTCTTCGGTCGAGCGCGGGGGACTGCCATCTCGGGCGGGGCTCCAGGCCATGGAACGATCCAGCCGGGGTTGCGGTGTGTTTGCGCCGGGATCTGGCGGGTGGCTGCGGGAGCCTTCGCCCGGAGGGAGCGCATACTGCGGCATTGCCGTCCCCCGAAAAGCTAGGACGATTGTGCATGAGGGCTACCGGCAAAGGAGACGTGCAATGGATGGGACCTCATACCCTGTCAGCTTCTCGGTCGACTACCCCGACCGCGAGCTTAACCGCGTGACCAGCATTTTCCGCATCTTCACCATCATCCCCATCGCGATCGTCCTGGGCGCGGTGGCCGGCGGGACCTGGGAGTGGAGCTACGGCAACGGGACCACCGGGGCGGCGGCTGGCGCGGGCGGCCTGCTGTTCTTCGGCCCGCTGGTCATGATCTTGTTCCGGCAGAAGTACCCGCGCTGGTGGTTCGACTGGAACCTCGAGCTGCAGCGGTTCGCCAACCGGGTGCTGATCTACCTGGCCCTGATGGACGATCAGTACCCGTCCACCGACGACCACCAGTCGGTCCGCCTCGACTACCCGTACCCGGACGCCGCCCGCGAGCTGAACCGCTGGCTGCCGCTGGTCAAATGGCTGCTAGCCATCCCGCACTACATCGTGCTGTTCTTCCTGGAAATCGCAGCGCTTGTGGCCGTGATCGCGGCATGGTTCGCGATCTTGTTCACCGGCCGTTACCCTCGTGGCCTGTTCGACTTCGTCGAAGGGGTGGCGCGCTGGCACAACCGCGTCGTTGGCTATGCCGTGACCCTGGTCACCGACGTTTATCCGCCATTCCGGCTCGCGCCCTGAACTCCGGGCCTCGCCCCGCCGGAGATGCGCGGGCCGGCTCTTGCGAGCACCCATGCGAACGCACGCTCATGCCGCGTATGTAGCGACCTGCCTGCCTGGGCCGGTTGGGACGATCATGGTTCGAGATGGGACCAGTGATCTCGTTCGGCGGCAGCCTGGGCGGCCAGGCCAGCCATCCCGAGCTCTGCCGCTTTCTGTTCGACGCGCTTCAGTTCCGTGACGCCTTCGTCGTGGCTGGCTGACTGGCGGACAAGAGCCCTGGCCAGGTCAAAACGTGTCCTGGTGTGCAGGACCGGAAATTCGCTATTCTCATCGGCGGCGCGCGCCAGGTGCACCGCGGCGGTCGCTGGTTGCCCGGCGGCTAGGTAGGCGAGGCCGATGTAGCGGTGCTTACTGCCGAGCAAGACCGCTGGCCATCCTGCGACCACAAGTGTGTCCAGATGTGCGACAAGGAGGTCAGCGAGGCGTTCTCCCATGCGGCTTGCTTCGTCTGGCGGCAGCATGGTGTCCAGAGCCGGGTGCCCCATGACCATCGCAGCCGTGGCAAGTACCGCGATCCGCGACGGCCCGCGAGGCAAGCCGCTGAACTCGCCAGAGTTTGCGCTGGCTTCCCTGAGCAGGCGGATGGCCAGCACCGTTTCGCCTGTCTCGGCGTGAATGAGTCCGGCGGCGAGTGACCAGACCGGGTCGTTCTGGGTGCTCACATTCTGCTCGACCAGATCTGTTAGTGCTTCGGTCAGCCCGTGGACCTGGCCAGTCTCGTAGAGCAGCCAGCCCATCTGACCCATCAGCGCTTCACGTGCCATCGATTCGCCCCACGGTCCGCTCAGCCGGGCCGCCTCGCTGGTGTGCTCGCCTGCGGCGTTGAAGTCACCCCGGGCGAGCGCCAGCATGGCCTGGAGGAGGGCCTGGGTGTACAGAGCCACAGTCGTACCACTCTGCTCGGCGAAGTCGCGATAGGCGCGGAGGGCTGATGGCAGCTCGGCGAGCCGTCCGCCGCGGATGAGGTCAGTGATGCGCCCCCCGAGGGCTTCCTCCAGGTGATAAGCCGACCGGAGGCTGAGCGCGAGGTCGGATGCTTGCCGGTCGAAATCCAGCAGGTCGTCAGGCGGCACGATGTCCAGCAGGCCGGCGCGGATCCCGAGGATCATGTCGGCGCGCGCCACGGGATCGGTGACTGAAGGCAGTTGCCGGAGCAGGCTCCTGGCGAGCTCGGCTTGCTCGTTCTCGTACTGCCGCGTTGAGATGCTGAGCCGCGCGGTCAGCACGGCCTGCGCCTGCGCCCGAAGTACGCTCTCGCCGGCTGGCAGCCGCCCGATCACGTCTCTGATCTGCTCTGTTAGTTCCTTCTCATACAGGCCGTACCTCCAGGTCAACCGCTCGAGGCGGACTAGGGCCATGGCTTCCCGCCCGGGGATGCCGAGCGACCGTGCCAGCGACGCCGCTTGCTTGAGCGCGTCGCGTGCCTCGTCCCAGCGGCCACGGAACCTCCGTGCGTCCGCCAGCATGATCAAGACGTCGATGCGCTCCGTGCCTTCCGCATGCCGGGCCGCCGCCTCATACAGCTCAGCGGCGGCACCGAATGCGTAGTCGGCTAGCGCCAGGTCAGCTGCCTGCCTGACCAGTGTCACCAGTTCCTCCGTGCCGACCAGGGCGGCGCCGGCCCCGATGGCATGCCGGGCGAGCAGCCGGGGATCGGATGCCGGATCAGCCAGCAGCAGCTCGAGGCGCCGCACGTGCAGCGCGCGCCGCCGGGCCGGGGGGCAGGTATTGATAAGAGCATCGATCCAATTGTCATGCTGGAAGCGGTAACCAAGAACCCGGGGAGTAAGAACCGAACCATGTCGGCGTTCGTCGTCGAGGACGCGCTCGACGAGGTCCGGATCCAGGTTCGTGACCGCCGCGATGACGTCCGGCTCGATATCGGCATCTACAGCGCACAGAGCCGCCGCCTGCAAGACCGTACACGCTGCCTCCGGACGGGCGCGAATGGTGGACTCGAGCACGCGCAGGCCCTCGGCATCAAGCTTGCCGACAGCCCAGGCGGCGGTCCCCTCCCCGTCCGGCGGCACCTGAAGCTGGGTGCTGTTGATCAGCTGCGGGCACCCGCCGGTCTGGCGCAGCACGAGCTCGACGACTTGTGGCGGCGGCTGGACGCCCGTGCGTTCCCGGAGCAGATGCGCGGTGGTTTCCAGGTCAAGCGGAGGCACCCGGATGGTCGTTACGATGTCCGCGACGGCACGCCCGGCCGCTTGATCACAGTACCCAGCGAGCGCCGAGTCCTCGTCGAGTTCCTCCGGCCGCAGCGCCGCGACGAGGCCTACACCGTGGGCATTTGCCAGCCGGGTCACGTCAAGCAGCAGACGATCCGAGCTGGCCCCGCCCCGGTGCGCATCGTCGATGACCAGTACCAGCGGCTGCCGCTGTGCTAGGTGAACGAGCATCGCGGCTACGGCTGCGGCCACCTCGCCCGGGAACCGCCGTCCCATCAGTTCGTTCTCAGTGCCAGCTAGCAGGATGTTGTCGAGGATCGCGGCATGGGTGAGCAGGCTGGCTGGCGCCAGTTCGGTTCGGCGGAGCATGATTCCACAGCGGTGCCAGCAGGCGCCGCCAGCCTTGATAACCCGCTTCGCCGCGATCAAAGGTCATCCACTCCACCTGGACGTCCTCGAGTCGGCCGGCCAGGACCTTAACCAGCAGGCGCGATTTGCCGATGCCGGCCGGCCCCGCAACCAGCGCGCAGCCGCCGCGCCCTTGCTCGATGCGGTCTAGGAAGCCATTGAGGTCGGCAGCTTGCTGCTCTCTGTCCAGGAAAGGGTCACCGCCGACCGATGGCAGCGGCCGTGCCGCCACGGGCGGCAGTCTTCCCTCGGCCGTGAGCCTGATCAGGGCGTCGACCCACGACAGCCACGCCGCGTCTACCGGCCTGCGGCTTTGCCAGTCGGCAACGGCCGAACGAGCGGCGGCCACGCCAAGCTCATCCAGCGTGGTGACGACGTGAGAGAGCCATTCCCGCGGCTCGCCGCTGAATCGGGCACTCGCTCCGACCGGGTCGTCGGGAGCAACGGATATGGATCCGCTTGCCGGGCTGCGGCCCAGGGCCATGGCCACGAAGTCCTCGCGCGACGAACCCCTCAGATTCAAGGCGTCGGCAAGCCTGCTGGCCGTATCCCTGCGGGTCGTCCGGGTGAGTCCCCGCTCCAGGTCACTGATCGCCCGCGAGCTGAGCCGCGCCGCGTGTGCGAGATCTTCCTGCGTCAGGAAGGCAGCCTTTCGCAGGCGCCTGAGCAATACGGCGAACGACGGTCCAGGCCCCGCGGTCATAAAGATCTCCCCACCGACAGTCCGTGCCGCGACCCGCTCAGGCCCTCAGGCATACCGGCAGACGAGCCGGCATGCCCGAACTGTGAGTCACTCTGTGAGTTGGTCTTCATGGTAATCCTAGAGCACCTCGCCCTAGGCTAGTTCTGCGTCTTGACGGCACCCGAGCCATAGGTCATCACAGACTTAACAATCGCCAATCATGTCTGAAGCGGAAACAATCTATTTAGATAATTACTGCTAGTTCAGCACTTTAGATAGTTCTCCGACGGGAGGGGACGGCACCGAGCGGTGGGCTACTGCCATGCATCTGGCGGCAGCCCGCTGCCGGCGCCGCATCAACGTTATTAGTTCTGTCTGTAACGAGAGTGTGCGCATGAGTATCTCCACCCGCCCAGCCTCGCGGGCGCATAGTCTTGCGTGGCCATCAGCACGCCCGCACCTCGGGTTGTCCTGCACGGGGCGCTGCCGAGAAGTCCTATACATGTATATATCTCCCGAATGGCCGTTACGCCGCAAATGCCGGATTCGCCGTGCCGGGGAAACCTCATTAGTCGCGAAGCGCTTGCGCAATTACTCTTCCAGAAGTCTAATACAACCAAACAAAGCTCAGATCCGCTCTCGTCAGCATAATCCTGGCCGGGCTGGCCATGGCGGGCACTGTCCCTTCTGCTGGTGCCGTGAGCGTGAAGCCCGCGGCTGACTTGCAGGCGGCCGCGCCGACTCCTTCGCCCGTGGTCGACGGCCAGGCATGTCCTGATGTCATGGTGATCGGGGCACGCGGGACCAATGACGGCCCGACGACTAACCCAAACAGCCTGCCCGCTTACGCCAAAGATCAATATCACGGCGTGGGCGCCACCATATACAGCATGTACGGGCAGCTGGTGACGGCGAACCCTAAACTAATCTTCAGCCTCGAACCCGCCGTCTACCCAACCATTTTCGGCGTAAAGGGCCTGAGCACGTTCCTGCAGAACGTCGGGCAGTCCGCGCAGTATCTCGGGGATGCGCAGACCGGCGCGAACAGCATCGCCCAGGAAATCCGGGACACGGACACGGCATGCGGCCCACACGTGGATTACATTCTCGCAGGCTACTCGCTAGGCGCCTGGGCGGTCCACGACGCCCTGGAACTTCTTCCTGACAAACTGGGCGAGATCATCGGGGTGGCACTTTTCGGTGATCCGCTTTTCTCGCCTACTTTGCCTATTGTCCGCGACTACCAGGCTAGTGACAGCCTTCCGGGACTTGCCGCCCCCTTCTATCCTGCGGACACCGGCATCCCCTCGGGCCTTTATGCCGAAACTGGGTCTTGGTGCTTCCCCAGCGACCCGGTCTGCCAGGCCTCGCCTAGTCCGGCTTGGCAAGTTGAGGCCGCCGCCTGCGTGGCCGACGCGGCTTTGAACCAACCTAAGCTGCTGCCGTGCAGCCACTTCGACTATCCCGGCGCCGAGGCCATCAAAGCCGCCGCGTTCCTGCAACCATTCCTGCCGCCGCCAACGGCACCGGATACTCCCGGCAACGTTACGGCTGTAGCGACAAGCCAGTATAAAATCCAGGTGACCTGGACTGAGGCCACAGCTGATGTCACAGGATTCAATATCGATAATGGGTGCCCGGTCGGGTCATGCGGTCCGGGCGCTACGCTTGCCCAGACAACTGGACAGGTGGACTCGGCTACGTTCAGCGTTACACCGGGCTCCTACCAGTGCTTCCGGGTACAGGCCTTCAACAAGGCCGGCGCATCGCCATGGTCGGGTTACGGGTGCATATCAACACCCGGCCTCGTCCTATCCGCTACCCAGGAGTGGACGAACACCAAGGTTACGGTCGCAGCTGGCGACAACATCGGCATCACCGCCGACGGTCAGATCAGCGTCAGCCCCACAGAGTCCGTGGGCCCGGCCGGAGACCCGTCATGCACGCCCGCACAGGAGTACCCGGGGGCCGCGTTTCCCGCCCCGGACCTCCCTTGCTGGTCCCTGATAGCCCGCATCGGCAACGGGACGCCGTTCGAAGTCGGGACTTCTGCTCTGATCACCAACGCCGCCTCGGGCGTCCTGTTCCTGGGCATCAACGACAACAGCTTCTCCGGCAACTCCGGAAGTTGGAATGTGAACATCAAACTCGGCGGGCTCTGAGCACACCTGCGAAGCCCGGTCACCTGCTGGCCGGGCTTCCCCATACTCGCTGACCGACCTCGGCCGGGTGTCGGCTCGCTCGAGGTATGGCCGGTCACAGGTCTCGGCGGCGTGTCGACCGCCGGACCCACCGGCCCGGCTTTGCCTGAGCGCATTTCCCATTGCCACCCCGCAGCGTCAGCGACAATGCGGGTGATGAACCCTACTAATAATTGGACTATCCAACGCGCTCACATGACCCTATGAGGGCCGGGCCCCTTTCCAGCTCAGCCCGGTAGCGGGACGCTCCGGGTGAAGCACAAGCTCGGGAGAGGAGACCCGGCAATGTCTGTTTACGTCGGCATCGACGTGCACCGCAAGCGCTCCCAGGTGGCGGTGGTCACCGAGGACGGCACGGTCGAGCTCAACAAGAACGTGGTGAACGGCTCCGAGCCGATGCTGCGGCTGATCGGCGATCTGCCCTCGGGGACGCCGGTGGCGTTCGAGGCCGCGTTCGGCTGGGGCTGGCTGGTCCAGCTGCTGGAGGACTACGGGTTCGAGCCGCACATGGTGCACCCGCTGCGGTGCAAGGCGATCGCCTCGGCCCGGCTGAAGAACGACAAGGTCGACGCCGCGATCCTGGCGCAGCTGCTGCGCGCGGACCTGCTGCCCGAGGCGTGGATAGCCCCGCCGAAGGTGCGCCAGCTCCGGGCGCTGCTGCGGCACCGGGCCAGCCTGGTCCGGGTCGGCACCCAGCAGCGCAACCGGATCCACGCGGTCGCCGCCGACCACGGCTATGACCGGTCCGCCAGCTACTGGACCGGGCCGGGCCGCGGCTGGCTGGCCGAACTGGACCTGCCGCCGGCGTCGCGGGAGATCGTCACCGACTGCCTGGCGGTGATCGACGGCCTGGCGCCGGTGATCGACCGGATCGACGGCGAGCTGCACCAGCACGCCAGAGGCGACCCGCGGGTCAAGGTGCTCCGGACGCTGCCCGGGGTCGGGGAGTTCACCGCGCTGGTCATGGTGGCCGAGATCGGCGACATCACCCGGTTCGGCAGCGCCCGCAAGCTGGCCAGCTGGGCCGGGCTGACCCCGACGGTGCGCGGCTCGGACCTGAAGGTCCGGCACGGGCACATCTCCAAGCAGGGCCCGGCGTGGCTGCGCTGGGTGATGAACCAGGCCGCGCAGACCGCCAAGCGCTCGCCGGAGTTCGCCGCCAGCTACGCGTCCATCGCGAAACGCCGCGGGAAGAAGATCGCCACCATCGCGGTCGCCCGCAAGCTGCTGACCCGCGCCTGGCACCTGCTTGCTGAGCTGCAAGCCGCCGATGCCAGCACGCCGCCGCGGCGGCCATGAGACGGGAGGGCCGCCAAGCCCCGGGTGCGCTCGCCTCTGCGGCATGAGCCGGGCTACGAAGGCCCGCGCTCGATCACATGACTGAGCAGCCCGGTCCCGGACATATGGTCATGGCAGCCGCGCACTGGCGCGGCGCCGGATGGGTGCTTGTGAGACCACTCCGCCAGCCACGCGCCGGGAACACGCACACGACCCCCGCATAAGCCAATCCGCAACCGGCCCCTTCCTCGCCCTCGATGATCTTCCGCCGCTTGCCGGCGTCAAGCTCGTTCGTCCTCGCCGCTGCGCGGCTGCGGGCGCTCCAGCTTGACCCCCGGCCGCGCGACGGGAAGGACCAGGCAGCGGCGAGGAAGATCCAGAAGAACAGTCAGCCCAGCCCGGCGGCGCCCGTAGTCACCGGGCTAGATCCGTATGCCCTCTTGACAACAATGGCCCTCATGGGTGCCGAGTAGCGGATGTGATCTGGCACCGTCACTCGGTCACGGTGTCGGCATGCCGATGGGCTACCTTCCACTCGCCGCCCTCGCGGCGATACACCTGGGTGGCCCGCAAGGTGTAACTGCGCGGCTGACCGTCCATGGAGGCCGAGGTGTGCTCAAGGCCAGCGGTATAGGCCATGTCACCCACCACGTCATACGCCTGCAATTCGAACGTGTAGGACGTGCAGTCGGAAAAACTCCTTTCGAGGAAAGTGAATGCCTCGTCCACTTCATGCTGCCCGTAAACGTTGCGCAACGCACCCAGGATGCTCACGGGCTCGTTGCGGGACCAGAGCGCCCGGCGTGGGGCCGCGTCGCCGTTGTGTAGAGCGAGTTCCGCTTCGTACAGCGCGGTCTTGACCCAGGCTAGGAAGTCGTCGCGGTCGGTCATGCCCTCAGCATGCTCCCGGTGCAGCGGTTTGCGTAGGCGTGACAGCGGAGCCTGTTCGCGGCATGGCCGAACTGTCCGGATCTGCCGCATATCGCGCGTCAGCGCCAGCATGTCCGACGGGGCTGGATCGAAGGTCGGCCTTGAGGTGATGCCGATCACCAGGGTGACGCTGAGTGGCGGGCGCGGTCCGGGAGAGCGCGCGCCGACCCGCCGATCTGGACGGATGCGCAGTCCGGCCTGGCCAGGTCGGGAATCGTGCATATCCGGCCGATCTGCATGGCCGCAGCCTCCATACCGCCAGCTGGTTTCACCAGAATGCTCACAGGCAGGGTCCCGGCCGTCCGCTGGTTGATGTGGCCGGGGCCGGTGGCCCGGCGGCTGATGGTCCGGGCTGGGACCTGGATGGGTGAAGTCCGGGATGGTCTGCATCCGGCGGGGCCGCCTGGCGCAGCCGGCTGCTTGGGGCGCCGCATGGCGGCGGTCAGAAGGGTCCGGTGAGTTCGCCGAGGGTGCCGGTGAGCCGGAGGTTCTCGGAGTAGTCGACCGGGCAGGTGATCACCGAGACGGTGTCGGCGGCGAGGGCCTCGGTGAGGGCGGGCAGCAGGTCGCCGGCGGAGTTGATCCGGTAGCCGCGGGCCCCGAAGCTCTCGGCGTAGGCGGCGAAGTCCGGGTTGGCGAAGCCGGTGGCGACGTCATGGCCGAGCTCGAGGTCCATCTTCCACCTGATCAGCCCGTAGGCGTCGTCCTGCCAGATCAGCACAGTCAGGGGGATGCGCTCGCGCAGGGCGGTCTCGATCTCCTGGGAGTGCATCAAGAATGCGCCATCACCCGCGGCGGCCAGCACCCGCCGGCCGGGCTCGGCCAGCTTGGCGCCGATGGCGCCGGGCAGGGCGAAGGACATGGCGGACAGGCCGTTGGAGGTCAGGCAGGTGCCGGGCTCGTAGGTGGGATACAGCCGGGCCATCCACATCTTCACCGCGCCGGTATCGGCCAGGACGATATCGGAGCGCCCCAGGGCGGCCCGGATGTCGGACACCACCCGCTGCGGCTTGACCGGGAAGCTGTCATCGGCCGCGCCGCGCGCCAGCTCGCCGGCCAGCAGCGCCCGGATCTTCTCCCCGCTGGCCCCCGGCTGCCACCGCCGGGTGGCGGCGGCGGCCAGCGCGTCCAGGGTCGCGCTGAGATCGGCCTGGACCCCGACCTCGACGTCGTAGCTGGCGTCCACCTCGGCCGGCAACCGGCTCAGGTGCACGATCCGCTTGTCCCGGCCGGGGTTGACCCGGGCCGGGTCGAACTCCTGCAGCTCATAGCCGACGCTGATGATGACGTCTGCCTCGTCGAAACCGAAGTTGACGTAGTCATGCCGCATGAACCCCACCGCGCCGAGGGCGTTCGCGTGGTCATCGGGGAACACGCCCTTGCCGTGGAAGGTAGTCGCCACCGGCAGGCCCAGCTGCTCGGAAAAGCGCCGCAGCGCACCGGCCGCGCCGGCCCGGGCAGCCCCGTGGCCGGCCAGCACGATCGGGCGCCGGGCAGCGTCAAGCACCACCGCGGCCCGCTCGACCTGCGATGCCGACGGCACGTCAGGCCGGGGAACGTTGACGTTGAGCGGAGCCAGCCCAGGCGCGCTCATGGTCTCGACATCCTCGGGCACGGCCAGGTAGACCGCCCCGGGACGCTCGGCCTGCGCCAGCTTGAACGCCTTGCGGATCATCTCCGGCACCGCACCCGGGGTCAGGACCACATCCGCCCACTTGGTCACCGGCGCGAACATCGCCACCAGGTCGACGCTCTGGTGAGACTCCTTGTAGATCCGGTTCAGGCCAACCTGCGCCGACAACGCCACCACCGGCGAGCTGTTCGTGGTGGCATCGGCCGTGCCCAGCAGCAGGTTGATCGCACCCGGGCCCAGCGTCGCCGAGCACACCCCGGCGCGGCCGGTCAGCCGGCCGTAGATCTCGGCCATGAACGACGCCGCCTGCTCATGACGCACCAGCACGTACCGGATCGGCGAGCGGACCAGGGCGTCAGTCAAGCGGATGTTCTCCTCACCGGGGATGCCGAATACGACGGTGACGCCCTCCCGCTCCAGGCAGCTCACCAGCAGATCCGCGACGCCAGGCTGTTCCACGGCCACCCACCAGAACCTACCGGCCGATGACGCGATACGACCAGGCCCGGGCAGCAGCCTGGACCGGGACGCCACCTATTGTTGCTGCCCACATCGCGCGCCGCCCGGTAAAGCCGCATCGGCTGGCAGCAGCTTCGCCTAGCGGTCGGTCAGCGCCGCCAGGTAGACACTCCCCGCGACCGCCCGGCGCCAACCGCTGCGCTGGTGACACATCGTGACTCCATGGCGAACGCGAACCGCCGTTCGGAGCGGTTGCTGCGTGCTGGGCGTCTTCATGCTGAGGCGCGCAGATCAGGTGGATCGGGCGTACCTGTTACTTTGATCTTTCGGTCACTCGCGGCAGGCGGTCGGCTCGCCAGCACCACGATCGCAGCGGCATCTCAACCCGCGAGTCACCGGTGGCTTGCGCGAGCAGGGCCGCCCGGCACCGCGCAAGACCCGCCTCCCTGCGGGCGGGCGGGGCAGTGATGAACGCGCTGTTCGTGGCCAGCCAGTCGACTACGTCGACCTCCATCATCCGGGTGAACGTGAACGACGCGGCCTCCGCGCGCCCGAAGGGCGCATCTGGCGGCAGGGTTACCGAGTGATGACGGTCCAGCTCCTCCCGCAGCTGATCCGCGGTGCGCGGCTGCTCGCCGGCCTCCCGCTCGCGGGCCTCCCCGGGCACCGCAGACAGCCGGAGCAGGTCCAGTTCGGCCACCCAGTCGTCGGCTCTGTCCCTGCTCGTCCAGATGACCCCGAGCCTCCCTCTGTCCCGGAGCACCCTGGCGATCTCCGGGATAGCGAGTGCCGGGTCGAGCCAGTGCCATGCAGTCGAGGCAAACACCCCGTCAGCCGAGGCATCCGGCAGCGGTATCGCCTCGCCGCGCCCGTCGAGCACGCGGACGCCTCCGGTCCGCTGCGCCAGCACTGCGCGCATTCTCCCGTCCGGCTCGACGGCAGTGATATCCGGCACCCGGCCCAGGAGCGCCCTGGTGAACAGCCCCGTTCCCGCCGCGAGGTCCACGGCCGCCCCGCACCCCGCAGGAATCAGCCAGTCCACCGCCGCTGGCGCCGGCCCGGGCCGCACCCGGTCATAAGTTTCCGCGACCCTCCCGAACGAGCCCGCCATATCGCCGGTCTTCTCCACGACAGTATTATCCCGAGCCGCAGCCGCGGCTCACCCGGATTCCTCACGCCCGGTGCCCTGCTCGCACAGAGTGACGGCCGATAGTCACCGCCTCAACGTCGGAACCGATATGCTCGGCAACCTGATCAGTCGGACTGCCGACTCGCGCCACGCCGTATTGGCTGATCTGCGCGTGCAATGAGGCTGCTTCAGCCTGCGAGAAGGCATGGCACGGAAAGTGAGTTCAGCTATTCATCCGTGTAGTCTATCGTCTCAGTGTGTGCTGTACGGAAGTAATTGCCTTCCGTGCAATCAACGCAGGGTGGGCTATGATTTCTAGTGCGCTATGGATCAGCTCATATTGTCTCTCTGCTTCCGTGGCTCTCCCCGTTCGCTGTAGAAGGCTTGCTAGCTCCCGGCGAACCTGGATTGTCTCAGAGTTAAGTGCACCATAGCGACGGGTGTACGTCTTGACCAGGAATCGGTAGGCCGCGAGGGCATCGGCGATTCGACCTTGCTCGGCTAGTACGGCCGCCAGGCAGGCATGCCCGCCCAGTGTGGCCGGGTGCTCGGCGCCGAGGATACGGGTTCGTATCTCCAGCACACAGATATACGCCTGGCGGGATTCTTCGAGCCGATCCTGCTTACGCATTACTGCCGCGAGATTGCTGAGGCTCTGAAGTGTTAGGAAATTCTCGAGTCCCCGTGTGACTTTGAGGGCGGCGAGCACTGCCTCCTGTTCGGTCTGCGCCTCGGCGAGCCTATCCATGCGCTCCAGTGCCAGTGCCCGGTAGCATCGCGAGACCAGCGTGTTGATGTGGTCATGGCCGTACCTGACCCTTTGAAACTCGATGACCCGCCGGAATTCCTGTTCGGCTTCCGGGTATCGACCCTGGTTCTCGTACAAAATTGCCAACCCGTTTCGGGTAGTAGCTTCGAGATCGTCATGGCCGCCGAGGATCCCGAGAATGGAGTGATACTCCGTCTCGGCTTCTGTAAGTTTCCTGGCATCTGAGAGCAGGTAGCAGAGAATGATCCGGGTGGCCAGTGTCAGCCTGTCACGGCTGCCCCGGACGCGTTCGCTTGCGCTGATGGTGAAGCGGAGGTCAGCCTCGGCCTCTTCGAACCGGCCGCACCCGTACTGGGCATAAGCCAGGTTGGCACGGATTTGGAGTATCTCCGGGTGCTCGGCTCCCATGCTGGGGGCAAGTGCGTCGTATGCTTGACGGAATGCCTGTTTCGCGATGTCGTAGAAGTCTTGAGCCCTCGCGGTCCAGCCGATGGACTGGGCCTCTGCGGGATCGGCATAACGCAGTGCGCGGATCATGACCTGTCGGGGAATTAGATCATCGGCGGTCCGGTGACGCTGAGCGGAATCGACCAGATAGTCGAAGACCGTGTACCCCGACTGGTTGGCTCTCCGCAGGAGTGCGACGGTCGCGCCGTCCGGCGAGGTGGTTGCCCAGTTCCAGGCGGTCTCCAGCCGCTCAGGCGGCGAGCTACCTATGTGTCGGCTGAGGTAGAACTGGTGCAACTCCTCCAGCAGTCGCCTTGGAAGCGGGCTCGTCAGGCCAGCCCGGCGGCAATCGACGGCAGCGGCCACCAGCGCCGCGCCCCGGGGAGAGCTTTCCCAGCCTGACCTCCAGGCGCGTAGCAACCGGGGGGCGGCCGCCAGGCACTGCGTTACTCCGTACTCACCGGCGTGTGCCAGTGCCCAGATAACACGCGCGTCTGTACTGTCACGGGCACGCGAGAACTCGGCCGCACTGAAGGCGCCGTGGACCTCTACCTCCCATGCCTGCTCGATGACGTCGCGGACGCTGCGTTGCAGTTCTCTATCGACCTTGCCGGGGCCGACGTCATCTGACCCGTGCCGCTCGAGTTCACCATCACGCATGGTCGCCACAATGAGCCGATGATGTCGGCGTCCGTCAAGAACCCTCCCGATCGCCGCACGTGTCAGGCCATCCGGGCCGACAAACCGCTCTAGGTCATCGAGCCACAGTACGCACCTGCGCTCTCGTTCGAATCGAGCAATCGCTGCCGCAAGGTGTCTCTTGCTATCTGGAGCAATGAGCCGGTGGCCGGGCACAGCAGCCTGCAATGCCTCATAGGCAGTCCGCGTTTTGCCTGCCGAAGACTGCCCGGTCACCAGCACGAATCCCGCAGCCGACAGGCGCTGCCGTAGCTTTTCATCGACTTCACGGAGGATGTACGCCGGGACTCGGTCTGCAGTATTCTCATCTTGCGGCCGACCCAGCTCGGCGGACTCATGTACGCCTAGCCGTACCGGATCGGTAGCGTGGCGTACCGTTTTCAGCGTGCCGTCAGCGTTTGCCAGCCATCCCTCAGCAAGCGCGGTTAGCTGGTCGTCGTGCCGAAGCCGCGCGTGGCTCCATCTAGCACGAGCAACCTGGCTGACACCAGACGCTATCGCTGCTGCAGCCGCGCCAGCCGTCAGGACAATCCAGTTCCTGACGCCGGCAGCAGCTAGTACCGCGGGAATCCCGAGTGACGCCCCGGCAGCCGTAGCGGCGAGACCAAGACGCCATCGTCGCCACCAGCCCATCGCGGCCTCTTTACGACGAACGGCACAAACCAGGTGTTACTTCGCTAAAGCAGCGATGTTTCAGATTACTGGCACAAAACAGATGCGCCAAACAGCAGCCGCGCAGGCGAGCTAGTGTTCTTAATCATCGCTTTTGAGGCAATGGTGACCTCTGTTAAGGTGTAGTCATGTAACTTGTCTACCCATATGTGAGTGCTTGATCTGAAATATGCAAATTTCAGTACAAGTTTCATTTGTCCAAGTCGAGAAGCTGGCCGCTTTAGCTTCCCTTCGCGGCACGTTACTGGCACTTGATCCCAGGCGACTCACACACTGCCGCCGATCTGCACGCGGCCAAGAGCCTAATGGCATGATCTACGCCGCGCGCAGATCTGGTTGGTCGGCCCGTCTTGGGCGTTGTTGCTGGGATCCGGGAGAGTACATTAACCGTCTCTGACGACACCCCGCGGTACCTGCTCCTCATGCGCCACGCCAAACACGGTCACCATGATCTGACAGTCTGTGACCAGCGGTCCCGCGATCACTGCCCCCGGGCACCTGCCAGACCGAGGAGTGCTGTGCGCTGCCGCACCGCAGCCAACGCCGGAGCTGCTCGCTAAGCGCCACCGCTACCCTCGGACCATGCATGCGAGATCCGCCGTTCTGCGCGGCTGCGGAACCTGTGGCGCTTGTTATGTGAAGCCCGCATATCGGGCTGATCTGTTGCGGGGCAGCCGCGTAGGCGGCCCGATTGTGCCGGGTCGGGGTGGTCCTACCACCCGGGCAGGCACCAGGAGTGCTGCGCGGGCTCGCCCGGAGCCTTCGGCCTGCCCGTCGGTGCCGGTGTGGACGTCGGAGTCGGCCAAGCCCACGCCGCCGCACTCGGCTTCGCCCGCGGCGTCGGCCTCCATGTGATCCTCGGCATCGCCGTCACCGACACCGACGCATTCGCGTACGCCGTCGGTATCACCTTCGCCGACCCTGGCACCGTCACCGTCTCCCTCACCGTCGCGCTCGGGAACGTCGCTGCAGTCGCCCCCGATTAGCCAGCACTGGGCTATGCAGTTAGCCGGAGTGTCCACAAGATCTTGGCGCGGCCGACTGCCTCGACCACAGCATCTCGCGGTCGGTTGCCGGTTACTCCGCTCAAGTGCATACCCCCGAGCCAGCAAACCAGGGCCATGGGCCGGCGATTCAACTACGGTGTGGGGCATGAGGGACCGCGAGATCGTCGCGGCCATTGCGGCAGGCGACCCGGCCGGGCTAGCCGGGGCCTATGACAAGTACGCAGAGTCGCTGTACGGTTACTGCGGTTGGATGCTGAACGAGCCGGACCGTGCCGCCGCCACCGTCCAGGACACGTTCGTCATCGCCGCCGCCAGCCTAGGCGGCCTCGCCGATCCTGGCAGGCTGCTGTCCTGGCTTTACGCGGTGGCCCGCAGCGGATGCCACCGGCGGCTGCGCGCGGGGGAAGCGGGCCTCGATGAGTCGGCCGGCCTGGCCGCCCCGCCCGCCGACGCCGGCGAAAACACCGAGCGGGCCGAACTGCGCGGGCTTGTCCGCGCCGCCATGGACGGGCTGAGCCTGGGTGAGCGTGAGGTCATCGAGCTCGGCCTGCGGCACGACCTGTCCGGCGCGGATCTAGCGGCCGTGCTCGGCGTTTCGCGGAACCGGGCGCACGCCTTGGCATCGCGCGCCCGCGGCCCGCTGGAGCAGGAGCTCGGCGTGCTGCTCGTCGCCCGCACCGGGCGGTGGGCCTGCCCGGCGCTCGACCTGATGCTCTGCGACTGGGACGGGCAGCTGACCGCGCCG
>WNGR01009754.1_pt1 | contig 20002 bp, 20 predicted proteins | sample 5407581 | NCBI WGS metagenome assembly WNGR01 (sample SAMN13153383, study PRJNA577476) | soil metagenome | isolation source: 80 cm soil or saprolite under Garry oak tree replicate 2 | place: USA:California | collected 2016-06-15 | reverse complement strand
CAGCTTACTGGGACTGGGGCGCACCATCGCCGCCGAGCGCGAAAAAGGCTTGATGGATCGCCTGCTGCTCTGCCCGGTAGACCGCAAAGCTATCTACCTGGCGAAACTCCTGGGAAATCTGCTCTTTATTGGCGTGGTAGAACTGGTTGCGCTCCCGGTTTTCGCGGCGCTGTTCAACGTGCCTTTATTTGCCGGGTCTCTGCTGCCCATTGTCCTGCTCGGCACGCTCGGCATAGCCTCCGTTGGCACCCTGTTTTCAGCCATAGCATCCGCGACCCAGGCGCGAGAATTATTGCTACCACTCCTGATCTTTCCCTTGATCGTACCCGTCGTCATCGGCGCAGTTCGTGCAACCGGCGCTCTCATGGTACCAGCCGCCAACGAACCGCCCTGGCTAGGCTTAATCACCGCCTTTGACGTCATTTTCCTGAGCATCTCAATGCTCACCTTCGAATTTGTAATCGAGGAATAACAGGAGCAATCATATGGCATTAGCAAAACATCAACCCGATGTTGAGCAGCGAGATACCGGCCATACCTCGAAACGTAAGGATGCGCGCTTCCCTTATATCTCGCTGCTCCTGGGCCTACTCTCATTCACCGGCATGCTGGTTTCCATCTGGATGATCTTCCTGTATGCGCCGCTGGATGCCGTGCAAGGAGAGCCGCAGCGTATCTTCTATTTCCATGTGCCGATGGCCTGGCTTGGTATGCTCGGTTTTGGCGTGGTTGCTGCTGCCGGCATTGGCTATTTGATCACAAAGGATGAACGCTGGGACTGGGCCGCGCGCGCATCGGCTGAACTCGGAGCAATATTCATCACGCTCGCGCTCGTGACCGGGTCCATCTGGGGCGAGACGATCTGGGGAACCTGGTGGACCTGGGATGCGCGTTTGACCACTACCCTCATCCTCTGGTTCATCTATATCAGCTACCTGATGTTGCGCAGCTATCTTGGTCGCACACCGTCCAGTGCGCGTGCAGGCGCAGTGCTGGCCATCATCGGCATCATCGATGTCCCCATCATCTACGAATCTGTCAACTGGTGGCGTACCCTGCACCCGGCGCAGCAGGTAGGTGTAGCTGGCGCCTTACCGCCATCCGTCGTCCTGACCCTGATGATCTCACTGGCATCGTTTACGCTGTTCTACACATTCCTGATGATCCAACTCTACCAGTTACAGCGCCTGCAAACCCTGGCACAGCGCCTACGCGCCCATCTCATGTGATCCCCGTCCCCATAATCTATACAAAAGGAGAAACATATGCAAGAATTTACCTATCTTGTAGCGGCCTACATAATCGCGTGGGTCGGACTGTTTGCCTACCTCGCGGTCGTCATGCTGCGCATTCGCGGCGTGCGCACCGAACTCGCCGCCGTGGAAGAACTGGTGCACGAGCAAGACGAAAAACGCAAGAAGGAGTAAGAATCATGTCTGCAAAGGAAGAGACGAACGGGCCAGCAACAAGAAGAAAGAATGTTGCTCCCAAAGAAAGAACCTACAAGCAGTCGGTCACCATACTGGTTATTGGCGATGTCATCTGCTTTCTCATATTCTCTGTGATCGGTGATCAGTCGCATGGGAGGGCAACGGGGTTGGCCTCCATCCCCCATATCATCCTTATCACCCTCCCATTTCTTGCTGCCTGGTTTCTCGTCTCACCCTTTGTGGGCGCGTACCGCCAGGATGTTATCGCGCGGCCGCAACTCATGGCAATTCGTACCGCCACCTCCTGGCTGCTCTCCTGGCCAGTAGCGCTGCTCCTGCGCGGCATTTTCATCGATCGCAGCATTCCGCCAGGCTATATCTTTTTCGCGCTCATCGCCCTCGTGTTCAACCTGGCAGTCCTGGAGGTCTGGCGCTGGCCCTTTGCCCTAAACAATTCAATGAGGAAACGCGAAATGTAAAATGTAGGGGCGCAATTCATTGCGCCCTCTCCCCAGCAGCCGCTCTTTCGCCTTTGCGCCTTCTCGCGCGTTCGTGACCATTCGTACCCTCTTTCACACTGGGAGCTTGCTCACCGAAGCCCTCAATGGCGGTATCGAGTACCTGGCGGATATCGGTCACGAAGACGAACTTCATCTGGTCGCGCAGCTCTTTGGGCAGGTCTTCCATCAGGTCTAGCTCGTTCTTTTTAGGCAGAATGACGGTCCGAATACCTGAGCGATACGCTGCCAGCACCTTCTCTTTGACCCCACCAATCGGCATGACCTTGCCGCGCAGTGTCATTTCGCCCGTCATCGCCACGTCAGAACGCACTTTGTGACCGCTTGCCAGCGAAACCAGCACCGTCACCATCGTCACACCTGCTGATGGCCCATCTTTGGGGATAGCTCCGGCAGGTACATGAATGTGCACATGCTGATTTTCAAAGACATTGGCAGGCAGGCCCAGCGCCTCGGCATGCGAACGCACGTAGCTCAGACCGGCCATCGCCGACTCTTTCATCACATCGCCCAGTTGCCCGGTGAGAATCAACTGGCTGTCCTTCGCTGGCATAGCCGCCGCTTCGATGAAGAGGATTTCTCCGCCAACCGGCGTGACACTCAGTCCAGTTGCGATGCCAGGACGGTCAATGCGTTCCGCCGCTTCCTGGAAGAACCGCTGCCTTCCCAGGTAGTCGGAAAGTTGCTCCGCCGTGACGTGAATGGGCGTCTTTTTGCCTTCTGCGATCTGTTTAGCGACCTTGCGGCACAACGACCCGATCTCGCGTTCCAGGTTGCGCACGCCTGCCTCGCGCGTATAATCACGCGCAATGCGCCGCAGCGTCTCATCATCGACGACCAGTTCGTCGGCTTTCAAGCCGTTGGCCTCTAACTGCTTGGGCAGCAGGTAGTTGCGCGCTATGTGCAACTTCTGCTCTTCCGTATAACCGGACAACTCCAGTATTTCCATACGATCGCGCAGCGCGGGCGGAATCGGCTCAAGCGCGTTGGCGGTTGCAATGAACATGACCCTCGAAAGGTCAAAGGCCAGGTCGAGATAGTTATCGCGGAAGTTATAGTTCTGCTCAGGATCGAGCACCTCTAACAGCGCCGAGGAGGGATCACCGCGCCAGTCGGCCCCGACTTTATCCACCTCGTCCAGCATGATAACCGGATCATTGGTATCGACACGCCGCAGCGTTTGAATGATACGTCCGGGCATAGCCCCGATATAGGTGCGCCGGTGCCCGCGAATCTCGGCCTCGTCCCGAATACCGCCCAGCGACATACGCGCGAACTTTCGTCCCAGGGCGCGGGCAATCGATTGTCCCAGCGAGGTCTTACCGACGCCCGGAGGGCCAACAAAACACAGGATTGGCTCGCGGTTGATGTGCCGGATGGCCTCTTGCGAGATAAGCGGCTGCGTTGGGCGCCTCTCTGCTTCAACATCCTGCTCCGCCATATCCATCTCCCGGTTGCGCTGTATCTGCTCCGCCATGCGCTCTTCTTTCAGCCGCCGCACAGCCAGGTATTCAAGGATGCGATCCTTGATTTTCTCCAGGTCATAGTGATCCTGGTCAAGCACCTGCCGCGCGCGTGGCACATCGATCTGCTCGCCTGTACTCTTGCTCCAGGGCAGGCTCGTCAGCAGTTCCAGGTAGGTGCGGATGATGCTGTATTCGGGCGAGACCGTCGGCAGCTTCTCCAGCCGGGATAGCTCTCGATTAGCCTCTTTCAACGCTTCTTCGGGCATCTTTGCTTCATCCATCTTGCGCCGCAACTCGTTAATCGTGGCCTGTTCTTCGCTCTCCTCACCCAGTTCACGCTGGATGGCTTTGAGCTGTTCGCGCAGCAGGTATTCGCGCTGTACCTTGCCCATCTCCTCCTGGGCGCTCGTCTGAATCTTGCGGCCCAATTCAAAGATCTCTAGCTCATGTGACAGGTAGCTGCTCAGCGTTTGCAGCTTGGCTCGTACAGAGTCGAGTTCCAGGATTTTCTGTCGCAGGTCCAGGTCCATCTGCACAAAGGTAGCAATCACGTATGCGACCTGGCGCGCCTCCTCCATGTTCAGCGTAGCCGACGCCACCTCTTCCCGCACATTCTGCACCAGCGTCACTAAACGCTGGAAGTAACTGATGACGTTGCGCTTGATGGCTTCGGTTTCGTCGTCCGTCTCCTGCTTATCAGGTTTCATCTGAACATGCGCGGTAAGATACGGCTTCTCCTGCACAAACTCGCCAATTTCCACGCGTTCCAGGCCCTGTACAATGATCTGGATCGTGCCGTCCGGCATGCGAATCATGCGAGCAATACGCGAGACCGTCCCAATTCGAAAGATATCGTCAGGACCAGCCTGCTCGATGTCGGCGGATTTCTGCGCCACCAGTGCCACCAGCCGGTTGCCGCGCATCACATCATCAATCAGGCGGATCGATCTCTCCTGGCCCACACCTAGAGGCTGCAGTGCGAAAGGATAGACAACAGTATCTTTTAGCGGCAGCACTGGCAAGACATCAGGAATACTCAGTCCCTCTTCGTCTTCGTTGTGCTGGGACCCTTGCATTCTCAAAGAACGTACATCAATTTCGCCGTGATCCTCATCTGTAGAGGCGCGATGTATCGCGCCCTCCTCTTTCTTGCGCCGCCGCTGTCTTGGCTCCTGCTTCTTTGTAGGGACGCGATGCATTGCGTCCTCACTTTCGCTCCGATCCTCTGTAGGGACACTATGTATCATGCCCTCTTTCTTGCGTCGCCGGGGTGCTGAACTCCTGGAAGAGGATACATCAATTTCGCCGCGATTCTCATCCGTAGGGGCGCGATGTATCGCGCCCTCCTGCTGTGTTTTCTGTGCTTCCTCTATATCTGGTTTTTTCGAATTCTTCTTCATGATAGTCTTCAGCCTGTTTCTCTATTCTTCCATCCCTGGGTCATCTCAAACAGTCAATTTGGGTAGCATAACCCACAGAAAACCGTTTTCGTAGCGGGCCTCTACTGCCTCTCGATCAATGGAGGTGGGAATAAATACCTCAACACGAAAAGGGCCGTAACGAATCTGTGCTTCATGGTAGTACATCTTTTCCCCGTGTTCATGATCATCGTAGCGCTCGCCACCGACCACCAGCGCATCTTCATAAAGTGTTACCTCGATATCTTCTTCACGCATCCCCGCCAGTTCGATCTTCACGGTGATCATATCTAACGATTCGTGAATATCAGCGAGCGGTCGCCACGTCACTGAGCGTTGTAGTATCGATGGCTGGCTTTGCCGGAGAGCGTCATGCAATAATTGCCGGTAGTGACGCTCGATTTGTTGCTGTGACCCATCCATATAACGATAGGTCACATAGCGATAACGCATGCGCATAATGTCTTACCCCAGATGCCTCGTAGGTATCTATAGTATATAACGTGTTAGTAGGGACTTAGGGATATGGAAGGAACCCTCCCTGCAAAGGGTGAAAAAAGGCAAAAGGTACAAGGTAGTGATGTCTCGCGCCTTTTGCCATCCTGGTTTCAACCAATGAGGTACTTACCCTATGGGTAAATCTTTTTCTCCATCCGCAAGCGCCTTCTGACACTCCGGGCAGAGATATTCGTACTCGGAATGACTGTCTGAAAGCACATCGCTTTGGACGATACGCGCATACCGTAAACGTGTTACCTTATTGCAACGAGCACAGGTGACAAGTGGGTCCGAGATGGCGGTACGTCGAGTTCCAAGAACATCCTCCTGCATGGTCGGCACCTGCCTTTCTTTTCTGTTTCAATAGTTCCGCGTACATAAAAAACAAGGGGTAAAATCCATGCGACATACCCCCTATGCGATTGTCTACAAAAAATGTACTGTATTCAGCACCAGGTTCCATTTTACAACAGAACCCATTTGGATGCGTACGAATAAAATTATGGCACGTGGGGCATAAAATTGCAAGTGCATTTGAAGACCTACATGCCAATCGTGCTACTATCCGTTCAGTAAGAAGACTGGCTCTCTTGCCTGTATGAAGCTGCGGCTACGCATAAAACAATAAGCATCATGACCATGATGCTTCCTCCAGCTAGTATTGCCACGAGCAAGCTATGCCGGAGCAAGACTGTGCCGACTGTGACGACGCTGGTGACTCCAAGGACGCCAAGGAACGAGCAACACTCGAGTGGATTAAACTCCTCCAAGAACCGCCTATCTCCGTGTACAACTCCAGTTACGATCACCCACAACACTCCTACGATAGCAATTACAGCAGCAATTGCCTCCACCAGCGTCCACAACAACGCTCCTCTTCCAGTAACATAAAGAAGCACGCCGCCCAGGCCCACCAGGACTACAACAATAGCAATCAGTACACGGATTCTCCTTGCGCTCATAATATGTTTCACCTTTCCGTAATCGAGGGTCGGAAGCATTAAGACAAGGAAGACTGCCTTCCTGCCTTGTAAGAAGCTGCGATTACAGATAAAACAATAAGCATTATCGTCATGATGCTACCTCCCACCAGTGCTGCTACGAGCAAGCTATGCCAGAGCAAGAACCCGCCGATCATAATGACGAAGGTGATTCCATAGACGCCAATGGCCGAGCAGCAATCGAGCACCTGGAGCAACTCCAAGAATGCCCCTGGATCATACTGCGTACTGTTATACAAAGCGATACCGATAGCGAGTATCGCTACAACTGCCAGGATTATCAGTATAGGAGCCCACATATGTTTCGCTTTCCTTTAATCTTATAGAAATTGCATAGAATGTGTCTGGCTTCCCAGAATATGGTCTACATTAGTGAACATTTTTCAAATTATGTGCCGGTAGAGAATGGTTAAATTCGCATCAGTCTAAATAGCAATATGTTATACTTATCCATAACATATTGCTATTTATTTGTCAAGGGTTTTTTGTCTAGAACTTCACAAATTGCTGAGAGGGAGATTTCATTGCAACAAATTTGCCCGTAATCCGTGTAAAGTCAAATTAAAAATGTTACAGGAATTGAGATTACGATCACTTGCAAACAGTAGCCAGCGTGTGCTACTATGTGTCTAGAGTGTTCAAAGTTTATCTATTTGATGCGTTTCACCACTGTAGCGCGTGATTGCTAGCACACGAAAGCAAGGACACAATGATCACGCAATCATTTAAGCGTTGGCTGCACAAGATGTTCGCATGGTGGCCCTGGAGACAATCGCCGCCAATGGAATATAAGCACGCGAGTGGCCCATTGAGTACAGGAACGGCAGAAGGGGTTTCACTCTCTACCATCGACGGAACGGCCCCGCAAACGAGCATTACACCTTGTCTCTCAACCATTGAGGAACGTCCTGAACGAATATTACAAACACCATCCCCTGTGGCTAACCATCTTACCGAAACACCTGTTCCCCCACCGGTAACACCACCGGCAGACATGCCAGGAGAGCCGATTAAAGAAGTTATTTCACCTGCTGTACCATCTGCACCTACGCCGGAGCAACGACTAGAATTTATGCGCTACCTCGTCAAACGCGGAATTGTCAATGAGGGCTTCGAGAAAAAATAGGGGATGCAATGCATTGCATCCCCTACAAGCAAACTACTCTGCCGCTTTGAAGCCTTGCTCCCTGGCTTCTTCCTCAGTGATAAAATAGACCACGTTGGCTAATTCGAGTTCCGTATCGCTATCGATAGGATAGTAATAGTTGGTGTTCACGACGCCCACAAATGCGGCGTCGGTCGGCCTTTCACTGCTTTCCGCGCTTATGACACCTATCACCTCTAATGTAGCAACACCTGTTCCACTCGAATCAAGATGCAGGATTTCCCCAGCCGGGCGACCAGGTGTATCGTTCCATACGCCATTCTGTGGAAGTTCGATGGATTCTTCCCCTTCTTCCAATACCTGTATGGCGCGACCTCGCACCAATCGATAGGTGATCACTCCCGCGACGACAAGTCCTACACTGAAGCCCACCGCCATCCAGATGGCGCGATTCTGTTTGCGTTCAGATTTCAGCCATTCTTCGCCCCGTTCTGCCAGGTCACGGGTCATTTTACGTCCACGTTTGGTGAAGTCGCGGGTGAGTTTGTCGGTGCGCTTTGACAGGTCGTGGGTCAATTCTTCGCCGCGTTCCGCCAGGTCGTGTATAGCCTCACTGCTGCGTTCGGCTACAGCCTGTGCGATGTTTTCACTGCGCCGGGTCAACTCCTGTGCCACTTTTTCGCTCCGCTTTACCAGGTCGTGTGACGTTTTCTCGCCGCGCTCGATCAGTTCTTCTGACAGGTGTTCGCCTCGTTTCAGCATATCCTGGCCCCAATCGATACCAGCCTTGCGCAGTTGCGCCACCAGTTTGCGGCGCTGTTTGGCCTCTTTGCGCACAGCCTTGCGTAACTGCCGTGACTGAGTTCGTAACTGATCGGCCTGGGTGCGTAAATGTTTCACCTGTTCAACTACACGCTGGCGACTTTCCTGCGTCAGCTCTTGCAGTCGATCACGCAGTTCTGCTTGTTTTGCCTGCGCAGAGGCCTGCTTTGACTCCTGTATCGTTTCTACGGATGCTGATTGCGAACGTTTGCGCATGCGGCCCAGCCACGCGCGGATTGCGGGACTGGCCAGGGTATACGTAAGCAGCGCCGCCCTCAGCCAGCGACTTCTCTTTCCTGAAATAGTCTGGTTCTCTGTGTTCATATGATTTGCTCCTCTGAACATACTACTGTACACACAAGTAGTAGTATGGCAGTTTGCATCGTCAAATGTCAAGGAATGAGGAGACGCACCTACGGTTCATCGTTGAGAGCGGTTTCGCTTAACTGTATGATGATACGGCAGAAATGCAGCATGGAGGCAGCAGATTCTAAATAAGCTTCGTCGCTAAGCGCTGCTTGCTGCGAAACGGTTGCGCGCCTGCGGAGGGCGCGTAAGACCACCATGACATCTTCTTTGAGAGAGTTATCCAGGTCGCCGCGCTGCATCAATTGGATGACCTGGCGCACGATAGAGTCAACTTCGCGGCGCATCAAGTTGAGATCATCTAACCATGGTTCTGTATAATTTTCAGCATCAGCGGCTATATTTTCTAAAATGAATGCATCTACAGATTGTTCGTGCATAGAACACCCTCCTTCTGAAATAACACCGGTGACGAACCAAACTTCGACCTTACCCCAGCCTCACTCGAAGTGTAACATAGTGTATCAAGGTTGTAAATGGGTCAAAAGAGAACTACGCTCAACGAATTTTTAAGTGCAGAATATTGTAGGGGCGACCCTCGCGGTCGCCCTGGTTTTTGTGAAAATGGTTGTAAATGGGTCAAAAGAGAACTACGCATCAACCTACGAACAAGCCCATCAACATCCGTAGGGGCGGGGGTTGCGGTGAGGTTGGGTGGGGACGCTTGCGTCGCCCGCGTCCTGTTCCCCTGGCTCGCACCTTGCTCTCGCTCCGACCCTTTTCGCCGCGACCCACACGCCTGATGCCCACCAGGGGCATCACTACATCTCAACCAGCCCCAGCTCCCACCCCTCAGCGTGTCTTCTGGTGGGGATGGAGGTGGATGGGCCAGTCCAAATGTAGTGATGCCCCTGGTGGGCATCAGGCGCAAGGAGTCCTTCAAAAAGGGTCGGGGAACACGATCACCCTCGCCCCTACGGATCGCCCTGGCATCTCCTAAAATGGTAACCCGAACGATGGCAACTGCGGCATGAGTGCCAGGTACGCTGATGCAATAAGCGCAGCCAGCAGCAGCAGTATAAAGACGACCTCGAGCTTGAGCGTTTTCTGCATGTGGAGATGCAGCGAAGCGGGCGAATCGGTGCGGATCACTCCGCTGATGAGTACTACCAATCCGGGCAAGGTCCAGAGGGTGATGAGCAGTAGATGGGGCGCGTGACGCGGCATGCCTAGCGCGAGAATGGGAGTATAGGCTCCCAACAGCAATAACACATACAAGACGCGGCTCAGACGCAGGTCAAAGAGAGCAGCCAGCGTGCGTTTTCCTGCCTGGGCATCGCTTTCTGCGTCGCGCATGTTGTTCAAGTGAATGAACGCGGCCGCCAGCAAGCCAGGTGGCAGGCTATACACCAGCACAATCCGATCTATATGACCCGTTTGCACCATATAAGCCGCGGCCGTGAGAACTGGGCCAAAGATAAGCAAGCTGACCAGCTCGCCTAACGTGAAGGATGAGAGCGACCGTGAGGTCGCGCTGTAGAAGTAGGCGCAGAGCAATCCCAACAATGCGAAAGCGAAGATCAGCGCTCCGCCAGCCAGGGACGCGATCAGCCCGAACATTGCGCCGAGCGCCAGCATCAGCATGCCAATCGTCAGCACGCGCACCGGTTTGATCAAACCCTGTTGAATCAGACCACCAGGACCAAGCGCATTGCTGGTATCGATCCCACGCAGGTAGTCATAATAGTCATTGACGAGATGCGCGCCTATTTGCAGGAACATTACGGCTAGCAGCGTAACCACGAAACGCTGAGGGTGGAAGATTCCGCGAGGCGTTGCCACAGTTATACTTTGTGTCCAGGCTAGCACACTGCCCAATAACACTGGCAGGAACGATAGGGGTAAATAGGCGGGGCGCATGCCATTCAACCAGATATGCAGCCACTCTCCAAGACCACGATGGTACTCAGAAGGGTGGACAATAAGCGGTGCAGGTAGGCGCACGGCTTGCGTCGAAGTTATAGCATGAATAGCAACTTCAGGCTGAAGCGCGCTGATGGTTTGCATAGACCCCAGTGGAATAGTTGGCACTTCCTCTGCCTGCACCGATTCAGCCGTGACAATTTGTGCGGAAGTGATAGCCTTTACTTGCGATGAGGGAATACCATCGCTCTTCGACGAATCTTTGTTTTGCATACGCGCCCTCATACTCCTTTCGTCCTGCCCCAAGGACGGGATGTATCGTGTCGTCTAGATAAGTATAACGACGCCGCCATACCAGCAAACATCTCACTACTGAAATAGACGTATAGCCACCCTGATTAGTATACAAGCCGGGCAAATTCATTCAGGCCACTAAATTTTCTTAAGATCGTGTTGTAAAGCAAGCATGGCGCGTTGTAGTTGCGCCTGTCCAACCGCAATAGTGAGATCGCCGCGCGTCTTTTCCAATATGCCCCGTGCTGCGTCCGTCGTACGCCGCAGTCCCCCTGTAATGGCATCAGGATAATCGATCGTGGTGAGAAGCGCGTAAATATCGTCCATGTGGCGCAGCAGGAGTTCACAGGTATCATAATTGCTCTGCCGCAACTGATCAAGCACATAGCGCCGCAGCTCCCCCACTGCTTCCCCTAATCCATTCAGGTAGGGTGCCCAGCCTATCCCGAGTTCTGGTGCCAGAGGCAAAGGTCGATTCTGTGTAAGGGCCGCGAAGGTAGCGGCTTCGGCGTATTCTTTTTGCGCATCCTGCACAAAGCCAGCATAGAAGATATCCTGGTGGTCGCCCAGATCTTCCGCCATTTCGCGCAGCAGCGTTGCCGCCTGTTGCAGCAGTGAAGCGGCAGCCGCAAATTCTTGTCGATGGGTGGCCCGGATACTATTGGCACACGAGCGGATAGCCGCCCGCGATTTGGGGAGCGCGCGTTCCCGCGCTGCATGTTTGAGGCCTAAATATTGCTGGGCTTCCTGCCCTATACTGTCAATATGCTCTGTCATACCATTCCCTGCCTGCTCTTATTTGTTCAAAGTGTATCACGTGAGCAAGGCGGGAGCAAGCCCCGCCCGTACCCCACACGGCTCGGCATTGTGCATCGTATAGGGTACGGGCGGGGCTTGCCCCCGCCCTGGATGGTGCTTTGTAAAGGGAACGCCTCTGCCCCCGCCCTGGATGGTATAGCAGAAGTTCACACCAATCGCCTCACCTCAATTTCAGGTGGGAATGTCGTACTGTCAAGGTCGCCAGCCCAGAAGAGCTGCTTCATCATCTCGGCAATAGCATAGAGAAGATGCTGTAATGCCGTCTCTCGCCCATGCATAAAGGCCGGGCTACCGGAATAGGACGCGATCCCCGAAAACGAGCTATGCAGCGATGTGGCTGTACTGATGCGCACCAGGTACATCTCCATTTTCAATGGGCCATGTTCAACCGGTATCATAATGCGGAGCTGCGGCATCGAATCGATGATGTCCAGCCGATAGAAGACACCATAATGATCGCGCGAAGATTGAAAAATGGAAATCTCAGGCGCCGAGTCTTCGCAATCTTCAGCATGCTCATCGTATTCTGGATGTTCCATCTCAACTCCTAAATTTGCCAGTAAATGTTCAATTTGCTCATTGATGTTCATTGGTGTCCTCTCTATGTCCAATCCAGCTTGTCAGCTACCAATCGCTTTACGAGCTTATTCCTATCTGGCAATGAGAAAGTGGAAACAGTAATTTTTCTCCTTTCAACCAGGTGCTGGACAGAAGAGCCATTTATCGCTACAATCGGGATATGCAAAACCTGGAACCACACAAACTCATCGAAGCCAGCCCACTGTTTCGTAACTTGCAGGCGCACGAAACAGCGAACATCATTGCTCGTTTACAACCCATCAGCTTTACACGCGGCGAACGTATCCTGGAAAGCGGTGTCTGGCACGGTCAACTCTACATTATTGCCTCTGGCCTTGTCAGCATCCTGCTGCGCGAAGGCGGCCCAACGCCGTCAACTGCGCTTGAAGAGCATGCGCCACTGGCCGTTGCTCAACTGGGACCGGGCGAATGTTTTGGAGAAATGTCGCTGATTACCGGCGAACCGCCGTCAGCAACGGTGCGTGCTGAGCAGGATACCATGCTATGGGCCTTGCCGCAGGTAGATTTTCTGGCGCTCGTCGGGACATGCCCCACGCTGGTGCACAATATCAACTCCATTCTTGCCCAGCGCCTCACCCGCACCAACCAGCAGGTACTCCTGCATCATGCTGCTGAACGTATCTGGTTAGCCTTTGTGGATGATCCCGCTGCGCCCCTGGAACGTTCGCTAGCAGTGCATATCGCGGACGCCCTGGCCACACGCAGCCAGAAGCGCGTACTGCTGCTTGAAGTGTGTGCGCAAGATCAGGCCATAGGTTCGCACTTCGCAACCTATCCAGATCAGGTGCGCCCATCCCTGCTGGATTGCACCCTCGACCATAGCCGCTCTCTGGCCCATCGCGCTTCCACCAGGACGCCTGACGGTCAGCGCTACGCAGCCCTGGCGGCCCTCACCGGTGGTACCGATCTCGACGAGATAGATACCGGTATACTGGCGCACATAACCGAAATCGCCGGATTCTATGATTACCTGCTGCTTGCCACAACGCAAGCCACCCCTGCTTCCCTCCTCCAGGCAACTGCAGAACACTCTACCAGCAGCATAATGCTGGTTTCCGCCAGCGAGGATGTAGGGGCGCGATTTATCGCGCCCACATTGTCATCCGCGCCCACATCGGCTTCAACGAATCAACATCCCCCGGCGCTTTTCGTAACCCATATCCCCGAACGTCCTACCATTGGGGCGCAAGATAGCTACACCAGGCAGTTAGGCTATGAAGTGACTCGTCTACTGCCGGCAGATACGCCCTTGCTGGCGCAATGCTGGGAGCAACAGAAAACGCTGCGTCAACACGCTGCCGGTGCTGAACTGACGAAGGCCGTGGACTTTGTGGCACGTTTTCTCGCACATCAAACCGTCGGGATCGCCTTTGGCGGCGGTGGTGCGCGCGGCTTTGCGCACCTGGGCGTCCTCGAACGGCTCGTGCATCACCAGGTGCCGGTAGATTATATCGCGGCCTGTAGCAGCGGCATCATCACCCCCGGCATGTACCTCATCGGCAAGTCGTTTGCCGAAAGCGAAGAAATCTTTTTGCAAATACAACACAACATCGTGCGTTGGAGCCTCCCGCGTACCTCCATCTTCTCAAATGCCGGGTTGAAGCGTATGCTGCGTGACCTGTGCGGCGAGCTACGCTTCGAGGACCTCACCACTCCATTCTCCATGGTAGCCGTTGACCTGAGTACGCGGGCAGGGGTCGTGCTGAATCGTGGCCTGTTATGGCAGGCGGGCCTGGCCAGCACCGCCTTACCGGGCATCTTCCCACCCGTACTGCTCGGCGAACACATCCTCATGGACGCCGGAATGCACGATCCCGTTCCCATCCGCCTTGTGCGCAAGATGGGCGCCGATATCCTGATAGCCTCAGAACTCGGCGGACAGGAACCACCCGCGCTCGAAGACGCCGCCCCCTGGTTTGGGAAAGGAGTGCGCGACCAGCAAAAACACGCCCGTTCCCCCCATATCATCGATTTGCTGCTGCGCACCTACGATTTAGCCATGGCAACCATCGGCATGCACAGCATTCGAGAAGCCGACGTAGTCATACGCCCGAAACTCCATCGCATCTCACTGCGCCAATTTTCCGAAGGACGCAAATTCGTAGCCGCCGGTAAAGAGGCCGTCGAACAATCACTTCCCGAACTAAAGAAACTATTGCCCTGGCTATAACTCCCGTTCGTGTATTGTAGGGGCGACCCTCGCGGTCGCCCTGGAGCCTCCATCACGCCCGCTTCACCTTATATCCCAATTCCGTCAATTTCGCCTGCACCTTCTCACAATGATCGCCCTGTATCTCGATTACGCCATCCTTCACCGTCCCACCGGAGCCGCACAACTTTTTCAATTGTTGCGCCAGTGACGCAATTGCCTCATCGCTGGCAGGAACGCCCGTAATCACCGTGATGGGTCAGAATTAGTACCCTCGTCCACAAGACAGATAGTCTCGCGTGTCGTGGGAGCAATATGTACGGCCTGGAAGAACTGATAATCAGACCATGAGGTGTTTTCATCAATCGCAAGAGGTTCTCTCCGGTAGACTCTTTCTACTCCCAGAACATTACTTCGGTCTCTGATGCCTTTCCATGTGCGATGAGGCATCGAGGAAAGAATCATAGCTTTGTCTCCATTCGGAAAGAATTCCCGTAAAAATGCGTTTTCTTCATCCGTCCACTTGCGAAAATGACCGAACTTGCGACGGATATAGAGAGTCTCACTCGGCCACGCGGGATGTCTCCAATGAATAATAAACTGTACCCAGTGGGTTGACACGACGGACAGAATTGTTTTTTCCAGGAGAAGAGACACGAAATCGTGCTTATCCCTCAATGGTTTTTTCTCCCAGTCCTCAGCTAACTGTGCAAGTTCTGTTTGAAAATCTGCGAACGTTCGGGCGGTCTTTACCTGCTGGTCATCTTCTTCACCTGGCAGCTTTGCTTTCAGTTCTTCTTTCCGTTCGTCAAGCCTCGCTGCGCGTTTGCGTAGTCGCTCAATGTCTGGCGCCGCTTCTTTTTCAAATCGCTCCCGCAGCTTCTCACTATCTGCTGTTGGATTGGCGGCAAGTGCCTCTTTGATTTGTTGATTGATATGGGCGCGAATAGCTAACCGTTCATCAAGGATTGTTTCCTGCTGCGTTTCGATTTCTTCCAGTTGCTTTGAAATGATGTCAAGCCGCGTGGTCTGCTTTTGCAATACCTCCTGTACCCATTGCCTGAACATATCAAAGTCGTGGGTTTGGCGTAGGTGAAGAAACAACCGTTTTGTAAATTCAGTGTCAATCAAGCCTGTTGCTATCTCGCTCTCCTGGCGTGAGTCCATGACAATGCCTTGTTTGGGTGTGCAATACGAATGAACACCTTCACTCATATGGACATAAATATGCGTACCTCTGGGTGTTTCGATTTTCCCTTTGAGGAGGCCGGATTCGTAGTGTGTGCGTTTCTTTTGGAAGAACGTCCGTCGTGGTGAAATTGTTCGTTTATCGTTCTTCTCGCCTTTCGTGGTGAACTCTGAAAGGGCATCGAAAGCGTACCAGAAAAGATAGCGTTTCTCTGGCGGAATAAGAGCCTCATGGTTGTCCATGCTGATAATATCGCCGTTGAGAATAAGCCAGCCAATATAGACGGGATTGGTTAAAATTGAAAGTATGCCGCGCCTGGTGAGATGATAGCCTCCAGGTACTTTTTTAAACTTCTTATCCCTGATGTTGCGCTTATCTACCCACAACTCATACTCAGGAAACACATACGGCATTTCTTCAACTTCACGGCACAATTGAGCAAGATTAGCCTCTAAGGCATAGAAACGTTCAAACAAATTGAGGACAGGCTGTGTATGCGGAAGATAGGGAATGAGCCGCTTGTAGGTTGGGCTGTCTTTGTCATAATCAACAATATAGCCTCGTGCGACATTACCAAACCCAACATAAAGCCCTCGTTTTGCTTTCCTAATCCTGGCTGCATGGAGAAGGCCAAGCTGCTGCGGAATGAACTCTGCCGCGTATTCTGCCAAGAAGCGGAACATTTTCAAATGCATCCGATTGTTAAAGTTGAATACCATGCCATCGGCGGTCACAAGAACACAATCGTGTTCCTTACAGATTTTGGCAAAGGTATTGTATTCAACGCCGGTATCATCACGGAACAAGCGGGAAATCTGATAGACGAGAACTGCTTTTATTAAACCCGATTTAATATATTCAACCAGTTCTTGCAGTCCTGTTCGTTGCTCAATGGGAAGAGTACCCGATACACCTAAATCAGCGTCAAACAATTTCCATTGTCCATCTCTGACGCCTTTATCCACTAACCAGGCTGCTAAATCATCGGTTTGCATTTCGGTGCTTTCCGTATGGTTTAACAGTTGTCCGAGGGTTGATTGCCTGGCGTAAATGCCCCACATCACAGCTAAGGGAATGGGGCTATACCACATCTCATCTTGTGGGGTCGGTTGCGGTTCTGGATTAAACACTCGTTTCCAGTTTTTTCGGGGTCGTGGATTATTTACCATTGCTCTGTGTCTCCTTTGCGGTGATTAGACGGATGAACGCTTTACAGATGCGTTCAATCTCTTGCGGTGATAAGGTCTGCTGTACAGGGACAATAGAAGTCTCTGTTGTACTTTCTGGTGTAAGCACAACGGGAAATGAGGAATGAAAAGGCGTTGGTTCGTCGGGCATGGGTATGTTTTGGTAAAGAGGCGTAGTGAGAATTGGCGATAGGACGTTGCCCATATCGCAAATGTGAGAGGATAGCTATTCATACTATACACTGGAAATAGCCTCATGTGCAAGAGTTGTATCAAAAGGGCTCTATTCATGTGTTCTCCTACACTCCTATAAGGATTTGAAAGGTAATATGTCCTGGGTCTTTCGGGAGCGGTGCTGGTACAGTTGCGCGGGTGATAAAGCCAGTTTGGAGCAGGTACTTCTTCGCTTGCTCTGGCGTATCTCCTGCTATTTTCTCAGCTAGAAACTGCTCGTAGTCCTGGCTCAATAGGTATACCCATGTGCCGCTTACTTGAGCAATAAATGGGAAGAGGTTCACTATACTTGTTTGCACACTACCGACAAGCTGATAGTTTGTTCCTGGGCGTGTGGCGTTAAAAGCTGCTGTTGCTGTTCTCTCTAGCTTGTCCTTGTTATAAGCAATACCCTGGCATGTCCGAGTTGATTTGACTGTAACCTCTATGGCTTCTGCTCCTGGCTGGTGGTTTGGAGTCGCTTTGAAAGTACAGTTTGTCGTTTGCAATGCTTCACCAGATCGCAAGAAAAAGAGATGTGGTAGTGCCTGGGTTAGCTGTTGTTGGAGCGTTGCGTTCAAGCTATCAACATCGCTTTGCGCTACTGCTTGATAGTCGCGGGCGTTCTGTCCACCTGTAAACGCTTCAAGGTTCTTCACCAGCACGCCATTAGAAACAGTCGTGTTAATATTTCCTGCTTGAATATTTCCTGCCGCTCCTGGGGTTAGTGCTTGGGCGGTTATGGTTGCTTCTCCGTAAGTAGGCGGGTTGCCTGCTGGTAGAGTAACCGTCTCATCAATTGATACTTTTACTCCGTCACTTCCTGTAAAGACTGTTCCAATGGGGAGAGTCTGCGTGGTAAATAAGCCATTGTAAAAGGTTACTATTCCAACTGCTCTGGTCGCGTTCTGGTGGCCGTGTCCGGTTGTTGGTGCGCTTAACGATTTCGACAAGGTGACAGGTGCGAAAGTTCTGGTTGGAATGGAAAGCTGTGTTGTGAAGACAGCGTGTTTTGAAATGGGTACAAGCTCAATAGTAACCGTTGGATACATGAGAATGGCGATGATGCTACCTGCAAGCAAGGAGAAGACAAACAGGAACACAACGAGAGTAAAATGTCGCGCTGCTATTTTCTGCTCTCTTAATTTGGCGAGTGGTTGCGTCGGGATTTCTGAAACCGCATGAAAAAATATCTCGTCTGCCTCATCTATTGAAAGTGGCTCACTCTGTGCATTGGCAAGAGTTTTTAACGGCTCGTTGACTGGCTCTGTTGGTGTACCTGCTGGTGTGGCTTCTTTCTCGTCTACATGCATGGGTACCTCCGCATTGGAAGAAGCGGCATTGCTGCCGCCTCTCCTGCTTTTGTTATTGCTACTGGTGGATTGGGATAAACTTTGTACCGTCATTGACAAACACAATGATCGTGTCTCCGACATGGATGTTCAGATCAGGTTTCCCGTCTCCATTTCGGTCTTCAAAACTCAACGTGATCGGCACAAGGTCTTGCCCATTGCCGAAAAGAGTAGGAGCAAGATAGATTTGTGAATGGGCAGTATCTCCCCCAGGTACTTCAATCACTATCACCTTACGGCTCAGATTGATCGCGATGAAGTGGCTAGGATTTGCTGAACTATCCCCATGACCAACAACCGCGTCTGTTTGATACGTTCGAGGTCTGCCATAATGGATATCATCAAGAGTGGTATTCCACCAGGATGACAACGTCCCAAACAGTAACCAACCTGCAATCATGATAAACAGCCCGAAACCAACAAACACTAACCAGTGAAAGCGAGTTCTCTTGAGTCGTTGGGTTGGCTTTGCTGGCATGTAGACAACTGTTGTTTTTCGCTTCTTGGGTGGATCGTCGGGATAGTCAAACGGTTCATCTTCAACCGTTTGGCGTCTTCCTGATCCTGGTCGAATGATCTGTTGGGACAGATACGGCGCGTCTTCACCATGTAAACCTGGGGTATGTCCAACTCTATGTGGGCTTGCTGGAGGGTATGGATTATCCTATCAATGAAATTGGCCGCTTCTCTCAGGGTTAAATTTCCCTCAAGGACATTTGCTAACAGCCGCTTTACTTCCTGCTGTCTTGAGTGACATTGACAGGTGTGATCTCTACAAAACGGGTGTTCGAGCGAATGAATAAAGTAAATGGGGATGTGCTGCTGTGGACTTGCGGTATCTGTCATCAGCGGCGTAAGGTGCGGAATTTCCGTAAGTTGTAAGAGGTGAAACGGTGTGCTGTGCATCGTGTCATCCTTTCTTGACACTGATGCTCTCAAGTGGCTAAATAAGCACTGAGGGCATGACGAACAGGTAGAATGGTGCGGTGTGCTCTCAAACTTCAAGGCTCTGTCGTCTTTCACACGGCAGAGTCATTTTTTATCACCCCCTATTGTGCTCTTTCAATAATAAAGGCTAAAGAGAATTATACATGACTCTATAGGACTAAATCAACCTTTTTAGATTAGAATTCCTAAATTGCGGACAGAACACCTTTATATAGAACAAGAATTGACCGGATGAGACAAGTATCCTATAATGTTGCTAAACACGGTGTAGGAGTATGTTGATGTCACAAGACGAAGAAAAGATGCTCACTGTGAAAGAGGTGGCAGACCAGTTGCGGGTGGATGAGAAGACTGTCAGACGATGGATACAAAAAGGTGAGTTGATCGCCCTTAACGTCGGCGGCATCCGTCCAGATTACCGTATTAGCTACGCAAACCTCCAAGATTTTAAGCTCCGCAGACAAACAGGCAAACAAGATAAGGAATAAGTTTTAATCAAGCTTGGGTAGATTTGCATAAAGACACAAAAGCGGCAATGAAAAGAAACGTTCTTATCAGACTACCTTTTGACTTACCTTAATATACCGGTAGAGAGTTGCTCGTGAGATGTGTAAGGTCTTACAAATGTCTTCTATGGAGTTGGTTTTGTCGTTGTATAACGCCTGTGCGATTGCTACTTTTTTAGGAGTATCAAGAGATGTGGCTTTTGGTCTGCCGCCTTTTCGTCCTCTAGCTCTGGCTGCCTGAAGTCCTGCAAGGGTTCT
>WNGR01002536.1_pt1 | contig 20005 bp, 17 predicted proteins | sample 5407581 | NCBI WGS metagenome assembly WNGR01 (sample SAMN13153383, study PRJNA577476) | soil metagenome | isolation source: 80 cm soil or saprolite under Garry oak tree replicate 2 | place: USA:California | collected 2016-06-15 | reverse complement strand
GTCAGAAGGGTCGGAACGTTTCTGGCCGGCAGCAAGTGTGGATCATGGTGCATTGCTGAAGGCATCTGCAGGCTCGCAACTAGACCAGTGCGAACATTTACTCAATTTGGCCTTCCAATCACAACGACGAAGACAAGCTGCGAGCGAGTACAATGACCTTAGAATCGGAGACCCGTATCCGTGAAGCGGTCAGAGAGAGATACGCAAAACTCGCCTCGGGAAGTGTCACTGGATGCGGCTGCTCGTGCGGTTCTAGCATGCAGGGTGAAGCGACGAATGAAGCCGAATTATTGCGGGCGGGCTGCGGGCACCCTGTTGCCGAAGCAGGAATGAAGCCGGGAGAAATGGTGTTGGATCTGGGATCAGGGGCAGGAGCAGATGCTTTTCAGGCTTCGAAGCTCGTGGGACCTTCAGGGAAAGTAATTGGCATCGATGTGACCCCTGAGATGGTCTGGAAAGCCAGGGATTTGGCAACGAAATACGGTGTAGAGAACGTAGAGTTTAGGCTTGGAGAAATAGAGCATCTCCCTCTTGAATCAGAGTTGATCGACTTGGCCGTGAGCAACTGCGTCTTGAATCTACTACCGGACAAACTACTGGGCTTCCGAGAAATATTTCGAGTTCTTAAGCCCGGGGGAAGAATCCGGATATCGGACCTCGTCACCTCGAACCCGGTTCCGAAAGGCCGAGTCCGGGCTGAAGCCTGGGCTGCCTGTGTCGAAGGTGCCATCCCTGAAACCGAATATTTGCAACTTCTGAAACAAGCAGGGTTCCAAGAGGTTCACGCGGCAGACGAAGCAGCATGTGGCGATGGCTGCTGCAGTAGCGCGAGTAATGGTCTTCGAAGTATTGCAATCACAGGCATCAAGCCAACCCTCTAGCCGAAGGAACGCCCTGAGAGCCTTGCTTCGCGGGGTTCATCTTTAATAACGACAGTTTTTGTTTCGCCCTCGCGACCTAGTTGTCTCAGACGATTCTAAACGACGACACGCTTACGTTCGCGGAGAAGACCATTAGCGTCAAGGCTGACGGTGGCCGTAAAGTCCACCATGCGGGAGAGATTGCCGTTCTCCCGGCCGACATGGCCATGGCCCAGGACAGTACTGGACCCTTGGCGATCAAGGTCTTCCGTGAGATGGGTGTTCAGAAGGTCTGGGACCCGAAAAAGATCCATCTCGTCATAGACCATAGTTTTCCTGCTCCTGACGAGAAGGTGGCCAATCTCCATATTCTGATTCGAGAGTTCGTCAAGCAGCAAGGCGTCCGACTTGTCGAGGGCAGCATATCCCACCAGCATCTTCTCGAAACCCATGTGGTGCCGGGTATGGTTCTCTTTGGTGCTGATTCTCACACTTGTCAGGCTGGGGCGATAGGCGCTTTTGCTACTGGTATTGGTAGTTCGGAGATGGCTGCTGTGTGGGCGAGTGGCAAGCTCTGGGTTCGGGTCCCAGAATCCATCAAGATCAATCTTACTGGCCAGTTCAAGAAGGGCGTCTACGCCCGGGACGTTATCACCCACTTCATTGGAATGGTTGGCGAGGATGGTGGGAACTACAAGTCGCTGGAGTGGAAGGGTCCAGCGGTCAAGAACCTCTCCATCTCGTCACGGGCTTGCATCAGCAACAACTCGATGGAGTGCGGCTGCAAACTCTCCATCTTCGAAGTCGATCCCACAACCCAGGACTATTTCAAAACTGCAAACCGGAAAACAATGTTCGAGATCCACGCGGGACCAAAAGGCCACTACAAAGAAGAATACGAGATCGATCTGGCAACCCTGGAGCCCCAGGTCTGGGGTCCGGGGAACGAGAGCAAAGTTCGTAGTGCCGGCGAATTCGGGGACGATCATTTGGATGAGGTTTTCATCGGCTCCTCCACCAACGGACGATACGAAGATTTGCAGGTTGTTGGCAAGATACTGAAGGGTCACAAGATAAAGGCTGGGACCCGCTGCATAATCACTCCCGCCTCCAGAAACGTGTTCGAAAGAGCAATCCAGGATGGCCTAGTGGAAACGTTTCTTGAATCAGGAGCAGTGTTCACCAACGCAACCTGCGGCGCCTGCGTCGGAACCCACCTCGGTGTCCTCGGCGAGAACGAAACCTGTCTCTCCACCTCTCCACGGAACTATGTGGGACGAATGGGAGCCACAAGTGCCAAGATCTATCTCTCATCTCCTGCAACAGCTGCGGCATCAGCCTTGGAAGGGCATATTGCCGATCCTAGGAGATACCTATGAGCCTCCCAGCACCGTCCACCATCATCCGTGGCAGAACTTGGGTCTGGCCTGACGATGTAAACACTGACATCATCATACCGTTCCGGTTCAAAGCTCGCACCAACGACCCTGTCGAAATGGCGAAATATGCAATGTACGGATTCGACCCCGAATTCTACAAGAAAGTCAAACCAGGCGACCTCTTCGTCGCAGGAAGAAACTTCGGAGGAGGATCCAGCCGCGAACAAGCACCAGTCGCCATCAAATATTCAGGAATATCGGCAGTAGTCGCAGAAAGCTTCGCAAGAATATTCTACAGAAACAGTTTCGCCATAGGCCTACCCGCACTAGAAGTTCCAGGAATAACGAAACATGTCAAGCAGTTCGACGAGATAGTCGTCAACCTCCAAGACTGGTCAGTCACAACCAAAGACGGCAAGGCGTATCATGCCCTGAAAGTTCCGGAGTTTCTACGAGGACTAATGCAAGAAGGTGGGCTTGTCGAGTATTACAAGAAACACACGAGTTTTCCCTGGGAGACTCACGACGTTGAGGCCGCAAGCTGAACGTAGACTCAACCCTGCTTAGAAGCCTTTTCCGGCCAGACGTTAGACTCAAGCTCTAAGTGTCCGGAGAAAAGCGAACATATGACCCGTGTTATAGTCGCTAAGACCCTCCTTTGCCAGGGCCCACGTTTTGCATGAAGTTGATTTTGGGCGACTCTGGCAATTCAGGGCACAATCCAAGTCTAGATGGGGAAGCTAGAGTCGTCGGTTTTCTCGGTGGACCCCGAACGATCTTGGGAGTCGTACAGAAGGTGTCCAAAAATCGTGCAACAACGGGTTGGTTCTGGGCTAGTTTGGAAAAACGCCAACAACTTATCAGGTCCCTGAACCCCTCCCCTCGGTTCCCCTCACGCAAAGTCGGCCAGCACTGGCTCGTTCTGAACGGTTCCTTGCCCAGTTGGCCTTATTTTATCACTGCATCAAAGTTGTCAGAGCTTACATATGGTTAAGAAGGTGTATTGGTTTCGAGCGGCAATGGACTCCGTTGAAAGTCCGTCAAATAATTCGCTCAGGGAGAAAATCTAAGGAAACATTGGTCCCCAAGTTAGGGTAAGAACGGGGCGAGAAATTTCCCAAAAGCCAAGCTGGGGAGGGTCAAGAGAGTCGATCAGGATGTCTTGGGCAGTCCTACTGAGGAGCATTTCTTTGTCGAACCGGAAATAATCCGACCTCGGGCTGCTGACGGAACGAGAAGGCGTTTAGGGGCCAAAAAAAGTAGGTCTTCCTACAGGGCCATGAGAGACGAGGCCTCACATGTCTACGCAGCTACCTTGCAGAAAGGCAAGATCGTCCTCGATCCCAACATGTACTTCGTCATCACTTTCTCTGACAGCCTTCGATCTCCTATAATTCAAAATGTAATCGAACGTCTTGGCGTTGATGTAGTGGCTGTTTCGAGCGAGACGGTTGCCAAAGTTAGAATCCCCAAGAATAGGTACGAATTCTTCTTGCAGCACTTGGCTAGAACTAGCAACTATATTGAGCATATCACAGAGAGCGCCCTTGAAGAAAAAATTGAAACACTGTTGTTGCAGCAAATTGAACAGGCGCCTGAGAAACTCGTTCGCGTGAACATCGAAATCTCACGACTCGGGGACGGCGCTCGCTCCGAAACTATAGTCGAGAAGTTGCTTGAATATGTGCATTCTCAGAACGTGGGCAAGATGGAGAAGGCCTACACCTCTCCGCAATTCTTTCTATTAACTGGTGAGTTACCAGCTCGGTTCGTAAGAGAAATCGCGGAGGATCTTGACGCGATTACTCGAATCAACTTGGCGAGAGCAGTCAAACTTCGAGGAGGTGGACTGTTTTCAACCTCACTTGACGAGGGTAGAGCAAGCAAGGTCCGAGTGCGATCGCTGAGGTCAGCGCCAAAGGTAGAATCAAGCATGGTTGCCAATCTCCCTGCTCTCTGCATTCTCGATTCGGGAATTAATCAGAATCACGATCTCATCAAACCATACTTACAAGAAACATATGACTTGGTTTCCGATTCCAATGGCCCTTGCACCGATGAGGTGGGCCACGGAAGCCTAGTCGCAGGCATGGCTATCTATCAAGGAGATGTTCAGGCAGCACAAGCGTCCTCGAAGGTCATCGCGGTTAAGATGTTCTCCGAAGCTGGATTTGATGGAAACGTGATGGCGCCAATTATCAAGACTGTTCAGAAATTTCGAACTGAGACTCGGGTCTTCAATCTTTCGTTTTCAATGGACGGGCCTGATCCGGGCGTTTCTAGAGCTCTTGACGACTTGGCATTCAGAGAGAAAATACTGTTTGTGGTTTGTGCTGGTAACATAGACCCTGACAAAATTATCACGGAAATAAGACGCGGAAACAGCTACCCCCAATATCTAACAAACTATCCAGTGTACTTTCCCGGAGACTGCTTCAATGTCCTAACCGTAGGGAGTTTTGCTGACAAGGATTCGAATTTTGTTCAAAAGCAGCATCCATCCCCTTTCACACGGACGTATGCCTTAGGCACGAAGGTGAAGCCCGAGGTGCTAGCTTCAGGTGGCAATCTAAATGTGGAGAGCCAAGCCGGGCAAGTAACATCATGCAACTCGAATCTTTGTGGAATACTATCTACCTCAAGCGTCGATAATGACATTATTGAGGATGCCGGGACGAGTTTCTCCTGTCCCGTCGTCTCATCAATCGCTGCTGGCTTGGCCGCAAAGTTTCCGAACAATTCCGGAGCATTACTCAAGGCCCTTATCGCAAGCTCGTGCGACCAGTTGACGGACAGCGGGAATAGACCCTTCGACGCAGCCATACAAGGATTCGGTGTGCCAAGTCAACGTTACTCGAGCTTCTCAACTTTCTGGCGAGTTAATCTATGTTCTGACTCAACCTTTGATCTACGGACGCGAAAACAACTTCATCGCTACAAATTTCCCTTTCCCGATAACGCCGATATCCTCCGGTTGACCTTGTGCTTCGAGGTTGAGCCTGTGTTGGGCGCACAATTGCCCTATGAGATCATGCTAAGGCTTCGCAAACCCGGAGTTCGACGAACCACATGGGCAAGACCGGACAAAGAGATCCCTGGTGGTGAAAGTAATGTTAAGGTATACGAGTTCAAGGTTCGGCGGGGTGGCAGAGGAATATGGACTCTAGACCTATACCATCGACTGAAGCCTGGAGTTCCCGTGGCTGAGCTATCTGAAAAGTTCCTTCGATACGCCTTAGTGATCAGCGTCATAAGCAATCGACGGCTGGAGGTGTACAATAGCATTCGCGCGTTCCTAAGACGAGCAAAGTCGGCGACCGTGTGAGCTAAGGAAATCAAGTAGGAAGAAGCCAGGCTGATGACAAAGGTTGCTCCAGTAGATGGGCTTTCAGGTTGGCTTACCCACTCACCGAGGGTTTCTTCTCCTTACAGCAAATTTGCCTTGACTGACATCGTAGAGCTGGCGACTACAACCCAAGTCACGAAGGGTCGTCTCGCGACAATGCTACAGGAGGCGAGGATGGAGATGGAGATCCTAAACTTATGCGACCGTTTGGGGTGGAAGATTCTCAAAGCCCAATTATCTTCTGGGGTACAGCCGAAAGAGATTACGGCCCAGCGAGGAGAATTTGGGGAGGTCCTCACGAATGCTATCCTGCGAGAATTCTTTGGCTATACAATCCCGGTTGAAAAGCTTCGGTCGGCTATCACATCGGACCAAAGCTTGCCGAGTACGGACACGATTGGCTTGAAGAGAGGTGGAAGCGGGCTAACAGAGGTTTGCTTTGTTGAGTCAAAGTTTCGGACTTCGAAAAGCAAGAATGCCGCGATGCAAGGCTACGGACAGCTAAGACACGACTATTCAAAATCCATTCCTGACATGGGCATATTCATTTTGAAATCGCTCTTCGAAAAGAAAGATCCATTTTTCGATGATTTCTTCAGTTACCTCAACGATCGAACTAGGACGACGAGCGAAATCGAGTCGTTTCATCTCGGGTTAACATGGGAAAAAGAACAGTGGTCAGAGGACACTCTGCAACGGCTTGAAGATGAAGTGTCGAACGACATGCCAAGATTAGCGGTGCACTTGGTCAGATTGAGTCAACTCGCTTCGTTAGTGGATGAATTGTTCCACAAAATTGGAGTGGATAAGGTGGTCGAAAATGAGAACGACTGAAGACGACCTAGTAGCTACACTAAACCTGGCATATGACCCCGGTTTCAAAGGAGAAGTTTCTCAGCTCAGAGCAAGAGCTCTTCTCCAAGAACTTTCGGCAGACACTCCGGCAGACAAATGGACCTACAGTGCTCCCCGCGTTACTCGTAACGTGACTGCGGCGCTATTCAGCTTAATGACTTTATCATTATCTAATCCACGCCTCTTGGAAAAGTTCGAAGATTCGGCCCGTCAGTTTGCTCTAACCTGGGAAAGTCTGGCAAGGCTTCGTGAGGCCTCGACTCAGGACACTGCCACGATTAACGCCGCGATTGCATACGAATTGGCGGGATATCAAGCTAATGCGGCCTGTCTTGCGAAGACTTTGGGCACCGATTTTTCTAATCTCGAAAGACCAACGATCAGTCAGCTTGCCGGCGCATTCTTGCAACGTCTTTTCCTACAATTACGGTCGGTATCCGAACGGGCTCAAAGAGAACCGGAAATCACCAAGCCAATTGAGCGGGTCCTCCTGTCTGCAGACACAGCATTGGCGGGCAGAGGGTTTCATGACGTAACAAGCTATTTCCTACGGGGCGATGAAAAGAAGCTCGGTTCTGCAAACGCTTGGTTCGAAGAAGCTGAGGCAGGTCTTTCTTCACGTGGATTCATGACGGAGTCCAATATTATTCACGCAATCAGAAGTCTAATCCCAGTTGTGAAGGAGAAATCAACATGGAGCGTTTTGAGGGAGGTCGCAAAATCTGACCTCCGTTGGGAACGCTTTTTGAAGCTATTGTCAAGAGGCACTGGCCAGAACGTTTTCAAAAGCAAGTCAGTCTCCGAGCTTTGGCCTTCTCAAATTGCAGCCCTCAAGAAAGGATTACTGGATTCATGGCAAGGCAAAGTGGTCAAAATGCCTACGAGTGCCGGGAAGACCCTGATTGCAGAATTGGCAATTGTACACACCCTCGTTAACCACCCTGGTGCGAAGGCCGTTTACATCGCGCCCTACAGGGCGCTCGTATCAGAACTTCAGGAGACTTTTTTCAACTTGTTTGGGGATCTTGGATTCACGATATCCTCGATCATAGGTAAATACGAGTCTGATGAGTTCGAGGAACTGCTCGTTTCGAACGCTGACATTCTTATCATGACGCCTGAGAAGCTTGACCTGCTTCAAAGGGCAAGGTCTGATTTCCTGCGAGACGTTCGACTTTTCGTTCTCGATGAAGGTCAGATAATTAATGATACGAGAAGAGGCGTTAAGTTCGAATTACTACTCACTAGGATGAAACGAAAGCTTCTCAATGCTCGTTTCCTTTTCCTTTCCGCCGTCGTGCCAAATGAGACTTTGCAAGACTTCGCGAAGTGGTTCAAAGCTGATCCGCAAAAGGACATCTTGACTGAAACGTGGCGCCCCTCGATTCAACGAGTAGCAAAATTCGTGTGGAACGGGGCGGGAGGATATCTCGAATATGTGGGAACCCAAGATAACCCTCTACTGGGTCGATACGTCTCCGATGTTATTCAACAACGAACCTACGAGTACGTGAACCTTGAAACTGGTAGAACCAACTCGAGACGCTTTCCAGAAGCAGCCAAAGCTGACATCTCAGCAGAGCTAGCGTTCAAGTTTGCAGGAATAGGGTCAGTTCTAGTATTCTGCTCTCAACCAAAGTACACTATCTATGTTGCCGAATCCTTGGAACGTCGTCTTAATCTTACAAGGTTGACCAATCAAGACGTACCGGCCAGCATCGTTGGAGCAGAATCGATGCGTTCCGTTGTCGCATCACGCGAATGGCTAGGAGAGTCTCATAGAATAACCAGACTCCTACGGCAGGGGATCGCAGTCCACAATGGTGACCTCCCTGAAGCCGTTCGAAATGCAGTCGAGAGAGATTTTCGTGACAAGCGTCTCAAAGTCCTCGTGGCAACGAATACGTTGGCTCAGGGAGTTAATCTCCCTATTAGAACGGTAATTATTCACAGTTGTTGGCGCTATTCAATGGAAGGAGGAAGAATGGTGAGAGTTCTTGCTAGAGACTACTGGAACATAGCGGGAAGAGCCGGAAGGGCTGGAGAAGAAACCGAAGGTACAATTATCCACATAATTATTGACAATAAGGACGAGTCAGATTTCGCCTATTATGTTGGCCGAAAGGACGCGGTGGAGCCAGTTAACAGCATTCTCTTCGAGATGTTGAAGGGATTAGCTGGCGAACGACTAACTCTGGAGAACTTGCGCGAAGAACTTGATCCTGAAATCTTGGCATTGTTGGTTGAAGAGGGTAGCCAGCCAATCTCCGATGAAACAATAAGCGCAGTGCTTGGCGAAACTCTGGCGAGTGTGCAAGCGAGTAGAGAGAAAAGGGATGTTCAACCGCTTGAGAATGCAGTAAGATATACCATTGACAACATAAACAAGATTGCCAAAGACAACACGTATTGGTCTGCCTACAGCTCTACCGGTTTGAGTACAGCCAGCTGCGAAGTTCTACGCGGATTCATATTGACAAAGTCGGATGAAACACTCGACTTGTTAAAGAATGCAAACTCAGGAAATCTTGACAGGCTCGCAACTTTGTTTATTCAGGCTTCTTTGCTCGTGTCGGAAATACAATCCGAGCCAGGATTTGGCGGAAGTCTAATCGAACTCTTGAAGCGTTGGTTGGCAGGCACATCAATTGACAAGCTAGCCACCGAGTATGAAACATTGTCCTCTTCAGAGGAACTTGCTAGGTTCATTGAAGACTTTTTTGCGTATAAGTTGCCCTGGGGAGTTTCTGCTATCATAAGAATCGCTCAAAAGACATTGGGAGTGGGTGATGACCAACTCTCGACCTTCACCCGTTTCTTCCCTACTATGATAAAATACGGTGTTCCTCATCCAGCGGCGAGTTGGGCCATGGCTGCTGGGGTACCATCGAGGGGAGTTGCTATTGATCTCGCGGCCCTCTATTTAGGAAGCACAGATAGACATGATTACAACAACTTTTTGGAATGGATCGGGACGGTTACCGATGAAACTCTTAGGCACGACCTCAACCTACATGGCTCGATTCTCGAGGATGTCAGTAGAGTGCTCTTTGCCTCAGGAATCAATCCTCTATTGAAGAATATTCCTACGGTGGACGAAGCGATTCAGAAACCAACCCACGTAGTCGGGACAGCATACGAGAACAGGTGGCTTGCGGCGCAGGAAGCGCGAATCGGCGACACCGTTAGGTTGGTGAGAGAATACGATAACAACTTGGATCGAAATGCTATCCGTGTTCAACTTAACGGCCAACCGCTAGGCTACATTGAGCGGCCACTTGCTCAGTTTCTTGCACCGGAAATAGATTGTGGATTGGAGCTGGAGGGAAGAATCGTTGAGGTCAAAAGAGGGAAGATCCCTGACATTCTCATCAAACTTGACGTCAAACCAGAAACGCATAGCTAACTGGCCCGCCAGGTCGGCCTGCACTATAATTCAAAGCCGGCGTTGATCACATTTTGTCGCGCTGAATGTGTTTCAGTTCTTTTGTTAGCTGGGTGACCGTGGTGATGCGTGCGAAGCGGCGTCGTAAGGCGTATTCTGTACGCTCTCGTATGGCGTCGACTCCGAGTTCTTCGCCAGGCTTGTCCCAGTTCGGAATCGGAAAAGTCATCGTCGCTTCCGTTACAAAATCTACCGCGTAGCCAAGGTCGGCCGCGATCCTTGCGGTTGTCTCGCAGCATTGTTCCATTTGGATGCCTGTGATACTAACGCGTCTCACGCCTTTCTCTATCAGGTATGGTTGCAAGGTCGTGCTGGTGAAGCAGTTTCTAGTGTTCTTGACCATTACCGGCTCATCTTTTCTTGGCTTGAGAAAGTCCATCAGTTTGAACGAGAGGCTGTCTTTAGCGAATGCCTCGTCGCTATCAGTATGTAGGAAGAACACGACCGGCACATGCGCAGCACGATAAGCTTCGACGAGAGCGCTAACATTCTTTTCAAAAGCTGGGTTGTTGCGTCTTGCCCATCGCGGGCCGACTTTGAACGAGTCCTGCGCATCGATCACTAGTAACGCGGATTGCGCTATCGGGACCTGGTTCGGATCTAGCATAGTTCCTTCAATCGTTGAGATATGGTATATACACTGCCGCCCGTACTCACGGTTCATTCAGGACCTTTGAATTGGCTACATACTTTTCCTATCTTGGTGGCAAAGTCTGCAGTTCCGACAACTACGAAGTTTGCTGACTCACCTTTCTCAAGAATCCTTCCCTTCGCTCTTCCTCTAACGCCTCTTTTTGTCGTGGTCATCTTGGGCTGTGACAATTTGATTGCGACTTGGGGCTTTCTCTCTTCAAATCCCTCAGCGCTCTTCGTCTGGATGATTCCGATCTTCAGCAATGGGTCCATCAGCTCTCTTGATACGGCATCGGAGTCGTCGTATGCTAGGCTCGGAAGCGATCCAGTAACTCCATTCATTTCGAAAAACCGCTTGGCGTAATCAAGTCCAGAATAGGAAAAGTTGTACTTTCGAACGCCGACGCTGAGGTAGATGAATTTCTCTCGTTGCGCTTGTTTGCTCTCTTCGAGAAATTGCGGGTCCATTGCAACGTCTGAGAAAGGAGCGAGACGATCAGCCATATCCCTGGCTTGCTTTAATGGTAAGTAGAAGGTCGCCCAATTCTTGTATATCCTGCCAAACTCCGACATGCTCGAATATTCCAGGTGATATTGCTCAACTCCGCCAACTCTGGTAATGATGCTTAGAGAAAGCAGATCGGTGTCCCTGAAACGGGCTGTGGTTATTCCCACTTCCGGCTTCTCTGCCGGAATGACTAACTCAGTTTCACGTTCTGTTCTCTTCCAGCCAAGCTCCCCAGGGGTTAGTCCGAAAAACTTGGGGTCAATAACGTACTTGCGTTTCCTCTCCTTCAGCCCCGCAGTGCTCTCACAATTATCAGTGTAAACCAGAGGAAGCTTCTTGCTTCCTAGACCAGCTGAGCCAAGTCCACGTTCTTTGAAATAGGTATAGAGATCATCATCCCACGGAAAGAAAATCTGCAGTGTGTCGAGAGTGTAGCGTCCCACTTCCGCCATGAAATCGTTGCAATGATTCTACTGTCTCTTGGAGCTTGCGCTTAGACGTACAATGTCTTCGGAGGTAGTTCTTTCGTGCCATGTATTCGGTCTGGACAAAGGTTATGCATCAGACTAACCGTTAGACTAACGTCGCTTCGTCATGGGTCCAGAAGGAGAGCATCCCCAGAAAATCCTTGGTCTAAGGGTCTTCTTCGGAGATCTTCGAAAGATGACCTCAGGGGAGGTTGCTGACGGTGAAGTTTCCCTCATTGTGACGTCTCCTCCATACTTTAATGCCCCCTTCGATTATCCAGACCTCTTTCCGAACTACGAGGACTATCTCGGACTAATCAGATCCTTTGCCTCTCAGAGCAGAAGAGTGTTAGGGAGAGGAAGAATTTGCGCGATAGTTACTGATGATATGTTGGTGAAGGAAGGGAACGGTAGTCGCGGGCGAAAGTATCCCCTTGTTGCAGACACGACCAGAATCTTCTTGGAAGAGGGTCTTCTCTATAGAGACAAGATAACATGGGTTAAGCCGGCTGGTTACACTAGAATCAGTAGGCGGAGCGGTGTTGTCCTCCAGCATCCGTATCCTATGTACTTCTACCCGGACAATATCCAGGAATCGATACTGTTGTTCCAGAACGGCGAATTTGACTATGGCCACTTGAAGGATGCACCGAAGGATGTCTTGGAATCTTCCAAAATAGATACTGTCAGACTCAACGACGAGGGATGGAATCTTACTGTGTGGAACATAACCAACGTTCTTCCAATGCCAGGTAGGATAGAGGAAGGAATTGCGGCTTTTCCAGAAGAAATCCCTAGGCGATTGATCAAGCTTTTCACAATGGTGGGGGAAACTGTGTTGGACCCATTCTTGGGGTCGGGAACAACATTGAAGGTTGCGAGGGAATTAGGAAGGAAGGGAATTGGATACGAAATTGACATCGAGCTCAAAGATGTCATAAAGAAAAAACTTGGACTAGATTATGACAGATGGACAGGGGAGGAGTTCATAATAGAAGAGAGAGAGGGAGCCCGGAGGCTTAGAAAGTCTCTCCAGACCAAGGTTCAACAACAGAAAAGCGTCGCGAAGTAACTCTGGCCGGAAACGGAGACAAAACCGCGGTTGTCTTGCGTGTGGTTAGGGACCGAATCTAGCGGCAAAGGTGCTGCATATGTCCTCAAGAAATGTCGAGTAGTGGAGAGGGTTCTCACGCTTTGGAGCCGGGTCCGTAGAAATCAGCTTAGTCTGGTCTCCGTCTACATTGGTGTGGGCAATCACTATTATCCCAAGAGCGTCCAATCCAGTCCCGCCTTTCTTCGAGAGTGGAAGACCCCTAAACATGTCAACAGTCTCTTGAACAAGGCGTTCAACATTCCTGTGAATTGTGATCTCGGGTCTCAACGGAGACTTGAACCTCTCTGCCATGTTGAGAACGATTAGCCCTCCAACTATTGTTTTCGGGTTCTTGCGATGAAGGATATCGCGAAGAGAGTTCAGGTCTCGTTGTCGGTTTCGCCTGGTCTTCCCGTGTTCGGTCATAATGGTCTTGGCATCGACAGCCAGCCAGATTTCCGCGGGCTCGCCTCTCAGAATCGGTTCGCTGGTCTTGAGATGTTGTTGGGGTGATGTTGGAGGGCCCACAACGAGGTCTAGGTTCCACTGAGTTGGAGACCCTGCATCTATTACATGATTGAGCGTGTAGACAATCCGTCTCTGCTTGGCAGCTGTGCGAAAGGGTTCACAGAGTTCGAGAAGGTCGGCCAGAACGAGTTCGCAGAGCTTGTCTCCGTGGGCGGACGATCTTGGATGGTACTTTGCGGTTTGGAGATAGCGTACGAGGTTCTGGTCCGCCGACAAATGTTTGACGGCGGCAGTTCCTGGAATCCGGTCTTAAAGGTGACGCGATTCGCTGAGAAGATTGTCTGAGTTACGCCGGAACCATCGCGACCCTGCTCGCGCTAACTTCGATCTTGATTCTCCCGAACAGCTTAGAGCTCTCGTCTAAGAGCCTCTCTTTTGCGACCTGGAGATACTTCGGGTCAATCTCGTAGCCAATGCTGTTCCTGCCTGACCTGATGGCAGCCAACATTGTGGTGCCGGTCCCGACGAACGGGTCCAAGACAATGTCGTTTACGAACGAATACATCCTGATCAGTCTGAGTGCCAGTTCCAATGGGAACGGAGCTGGATGCTCACGGCTGGAAGTTCCGTTGAGGTTCCAGATCTGTCGAAACCACTGCTCGTAATAGCTTCGTGGAATGAAACTCATCTTCCGTTGCTCCATCGTTGGTTTCCTGTAGGGTCCCGGCTTTCTCTGGATCAGAATGAACTCGACATCGTTCTTAATGACCGCGTTGGGCTCGTAGGGTTTCCCGAGGATGGACGAGTAAGTGTTCGCTTCGTACTTGGCGCTTGCAATCTTGTACCAGAGTATCGGTGTCAGATTATCGAACCCGGCCTCGCGGGCCCTGAGGGTAATGTCAGAGTGAAGGGGATAGACAACATGACGACCAAGTGTCCGCCGGGGTATGCACACGTCGCCAACAACGCAAACGAAACGTCCGCCGGGGACAAGCACTCGGTAGGATTCGGACACAACCTTCGAGAGTTCATCCAAGAACTTGCTGTAGTCTCGTATTACCCCCAACTGCCCATCAACAGGATCATATTTCTTCAGGACCCAGTAGGGCGGAGAAGTAACGACCAAGTGTACAGAGTTGTCCTCTACTCCCGCCATTTGACGAGAGTCGCCTCCGACCAGCTTGTGTGAGGTAGTCAAAAGAGCCTGTTTTCCGAAAAGGTCGCGAGTCGCTGCCTCGTCCCTCGCCATGCCCGGAATCTCTCTTAACGCAATGGCGTTGGCAGAAGACATTGTTACGTTTTGACCGATGTGCCCAAATATAAACCGAGGGATGCCGAAACTAATTTCCCCGACGGGGCCTGTCAACTCTGACCGAAGCGCGGAGGTCATGAAGGCGTGCCCTTGGCCTTACTGATCCTGACATGATTCTGATCGAATTTACACCTGATTTCGCTAAACGCGTAAAGTCTGTTGAACCCTACTAAGCTTACAACATGCTATGGGTGGTGAGTTCTCTTTGAAAAAGTTCTCAATAGTCTCACTCTTTGTCGTAGCTACGTTTGTCTTGGCTCTGCCCGTAGGCTCGGTCTTCGCGGCCACCCCTGGATTCGGTAACCTATACTACAATGGTACCGTAATCCGCACCGTCGTTCCGCCAGCAGCGTTTCCCAACACAGGCATCGATAACTTTTATGAGGTGCACGGCGGCGCTGCAGGACAGTTAGGCATCGCATCAGTCGCGCCCGGTGCCGACGGCTATCATGGCGGCCACTGGAAAGTCTTCATTGTAGCATTCAACCAAGGCGCAACACCGGTACTGCTAACGTCCCAAGCAGCAGTCTTCGCGGCCCAGAGCGCCGGCACGGTAACAGTGACAAGGAACGCGTCTGCAGACTTCCTCTGTCCGGTCCAACTATAACCCCCGACTTCTTGGATGGATATCCGGGACGGTTCCAAACCGTCCCATCCTTTTCTTTTCCGATTTTTGCGAGCACGTGATAAGACCAATCTTTTAGAATCGGCCCAAGCGTCCCTTGAATTAACCACAGGTCAGGGGAGGTTTATCGTTGTTTCAACGACTGGGCTCTATTTTTGACGAGTACAAGGGCATACCCCGCGAAGCCAACCTTCTGATCTACTCCAGTTTCTTCACTTGGGCTGCCGCGGGCCTTCTCTTCATCTCTCTGCAAGTCTTCCTCGTCTTAGAAGGCATCTCCTTCGCTACCAGCAGCCTCATCCTCGGAACCTTTGGAATCGTCAGCGCTTCCTCCACCCTCCTGTTCGGAGGCCTCGCCGACCGCTACGGCAAAAAGAAGTTCGTAGTCATGGGAGGAGTACTGGGAAGCCTTGCACTAGCCATCTTCGCAATCGACTCGAACATCTCACACCTGTTCGGAGCAGCTGTTCTAGCTGGGCTCTCCGAGGCAATGTACGCTTCCTCGTGGAGCGCATTGCTAGCGGACAAGGCAGGAAACCTGAAACGGACCAGCGCCTTCGGCCTATCTTTCTTCGTTGCCACAATCGCGTCGGCCTTGGGAGGCTTCAGTACGAGCCTCCTCGGCTTGATGAAATCACTCTACCAGGTCGACCTTGTCACGGGCAACCGGTACCTGTTCGTCGGGGTTGCCGCGATCAGCCTCATCGGTCCGATGATCGTCTACCTCAGAGTCTCCGAGTCCCGGCTAGAAACGAGCCAACAATCTGGATTCCATATTCTTCCGAGACAGAGCCGTGGCGTAGTCTTTCGGTACGCTGCCTATGGGATCGTGATCGCTCTAGGTGCCGGCATGGTAATCCCACTTATCCCAGGCTGGGCCTTTCTCAAGTACGGCCTCGCAAACGATGTCACTGGGCCGATTTTCGGCGGAATCAACAGCCTTGTAATGGGATTCGCAAACCTCGCAACTCCACGGATCGCTCGCAGGTTCGGAACCGTTCGGACAATCGTGCTGACGCAAGGATCGTCTACGCTGTTTCTCTTCTCGATTCCGTTCTCGCCGAACTTTGCCTCCGCCTCGTCCATCTATATCGTCAGAAGCATGCTGATGATGATGTCCAACCCAGCCCAGAACTCTCTCCTGATGGGCTTGGTCCCGGCCGAGGAACGATCAGTGGCCTCCGCTATCGTAGCCTCGCTCTGGAGACTGCCCAACTCGTTCAGCACCGGCATCGGGGGCTATATCATGGGCCTAGCAACAAGCCCGAGCAGCATCTATCTCGCCCTACCCTTCATGATTTGCACCGTACTCTACCTGACCGCGATCACGTACTTCTGGCGCTCATTCAAAGAGGTGAAACTACCAGAAGAACAGGTTCTAGCGCCCATCGCAGAAGCCGTCTCCGCCACAACGTAACGCAAGTCCCGGATTCGCCCAGAGTTAGCCCCGATCTCGAATCTGGGACCCCGTCTCTACACTGCCCGAGAAATCGTTCTTGGAACGGCGATGAAAACCGCTAGATTCGCCTTGGCATCCAAGCTTGGACTGTGCCCTGAATTGCGAGCCTCGCCCATAATCGGTGCCGGACAGCAAATCATCTAGTCAGAAAAGTGGGGTATGTTTCAAGCATTTTGCGCCGCATGTCCGGTTTCTCCGAGCCGCAGACCCTCTTCCTTTTGTCGACTGGAAAATGAACCACTAGTTAGGGTAGTATTCCGCCGATCTTCGCCAACGTCACCAATCCAGGTTTCTTCTCAAAGATCCCAGCAGTAATCTCCAGCGCCTTCTTCTGTAGCTTCTTGTCCTTGTTCAGCTTCCGAAGCGCTCTCTTGTTCAGCCGTTTTATCAGCCAGTTATCGCTCAACGCATAGGTCACCGTGTAATTAGCGTGCTTCCCGATCACGTCGGCGCGCATTTTCCGCTGGGTCTGATATTCCAGCAATGCCCTCTCTGAGAAGTCTCCTGCCACCTTACATTTCTCGATCACCTCGGCCAACGACACCGCGTCCTCCAGCGCCAGATTGACTCCCTGTCCTGCATGCGGATGAAAAGTATGTGCAGCATCTCCAAGCAGCGCGATCCCGTTTCCCACCCATCTCTCTACCTGAATGAATGAGGGCGTGAAATACGCCATCTTCGTCCAGGCCTCCACGCCGGTAAATGCGTCCGCCATTTCCGGCGCCGCCTGAACAACCTCCTCTCTGAAAGACGCCAAACCTTCCTTCTTGACACTGTCAAAACTACGCGGACCGACACAATGGAAGAGATAGGTCGCATCGGGACCCGAAGGCATTATCCCAAGCATCTTCCCGGGACTCTGATACTGGCGCGCCCTGCCCTCCAAACCAGGAACAGGACCTACAAGTCCGACAAGAAAAGAGTCCGGATACTTCTTCGTCTTCACCTCCGCGCCCAGACTGGTTCGGATGTGAGATTGAGGACCATCCGCCCCAACTACGAGAGGTGCCCTGATCTCATCTCTGCCTCCCCCGGCCTCGTAGATCACCCCATCTGCTCGACCACCGTTCAGCAGCACTTCCTGAAATGAAGCTCCCCAGAGCACCTGCGCTCCCACTTTCTCGGCCAGATAGACTAGCAACCGTTCTATCTCTGTCGCGTTCGCCGTCAAGAGATAATTCTGAGGATGTTCCAACAAGCCGTAGTCCGCCTCGAGTAGAACTTCTCCCTCCCAGCTCTTCACTTCCAGAATCTGGGACGCAGATCCAACTTCCTTTGCTCGGCCAAGCGCTCCAAGCTTTTCTAAAACCGCCAAGCCATTAGGCTGAAAGGTCAATCCTCGCGGAATTCCCTCTAGGCCTTTCTGTCGTTCCAAAAGTATTGTTGAGATTCCCTTGTTCTGTAATTCTACCGCAAGCGCGAGAGCGGCTATGCCCGCTCCCACAATTACAACGTCGGCCTTCCCGGGCAATTTTTCTTCCTCAGACGTCCCGGACCCAATCTAGTTGATATCTTAAAATCATGCCTGAACCGATATTTGGGGAGACTTGAGCAGAATTCACGGACAGGGCTCGACAGAGAAGCTAGTACTCTACGATCCCGGAATGTCAGTCGCGCCCCATGTATACAACAAGGACCGGCGATACGCTGTCTTGGTGGTCGATATGCTCTATGACTTTGTCTATGGGAAGATCAAGACCGACCGCGCACTCCCGATAATTCCCAAGTCCGGGGACCTAGCCGACGCAGCCCGTAGCGCAGATATTCCCATCTTCTATCCTAACGATTCACACACACGCCGAGACTTTGAGATCCAGCGCTGGGGAGAACACGCCATGAGAGGGACAAAGGGCGCGAAGGTGATCAGCGCTCTCAGACCAAGAAAGAAGGATGTTGAGATTCCAAAGACAACCTACAGCAGCTTCCATGATACGAGGCTCGAGAAGGAGCTGAAGAAGGCGCACGATGGCGAAGGCGCAAACACACTGATACTCGCGGGACTGCACGCTGACTGTTGTGTGAGACATACTTGCGCGGACGCCTTCTTCAAAGGCTACGAGACGATCGTCGCAGAGGACGCTGTTAACTCGTTCACCGAGCTACAATACCGGACAGGATTACAGTACGTCAAGTTCTGGTACTTGACAGACGTTCTTCCGATAAAGAAGATCGTGAAGTTGTTCTAGGAAGGGCTCGGGCTCGAAGAAGCCCACCCGCGTCATCATCGACCAGGATGGAGGTATAGACGATGCGCTCGCCCTCATCCTCGCACTAAGATCTTCAGAGCTTGAAGTCACAGCGATAACAGCAGTCTCCGGCAACGTAACAGTAGAACAGGCGACACTGAACGGATTGCGAGTCGTTGACCTCCTCAATAGAGGAGATGTGCCGGTTGCTCGAGGACTCGCAAACCCGCTCGTACGAGATGCAGTTCGGGCTACCAGCTTCCATGGAAGAGATGGGCTGGGCGATTCCAACCTTCCAGTTTCAAGGATTCGTCCCGCAGAAAAGAATGCTCTAGACACGATTTCTTACGAGCTATCTCTTTCGAAGCGTCGCGATCTAACCATAATCTGTACTGGCCCTCTAACCAATATCGCTGCCCTACTAACCGGTTTTCCGGATGCCGCCAAAATGATCAAGGAACTCGTGATAATGGGCGGAGCCTATGGCGTAACGGAATATGGTGTTGGAAACGTAACCCCGGTGGCCGAGTTCAACATCTACGCGGACCCGGAAGCGGCGAAGATCGTGTTCGAATCCAGAGTTCCCTTAGAAGCTGTCGGCCTCGACGTGACAATGATCCCCAGGAATCAGCTGACGCTGAGAGAATATGCCGAGATCAAGAAAAGCAAGGGCCGAGTTGCAGCGTTCGCGGCCACGATTCTCAGCAAGAACATACACAAACATGGAATCTTCGCGTTGCATGATCCAATGACTGTCGCGACCAAGGTCAAGCCTTCATTCTTCGAGTTTGCCGGCTACAAGGTCCAGGTCGAGACGAGAGGCGAGGTCACCGCTGGCATGACCATTGCAGACAAACGTGATTGGTTATCTGAGAACAAAATGCAAGGTGAAAAAGTGATGATTTGCAAGAATGTCGATTCCGGAGGGTTCAAGCGGCTGCTTCTAGATCGTTTGACTAGTTCCTGAGGGGTTGATACATCAAAACGGGTGTTTCTGGGCCCCGTGTGAGAACTTTTAAACTCAATATTTGGCAATATACAGCTACTATGGGAAAGGAAATCGGCCACATAGAACTGATATCAAAGGACCTAATGGCGACAAAGAAGTTCTACTCCAAACTCTTCGGCTGGAAATTCGAAATGCTCGGCGACGGCTACACAATGTTCAAGACTAGCCAGAAAGGCGTCGGCGGCGGCTTCATGCTCGGCAAGAAAATCAAACCCGGCTCAACAACATTCTACGTCAACGTTGACACCATACCCGCTACACAGCAGAAGGCGAAGAGCCTCGGCGGACGAATCCTGAAGAAACGGAAGTCTATCGGCGGCGGAATGGGCTACTGGGGAACCATCGGCGACCCGCACGGCA
>WNGR01002626.1_pt1 | contig 20016 bp, 15 predicted proteins | sample 5407581 | NCBI WGS metagenome assembly WNGR01 (sample SAMN13153383, study PRJNA577476) | soil metagenome | isolation source: 80 cm soil or saprolite under Garry oak tree replicate 2 | place: USA:California | collected 2016-06-15 | reverse complement strand
TGTGGCTGCGATGATGATCACGCCTTCCTGCGTATCGAAACCGTCCATCTCGACGAGCAGCGCATTGAGTGTCTGTTCACGCTCGTCGTGACCGCCGCCCACGCCGTGACCCCGATGACGTCCGACCGCGTCGATTTCATCGATAAAGATGATGCAAGGAGCGGATTTTTTGCCCTGCTCGAACATGTCGCGCACCCGCGAGGCACCGACGCCGACAAACATCTCAACAAAATCCGAGCCGCTGATCGAAAAAAATGGAACATCCGCTTCTCCTGCAATAGCGCGCGCCAGCAAGGTCTTACCGGTGCCAGGCGGTCCGACTAGGAGAACTCCCTTGGGAATGCGGCCACCGAGCTTTTGGAATTTTTTCGGATCACGCAGGAATTCGACGAGTTCTTGTACTTCATCCTTTGCTTCCTCAACCCCGGCGACATCGCGAAATGTGATTTTATTTTTGTCGCGCGCAAGCATGCGCGCTTTCGATTTTCCGAAATTGAGCGCGCCTTTCCCCGCCATGCGGATTTGCTGGCGAAAAAGAAAGTAAAGTACGAGGAGAAAAAGAGCGATCGGGAGAAAACCAACCACGGTTTGCGCAAGCACGTTTGATTCAGTCTTAATGGCCGGCTGAATTCCGGCGGCAGAGAGTTTTTCCTGCAAATTGCTCGTGAAACTCAGGTAGATGGTGGTTCGAAACGGAACCTGCTGCGCAGGCGATGGACCCACTCCCTGGCGGATATAAGCGCCGCGCAGAGTTTGAGTCGGCCGGCCGTCTTCCACGACCAGTTGGAGCGGATAATTCTTATCGGTGACGATCTGTTTGTTGTCGAGCAGCTCAAGGAAACGGTTGTAGGGCACGTCTTCGACTGGCTGCATCCCTCCGCGATAAAAGAGCATCGCGAGCGCAATGAATCCGAAGGCGATTACGATGAGGATGACGCCGCGCCAGTTAAAATTGGGCTCGCTCCCGCGGGATTTATTCTCCTTGTGAGAGTTGCGATCGGATTGAGACATAAGGAATGCGGAATCTTAACCGCCGGGTAACAAGGTTAACATGAACAGATTGGCAATGCAAAATAGGGGATCTCTTCTTGGGCACTGATTGTTGAAGGTGATTGACGATGGAAAATCGGGATGTTGATGGGGGCGCGACTGGTACCCTATATATCGTGGCCGCGCATTGCGTCGCTCGTCGATTTCGGTAAAATTCAGGCCCAAACATCGACATGACAGAGCTCGTCACATCTGTTGCAGATAAGATCGATCGCGCGGTGCAGCGCGTGACGCCGCTTGCCTTTCGGGTGCGACGGACGGGTCGCCGCTGGGTTCGCCGGGCCTTGCGCAAACCTCGTAGCGTCTCGGAGGGGCCGAATCTATTGCCGTTGCTGATTCAAGTTCTCGCCAGTTTTTCGAAGGCGGATGGAGTTCTTTTAGAAGAAGAGATTGACTCGAGCCTTGGGTTCCTGCGCTACGATTATCCGGAGGCGGTTTACTCGGAGTTGCGACAGTTGTTCCGGCAAGCGCTTTACGAGCAGCAGGATCTCGCGGCCATGGCCCAGAAACTTGGCGCGCAGCTGAGCACGGAACGCAAAATCATGCTTGGCGTTCAGCTTTACGACCTGATCTCACAAGCGGGATTGAAGCAGGAGCAGGTCGTTGCGTTCTATTCATTCATGTCGCAGCTCGGCATGGCTGCGCAAGCGATCGACATCGTTTATCAACTTAATGCCTCCGAGGATTCCGATCCATCGGTCTATCAGCGCGGCGCGTCGCCGCTCGAATCCCTCTCTTTTGGCACGAACGGGAAGGCTGATGTGACGCTCAAGAACCTCACCGACAACGATCGCTTGCTGGCCTTCCGCTATCATGATCTCATTTTGCTGAAGAATTACAGCGGACAGAACGTCTCGGTGCGCGGGCGACCACTAGTGCGTGGCGGATTTTGCCGAATTTACCCCGGCCAACGTATTCTGGTTGGTGATCAGGTCCTTAGCTATCAGGATCTGGCGCAATACTTCAACGCCAAGAAGAATGTTTCACTTCCACAGATTTTCATTCGGGTAAACAAGGACTCAGATGAAGTGGAACTGGAGCGCTCACGGACCCGAGAAAGCTCCCTGCGCGTCACTTTCGGATTGAAGGTGCGCGTGAGCGCGTTACGCGATGTCGATGCTGTCCTCAACGGGGTAAAACTGAAGGGCGGCACGAAGGTCGAAGCGGCGCTGGAAGATAAGATACTTTTTCATAACGACAGCGAGCTGGATTTGATCGATCTGCGGCGGCGGGCTCGCGCCATGGGCGGCCGGTTTCAATTGAAGGCGTCGAAGTCGGAATATCTCGTCTCCAATAACCCGAGTTTTCTGCAAGCCGGCGATATATTGCTTTCTCCGGGCACAAGCGGTGACGTGCTACTGAAGATTTTCTGCGATTACGACAAACGCATCGGCCAGTTGGAAGTGATTGAAGCCGACCGTCCCATCATTGTTGGCGATACCCCCGTGCGGACGACGGCGCCACTCGCGGATGGTGACACCATCCGGATCGACGTCGGCCAATTTCTCCGTTGCAATTTTTCCGAGCGAATCATCGAGGAAGAGCGCAATATCATTCGCAGCCTCGAGGCAAACGAGATTACCCATCGCTTCGGCAAGGGCGAAATCGGCCTCGAGGGAATTTCCTTCAGCGTCACTCGTGGCGAACTCGTTTGCGTGATGGGCGCGAGCGGATCGGGGAAAAGCACGCTCCTCAAAGTGTTGGCTGGGCAACTTCAGCCTACAAGCGGCCAGGTCATCCTGAACGGACAATCGCTTTATCCGAACCTCGACGCACTCAAGCGCTACGTAAGTTACATGCCACAGGAGGACGCGTTCGACGAACACCTTACCATCGGGGAAAATCTACAGTTCGCGGCGGCGATTCGTTCACCCCACCTCTCGCGGCGCGATCGCATGCGGCGCTTGGAAGCAAAACTGATCGAGCTCGGCTTGGGCGAACGTCGGGATGCCGTGGTCGGCAGCCCGGAGAAGAAAATATTGAGCGGCGGTGAGCGCAAACGTCTCAACGTTGGACTGGATATGATCGGCATGTCGGACGTTTATCTTTTCGATGAACCGACCTCCGGTCTCTCCTCGAAGGACTCCGAGCACGTCATCGAGATCATCCGGGGAATGGCGCACAACAAGATCATCATTGTCACCATTCATCAGCCAAGCTCCAAACTCTTCCAGATGTTTCACAAAGCGATCCTGCTCGATAAGGGCGGGCGGCTCGTTTTTTTCGGCACACCCTCGGACATGCTTCGCTACTTTGCCGAGGCCGAACACCAACATCAGTTCGGGGCCGAACTGGGCGCGTGTCCATCGTGCGGAACGACACGCCCTGAATTCATCTTTGATGTGCTGGAGACACCACTGCGCGATTTGAGCGGCGACATCATTTACGAGGAAAATAGTCGTGGCCAGCTTGTCGCTGCGCGCCGCTACTCGCCGGAATTCTGGCGGGACAAGTATGAAGCATTCCGATTGATCCAGGACGTCAAACAAGTTTCGTTGCGTAAAGAATCAGCGGCGCTGCTGCCGGCGGACCCGGACCAGAAAAAGCGCCTGCCATTTCGCTGGCATGACGAATGGACGCAATTTCGCACGCTTCTGCGCCGTTCCTTCATTAGCAAGCTGCGCAATCGCGCCAACCTTGTCATCACCATCGGCGTTTCGCCTGTGTTGGCATTGCTCATCGCGACTATTCTGCGTTACTCGGACAGCGGGAAATATGATTTCGCCTCCGCTTATCATATCCCGACGTTTTTGTTCCTCAGCCTTATCGTCGCGATGTTTCTGGGTTTGACCAACAGCGCCGACGATATCATCCGCGATCGAGCTGTTCTGCAACGTGAGCGCAATCTCAGCGTGCGCCTGCCCTACTACGTGATCGCAAAAACGCTCACTCTCGGGATCTTCGCGGTCATCCAGTGTGTACTTTTTGTTCTGATCGGCAATTTTGTCCTGCAAATCCGCGGGATGTTTTGGATTGATCTCGGGATCATGCTTATGACAGCAATGGGTGGCCTATCGCTTGGTCTGCTTATCTCTTCGCTTGTCGCCGACCCGAAAACCGCGGCTAACATCGTCCCGCTCGTCTTAATTCCGCAGATCATCATGGGTGGCGCCCTCATCAAATATGAGGACATGAATCGAAATCTCGCGCTGGTCTACGCGCTCACGCATTGGTTTTCCGAACATCCCAGCACAGAGCAAGGCAAGAAGATGGAGAGCAGGCTGCAGGTGCCATTTGTCTGCCAGTTCATTGCCATGCGCTGGTCGTACGAAGAGATGATTGTCGCACAAGCCAAGCTTAATCCGCTTACGAGGCGGCAGGACCGAGCGCAACGCGAGATCGATGGCATCGTGGCGCGACATCAACAAGATCCTGGGGAAAGTAAGCGGCTCGAGGAGCTCAAGGAAATACTCGCTCTTCTCTCCGGGCTGGAAGCGAACTCGGTCGGCGAACTCGATCGCTATCTTGCTTTGACCGATCAGATTCTGGATCGCAAACGGCCATTTGAGCGCGCTCTTTTCAAGAATGCGACCGGCCCGGTGACAGCCGAGCAGATTTATGTGAATCAGAAGGTTGCCGATCTGATCTCAAACGCCGAGATGGAGCAAAGCGATTATCGCCGCGGCAATCGGCCGAACGTTTTCTTCGGTGCACAAAAACGCTTCTTCGGCATTAAGATCAGCGTTTTTGTTTTCAACACGATCGTTTTGCTTGGATCGACAATCGGCCTGCTCGGCCTGCTCCATTGGATTTTGCGTAGACAACTGGAAGTGCGCAGGACGTAAATGAAAATCCGAAATCGCAAATCGAAAATTCAAAATCGTTTGATAGTCGCCGCTAGCGACACTGATCCGGACATGCTTTACGCGACCAAGTTTTGGGCACCCGATCCATTCATTTTTTTGGAACGGAACGGCAAGCGCACGCTTGTCCTGAGCGATCTGGAAATCGATCGTGGGCGCAAGCAAGCCGACGCGGACGAGTTCGTCATGTTCAGCAAGATCGAGCGCGACGTGCAGGGAAAATCCAGGAAGACACCGCCGTACGAAAAAGTTCTCGTCCATTTTCTCCGCAAACGCGGCGTAAAATCGGCAATTGTTCCTGCAAATTTCCCGCTCGGTTACGCGGAGGAACTCGCCGCAGGCAAGATCCGTGTCCGCGCGACGAACAGACTATTCTGGCCAGAACGGGAAGCGAAATCGGAAAAGGAAGTCGAAATGATCGGCCGGGCCTTGCGAATCACGGAAAGAGGACTCAAACGTGCAATTGAAATTTTGAAAGCGTCGAACCCTGGCGCCGGAAAACGATTGTACTGGGGCGGCAAAACATTGACTTCTGAGATGCTCCGCGCAGAAATTGATTCCGCGATTTTGCGCGCGGGTGGGATTCCAACCGGCACAATTGTCGCAGGCGGCGACCAAGGCTGCGATCCGCATGAGCGCGGTTTCGGGCCGCTCTACGCGAACTCATTGATTATCCTAGATGTTTTCCCGCGCGATGCGAAGACCGGATATTTCGGCGACATGACGCGCACCGTTCTTCGCGGGCGAGCGAGCGATGCGCAGCGAAAGCTTTGGGAAACGGTGAAAGCCGGACAAGCGCTCGCTTTGAAAAAGATCAAAGCGGGAGTGAACGGAATAACAATTCACAAGGCAATTCAGAAATTCTTCGCAGAGCGTGGTTTTCCGACGGAGGTTCGCAAGGGCCGGCGCGTTGGATTCTTTCATGGGACAGGCCATGGGCTCGGGCTCGAGATCCACGAGCATCCGCGTTTGCAGAAAGTTACGCTGAAAAATCGGCAAGTACTCACGGTTGAGCCCGGATTGTACTATCCCGGACTGGGCGGAGTGCGTCAGGAAGACGTGGTCGTGGTCACGAAGAGCGGTTGTTGCGTGCTTTCTCGTTTTCCGAAACGGCTGGAAATGTGATCGGAGCGACAGGCTTCTTGTTCGCCACGGGACGAATCAGTCCAGTGTCGGGATCTGTGGGGCGGCCATCTTGTCGGCGTGTTTCGATGAGCAGGCGAGAACGCCCGCTCCGCCCACAGGGCTAGAAGCCTATGCTCCAAGATGAACGCGCGACCCAGCTGAGCGTCTAATTATTCCGGCGGCAAAGTGACAAGTCGCTTTGCCGCGTTAAATTAAGATCGACATGTATTACCCTTACGGTTTCGGTTTTGGATCGAATTGGCTATTATTCATTGGCGTGCCGTTGATCATTGCGCTTTGGGCGCAGTTTCGAGTGAGCAGTGCGTTTCGAAAATGGGGAGAAGTGCGCGCGAGTTCAAACATCAGCGGCGCAGAGTGCGCGCGCGAGATCCTGCAAGCCGCCCAAATACACGACGTCGATGTTGTGGAGACGAACGATTTTCTTGGCGATCATTACGATCCGACGAGCAAGAAGCTTTGCCTTTCGAGCAACGTTTACAATACACCCTCCGTCGCAGCGCTGGGCATTGCCGCGCATGAGACCGGTCACGCCATTCAGCACGCCAAAGCGTATGCGCCGCTCAAAGCGCGAATGGCGATTGTGCCGGTGACAATGGTCGCGTCACGAATGTTGCCGTTTGTGATTTTCGGCGGTCTGTTCTTTCACATCACTGGTCTGATCACGCTTGGCATTTATTGCTATCTCATTCTGCTGGTTTTCCAATTGATCACGCTGCCGGTGGAGTTCGACGCCTCGCGGCGTGCAAAAATTATTTTGCAACAGATGGGCATTGTCCGGCCGGGCACCGAAGTTGCAGGCGTGAACAAAGTTCTCAACGCGGCTGCGCTCACCTACGTAGCGGCATTCATCGCGGCGTTGGGTAACTTACTCTGGTTGCTTTCCGTGCGCGACCGGCGCAATTGATTCGCGCCGCCACGTTTGAAAAAGATGATGGATCCATCAGTTGCATTGCCCGCTCGCCGGATTTCCGATTTGTTATCGTCGGGTTTCGGTGCTCATGCTAAATCTAAGCGCGACGCAATGGACCAGCCGAGAACCGACGAAGATCAGCAGTTGGTGGCGCGCACGCAATCGGGAGATGCCGGCGCGTTCGATCAACTGGTGATCAAATATACCCCGCGTCTCTACGGCTTGGTTTACAACATGACCTCAAACCACGAGGACACGAATGATCTTTTGCAGGACGTGTTTTCCAAGGCTTATAAAGCGATCCGCGGATTTCGGGGCAAGTCGTCCTTTTATACTTGGATCCACTCGATCGCGGTGAACATGACACTGAATTTCCTTAAAAAACGTGGCCGGCGTTTTCATCTTAGCCTCGACGATGTCGATGCCAGCGTTCAAAACGACAAGGAATTTCTCGAGCTCACGGCGACGAGCAGTCCGGTGCGGGAAGCGGACCTGTCCGAGCTGCAGCGAAGATTGAACGAGGCTATGATGAAATTGTCTGATGAACACAGAGCCGTGGTCACCATGTTCCATATCCAGGGGATGCCCCACGCGGAGATCAGTAAAATCTTGCGTGTTTCGGAGGGAACAGTACGTTCCAGGCTCTTCTACGCGAATCGACAGCTGCAAAATTATCTGGACGAATTTCGGAAAAACCCTGTTTCTTAACCGGCGCTGAGATGGACGAATTTAACGACAACGAAATCGCAAAGTTGCTTCGGCTAAAACGGTACGAGCAACCGCCACCTGGTTACTTCGAGGATTTCCTGCACGAATTCCATCGCCGGCAGCGCGATGAATTGCTTCGTCAGCCCCTCTGGCGGATCTGTCTGGAACGAGCCCACGACTTGATGTTCCGATTGGATGTTCGTTCGCTTGCTTCCTATCCGGCCGCCGTCACGGCGGTTCTGGTTTGTGCCGCAGTTATTTCGTTGAAGATTTATCAGGCACCGGAGGCCGCGAAAGTCGCTATCCAGAGTCCGCCGGCGTTGTCTTCGTCGGCAAACGCTGAAGGAGAATGGACGCTGGCATCTCCGGTGGCCACACGGATTTTCAGGACGCAGCCGCTTCGTAGTTTTGATGAAAGCGCCCAGACTCACCGGGCCACCGTCCCGCCGCGCTACGTGCTCGATAGCGTTCCTGTGAGTTATGAGTCGACTTTCAGATTTTAGGCGCGCTCCGGAATTGCCTTTCCGGTTTCACTTCGTGTTAATCCTCAGACTCGGCGTCGCGCTAAGTCTCATCGCGCCGATTCCTCTCGTTTGCGCTCAGGAGCAATCCGCCACGGCAGTCAGTCGTGAGGTGAAAGATATCTTTGATCGCGCCGCTAAGGCTGTGGTCAAAATTCACGGCGTCGACGAGCACAGCGAAATCTTCGGCACCGGATTTTTTATTGATCCTACCGGAACCCTTTACACCGCTTATACGGTCGGTGGTGAAGCAGGAAATTTCACGATCGAGTTCAATGGCAAAAAATATCCAGCGCGCCAGGTGTTGGCGGATATCCGCAGCGGCACGGCCATGTTAAAGGTAGAGGTCGCTAGTCCCGCGTTGCCGATTGGAAAATCCGAGGGTCTGGAAGTGGCAACGCCTGTCGTTGCCGTTGGTTACCCGTTAGATTTGCCGGAAACGCCGAATTTCGGGATGGTCGCTGGATTTGATCGGAAATATCTCGGCCGATATTTTTCGACGACTCACTTGCGCCTCAATTTGCCCACCCAGCGCGGAGAGGCTGGCGCGCCCCTGTTGAACATGAAAGGTGAGGTTGTTGGCATCTTGGTGAGCAGCTTGGAAAACAACTCGGCCTGTTATGCCGTGCCAATTGAAGCGGCCGAGAAAATACGCAGCGATTTCGTCCGTTTCGGGGAGGCCAGGCACGGCTGGGTCGGGATCAATGTTTCCGAGGCGCCTAAGCCGGTGGAAGGTTCACGGGCGGAAATGACGCAGATCATGGAGGGCACGCCAGCGGCCAATTCCGGAATCAAGTCCGGCGACATTCTCTTGCAAGTGGGACGCAAGAAAGTAAGTGAACCCGAAGACGTGCTGGATGCTTCGTTCTTCATCACCGCCGGCGACACCGTCCCGATCACCGTGGTCCGCGGGAACCAAAAGCTGACTTTTGATGTGCGGGCCGATCTTCATCCGGCTAGCCAGCGGGGGCCGTTAATTGCCTCGCCGACGATGAATCAGGCGATTCCGCTCAAGCTCGATTCCGAGGCGCAGCGCACGCCTTAGATCCAGGACGCGTTCAGCGCGCCAACATCTTCCGAAACTCCGCTTCGTCGAGAATACGAATGCCGATTTGTTTCGCTTTCGCGAGCTTGCTGCCCGCATCTTCCCCTGCCAGGACGTAGTTCGTTTTTTTGCTGACGCTGCTGCTGACTTTGCCGCCGAGCGCTTCGATTTCCTCCGTTGCTTCTTCTCGTGTCATCGACGGCAGCGCTCCGGTAAGGACAAAAGTTTTTCCGGCCAGCGGCAATTCTGCGACTTTTCTCGCGGACACCTTTTCGCTCTTAGGCTGGATTCCCAACTGCTTCAGTCGCTGCAGAATTTTTTTGCCGGCAGCCGATGCGAAGAAATTGAGTACGCTTTGTGCAACCACCGGCCCCACTTCGGTGACGATTCCGACTCCTTTTCCAGCTTTGCTTTTTGATCGCTCTGCGAAGCCGGCTTGAATAAGCCGTTCGGCGATCTCGTTCGCGTTTTGTTTTTGTTCCCGCTTCTCGTGGTAATCTAAAACGTCCCGCAACAATCCTGAATGGGCTGCGTTGTCGATGCTGTCGTGAAAACGAGCCAGCTGCGTTGCAGTCGTCTTGCCGACCTCCGGAATGGCGAGAGCGAAAAGCCAGCGTGAAACCGGAAAAGTTCTGGCGCGCTCAATCGCATGAATGGCTTTGGTCGCATTTTTCTCCCCGAAAATCCGCGGCGCTTCTTCCGTTCCGAGGTTCAATTTGGCGAGTTGCTCTAGCTTTAGCTCAAACAAATCAAGCGGCTCGCGCACAAGGCCGCGCTCGACCAACTTGTCGGCCACAATTCCACCGACACTTTCGATGTCGAGCGCGCCGCGCGCCGCGAAAAACTCCACGCGCCGCGTTGTCTGCGCCGGGCACTGAATATTTTCGCAACGCCAGGCGACGAACTGCGGATCGCGCCGGACTGGGCCGCCGCAGACAGTGCATTTGCCGTGAATATGCTTGAAGAAATCAAAAGGAGCTGCACTCCGTGGTCGCTTCGACTTCACCACCTCAACGACAGCCGGGATGACTTCGCCGGCTTTCTCGATCACAACTGTGTCGCCGATCCGGATGTCCTTACGCTTGATCTCGTCCTCGTTGTGCAGGGTAGCGCGGCCAACAGTGCTTCCGCTAACCAGCACCGGTTCGAGCACTGCGACTGGCGTCAAAATTCCAGTGCGACCGACCTGGATTACGATATTGAGCAAACGCGTTTCCGCACGTTCCGCTTCGTATTTGTATGCAATCGCCCAGCGCGGCGATTTGGCCGTGAAGCCAAGCCGCTCGCGTTGCGCGAATGCATCGACTTTTACCACCGCGCCGTCGGTCTGATAAGCAAAATCCTGTCGCACGCTATCCAATTCGCGAATCGCTTTCAAAATCTCGTCAACGGAATCTGCCCGCCACCAGCGTTCGCTGTGGGGTAAGCCTAATTCTTTGAGCAAGGGAAATAGTTCGGAGTGTTTTTTAAGATCGACATCTTCCACTGCGCCGGTTCCGTAGAAAACAATCCCAAGGGGACGTTTCGAGACGATACTCGGGTCCAAATGTTTCAATGACCCGGCGGCTGCATTTCTCGGATTCGCGAAGAGCGGCAGGCCGACCTTGCTTCGTTCTTCGTTTAATTTTGTGAAGCCGCGTCGATCCATGAAAACTTCGCCGCGCACCTCGAAAACTTTCGGTGCGCGGCCCCGCAAGTGATGCGGGATAGAACGAATGGTTTTAATGTTTTGCGTTATATCATCACCCACTGATCCGTCCCCGCGTGTAGCTGCATGACGAAGCTGCCCGTTTTCATAAAGCAGCGAAACGGCGACGCCGTCCACTTTTGGTTCGATCACGACCGGGATCTTCTCGTTGGGTAACAGACGCGTGATTCGCGCATAAAAACTTGCGACTTCCTTCTCAGAGTAAGTGTTGTCGAGACTAAGCATCGGTACGCGATGCGGGATTTGCGCGAAGGCTTGCAGCGGTTTGCCCCCGACCTGTTGCGTCGGCGAATCGGGCGACACGAGCTGCGGGAAACGCGCTTCCAGAGCGACAAGTTCCTGGTAGAGCCGATCGTATTCCCGATCGCTGATTGTCGGCGCGGCTTCCTCGTAATAGCGGCGGTTGTGTTCTTCGATTTCGCGGCGCAATTGGGCGACACGTTTTGCCGCTTGCCTTTCATCCACAGTCATGTGGGATGATATAAGTCGGCGGAATATTCAGCAATGGAGCGCAGCGAGAAAATCCTCGGCGTAGAGGGCGGCGGTACCAAGACCGCCTGGGTCTTGGTTGAACGAATTGTAGCCGGGATCGCTGACCCCGGTTCACAATGGCGCATTGTCGATCAAGGAAAATTGCCGCCTTCGAATTTTCGCCTCACCACGCCGGAACGTTTGCGCGCAATTTTTTCCGAACTTCCTAAGGAAATCGGTCGCGCCGGAATTTTTCTCGCCGGTTGCGGTCCCGGGGAAGATCAACAATCGCTTTCACGGCTCAGCGCGGAAATCTGGCCAACTGCGAAAATCATTGTCGGTAATGATCGCGAATCGGGTCTAGCAGCCGCGCTCGAACATGGCGACGGGATTGTGGTCAACGCTGGAAGTGGCTCTTCGGTGACCGGACGTCGTGGCGACCGGATTGAGAACGCAGGCGGGTGGGGACATGTCCTCGGCGACACGGGCGGCGGTTATTTTCTTTCCATTAGAGCGCTGCGCCTGATCTTGCGTGAATACGATTTGCATCGCGCTGAGATGCAATTCACTGCGAAAATCCTGCACGCACTTTCGCTGAACAATCTTGACGAACTCGTTCGCTGGGCGCAAACGGCGGACAAAATGGAAATCGCCATGCTCGCACCGGTCGTTTTTGAAGCCGCGGCGAGCGGCGATGCACGCGTAATGGAAATCATCGAGAGCGGCGCTCAAGTTCTGAGCGAATACACCGAAGCAGTCGCGGCGCGGCTTCATTTGCTCGCGCCAAAGGTCATGCTGCTCGGTGGACTGTTTCACCGCGATTCGATCTACACGCACGCATTTCGGCGCAGACTTAAGAAGAATCTTCCCGATGCCCGCGTGGCAACAGCGGAGCGACCTCCTGAACTCGGTGCCGCGTGGCTCGCGGCAGAGTTGAGCGACCACGTCACTTTTAAATCGAAGCTTCCCGAAAACGAGATCGACAATCTGGCTGCCGCACTCACCGAACAGCGCAACCCGCGCTCGGAAAATCTTGAAAAAATGAATCCGCGCGCCTTGGTCGAGCTTTTTGTTGAGGAAGAGAAATTTGTTCAGGATGCGCTGCGAGGGGCGATTGTCGATCTCGCTCGCGCCATTGGAATTGTGACCGAATCGCTGCGAAAGGGCGGCCGCTTGTTTTACATCGGCGCCGGGACCAGCGGTCGTATTGGGGTCCTCGATGCTAGTGAAATCCCGCCAACTTTTGGCGCATCGCCCGACCTGGTGCAGGGATTGATTGCCGGAGGTGTGACCGCGCTTTATCGCAGCGTCGAAGGTGCAGAAGACGAGAAAAGCGCCGGCGCGTTGGCATTGGACGAGCGCGGAATTAAGGATGTCGACGTTGTGATTGGAATCACGGCCAGCGGGCGAACACCTTTTGTCCTCGGCGCGCTTGCGCGGGCAAAATCGTTGGGAGCGAAGACCATTCTGCTCACCTGCAATCCAGCCCCCACAACAGCCCCAGTCGATCTTGCAATTCATTTCGCGGTTGGACCGGAAGTTCTCACCGGGTCAACAAGGTTGAAGGCCGGCACCGCGACTAAAGTTGCGCTCAATATCATTAGCACAGGCGCGATGGTCGCTCTCGGCAAAGTGCGCGGCAATTTGATGATCGATCTGCACACTTCCAATACAAAGTTGCGCGATCGCGCGGTGCGGGTGGTCGCCGAGCTGGCTGATTGCGATTACGATTCCGCAAGGCGCGAACTTGAAGCGAGCGGATGGAATTTGCGCTCGGTTGTAGACAAGATTGAGACGTAACGCTCGACCGGGTTCGAAGCGGAGCCCGGAGAATTTTTATGCGAGTTATTAAAGATTATCGGAATCGCAATCTCGATTTTTTCATTTCGATAAGCGCACCGGAACTGCCTCGCACGAAGCAAAGTAAGACTCAACCGAAAGGAACCTTATGCTCTGGACAATATTTGTTATCTTGCTTGTGCTCTGGCTTCTTGGATTGGTTAGCTCTTACACCTTGGGTGGGTTCATTCATGTCCTGCTCGTGATTGCGATTGTAGTGCTGATTATCAATTTGATCCAAGGCCGCCGCCCATTGTAAGCTCGCACCAATGAAACCGGCCGGCATCGTCGGCATCATTCTCATCGTCGTCGGTATCATTGCGTTTGGCTATGGCGGCTTTACCTACACGACCCGCGAAAAAGTGATCGATGCGGGGCCACTGCAAGTGAACGCCGACAAAGAGCACCACGTTGCGTTTTCTCCGGCGCTCGGGGGGATCTGCCTGGTCGGCGGGATCGTCCTGGTAATCGTAGGCAGCCGAAGAAGCTGATTGCGACTAACCTCCGCCAGCCTTCAATACGGCAAAAGTTTTGCTGCCTTTGCGATCGAGATAGAGAAGGACACCGCGCTTCGGATCAGCTTTGGTGAGCGCTTCGCGGAAAGATGGCACGTTCGTGACCGGTTTGCCGTTCACTTCGGTAATAATGTCCTCGCGCTGGATGTCCTGTTGCGCGGCAAGGCTGTTGTCCGCCACATCGGTGACAATGACACCTTGTTGAACAGCGAGATGAAGACGTTCAGCAACTTCCTTGGTCAAATCTTGCACCTGCAAACCAAACTTGCCGGCATCTTCCTGTTTTGGTTGACCGGGCTGGATCGGCTCATTTGAAGCCCGCGCGATCTCATTAGGTAATTCCCCGGCCTTCACCGGGATCTTAATCGCCTGACCTTTTCGCCAAACGGTCAGCTCGACATTTTGGCCGATCTTCTTTTTCAAAATCTCGTGCTGCAGCTGCGAGTCGGTGTCGACCGGCGCTCCATCGACATGCGTAATCACATCGAACGGCCGCAGATCGCTTTTGTAGGCGGGCGCGTCGGCTTCGATCGTGCGCACGACCACGCCTTTATCCGCGCCTTTAAGCAAATCGCGGATTGATGGATCGTCGCCGAGCGTCTCAATGCGGATGCCAAGCCACGGCCGCACGATCTTGTGACCGGCAATAAGTTCGGCGCCGATCTCTTTTGCCATGTTAATTGGAATGGCGAAACCCAGTCCGCGATTCATGCCATTGATCAGCGTGTTCATGCCAATCACTTTGCCGTCGATGTCACAAAGCGGGCCGCCGCTGTTGCCCGGGTTGATCGACGCGTCGGTCTGCAAATAATCCGAAATGGAGTAGCCGCCGGTGGCGAGCAATTTGTTCCGGCCTTTGCCGCTAACCACGCCGTAGGTGAACGTGTAATCGAGCTTGAACGGCGCACCGATCGCGAAAGCAAATTGGCCTACCCGCACCGCATCGCTGTCGCCGAGGGGGATGACGGGCAAATCTTTCGCGTCGATCTTGATCACCGCGATATCAGTCTTTTCATCGGTGCCCACGACCCTGGCCGGAAAATCGCGGCCATCTCTCAATTTCACTTCGATCTTGTCCGCGCCCTCGACCACGTGAAAGTTCGTAAAGATATAGCCGTCGGGCCGAACGATGAAACCGGAGCCTTCGCTTTGGATCGGTCGCAATCCGTTCGGATTACGCCGCTGATTGTTTTCATCGGGCGGTCCCTGGAAAAACAGATCGTCGAATGGCGAACTCTCGCCGCCTTCGTTTTTCTTTGAAATCTCAATAATGACGACGCTTGGCGCCACAACTTCGAAGACTTTCGCGAACGCATTGTTCAACTGGTGAACGACGTCCTTGCCCGCTTCCGCCGCGGAGGCAGGGATCGTAGGTGTCGGGGCGACCTCGGGTTGCGCCGCAAACGATACACTGATTGCAGCGCACAAAATCAAAATGGATAAACGCATTGGTTGGAACTTGGACAGCATTGAACATGCAATGTTCAACGAGGCGCGTCCAATCCCGGCTTGTGCAAAGGGGCGCTCGCAGTTCGATCCTACCCCTGTTAAACTGCTCGAAACGCCGTATATACTTTACGACCGGATCTTGCATATGCGCGCATCCAAAAGGCGAAGCCAATGCGGGATCGTAATTTTGATACTGCTTTGGGCGACAGCGATTGCCCCCGAGCCTGGTGCGCGAATTTCAATCTCACCGAGCGATCTGGTTCGCGCCACGACGATCGGCCGCACCTCTCTTATCGACTTGTGCCTGATTGACCGTGTCAATCCAAACGGCCGCGACGTGCAAGGCAGGACGCCATTACTGATCGCGACGTCGCAGCAGGATTGGAAGACGGCCCGGCGGCTCATCGATGCCGGCGCGCTCGTCGGTCTCGCTGACAAGAACAGTTTCACGCCGCTGATGGCAACGGCAATGCATGGCAACCTCGAGATGTTCCGTGCGCTAATGGCGCGCTTGGCCAACCTTCACGCCGAAGCGCGCTGCGAGGATGGGCGGGATCTCTTGGGGATGGCCCTCGCCGGCGGCAATTCGGAGATCATTAAAACGGTGACGGAGAGCTTGCCGCTAATGCCGCAATGGACAACCAGTACGCAGCGCGCCCTTGATGGAGCTCTGGCGGAGGAAAATAACAGTCAAATCCGACTGCTGCTCGGCAAACATTCCACGCCTCCTACCCCTGAGGCCAAACACGTGCCACTCCTCGCCTATGCCATCGTCAAGAATGATGCGCCTCTTTTTAGCACACTTCTGACCTGCGGAGCCGATCCCAACACCGTTCTGCCGCCGCGCTATGACGAGGATTTTCTGGCGCTGCTCCCGTCAAAATCCCTCCGCGGCTATGTTGAAGAAGACAAGAATTTGACTGTGCTGATGCTCGCCGCGGGCCTCGGTCAGGAAGATTCCTTGCGCGCTCTCCTCAACGCCGGCGCCAATCGGACCCGGGTGACAAAGCGCTACAAAATGTCTGCGTTAGACATCGCCGCCGAGACGGGACACTGGCGTTCCACACAAATGCTTCTCGGTAGCGGCCCTTCACCGGAACAACTGCGCATCGAAATTTCTCTTGCCTCGCAGCGTGTAGCTGTTGTTAAGAACGGCGTGCCGATATTTCGCGCGCAGTGTTCGACTGGCCGCCAAGGCTATTCGACACGGTCCGGTCAATTTGTGATTACCAACAAGGAGCGAAACCATCGTTCCACGATCTACCACGTGGACATGCCATATTTCATGCGCCTCAGTTGCCTCGACTTTGGGATGCACGCAGGGATGGTGCCCAATTATCCAGCCTCACACGGCTGCATTCGGCTGCCATCGGATGCCGCCCGCAAATTCTTTTCCGAAATTCCGATCGGAACGCTGGTTACTGTCAAATAACGGACCAATCGCAAACGACCCGTGCTGAGTTCGTAGCGCACGGCTAAGTGCCTGCGTTGACACGATTGTTAACGCTCTTAACTTTTTCGTTCTCAAAATTATAATGGTTACTTTCGCGGCAGGAAAAGGGAATGGGAAAGAGTTCGTTTCGCACGCGCCAGGCTACTGGCCGGATATTGCGCCGGAACTCTGGAACGATTGGAAATGGCAGCTCAAAAATCGGGTAACATCGCTCGCTCAACTCGAGCAGCATGTCGATCTTAACGAGGAAGAGCGCAGCGGCGTTCTGCTCTCGGGCGACAAACTCGCGCTTGCGATCACCCCGCACTTTTTCAATCTGGTCCCGCGCGCCAATCCGGACGATCCAATCCGGCGGCAGGTCATACCGCGGATCGAGGAAACATGGACATCGCCTTACGACATGCCCGATCCGTGCGGCGAAGATTCAAACATGCCGGTGCCGGGGTTGGTGCATCGATATCCTGATCGCGTCCTGTTTCTGGTGACGGATCGCTGCGCGAGTTATTGCCGATACTGCACGCGCAGCCGCGTAGTGAGTGGCGTCGGTGAACAGGAATTGCACACCGATTTCGAGGAAGCATTCCGCTATCTCGAACAGCACACAGAAGTGCGCGACGTGCTCCTGAGCGGAGGCGACGCGCTCATTTTCAGCGACGATAAACTGGAAAAATTATTGAGCCGTCTGCGCGCTATTCGGCACATCGAGTTTTTACGCATCGGTACGCGCGTTCCGATTTTCCTGCCACAACGCATTACGCCCGATCTTTGCGCAATGCTGTCGAAATATCATCCGCTCTGGATGAGCGTGCACGTGAATCATCCGCGCGAGCTGACCAGTGAGGTGAGAGCAGCTCTCGAGCGTCTCGCCAACGCCGGCATCCCGTTGGGAAATCAGAGTGTACTGCTCGCAGGCGTGAACGACGATCTCGAAACCATGAAGCTGCTCGTGCAGAAGTTGCTCATGTGTCGAGTGCGGCCCTATTACATTTATCAATGCGATCTGATTAACGGCTCATCGCATTTGCGAACGTCCGTCGCGAAAGGGATCGAGATCATCGAAGGCTTGCGCGGTCACACCACCGGCTATGCCGTGCCGCAGTTCGTCATCGATGCGCCCGGCGGCGGTGGGAAGGTGCCGATCAATCCCGGTTACATTCTCTACCATGACAACGAAAAGATCGTGATCCGCAATTATGAAGGAAAAATCTTCGAGTATCCTGAGACAGGGGGCGATCAATCCGTCCAATTCGCACCGCAACGCGAATATCACGACGAGTATCTCTACTCTTGATTTCTGTCACCTGGTCGCCTGATCCGCGGTGCCTGAAACGTTGCCTAACGGCAGTTTAGCTATTAATTAAACGACAGCTCCGAGCCAGGGCCGGCTCGCCTGCTGCAACGTCAATGGATAAGCGCTATCAGGTTTTCGTCAGCTCTACGTACACCGATCTGATACCGGAGAGGAGTGAAGTAATGCAGGCGCTTCTAGAGTTGAAGTGCATGCCGGCTGGGATGGAATTATTTCCCGCAGCGAACGATACGCAATGGAATTGGATAAAGAAGGTTATCGATGAGTCTGATTACTACATCGTGATCGTGGCTGGACGCTACGGCACGGTTTCGAAAGAGAGCGGCCAAAGCTACACGGAAATGGAATATCGATATGCCGTCGAGGCGGGAAAGCCAGTGATCGGTTTTTTGCACGAGGACATTTCGAAAATTCCGTCGAAGTTCGTCGAGCAAAGCGCGCGCATTCGAAATAAGCTGGAGATCTTTCGTCAGTTTGTTGGAAGCCGACTTTGCAAACTCTACAATTCTCCTTCAGACCTTGGCGCGAAGGTCAGCCGAAGTCTTACTCAACTGCGGGAGCAGCACCCGGCAATCGGCTGGATACGGGCCGATAACATTCCTTCGTCTGAACGGATCGATGAAATCCTCAAGCTAAAGGAGGAAAACGAGCGTCTTACTGAGCACATTTATCGCCTCGGTCTGCAGGAACCTGATACCCTCAGCTCCCTTGCAAGCGGCGCTGACAAATTTCGGGTCGAATATTTCTGTGATTGACTGGAAGAGAATCTTGAGACCGGTCGATTCCGTAAGGTAGACAGACATTACGAGTCTGAGTTGCTGACGTGGGACGAGATTTTTTCTGTCGTCGGACCGGACTTGGTAGAAGAGGATGAGTACTGGTCGCTTAACAATTTGCTGAACCGACTATTGGAGACGCGCGCCACCCCTAAGCTGCGGCGTCAATGGCCGAAAGCAAAGTTTCAGCAATTCCAAGTCGAGTCGAATTGTGCGAACACAATTTTACTGCAGCTTCGCGCGCTGAAGTTGATCGCGCTAAATAAGAAGGGTCACTGGGCTCTAACACCGTATGGCGAGAACCACATGGCAAAGCTACTTGCGGTGCCGAAAGGCGAGACTCAGCGGCCATAGGTTATCGGCGGCTTTCGGATACGACTTCGCCGCCAATGATGGTCATAACGCAGCGCGTGTTCAAAATCTCCGGATCGGGAATTTTCATAATGTCTTGCGAGAGCACGGTGAAGTCGGCGAGTTTTCCTGATTCGATTGAGCCCTTGTCATTTTCTTCGAATGCAGCATACGCGGACCAGGTCGTGAACATTTTCAATGCCTGCTCGCGCGAGACGGCTTGCTCGGGATGCCAGCCTTCGGCTGAAAAGCCTTTAATGCTTTTGCGAGAAATCGCGGCGTAAAATTCGATCATCGGTTCGCCACGTTCGACCGGGGCATCTGAGCCGCCAGCGATGATCGAACCGGCTTTTAGGAAGCTTTGCCAGGCATAAGCGCCAGCAAGCCGTTCCGTTCCGAGTCGGGCCGGCCCGAAAAATAAATCGTTGATCGCGTGCGACGGTTGCATCGAGGGAATCGCCGAGCTTGGCAAAGCGCGGAAGATCGGCAGGATCGACAATCTGCGCGTGCTCAACTCGCCAGCGCGGCTTACGGATTTTTCGCTCGTTAGATGGAACGGCTTTGAATGCTTGTTCGTAAAGATCGAGAATCGTTCGATTGGCGCGATCGCCTATGGCGTGCGTCTCGACTTGAATGCCGCGGCGCAATGCGTCCTCAAACATCGGTTTCAAGTCAGTTTCTTTCTCGGTGAGAAATCCGGAGCTCTCTGGCGCGTCGTTGTAAGGCTTTAACAACGCGGCGCCCCGTGAGCCGAGCGCACCGTCAAAGATCACCTTAATCGTTCGCTGCGTGAAGTGGTGATCGTACGCGTCAATTATCGGTCCTTCGCGCAAGAAGCGCTGCGCATCGGCACCTGGCCCAAAAACCGCGTTGATAAAGCGTAGTTTCACTTTTCCTTCGTCGAAACATTTTCGAATTATTTTGATGTCTTCGGCATAGCTGCCGGCGTTTTGAATTTCGCA
>WNGR01003470.1_pt1 | contig 20020 bp, 16 predicted proteins | sample 5407581 | NCBI WGS metagenome assembly WNGR01 (sample SAMN13153383, study PRJNA577476) | soil metagenome | isolation source: 80 cm soil or saprolite under Garry oak tree replicate 2 | place: USA:California | collected 2016-06-15 | reverse complement strand
CGGCGAAGCCAAAAAGCTGCGCGCCGCTGTCATGATCACGCTGGACAAGGCCGTCACTCCCAACGGAGACGTCATCTTCCCCCAACTCATGGCGTCTGTCCTCAACGACCTGCAGGAATACCAGCGCGCCATCCCTTACTATGAGCAGGTCGCTCAATCCCTCGCCGACAGCGACGACCGCCTGCACGTAGCCCGAAACCTCTTGGGCGCGGGCAAGTGCTATTGCCGGGCCGGGCTGCTGGACCACGGCGCCGTCCCTCTCCGCGCCGCGGTCAAGATCTACCGCGAATATCCCGGCGATCCCTACCTCAATGACGCCTTGCTCAATCTCGGAATCGCGCTCGCCAAAAACTCTCCCGCGGAAGCTGAGGCGGTATATCAGGAAGCCGCCGCCCTCCACGAAGCGAAGCTGCAGCTCGAATCCGCGGCACCCGCGTGGGTCAACCTCGGCATCCTCTGCTCCAAACAGAATCGCCACGCCGAATCGCTTGCCTGGTATCAGAAAGCCCTCCGCGTGCGCGAGCAGTCCCCCGGCACTCCACCCGATCGCCTCGGCTCTGTGCTGAACAACATGGCCAACTGCCATCGCCGCGCCGGCAATTTCGCGGAAGCGCACAAGACGCTCGATCGCGCCTTCACCTTCCTCACACCGGAACACGGCTTCCTGCTCGCCTCCGCCTACGGTACCCGCGGCCTCATCCTCAGCGATGAGCATCGCGACCCCGAGGCGGTCGAGTGGCTCGATAAGGCCGTTGCCCAGCACCAGAAGATGCCCACTCCCAACCTGGAGAGCATCGCAATCAGCCTCGAGGCCGAAGCCGTCTCGCTCCGCCGGCTCAATCGTCTTGAAGACGCCGCCGCAGTCGGCAACCGCCTCGTAGCCGCACGCGCAGCCCAGCAAGCCCCAAAGACCGACCTTGACCTCAGTGGCCTGCATAGCACCGATCTCAGCGAACGCGCCAACCGGTCCGCGGGCGCCGTGCTCATCGAACTCAACTGCGCTCGCACCGGCACTCGCTACACCGGAGAGGACGCCGCCAACCTCGCCGATCGCCTCTCGACCGCCGCGGAGACAGACGACACCGGCTTCTACGCCGGCCGCGTCTCCATCCCCGAGAGCACCACCCTCATGTTCTACGGGGAAGACGCCGAGGCTCTCTATTCCCTGCTCAAACCCGTCCTCGATGACTACCTCATCGCCGAGGGCGCAAGGATCGCCATTCGCCAAGGCTCGCAGCTCAGAGAACTCACTCTCCCGTCCCGCGTGATGTAACACCTTGCGGGTGCCCCATGTTCGACACGCACTTCGGGTCGACCATGGGAATACTCGCTCCCGTGCACCATTCCGCTCGCGCACAACTTCATCCCTCGCTATATTCTTGAATCCATACCCTCGGAGGAAGCACTGCCCTCATGAAACTTCGCCTCGCCCTTGCCGCTGCCATCCTCTTCTCGATCCTCTCCTCCGCCGCGCACTTCGCTGCCGCCCAGACCGCCCCGCTCCCGCCCGCCGTCGCAGCCGCCGAAAAAGCGATCGATCCCGAAGGCATCCGCGCGCACGTAAAATTCCTCGCCGACGACCTCCTCGAAGGCCGCGCACCCGGCGTCCGTGGAGGTGACCTCGCCGCCAAGTACATCGCCACCCAGTTCGCCCTCGCCGGCCTCAAGCCCGCCGGAGACAACGGCACCTACTTCCAGCAGATCGACTTCTTCGGCATGACAGTCAAGCGCGACGCCACCACCTTCTCCCTCGCGCCCGCCTCTGGAGCACCCATCCCTCTCCGCTTCGGCCCGGACTACGTCGTCAACAACCCGCGCCACACCGCCCTCGTCGACATCGATGCGCCCATCGTCTTCGTCGGCTACGGCGTCACCGCGCCCGAGTACAACTGGGACGACTACGCCGGAATCGACGTCCACGGCAAGGTCGTCCTCATCATCGTCGGCGACCCGCCCTCCGACGACCCGAAATTCTTCGCCGGCAAGACCCTCACCTACTACGGCCGCTGGACCTACAAGTACGAGCAGGCCGCGCGCAAAGGCGCTATCGGCGCACTCATCATCCATCGCACCGACCTCGCCAGCTACCCATGGTCTGTCGTCGAGAACTCCGGCTCCGGCGAAAAGACCTTCCTCGCCGACGACACCAACCCGCAAGTCGCCGCCGCCGCCTGGATCCACCACGACATCTCCGACAAACTCTTCGCCGCCTCCGGTCTTCCAAACACCGACGCCGAAATCGACACCGCCGGCAAGCGCGGATTTAAAGCCGTCGAACTTCCCATCCACCTCAAGGCCCACATCGAGTCCACCGTCCGCCCCTACCAATCCCCCAACGTCGTCGGCATGGTACCCGGGGCAAATCCTCCCGGCAAAGACCAGGCCGTCGTCTACTCCGCCCACTACGACCACCTCGGCATGGACCCCACCAAATCCGGCGACAACATCTACAACGGCGCCGCCGACAACGCCACCGGCTGCGGCATCCTCCTCGAACTCGCCCGCGCCTGGTCCTCGCTCAAAACGCCGCCGCCCCACTCCGTAATCTTCGCCGCGGTCACCGCTGAAGAGCAGGGCCTGCTCGGCTCCGAATATCTCGGCCAGCATCCGCCCATTCCCGCCGGGCAGATCGCCCTCGACCTCAACTACGACGACATCCAGCCCTTCGGCGATCCCCAGGAAGTCTCCGTCACCGGCGCCGAGCGCGCCTCCTTCTATCCCACCGTCGAAGCCACCGCCAAAGAATTCGGCATGGCCATCGTGCCCGACGCGCACCCAGAAGCTGGCCACTTCTACCGCTCGGATCACTTCAGCTTCGCCGAGGACGACTACGTCGCCCACCGCTACCACAACGTCACCGACAATTACACCCCCGACATGGACTTCACCGGCGACGCCAAGATGGCCCGCTTCGGCATGACTCTCGGCTGGAAGGCCCTCACCGCCCCCAACACAACCACCTGGCACCCTAACGACGAATTTCTTCCCGCCCGGCAGAAGTCACTGTCACAACAGTAGCGGCAGAGGGCTAGGCAACGGCCGCGCGTCGCTCGTGAGAATCTCCGAAGAAGCTCCGCGCTACCTCGACGTTCGTCCACATCGCGTCGCAGCCCAGGCCGAGGCTGGCCAGGCTCGACTTCAGAATCCCGCTCGGAATCCCCAGCTCGGTCAAGCGCGCGATGAGCGATCCAATACTCGCGTAGCTCTCGACCGACAGCGGCTTCTCCGGTGAATACAGTGAGAAAACACGCAAAACAAAATGGGCTCCCGCAAAGTCCATCGACTTTCTCACGTGAACGACGCATCGCATAGGGACCGTCCTCAACCTTTAAAACTGAGCACGTGCGATACCATGCCCGGAAGGTGGCCTATCCGATTGAAAAAGCGCGATTTGTTCGTCTTCAAAAGCGAGCTTCGTCACCAACGAAGGGAACGGTTTACGTTGCTCCAGGAAGAAACTACGACTGTACAGCACGGCAAACGCAGCCCCAGGTTGACTTACCACTCTCCCTTGACCGCCCGATATAATCAACATAGGGGCGACCCAAATTGCATTTACCCTCTAGTCGCCGGCCCGAACCATGCGCGGAGGGGCGCTCTTTGGAAGAGTCTTTCTGGCGTCCATTTCGAATCAATGATTTGGAGCCGTTTTCTACGGAAAATAGTTTTATCGGGGAGAATACCTGGCTACGGCATCGCAAATCCGCATGATCGCCATTGACATGGACGGCACCCTGCTCGGCGATACCGGCCAGGTTAGTCCAAGAAATCTCGCGGCCCTCTTAGCCGCCGAGTCCGCCGGCATCGAAGTCGTCGTCGCCACTGGTCGCCGCCACTCCTTCGCGATGCGCGTCCTCCGCCCGCTTGACCTTCACCACGCCAACGCGCTGGTCAGCTCCAATGGCACCGTCACCCGAACCCTCGGTTCTTTCGGCGAAGAACCCATCGCCTCCGAACTGATCGCCCGCACCCACCTTCCCCACGCCACCGCGCTTTGGCTCTGCGCCCATATCGAGGAGTTCCGCAACGCCTTCGTCCTCACCTTCGATCGCGTCGGTCTTGACGGCGACGACACGCGCGGCGCCCTGGTCGTCGAACATCTCGAAGAACTGCACTCCAGCATCGGTCGCTGGATGGCGGCCAACGAGCCTTACATAGCCCACATCAACCCCATCGAAGCCGCCCTAAACGACGATGGCACCAACTACGACGCCCCCATCCAGGCCATGCTCTGCGGCACCATCGAGCGAATGCGCCGCGCCGAAGCCCGCCTCCTCGAGCACCCCGGCGTCTCCGCCTCCGGCCACCCCGCTGGCCGCTCCGGCGCCACCATGAACGGTCCCGGCACTGATAAGCCGGGTGCCCCATCCATGACGGCATCATCGTCATGGGTGGGAAGTAATACGTCCGCGCCTCAGTCCGAACCCGCCCCCATCCTCACCCTCCACCGCACCGACTACCCCGGCCGCGACCTCTCCATCCTCGACATTCTCCCCGCCGGCTGCTCCAAAGGAGCGGCATTACTCACCCTCGCCGCCACCCGCGACATCGCCCCAACCCAGATCCTCGCCATCGGCGACAACTGGAACGACGTCTCCATGCTCGATGTCGCCGGAGCCGCAGTCCTCATGGACAATGCCCCCGAAGACCTAAAGGAGCTGGCCCGCGAACGAGGCTGGCGCATCGGCTCTTCCAACTGCAACGACGGCGTAGCCGAAGCCATTGAAGCCGCTCTCGGCGTTACCTGCTAGCCAGCGCCTTCGGCAATTTATCGTAGATCCCGCCAAACCCGCCGTTCGACAAAATCGCTACAACATCCCCCTCACGCAACTCCGGCGCAATCGCCGCAACAATCGCGTCCACGTCGTCATACAAAGCCGACTCCAGCCCGCGCGCGCGCAACGCTTCCACTACATTCTCAGGATGCAACCGCTCGCCCGCCGGAATCGCCTCCGACTTGAACACCGCAGCCAGCACACTGCAGTCCGCCAGCGCCAGGCTCTCCACCAGCGCTTCCTCAAACACATTCCTGCGGAGCGTATTCGACCGCGGTTCTAAAACTGCCCATAGACGTCGGCCGGCGTAAGCCGTCCGCAGCGCCCGCAGTGTCTCCCGAATCGCCGTCGGATGATGCGCAAAATCATCGATGATCGTGATCCCATTCACCTCTGCGCGCACTTCGAGCCGCCGCTTCACCGACCGGAACGTCGCCAGCGCCTCAACGATCGCCTCCGCGGAAACGCCCTGCCCCGCGGCCAGCGCCGCCGCAGCCGTAGCATTCAGCGCGTTATGTTCGCCTGCCATCGGCAACCGTAGCTCAGCAAACACATCGCCCCCACGCAGCAACGTCCAGTGCGTCGTCGAACCCTCATGCCGAATCACCGCCATGCGCCAATGCGAGTCAAGCTTGAATCCATACCGCTCCACCGCGCAAAACGCCTTTGCAACGCATTCGCTCACATTCTCGCTGCCATCGAACGCAACCACGCGGCCGCGCCGTGGAATCAGGTTCACCAGCCGCTTGAACGCCGTCTTCACCGCATCGAGATTTGGATAGATATCCGCATGATCGAACTCAACATGCGTCAGAATCGCCGCATCCGGAAAATAATGCAGAAACTTCGGCCCCTTGTCGAAGAAGGCCGTATCGTACTCATCGCCTTCGAGGATGAACGGCGGCCGCGCCCCCCCGATCACCGGCCGAACCATAAAACTACTTCCAAAATTCTCCGCCACGCCGCCAATCAGGAACGACGGTGCGAACTCCGGCTGTGTCCGCGAAGCCACTTCATAGATCCACGCCAGCATGCTCGTAGTAGTCGTCTTGCCATGCGTTCCCGCAACCACCAGCGACTCGCGCCCCTCCAGAAACTCATCGTGCAGCACAGCCGCCATCGACGTAAACGGAATACGCGTATCCAGCACATACTCCAGTTCCACGTTCCCCCGAGAGATCGCATTCCCCACAATCACCAGATCCGGCCGCGGCTCCAGATTCGCCTCCGCATAAGGCTGATGCAACTCAATCCCCAGACCCGCCAGCACATCGCTCATCGGCGGATACGCCGCTGCGTCCGACCCCGTAACCCGATGTCCGCGCGCCTGCAGCATCCCCGCCAGCGAAGCCATCGCCGTCCCGCAAATCCCGATCAGGTGGATGTGTTTCAAATTCTGCATAGCTCCGTCTTCGCCCGCCTCAGCCTGGTTCCACCACCGCAGCCTCAAGAAATTCCAACCGCGGACTCTCCTCGTTCAAATCCAACCCCACCCGCACTCCAAGCGGCACCGTAACATTCGGCGTATCCACATGACCCGACCGCAGCCCAATCGCAATCGGCCCTTCAAAATTCCGAAGCGCGTGCAGAATCGAGGCATCGACCGCCGCCTCGTCCGCAGGCGCGACGCACTGCTTCATATCCCCGAACACAATCCCGCTCACATGATCGAGCATCCCCGCATACCGCAGATGCAGCAGCATCCGGTCCCACTGATACGGCTTCGTCCCAATATCCTCAAGAAACAGCACCCGCGGCTCCCGCGCACTCGCGGGCAGCGCGGAGTACGGAGTGCCCAGAGCCTCCGCAAAGATCGAAATACATCCTCCCGCAAGCGCCCCTTCTCCCACACCCGGCCGCAATACGCGCAGCCCATGCTCTTCCCCAAGCGACCAATTTGCCGAGCCTTCCAACGCATGCCGCCAACTGGACTTTTCCCGACCCTCCACCCGCGCAAAATCCGCCGCGACCATCGGCCCATAGAAGGTCACCAGTCCCGTCTCCCGCGCCAGCCACACATGCAGCGAAGTGTGATCGCTATACCCAACGAATACCTTCGGGTTCGCCCGAATCAGCTCCGCGTCCAACAGCGGCAGCAACTCCGCCGAACCCCATCCGCCCCGTGAGCAAACAATCCCATCGATCCCCGGATCGGCGAACGCCGCCAGCAAATCCTCCGCGCGCTGCTCCGCGGTCCCCGCATAGTAAAGCGGCCCACGTTTCAGCGCATGCGGAAACAACACGGTCCCGTACCCAAGCCCCTCCAGGCAATCGACGCCCGCCTGCACCAACTCCACCTTCGCCGCGCTCGCAGGCGATACCACAGCCAGAGTCGCCCCAGGCCGCAGCGCAGCCGGCTTCACCACTGCATGCGCCGCTACGCTCAAAATACCTCCGCCTCGCGTTCAACCTTCGGCAGATCGACCTGCAACGCCTGCCCCTGACACACAATCTCCGCCGGCCCCGTCAGCATCATCACCGCGTCATTCGCCGGCCACACCGTCCGTTGTGCACCTCCTTCGGCAATCGCCGTCAACTCGCGCGCTGTCCCTCGCAACGCCATCGCCGCCGCCGAGGAAGCGCATGTCCCTGTGCCCGACGAAGTCGTCGGCCCGCATCCGCGCTCGTAGATCCGAAACGCAATCTCATCCGCCGAGCGAACCTGCACAAACTCAACATTGGTCCCATGCTGAAACAGTGGACTCACGCTGATCTGCGCCCCGAGCTCCTGCCAGCGCATCCCGTGCGCGCCGAAATCCTCGCGCTCGATGAACAGCACGAAGTGCGGATTCCCCACATTCACCATCGCCCCAGCCACATTCCCCACGCCGGGCAGCTCGATCGTCCGCGGCATCACCCGCGGCACGCCCATCTCGCTCTCAATCAAATACTGCATACCTTCAGCCTCAATCACACGGCAAGTCCGCACCCCGCCATGCGTCCCCAACGCAACCTCGCGTAAGCCTTCACTCTGCGCCAGCCACGCCGCCACACATCGAGTTCCATTGCCCGAAAGCTCCGCCTCGCTTCCATCCGCATTGAACAGCCGCAGAAAAAGCTCCCCACCCGTGCGCCGCTCCAGAAACTCAATCCCGTCCGCGCCAATACTCGTATTCCGCGAACACAGTTTCCGCGCCAGCGCCGCATGCGCCCGCCCCGCAACCGCCTCCTCCAAAATAAGGAAGTCGTTACCGCACGCATGTGCCTTCACAAAAGAAATCATCGCCAGCTCAATCCTCCTCTTCGTCGCGGAAGGAGACCACATGGTCCGTCGCATCGCTCGCAATCAACTTGGTCAGCAAATCCTTGTGCCGCGCGCTGCTTGCCGAGATCACAAACGTCACCCGCTCCAGCACACCCACCTTGTCCCGCTCCACGATATTCAGCCGCAGATGCTCGCGATCGAGCACCGCCAGAATCTCCGCAAACATCGACTTGTCGTCGCTCCCGCGCACTTCATACAGCATCGGATAGCGCTTCCACCGCGACCGTAACTCCAGTATCCCGACAAACCGCAGCGCTGAGTAAACAATGAACGTCGCGATCGCGGCCTCGATATACAGCCCCGCTCCGCAGGCCATCCCCACTGCGGCCACCACCCACACCGTCGCCGCGCTGGTCAACCCCAGAACCCGGTTGCGCGTATGCAAAATCAATCCCGCGCCGAGAAATCCAATTCCCTGCACGATGTTCGAAGCCACCTGGCCCTTGTTCGGACTGTTGTCTCCCGCAAGCACCGCGGACATCATCGTGAACAGCGCCGCGCCCATGCAGATCAGCATGTTCGTGCGCAGGCCCGAGGCCTTGTGCCGCCACTCGCGCTCCATCCCGATCACGGCGCCCATGGCACACGCCATCAGCAGGCGCGCAGTCGTGCCTTGCAAGAACGCCATCTGTTCGAACGCACTGAAACTGGTTGGCAGCGTAACGATCATGGGTAGAATTGGGCTTCGCTGCGATGGTAGCACTACGGCCGCGCGATCTCACTTACCCGTGGGAACTCCCGAGGTCGCGGAGTGTTCCGACTGGTAAATCCGCGCGCAAGGTTGTCCCGTCCCGCACAGAATCGTCAACTCCTGCAAACCCTGCGGATGCGCGGCGACTGCCTTCGAAACTGCGTCGCCATCCAACGCCACCACGTAGGCCGCATGCTCTGCCGGAGCCTCCAGCGCCGCATGCCAACTGTCGTAGTCGCTTTCGTTGATCGTCTGGCGCAGCGGAATGCCCGCATCCTGCAACGCGCCGATGTGGTCCGATTCCTGCATCAGGATCGGAGCGCCCTGCGGAAACTCCTCCAACACCAGCGCAAGATTTCGCTCGAACGGCACCCGCGTCGTCGCATTCACCAGCGCCTCTTTCAGCACCAGCGGCGGACTGTAATTCGCCAGCAGGTGACTCGGATGCCGCTCAATCAAACTCGCGCATTTCTGCACCAGCGCCGTGCTAAAGATCATCGCCGGCGCGTTCAGTATTGCCATCAACAACACCGCCGGGTACACTGCCCACGCTTGCCACGGGCTTGCATCGACGACGCTTGCCGATCCTGCACCAACACCCGCAACCTGAGCCGCCTTCAGCTTGCTCTCCAAAGCCGCTGCCGCCACGAACCCAAACAACGCCAGCGCCGGCAGCAGCTCCATCCCATATCGCGCGTTGTAGTACGAGTGCGGCCAAAGCTGCGGGATGAACAGCGGCACCGACCCATACGCGACCGAATACACATAGAATGCCAGCGGAATCCACAGCAGCACCGACACCGGCTCGATTCGCCGCCGAACCGCAACCCACAGTCCCGCCACTGCTGCGGCCATTAACGCAAAGCCCGTCTCCCACGCCGCCGCAACCACCTGCGCCGTGCGAGTGTAAAACAGAAGCGCCCACGCCGGATTGTGCCATCCGCGATAATGCCGCGAGCCCGGCGGCGACGTCTTCTTCTCGATCGCAGGCGCCGAATACGGCCCCCGCATAAAGTCCAACGCATCATGATAAAAGTGCTGGTTGTACCACAGCCACAGCACCGGCCCCGCCACCACAAGCAACGTAAAAATGGCGAACGCCGCACCCACCCGCCGCCACAGATCCTGCGCGCGCCACAGTCGCCACGCCACCACGCACCACACCGCCGCGCCCAGCACCCACCCGTCATAACGCGTGAACACCGCCGCAAAGATCAGCAGGCCCAGGCCAATCAGCCGTCGCACCACCCTCGCTTGCTGCGCCTCGTGAATCGCATCCACACATTCAACCGTTAGCAGAGTGATCCAGATCAGCAGCGCGAGAAACAGCGGCTCGGTCATCGCCGTCGTCGCGAGATACAGAAGATTCGGATTCAATGCATAGAACGCCGTAGCCGCCATCGCCCAGCGCGGCACCAGCATCCGCCGGCAGATGCGATAGAATCCCGCGACCCCGAGGATGTAACACGCGAGCGATGGCCAGGTGCCCGCAAGCCCGCTCTGCCACCACTCCATCTTCTGCACCAGCGGAAGCATCAGCAAATGCGGTAGTGGCAGCCACACGCCGCCAAGCTGCACCAGTCCGGGATTGCGTGAATCCAATATCCGCCGCGCAATGCCCAGGTGCGCCACGGCATCGCCATACAGCAGGACGTAGCCGTGGTTGAAGCACACGATCAGCGCCATGAAACCCAGCAGCGTCGCCGCCAGCATAACCGGCAGCATCTCGCCGCGAGTCGCGGGCCGCATCTCATCCCAATCGATAACCGGGTCGGGCACATCTGCGCCCGATCGTCCCCGGCTGAAAGTCTTCGGCCCGCTCGGGTTACTCAGACCGCGACCCGTTTTAGACCGCGGAGTCAAGATGCGAAATCTCCCGGAACAGTTCAAACCGCGCGTCAATCTCCTCGCGCGTCACCGCCTGCAGACGCTCTGTGCCAAAGCACTCGACCGCAAACGAACCCATCACGCCGCCATAAAACATCGCCCGCCGAAATACCGCCGGCGTCAGCTCCGGCTGCGATGCCAGGTATCCGTAGAACCCTCCCGCAAACGAATCGCCCGCACCGGTCGGATCGACCACCTCGGACAGCGGCAGCGCCGGCGCACGGAACGGCCTCGGCACGGACGCCGCGCCAAAGAACGAGCGCTCACCGAAAAATGCCGTCGCGCCATACTCGCCATGCTTTACCACCAGCGACTTCGGCCCCATCGCCAGCACCGCCTCCGCCGCCAGCACCGAGTTCGTCTTGCCCGACAGCATCCGCGCTTCGCCATCGTTGATCAGCAGCACATCAAGCTCGCGCAACACCACCGCAAGATTCGCAGCATGGTCCTTGATCCAGTAATTCATGGTGTCGCCGCACACCATGCGGACGTTCGTCATCTGCCGCCGCACCCGCGCCTGCAGCACCGGATCGATATTCGCTAGAAAAAGATACTCACTGTCCTTGTATGCGTCGGGAATCTTCGGCTCGAACCGCTCGAATACGTTCAGATCGGTGCCCAGCGTCTGGGCTTCGCTTAGATTTCCCTCGTACGCCCCGGTCCAGTGAAAACTAAGCCCGGCTGCACGTTCGATACCGCGCGTATCTATCCCGCGCGCAGAGAACACCGCTTCGTGTTTGGGCAAAAAATCCTCGCCGACCACCGCGATCACCCGCACGTCGGTGAAATAGCTCGCGGCCAGTGCAAAGTGTGTCGCCGCCCCGCCCAGGCAATGGTCTACCTTGCCATGCGGCGTCTCAATGCTGTCGAACGCTACCGATCCAACCACCAGAATTGCCATGCTCCTGCTTTCTGTTATTTGATATGCAACACAAAGACGCACATAATTTCGGGCCTGCTTCTATATGGTCCCGTACAAGTTACAAATATTTTTCGATCAAAAGCCCCAGCTTCTCTCGAGCCGCCTCCGGAATCACCGAGCGGTCGGTCAAAATCGCATACTTCAGCGCACTCGCGCACCCGCAGCTTCTCTCGGCAGGCATCGCCGCGACCGCCGCCTTCACCACTTTCGCCGCATTCTCCGCGTTCTGGTGCAGAACCGCCACGATCTGATCGATCGTCACGTCGTCATGGCCTTCACGCCAGCAATCGTAGTCCGTCACCATCGCCATCGTGGCGTAGCAAATCTCAGCCTCACGGGCCAACTTCGCCTCCTGCAGGTTGGTCATGCCGATCACATCCGCGCCCCAGCTCCGGTACAGATTCGACTCCGCGCGCGTCGAGAACTGCGGCCCCTCCATGCACACATACGTGCCGCCCTGCTTGCCTGCGACGCCAACCTCCGCGCAGGCCTTCGCGAATGCCGCAGCCACCGTCGAACAAATCGGATCGCCAAATCCCACATGCGCGACAATCCCGTCGCCAAAGAAAGTTCCAACCCGGGCAAATGTCCGGTCGATGAACTGGTCCGGAATCACGAAATCCGTCGGCTTGTGTTCTTCCTTCAGCGAGCCCACCGCCGACACCGACAGAATCCGCTCCACCCCCAGCATCTTCATCGCGAAGATATTCGCCCGGAAGTTCAGTTCGCTCGGAAGCAGCTTATGCCCACGCCCATGTCGCGCCAGAAACGCGACCTTGCGCCCCTCCAGTTCCCCCACAATGAACGCATCCGAAGGCTCGCCAAATGGCGTCTCCACGCGGTGTTCGCGCACACCCGTAAGTCCTGGCATGGCATACAGGCCGCTGCCTCCGATGATCCCAATCTCTGCCGTCTGCAAATTCCTTCGCTCCTCAATCGATCGCGCGCCCGCACGCCAATCCGGTTTCGCATCGCAGCCATCGCTTTACCAAAGTATATCGTTCGCAGGCGCCGCTTTCCCGTGAATCGCCGCCTTCATCACTCCCGCCGATGAGAGCAGCCGTACCAGGTCAACCCCAGGATCGCCGAGCCCTTCAACTCCTCCGCTCCCCGTTGAACCCGCAACCTGCAGCGGCGCATCCGACTGAACGCTCACAATGCTGTCGCGAAGTTTGCGCGCAAGCTGCACCGGAAATCCCTCACTGATGAAGACGCTCGTGCCCGAAATCGACAGCAGCACATCCCCTTCATTCGTTGTGTAAACCTGCTCGCCCTCGCCGGCCTCGTCCTTCGTGCGCCGCGTCAGGCCAGAGTATTTTCGCGGCAACTCCCCCGCATACACTCGCAGAAACGATCGCGCCGAATCCTCATTCTTCCATTTCGACTCATAGAACAACCCGATCGAAGCAGTCGATGCCTTCGCCTCACCCGTCATCGCCGACCTGCGTTGCGCCGCATAGTAAATCCCGCCCCGCCACTCCGGAGTCAGCGCCGCGGCAATCTGCTCTCCGCCAAAAAGCTCCGTCAGAATCTGCACATCAAACTCGCCCATCACGCCCACGTCATACGGCGTGTACTCCGCGTCAATCAGCGGATGAATGTCCGGAAGCCGCAACACCGGCACCGGCGTGTGAGCCATATACGCCGCGGGGTTCATGATCTCAAACGTCGAATTCGGAGGAGTCGCCAGCACCGTCGAAAACGCAGCATCTTTCCCCGCCTTCACCAGGATCGCGTCCTCAAAACTCAGCCCCTCGCTGTACGGAAACAGCAGTGACTTCTGTAGCAGAAGCGGCGCCCGCGCCAGAATCGGTGACCCGCTGGTATCCGACACCGTATCCTTTAACCGCGCCATCATGTCCGGCGAATTCTGCAACGTCTTGCCCGTAGGCCGTAGCGTGTAGTCGAGAAACACCACCATCGCCTGCCCCTCCGCGACTGCCTCGCGCGCCGTGTCTGCCTCGTCGGTCTGGATGTGGTGATTGTCCTCGTCCACATTCTTCGCAATATCATCCGCGCCCACCGCCGACCATTTCGTCAGGTCGATCCGCTGATCCTGCAGCGCATGGGTCAACTCATGCGCCAGCACCGGCTTCTGCTCATCCGGCTCGATCCAGTCCAGCAGATTCACCGTCTTCGTCTTGTTGTCATAAAATCCCGCCACCTGTTCCGTAAGCAGCGAAATCAGGAACTGCTTCAGGCGGAAGTCGCGATCGAGCAGCCCAAACTTCTTCAGCACAATCTCGGACCGCGCCAGCCGCTTCGCTCCCTCATCCTCTTCAAACTTCTCCCGCAGATACTTGTTCACCTCATCCCGCGTGATCAACTTCCGCTTCACGCTGTGGTTGATCGGCAACTTCGTGTCTTCACTCACGAACGACAAAATCTCATCCACCGATCGAAACAGTTCCTTCGCCTGCTCCTTGGTAATCGGCTTGTGCTCCGCCTCGCCCTGCGTTGCGGGCGGCGTCCCCGCCCCTTTCGCGGGAGTGCCCTGTCCCCATCCCTGGCACACGAACATCACCGCGACCGCAATCGTCCCCAGCACCGCCCCACCCGTGGAACGCAACCGCCTGTGACCCTCTTGAAACCTGACTCGACTCGACACCAAACCCACCCAGACCTCCGCGCAACCGCCGTATTCGGTCGCTATAATCAACAGTGTACGCAGTTTCCGGTCTCTTCCGATATGACCACCACTCTCCAATCCGCTGCGGGCACTAGCGCCACCGACACCTGCGCCCAGCTCTCCGCCCTCCTCACCGGAGCTGCTATAGCCCCGCTCGACGACATCGGCTGGCTCAGCGTCACTGGCAGCGACCGCGTCCGCTGGCTCAACGGCATGGTCACCAACTCCATCCAGGATCTCGCCCCCGGTGACGGCTGCTACAACTTCGTCCTCAACGCCCAGGGCCGAATTCAGGGCGACCTCACCGCCTTCGCCCAGCCCGATTCCATCCTCCTCGAAACCGGCCGCGACCAGATCGAAACGCTCCAGGCCCATCTCGACCACTTCATCATCATGGACGACGTCGAGCTCGCCGACATCGGCAACTCCCGCGCAGGCCTCCTCATCGCCGGACCGCAAGCCGCATCGATTCTGGGCAAACTCAATCTCCCAATCGCCGCCGACTCAGGCCTCCGACTGCAATCCACCACTTGGAACGCCGCACCAGTCGATATCCTCCAAGCCCACAGCCCCATCGTTCCCCGCATCGAACTCTGGGCCGACGCCGCGACCGTCAGCGCGATTCAGGCCGATGCTCTGGCCGCCGGAGCGATCCCCGTCTCCCCCGAAGCCCTCGACAACCTCCGCATCCTCTCCGGCACGCCCCGCTACGGCACTGACATCCGTAACACCGCCACCGCCCACGATCTCCCACAGGAGACCGCCCAAACCCGCGCCCTGCACTTCTCCAAAGGCTGCTACCTCGGCCAGGAGATCGTCGAGCGCATCCGCTCCCGCGGCAGCGTCCACCGCACCTTCACCGGCTTCTCGCTCACCGGCTCGCTTCCACCCGCTGGCACCGCTCTACTCGCCGACGCCAAGCCGGCGGGCGAACTCACCAGCGTCGCCGCTATCCCGCTCGCCTACGGCACCATCCAGCTCGCCCTCGGCTACGTCCGCCGCGAAGCTCTCGACCGCAAACTCACCCTGGAGTATCCCGGAGGCGCCGCCACCCCGATCGCGCTGCCCTGGCCAATCTCCTGAATCCGGGTCAACCCCGTAGAATCTGACATCTAAGTAAATGAGAGAGTGTGACTATGCCTGAACAGAACAAGCCGTTCGTCGTGACCGATCGCCGCAAATTTACCCTCGACGGAACCCCTCGCCCCGATGCCGATCCATCGCCCGAGCGCGAGTCGCCCACCCCGCCCGTCGCCGCCCACACATCCGAGCCGCCGCTCGAATTCAAGTCTCCCAATGCTGCCTCAACCCAACCCGAAGCGCCTCCGCCGCCCGCCTCCGCTGCAGTACAGCCGCCCCGGGAACCGGATCTCCCGCCACCGCCCACCGCCGCCGAGATGGAGCAGGCCAACGCCGCCTACCAGCAGACCGCCGACCGTCTCGACACCGCCGTCCGCGCCGCAAATCCCGGGATGGAGGGCCCGCCCGAGATGAGCTTCGAGCAGATCGTCCAGTCCATCTACATGACCACCATCATGCAGCTCGGCGGCACCACACAGGAAGGCCAGCAGCCCAAAATCGACCTCATGGGCGCCCGTCAGAGCATCGACATGCTCGCCATCCTAGCCGAGAAAACCAAAGGCAACCTCACCCCGGCCGAGTCCCAACTCATGGAGAACGCCCTCTTCGAGGTCCGCATGGGCTTCCTCGAAGTCACTCAGGCCCTCGCCCGCTCCGCCGCCAACCGCCAGCCACCTCCAGGCGCTCCCGGATCAGGCACACCGGGCCGCCCCAGTATCGTCCGCTAAACTTCACTCCAACCAAACAACAAACGTTGTCATTCTGAGCGCAGCGAAGAATCTCCGCATTTTGCTCGGACCCTAAAACTCCACGGCAGCACCACCATTTAGGCCATTGCAAGCAACATTAACATTCCTCGGCACCGGCACCTCAATGGGCGTCCCCACGCTCGGGTGCACCTGTGCCGTCTGCACCTCTGCTGTCTCACCTGACGGCGACCCCCGCAACCGCCGCACCCGCCCCTCCGTACTCGTCTCTTGGGACACCCACAACGTCGTCATCGACACCGGCCCCGACTTCCACGCCCAGGCTATCCGCGAGGGCATCCGCCGCGTCGACGCCGTCCTCTACACCCACGGGCACGCTGACCACGTCCTCGGCATGGACGACCTCCGCCCCCTCAGCTTCCACCCGCCCGGCGATCTTCCCCTCTACGCCGACGACCCCACAGCCACTACCATCGAGCGCATTTTCGACTACACCTTCCGCACTCAGGATCGCTACCCAACAAGCGCCCGCGTCACCCTCCACCGCCTGGCCTCGACCCCCGGCGCGGAGGTCCCCCTCTTCGGTGCCCGCTTCCAGCGCGTTCCCGTCACCCACGGCAGCCAGACCATCACCGGATACCGCTTCGGCTCGGCCGCCTACCTCACCGATCTCAGCGACATCCCCGCAGAGAGCCTTCCGCTCCTCACTGGCCTGGACGTCCTCATCCTCGACGCCCTCCGCCGCGAACCTCACCCCACCCACTCCACCCTCGACAACTCCATCAAACTAGTCGAGCGCCTCAATCCCCGCCGAGCCTTCTTCACCCACATGTCCCACGACATCGACCACGCCGCCACCGACGCGATCCTCCCACCCCACATCCGCCTCGCCTACGACGGCCTCCAACTCACCTTCGACATCACCCCGCAAACATCATCACTCGAACCCAAATCATCGCCCTAACTTTTCAAAGTTGTCATTCTGATTTTTCAAAGTTGTCATTCTGAGCGCAGCGAAGAACCCCCGTATTTTGCCCGGAGCGCCACCAAGCTACACCGCAAGCCAAACCTGATCCTCTATTGCCAACTCACTTTGCCCTAGCAACTAGCAACTAGCAACTGACAACTGACAACTGACAACTGACAACTGACAACATTGAACATCTACCGCCAACTCGCCGACCTCCCCACCGCGCACACCCCCGTAGTCGCCACCATTGGCAACTTCGACGGAGTGCACCTCGGCCATCAGGGAGTGATCGCCGAAGTCATCGAACGCGCCCGCTTCCTCGGCGGACAATCCCTCGCTATCACCTTCGACCCCCACCCCGCCCGGATCCTCCGCCCCGAAACGCCCTTCCCCCTCATCACCCCGCTCCACCGTAAGCTCGAACTCCTCACCGCCACTGGCATCGACGCCACCCTCATCCTCCCCTTCACCGACGCACTCCGTCACATGCACCCGCGAGACTTCGCGACGGAAATCCTGGTCAACGCCGTCCACGCCACCGAGGTCCACGAGGGCGAAAACTTCCGCTTCGGCTACCACGCCGAGGCAGGCATCGACGGCCTCGAATCCCTCGGCCGCGAACTCGGCTTCTCCGTCACCGTCTACGCCCCGCGCAGCGTTCGCGGCTTCCCCGTCTCCTCCAGCCGCATCCGCAAGCTGCTCACCGGGGGCGACGTCAGCCACGCCCGTGCGCTCCTCGGCCGCCCCTTCTCCATCGACAGCACGCCCGCCTCCGGCCGCGGATACGGTACCCGCTACGCCGTCCCCACCATCAACCTCGCGCCCTACGCCGAACTCCTGCCCGCCAATGGCGTCTACATCACTACCCTGGCCATTGGTAGCGGCCTGAACGCCGAACTCTTCGAGTCCGTTACTAACGTCGGCAACCGCCCCACCTTTGGCTCCGACTCCTTCGCCGTCGAATCCCATTTGCTCAACTTCCACCCAATCGAACTCACCGAGCAAACACCCCTCCGCCTCACCTTCCTCCGCCGCCTCCGCGCCGAGCGCCCCTTTCCCACTACCCAGGCCCTCCGCGACCAGATCGCCCGCGACGTCACCCAGGCCCGCCGCTACTTCACCCTCTGCAACGTCCGGTCACTGGAATTCGAATGAGGACTTCATGCGCCAACACATAGGATCCGTGGCTCTTGTGGTCAGGGATTACGACGAAGCCAAGGCCTGGTACTGCGACAAGCTGGGCTTCGACCTCGTCGACGACACTCCTTTGCCGGATGGCAAACGCTGGCTCCTGATCGCGCCCCCGGGATCGACGGAGACCCGTCTGCTGCTCGCAGCAGCTGCCAACCCAGAGCAGGCAAGTCGAATCGGCAACCAGACTGGCGGTCGCGTCTTTCTATTCCTCCACACAGAGGATTTCTGGGCTTCTTTTCACGCAATGCAGGCAAAGGGCGTCCATTTCTGCGAAGAGCCGCGGCACGAAAGCTATGGCACGGTTGCCGTGTTTGAGGACCTCTATGGCAACCGCTGGGACCTCCTGGAGCTGCGCACTAGCTGATTCGAAAAATCTTGTCAAGGCCTTCCGCTCAGCGCAATAAATATTTCATCGCAACAAGCCCTTCCACAACAATTACTTGCCTCCTCCCGGCTCCGCAAAAATAGTTGGCATGGGAGTTATGCTCAACCTGCTATCCTTTTAATAGTAAATAGAGAAAAGAAGAGGCTCAGCTCTGCGGCTGGGCCTTTGCATTTTAATCCGTGGTCTAGACCAAACGCGGACCGGTCCAAACCTAACATCTTTAGAAGATGTGTACTTTAGGACTTAAGTACGGGGGGAGGGTGCAACGCTGCAAACTGATGCCAGAAAACACCAACCCCTATTGCGGCGTTCCGCCGGTCGGGGCGGGCGGCGGCGAAGGCACAGCCTTCGGCGCAGCATCGCCTTCAGGCTCCGCATCCGGATCAGCCTCCGCCGGAGCCTTCGGAATCTCCTTCACCACCGGCGAGTTCGGCGGCGGAGTCAGCGGCACTTCCAACTCCTTCATCGGAGCGTTGCCCTCCGGGAACGCCTCGGTAGGCTTGTTGGCGATGGCCGCGCGCATGAAGTCCATCCACATCGGCAGAGCCGCCCTTGCACCCGTCTCCTTCTCGCCCAGCGATCGCCGGTCGTCGAACCCGATCCACGTCCCGCACGTCACCGAAGGAGAGAATCCGATGAACCACGCGTCTGTAAAATCGTTCGTCGTACCGGTCTTGCCGCCCAGCGGATGCTTCAATTGCGCCGCCGCCGCGCCGGTTCCCATCCGCGTCACGGCCTGCAGAAACTGCATCATCGTACGCGCCGTTTCGACCGAGATCACCTCGCTCACCTGCGCCGCAGGCTCGTCCAACGGCAATCCATCGGCCTGCGTCACCTTGCGAATAGTGTGAGGCTCAATGCGAATCCCGTCGTTCGGAAACACGCTGTACGACTGCACCTGTTCATACAGCGAAAGGTCAGCCGCGCCGATCGCAATCGGCAGAAACGCAGGAATATTGCTGACCACGCCAAACCGGTGCGCGGTCTCGATCACCTTGCGGATGCCCACATGATCCGCCAGCTTCAGCGCAGGGATGTTCCTCGACTCGGCAAACGCATTCAGCAGCGTCATCGAGCCCTTGTAATCGCCTTCGTAGTTGTGTGGCGTGTACGGCCCGTTCGGGGTGTAGAAACTCACCGGACCGTCCACGATAATGTCTGTCGGCTTCGCGCCCGCTTCCACCGCAGTCGTGTACACATACGGTTTGAACGACGAGCCGACTTCCCGCTCCGACTGCGTCGCCCGGTTGAACTGCGAGAGCGCGAAGTCGCGGCCGCCCACCATGGCCAGCACCTCGCCGTTCGAGTTGTCTACCGCCATCATCGACGCCTGGACGCCGGAATCCTGCTCCAGTTCGGCGTGCGTAATCCCATCGGGAGAACTGCCGCCCAGCCGCACGTACACAACATCGCCTGTCGAAAGGAAATCCTCCGCCGAAGTCTGCTGCGTCCACTTCCAGTCCGCTGGAGTCATCACTGCGCGAATCGGCCCAACCTTCACCGTCACCCGCGCCG
>WNGR01002532.1_pt1 | contig 20024 bp, 25 predicted proteins | sample 5407581 | NCBI WGS metagenome assembly WNGR01 (sample SAMN13153383, study PRJNA577476) | soil metagenome | isolation source: 80 cm soil or saprolite under Garry oak tree replicate 2 | place: USA:California | collected 2016-06-15 | reverse complement strand
GAACAATTTGGGGAATTGTTTTCTAGGTTCGGCTTGCCACTGCCCACGCAGGAGGGGGGGTTGTTTTAATTAGCTGACTCCTGGTTTTTGAGGAAAAATGAGAATAGTGTTCACGGACATAAGAACAGATAGCTTAGTCTGTGCGCTTTTCTGTGAGTATATAGCTTCTACAGTCAAAAATTTTGCTCGTTTTTCCGCTTCCCTTCCTTCCCTGATAATCTCAACCATTCGCCTGCAGGTCGTTTTGTGACAGAAAATTGTGTCACTATCGACCTGGTGATGGGGATGTTAATTGGGTGGGGGTGCTGGTAGTTGTTCCCCTGCGGTCTGCTCTCGTAATCCGCATAGATTTTCTAAGCAAGCCTTGAAAAAGGGCGTTCTGTTTGGTCTGCCGTCTGGTGTTCGCTTGGTGATGGTGGCGCGTTTCGACCTAGCGTGGGCTTCGATCAGCAGGTTTCTAAATTCTTCTTCAATGGTGCGGCTTCCTTCTTCTTCTTTTGGATTGAATTGTAAGCCTTTCTTCTCAAGCCAGGCAAGGAATATCTTGTGGACGCTGGTGATAGTTGAGTGTGCGGCCTGGTCGTGGAGTTCTAAGCTAAACCAGTCGGCAATGATGAACTGAATGAATGATGGTACGCTTCTCCATTGGCCTTGTTTCCCGTTCGCCGCTGGTTGGCGTTGGCCGTTGCTTCCTGGCGGGCTGTTCGCGCTAAACTGCCTGTTGAGTATGTCCATGTGTTCGAGCGATACGCCGATGTGGGTAAATCCGCTCGCGTTTCTTCCCTGCGCTCTGTTTTGATCTATCTCGTCCTGGGTTATGGGTGGTTTGGTAAGGGTAGCTGTTTGAACTTTCGATGCTTCGCCGTTTATCTTTCGTGTTTTGGTTCCAACGGTATTAGTTACTTCTCCGTTTCCTATAGCTCCGTTGGCTATATGACTACGTGTTGGAGGTGCGCTAGCTTCCCGTTCCTTTTTAGTTTTTAAGGCGCTAGCCTTTCGAGAGGTCTTTTCTTTATTACGTTTTGTTTCTTCGACTTTTATTTCTTTGTGCCGTGTTTGTACGCCATTTGGATGCCGCGTTTTTGCGTCTTCTTGATGCCGCGTTTTTACTGCATCAGCCTCAATTTCTATCTCTGGTAGATGTTCTAATGGTACTTCGAGCCTTGCGCTCTTGATGCTCTTGAGGATGTAAACATTGGTCAATCCAAGCCCTCTGCGCCTTTGCTCTATGAGGTTGGCGGCTTCAAGCTCCTGCATGTATCTTCGTACTGCATCTCTTTTAACCTGCAAGTCCTTACAAAGCGTTTCGTAACTTGGGAATGAATGATTTTTTTGGTAAGCATAGGACTTGAGGATTAAATAAAGTCGCACTGCTTGCGGTGAGAGGTTACGGGCAAAAATAACCCGTTTGTTCAGTTGTATCCAGCCATACTCGTCTGCGTCCTCATAGATCAGTGTGTTACGCTTTTGCTCTGCTTCTTGCTGGTCTGAAGCGGTAAGTTGTTTTTTGCTACTCGACATAAAAATCCTCTCTCGGTCTTGACAAACTGCTAGAGGATTTGATACGCTTTTCTTGCGAGAGAAAGGCGGGTTTTCAATTTACCTCTGGTAGATTGCAGGCCTGTTTTTTTTGTTCTAATCTGGTTCTATCATCTCTCTACACTCTGCCATTGTCAAGCCGTTTTTCAGGCCATTTTTCCCACTAATGATGATTTACTCATCTAAGCGAAAAAAACTCGCTGTAGGCCTTCATGGTGAGTTACAGGGGCATTGTAGAAACTACTCCCCTACCCGCATTTGAAACTGAGTAAACAGGTAGAGTAAAGCATCTTCTAACGCATCTGCAAAACTCTGTCCCTCGCCGCTTCTTTCGTAAGTCTGCCAGTAGTATTGATGGCTTTCCCGTTTGGTGATGGTGATAGCAATAGGCAAAGATCGAAGCATCTTTGCTAACTCTGCTTCTGTTTGATTAAATTCCTGGGTTTGGTCATTCATTGCTGGTACTCCTTATGCCTTGTCAATTGGTTTTCCGTATGCTGCTCTGGCTTCTGGTAAGGGTTGGTAGCCAAGGGATGTTAAAAACTGCTGGTACTCATCTTTGTCAAATTCTGGGTCGTGAAATGGGGTAGTGATGCGCTCCGCTCCCACGCACTGTTTTCGTAAAAACCGCTCAAACCCATACCACAAGTCCCTCATGTTTGGGTCTTCGAGCAGTGGCTTATCTCTCACAAACCTTTCTAGAAAGCATTCCCACAAGACAATTGTTTTATCCGTAGGATAAAACCACGCCTGGGCTTGCCCTATCTCAATTTCTCGCTGGTGTGGTTCTTCACTGGATGAAATAACCTCGCCGATTGTTCCCTCCTGGGTTGGCTGCGAGTAGAGACCAACACTCACAATGATGCGAGGAATAAGCACAAAGGGTTTCATGTGAAAGTAGGTTCGTGTGCCTCGCAATGTTGGCACTGGCTCTATATCTCGTTCCTCTGGTCGCAAGCTATATTGTTCCTGCTCGGTGTGGATTTTGCCACGTACCAATACGGGTTCTAGATCGCGGCTAAAGTAGGTAAATCTGCCATCAAATAACGAGGTGTCCAGGGTATAGTATGAGTCGGCCTGGTCGTTCATTGGTGCTGCTCCTGGCTCTTTTGATAATACTCAAGGGCTGCTGCTAAGGCTCGGTCAAATGTAAACTCGTCGTCTTCTCGGTCTAACACCTGCCAGTGATATGCAAGTAGGTCGTCTCCTATGCTGATTTCAGGGATATTTCGAGTTACGAGAATTGGGATAGGCAACTGTGCAAGTTTTTCACTGATAAACTGCTCTGTCTCGCGTCTGCCTGCTCCAAGCATGTCGAGGCCGTAGGTGTTGAGAAGATAGCTGTAGATTGCTTCCTCTGGATTTTTAAGGGTGTGGTAGGTTGCAAGTTTCTTAGCGGCTTCGCGGGCTAGTTGCTCGCGTTTTTCTCGGTTCATGTTCTCGGCTCCTGTAGGTTAATGACCATATGCACAATGTTGCGGCCTATGGCTCTCACTGTTGCATCTGGCAGGGGTTCTGGTTCTGCGTCTCCACCTTTTGCGAGTTGTGCAAACAAGGCGGTGCATTTATCAGGGTCGTAAATCGCGTCGGTCTGTGCAAACTGCTGAAATGTTGCTAGGGCTGCATCTGCGGCGACTTTGTTGTGGTGTGCGCTGATATGATTGATGTCCAGGCCGTTGGTGCTTATCCATACCTGCCAAAGTCCAGTACGCGGGTGTTGTATGGCTCCTGCGGCAAGCTGATACTTGCCTAGCGGTGCCTCTGTATCTGTGGCGGTATAGAATACTTGGCGCTCGGCGGGGTCGGTCGTGGTAGTGATTTTACGTCGTGGGTATTTCTGTGTGCGCTTCCTGGCGCGTTTGTCCTTTTTCCTCATGTTCCCTGCTCCTGTCGTTGATCTGGTTCATAATTCGCTCGCACTCGGCCAGGTGGTATTTGTCCTGGCTGCGGCGATAGACTATACATTCTACTGCAAACAAAAACGAAAGAAGAAAAAAAGCGGTAAGAATTGCTAGTATCATGCCTGCTCCTTTGTTCTCAAATTACCTCTAGGTATGCTTCCTGGCTCTCTCTGTTTTGGAATAATCCAACCTCACAATAATTATCGCCTATTCTAACACTCCATTGGCGTTTTGGCTGGTGCTTCCCGCTTAGGTCATTATCTGGTAGCTCGTCTTTAACCACTGGGTGTTTGATTTCTTCCTCTGTGTCTTCGAGCAGTTCGTCAATGATACGCGGCTTCTGAGTAAGATCGTTGTTTGGGTATGGGGTCTCGCTGGTGAAATATTCAATGGCCGTGTCAAGCACTTTTTCCCTGATTGCTAGTTCCTGGGCGATTGGTGGCTTTCTGGCATCCGGCTCTACAGTATAGCCTTTGCTGGTTCTGTTGACATACGCGGCTGTGCCATTGATGAGGACGTAAAACCGATGTGTTGCGCCTGGTGGCAATGGTTCTATTCCCTGCATGTCCATAACTGAAATAGTGAGTAGACCTGCTTTCTGTGCTGCCTCGCTGGTGTCGAAATATAAGGCGACTGCGGCGTGGTAGGTCATTGCTCGGATGATCTCATCGCGGTTTGGCTGCTGTGTGCTTCCGTTGGTGCTCAAGGGTCTGCTCCTTCCAATTGGTGATTTTTACCACTGGCCACTGGTAAAAGTTATCAGTGGATTGAAAAAGGATGGCGACACACAAAGGTTTCTGTATGTCGCCGTGGTGCTAGAACAGGTCTTTAAAGCTAATCACTGTGCGTCCATGCTGGTCGCGTAGATCGGCCTGCTCCTGCTGTTTTGCTGATTGTAACTGCTTCTGGCGCGTTAGTATCTCAATTCTGTGCTGGTTTAGCCAGTCTCTAAGGTTTAGCGCGTCTTGCAGAGTGATTGACACTTCTGAGCCGTCAACGTCTCGTAAAATGAGATGGCTATCTGTGAGATACGCATTGCCAAGTAACATTTGTCTTTTCTCCTTGTTAGTTTCGTGACCTATTAGAAGGTCACAATTTTGTGACGCAATTATTTGTCCCGATTACTCGGGTGATCCGCCGGACTCTAACTATGCTCGTCAACTTCCATTTGGTTGCGGATTTCGCGGGCAAACTGCGCCTGAATGATTGGATTTTTCACCCTGGCCTCTAGCTCTTGGATAATTGCCTGGGTTGCCAGCGCTGCGGGTTCTACTCCGTAAATTCTGACTATCTGCTCTAAGGTGTAGACAGTCGTCGGGCTGTCTAGCTGCTTCCACTGTTTCCGCAAAGATCGCAAGAGGTTGTCCTTGGCTTGTGCGTGTTCAAACTTGCGCGTGCTGCGGTTTGCTGCTTTCCTGCACTTACCAGTGCAATAGAGTCGGTAGCGCCCGCCTCGTCGGGGTTGCCGGATCGGGTCTCCACAACTCAAACAGAATAGAGGCGGTTTGAAGGGCTGGTACTGGTATGTGCTCATTCCCACTCCCCTGCCTTATCCAGTGCTGCCATACGCAGATAGAAAATAGCTTGTGCTACTGCTCCTACTGCGGTTGTGGCTTGGCCGGTCTTTCCGTCAACCTGCCAATAGTAGCCGTCGCTTTGCTCTTGAATTGTTAAGCCTACGGCTTGTAGTTCTTCGAGCAGGTTATCGGTTGTGGTGATCGAGTATCCTCGCCGTCTCTGTGTTACTCGCTCGGCCTTCTCTACTTCTCTGTCCAGCTTCATATGGCAAGAGGGACAAAGAGCAATAAGATTAGGCTCATTACTGCCTGGGTCGCTGTTGTCAAGGTGCGCGGCGTGAAGGTAAACAATATAGCGTCTCTTGCTTCGCTTGCTTGTTTTAATCCTGCCTTCTTTTACCCCGCACATCTCGCACTTTCTGCCTGCACGCTCTATACAGGCCTCTCGTAGTTCTGCCCAATTGGGCGGGTAGATTTGTTTTATCAAAGTTCTGTCTCGCCTTTCCTGGCGAAACAACCGCGTGGTAGAATTTGTACTAGAGGCGGTGTCTCGCCTTAGAAAAGCTCGCTAAAAGTTGGTTGCTGGTAGCGGGCTTTTCGCGTGTTTTGAGGTTTCAATCAAACCTCATCTAAATGATGGGTATACCAGAAACGCTCGTCTTTGGTCAACCAGGGCGGGAATGTTCCATGTCTGCGGTAGTATTTCCTGATCTTGTTGGCCTTCTGCTCTGTGCGCTTCCTGCCTACTTCGCTTTTCTCCTTTTGTTGTTTAACTCTGGCAATGCGAAAGGGTCTGTGTGCTGGTCTCCTTCTTCAATCTCGCCGATAATAAGCCGCTCCGGTGCGGCAAGTTTGCTTTGCAAGAATTGATTAAAACCGTTTGCGTAGGTCTCTTGGAAGCTAAGAAACAATTGTTGCTGCTGCATTTCAATTCTTGCCTGGTGTAGTTCTCGCTGTTGCGCTAAGAGTTTTTTGAATGACTTGGCTCGCCTGCCAATAAGCAAGGCACAAAGAATTTCACCGGCGTGGTAGCCAATTGCGCGGGCTAGGAAAAATACGTCGCTCCCCTGCATATTTCCCATGCCAATAGCCCATGAAAGGAAGGGGTTTCGGGCTATTGCTCCCACTGGTACAGCGAGTCTATCCGCTTGCAAAAATGCGAGCTGGGCGGTGATAGAAATTGCAGTCATGCAGACTATACCCAGGGTGGCTGCAATTGCCCATTTCTGGTGTCCATGCCGCAGGTTGTAGCGCAATGTGTAGACTGCTGCCAGTCCTACAGCCTCAAGTGTTGTGCCTCCGATGTAGGCAATGACAACAAGAAAATCCCTGGATGGCTCGCGTAGTCCTGCGAAAAAGTAACCGTTTGAAAGACTGAGGATACAAGCCAACAAAAACGGCGCAACAATGCTGACAGCCTGGGAAAAGCCCATGTCTACCTTGTCGGCAAAGTCAAGGCCTTCACTTTCTAAACTGGCTAAGCTGGACAGGTCTAAAAGTTCTGCTGGTTGGCCTGGTGTGGTGGTCGGGGCTGCTTTGGCTTGCTCTTTTGCCATGGCTATGGCTACCCTGTGAGCACTCCATTGGTGCCAGCCTTTTCTGGCTGCTCCTGTGATAAACTGTGAGAGACGGGACATGCGTTATCCTTTCTTGAATTGCAAAGTTGGTAAAGGGTCAATGTTCCGTATTTTTGCGCTCCTGGGACATTCTACAGATCGTATTTTTGGTCGTATTTTTCGCATTTTTGAGGCGAAAACTACATACGAACGTTGAGACCTTCAATATCAGTAACACGGATGGTCTGACCTAATATCTCGCTTAGCGCCTGGGCTATTGATCGGGCTACTCGCGCCTGGATGCGTCCACCGCTCTCCGCATTTCTAACAGATTGGTCGTCTACGTTGGCTTTTCTGGCAAGTTCAGGGATACTTAGGGCTGCCGCTTCTCGGTACTCGGTAAGTGTCATTGACAAAACTCCTACAAATGGATGTTGCTAGCAAGTATAACTGATAATCAGCGAAAATGGAAGGCATTAGGAGGCCAATAAATCGTATTTTTGGGATGGGTGGTAGTTTTACTTGTCGAAACGCATGAAGGCCGTTTCTTGGTCATTGTGGCGCGTTTGTGGGGTATCCTAGGTATCGACCTAGTTGTGGTTTCTGTTACCCTGTTTAGTTGCCCTGCGTTCTACTACGTAGAACGCACCTGCTAGACAGAACAAACGCAGCACAGATTTTCGCCTCAAAACCTCATCAATTAGGCAGTCTTCAAATAGTCAAGTTGTTTGCTGTATATATCTACTTGATTATATTTCTCTAGTTTGTTTTTAATGCTGTTATTTTATTGTGTGATATTTGAGATGATTATTAGATGAATATATTATAATTTTATAAGAAAAAGTTATGTAAAGTGAGTAGATATTTTAGGAGAATAGAAAGGAAACTTTTTAACTGTGCAATATAAATCAGCTTTGGAAGGCAGTATATAAACTCATCGCCGTCTGTTGTAGGGCTTATTTGCTCTCCGCTCTTTTATATAATCTCACCAATTATTTATCTTAGTTGATTATATATCTCTCATAATATTCTGTTTGATAGATAAATAATACTAGAGATATTTATGCTTATGGTCTTGAGAATATAAGGATATTTTTATATATCTGTATAACTGGTGTTAATCAGTATTTATGAGTTCATAAATAATAAATTTATATTCTTTTAATTGGTAGAGGTAATCAAAGTAAACTCAACAAAAGAGGTAGATCGCTGTTTTGTGCTCATACTTCCCCTGGCTCGCCGTGGTGCTCTGGTAGAAATAGACAGGCAAGGGGCGGTATAAGCCGCTCCCCTGCCCGATACTAGAGCACAAAAAACAAGTTGTAATGTATGGACATTTCGGCCTGTGTCCAGCCTGGATACTCCGCTTCAAGGTCTGCAAGCATAGCTTTTGCTAGTGCGTGCGCTTCTTTAAGCGTTAGTCCGTCGCCGTCCTGGGTGCGTGTGACCGGATGTTTCCGGCCTTCCCTCACCATCGCTTCAACCTGGTACACAACAACCTCAATCGCCATGCCCTTGCTCCTTTTGGTCGGCAAATGACAGGGTGCCTTGCTTAATAGCCTGGGGTTGGGCTTCCTTGTGGCTCTTATCAAACGCAGCGCTGGCAATATCAGAGATGACTCTGTACAGGTGTGAGTCAACGATTTGATAGGTCGTCCAGTCGTCTTCGCTGTCTCCAATGTGATATCTGCCTTGCTCGTCTCTGGTAGCATCGACCTGCGCTCGCGCCTGGCTAAACAACTTTCTGATGTCGCCTTTGCGCTTGTTTAGCTCTGCCAGGTTTCCGGCCTGATCAGAAAGAAACGCTACTCTAAGCCGCTCCCCGTAACCCTCCCAATACTCGATGACAATAACAGGGTTTTTTCTGAAATTGCCGTATATCGACCAGTAGGAAGAAGCTAGTTTGTGGTCTTCTCCGTTACGAAGGAAAGTGCCTGGGACAATAAAGCCCCAATGCAGAGCAGTATCGTAGTTGCTCCGTTCTGCTGCCTTGTCCGTGGCCGTGCTTGAGAGGTAGATGTAGCCTTTCGAGTCGCGGTAGCTGTAGTACGTTGTGTACGTGGTCTCTGAGTGCAAGCCAATAAAAATGAGATGCTGATTGGCTTCTCTCTTCAAGAAACAAGTCAAGCAGGTGTGCTCTGCTACCTGCGGGTTTTTCTCTGTGTAAGGCTTGCTGCACAATTTACACACCTGGTTTGCTTCTACAATTGCCACAATCCGCTCGTAGGCCTCATCGGATACAATTACCTCATGGTAGTTATCCAGCCGTATCTGTTTCACTTTTTCCTCCTGTTATCTGACTAATAAAAAAGCAACTAAAGCGGCTCCCCTTCTGGCGGGGTGCGCCCATTGCTTGTAGCAATCAAGGAGAATTTTGTCAATAAAGAAATCGTGTCGAGCCTGGCGGGGTGGTTGTAGGGTCAATCTAGCAGAGGGAGGAGAGAGAGGGAGTGAGGCCGTACCTGGCGGGGTTGGCGCGATAGGCATACTACCTTGTAGCTCTGTGGTAGGCTTGGCAGACGAACGATTGACCGAAGGCGGGGCGGTGCGTCGGTCGGGTCGGTCGGTCGTTCGGCAACAGCCGTTAAGCCACAGAGCGGAAAGGTGGAGATGCCCGCGCCTGGTGGTGGGGTTAAGAGTCGCGTAGCGTGCCTTTTTTCAATGGGATTGGCGATAATTGCCAAGGTAACTGAAAAAGAGATTTGTAGATCGTCAAACTTTGTGCTCAAAATTTACCGGCCAGGCCAGCTCGTATTTTTCAATCAAATGATAATTTTGTGTTTTGCGGGTTTTGAAAAGCTAGTATCCACTCGGCTAATTTGTCGCGGTCAATGAGAATACAATTGCTTGAAGCTGCCTGTATGCGGGCATGGAGGGTAAAATAGTTACTTGTGATAACAACCGCTTTGTTGCAATGGTAGTGTTGCATCCCTGCTACTGCTTCCATGATGGCATGGTTGCCTACTGTTGCGGTGTAGCGTTTGGCTTGGATGGCGTATTTGATGTGGTCTTTTTCTGCCAGAAGATCAACTCCATAATCCCCTGTAGTGGCTGTGTAACTGACGCTGTAGCCTTGCGAGCGTAAGATTGTGCCTATGTACTGCTCAAACTCTATTCCGCTCATACGGTCAATGTCTGCAAGCTGCAAAGCTCTAAGTTTAGCGCGTTTGCGCTTCTCCATCTGCCATAAAAAGATGGTCGCGGCGATAATGGCGATTATGGCAAGGGCAAAAATAACAGGGATAAGCAGGTAGGATTTTTGAAGAAGCGCGGGCGCGGTCGTGGCTGCGAGTGCGAAAATAAGCAGTAGCAATAACAGCCATGAAGGGATGGCCGCTTTCTTACTTCGTCGGTAGCGTTTGTACATATCAAAAAGCAGTAAAGCGGTAGAAAACAGTTTTACCGTATCTCACGGTAAAACTGTTTCAGGGATAGTAACGTCAATGATACGCCTAAGCATATTTTGTTGACTGATCTTAATGCCAGTGCGCTTTCTGAACGCTTCCATAAGGTCGTACAACTTCCCTGCCTGCTCCGGCTCTAAGTAAAAGGTAATCTTTTCCCGTTTTGCGGTAGTCTGCGGTTTTACTGCTTTTTGCAGCATTACGGTATTGCCGCTTTGCGGTATTGTCGTTTCCTCTCGCTCGGCTGTTTCCGCGTCTGGTGCTGCGCTCGGCGGTTGCGGTATATTCTTACTGAGCAAGGGGTTTTCTCTTTTCGCTGTATCTTTAGCTTTAGCCATTGTGTGTCACCTCACTTCTTTTGATAAACTCGCTGACTAACTCAGCATAAGCGTTTGCCCCAGTGCTACCTGGTGCATAGTCATAGATGGGTACAGCCTCGTCGGTTGCCATCTCGACCTTAACATTTTTCGGGATAACTGTCTTAAACACCCTGGCTCCAAAGTATTCGCGGATTTGGCTTATTCTGGTTGCGCTTTTGTTGGTGTGGTCGTCCAGGGATATAACAACTCCAAAGATGGGATATGGTTTTCTTGTCTGCTTTCTAATTTCCTCAAGCTGAATTTCTAAGATGCGAATGCCTGTCATGGCAAAAAGCGAAGGGGTCATGGTGATAACGAGCCCGTCTGACGCTACCCAACTATTTACCGTGATAAGCTCTGAGTTTGGGGGCGTGTCGATAAGGATGTAGTGATAGCTAGTAATACCATCAAGGGCATTTCTCAGAATGTTCTCCCTGCCATACTGCGCGGCAAGCTGCGTATTAGCATTGCTTAGCCACATGGAGCCTTGCACAATATCAAGGTTTTCATAGGGCGTGCGCTGTATCATCTCTTTTACTGGCCGTCTGTTCATCATGACTTCGTAAAATGTTCCTGCTCGCTCATCTTGCATCTTCCCTAGAAGTGCGAGCGTTGAATTACATTGGTGGTCTGCATCAATAACCAGGCACTTTCTCCCTGTTTGTGCGAGGCCATGACCGATATTCACGGTTGTTGTGGTCTTGGTAACGCCGCCTTTGATGTTGGTGAAAACGTAGGTTTTCGTAGGCATAGGTTTACAGCATCCTTTGCTAACCTTGCGGTTTATTACGGTATTGTACTGTCTTACTGTAGGATACAGTATTGCGGTTTTACTGTCAAGTGCAGTTTTACCGTTTTACGGGCGTATGCAGTATTCAGTATTAAGGTAAAATACTGCTTTACCTTTTTATACGGTTTATCTGTAACTTACCTTAATACAGTTTTACCGCGTTATGCCTTTTTACTTCTTTACGGTATATTACGGTAAAACTGTATTACCGTAAAAAAGCAATGTAGATTATAGGTTCCTGGCTCTCCGTGTTGCAAAACACAAAGTGTCCTATAGGGTGCGCTACCGCGCATTATAGGCCTATTATTAGGGGAGTACCTAGCTTTGCGCTCCGGAGTGCGCGTCGTGATTTAGTTATTGTGCGACGTGGTAAGCATGTGTTATGGGATAGGGGAGGAAGCCACGAAAAAGAGCATCCTATGACATAAACAAAAGTTCATGTGTCGGATGCTCTTAAAAGCACGATAGTCTCTATTGATCAGGAAGGTGTCTCATGCCTTCCTTGTGTCACCTAGTTGAAAAACTCGGTGAGTGTTTTTTGGACACCTGATACTTGGTAGTCACCAACAGCCCAGGTGTTGCCGGTAGCAGTATCTATGGCAATACCATTAAAGACGGGCGAGCTGCCAGGGTTTTCCGTTGTCACCTGTTGCCAGGTTGACCCTCCGTTTGCGGAGTGCCAGATCAACGTCTTCCAACCTCCTGAGTAGTAACTCCCTGCTGCCCAGATGTTATTTGAGTCAAGGGCAATAACTGCTGTCAAGGTACTCGAAGTACCAACGCTCAAACTGGTTTCAGCACTCCAATGTGTTCCATCCCAATGGGAGACAAAACCGTTGCTACCATAGTCTTGTCCTACCGCCCAGGCATTAGTCGAACTGATTGCGGTTACCCCATAGAGGACTCCATAGCCGGAGGGTATGCCAAAGTTGGTGCTGTAACTGGTTTCCTGTGTCCAGCTTCCATTATAGTGCATCGTGAACACGCCGCTTGTAGAGACACCTACTGCCCATACATCGCTGCTACTGTGTTCCGAAACACCATACAGGTCTATGCTGGTGTCAGGACTGACATTGGATTGTTGAGACCATGAACCACTGGACAAATGCAAGGTGAGGTCATGGCTGCTGCCATTCCAGTAGTTTCCTACTGCCCAGGCATCAGTTCCAACACCATCGATTGCGCGGAGTTCTGCATATTGTGCTTCATCCGTGGTGTCTTCTGTCCAAGTCCAGGTATTGCTCGCGTAGGTGCCGTGCAAAATGAGCGAATAACCGGCACCCCCACTACTTTTATTGCCAACCGCCCATACGTCCGTTGCAGAGAGTGCTTTCACACCTCGCAAAACGTTGGATACAGACCCTACAGAAGTGGGTGTTAGCTGTGTCCAGTGTGCGCCGTCCCAATGTTCGATGAGCGAGTGGGCTTCGTTACCGTAGGAGCCAACCGCCCATACATTGTTCGCTGAGAAAGCGGACACTGCATTGATAACATTATTCGAGCTTCCTGAATTGTAGCTAGGCACTGTGGTTTTCGGGTCAAGCCAGCCAGTGACAGCACCTACTCCTGACTCCGTGTCAATATGCCAGGCAGCGTTGCCATGGTCTTGCTCAACACCGCCGACAACCGGATCACCTACATAGAGCGAGTTAGTACCATTGGAGGAACTGTTCTGCTCCATGATATTGATTGTTCCATTGCCATTAGCGTCAACACTGACACCTGTCACAATAGCGGTATGACCAGGACTGGAGGTTCCGAAACTCAGAACATCGCCAGCAACGGGCATTTGGTTTGCTGTCCCATTATTAGAGTAACTTTGAAACAAGTCATTGTTCGTAGAGTTACTGTAGGTAGAAACCACATTATATCCCCATGCTGACAGATCGGGAGCACCGAACGCCTGGTAAAGATACCTCTTCACCAGTTCTGTGCATTCCCATTCGTTCTCGGTTGGAGCACCTGAGTAGAAATTGACAGGTGCATCGAGTGCGGGAGTGTAGTTTCTTGGCATTGGCCCACACGCTTTGACGCCTCTGTAGTTAGTGGTTGTCCCTAACTGGAATGAGTTCGTGTGAGGCGATGTATTCGCGTAGTAGTTTGCAGCGTCACAGGCATAACCATTTGTACCAGTCCACCAAGAAGGAATTTTCTTAGGGGTGGTTGTATCGTCATCCAAATTGACGTTGTTATACAAAGGCGATGGCAAGGCGAGTGGCCTCTGCATATGCTTCTGTACTAAACTTCGCGCCTGCGATTGTCCTACAAAGGTCAAAAGTAAAAGCATCGCTGTGAGGATGCTTGCCGCGATACGCAATTTCGTGCGCATGCTGAATTCTCCTTATCTTTCGATTGGGAAACAATTTTAGGTGAGACGTTTGTTCTTTTGAGACTATCAATGTGCTTGCAGCGAGCATTCAAGCAAGCTGTGAGGGAAGTATAGCAGAAAGATACTATTTATGCAGTTGTGAGATTAAAAAAATTAGAAGCTAAGTTCTTAGTATAATAGTCGAGGAGAAGACAAAAATAGAGATATTATTGAAGAACTTTTATTGTTCTGTCCCAAGTATCACCATTGATACCAGAAGAAATGTTAGATTGTCCTATCTTAACAAATAGCAATTTATTCGGATGATTTGTGTCCATACCAAAGTAGTTAATGCCATTAATTCCGGACATGGTATACTCTCCTGGGCATCGTTGCGCTTTTGCCTCTACATCTTGGTATGTATCATTGTTACTACGAGGGGTTGAGATGACGCGAAATTGGAAGCCAGGTTTTGAAAGGCTCGCTATACTTTGATTTGCAAGAATAATTTGACAGTCTTGTTGAGAATATCCTTGCAGGATAAGTTTTTGTATTGCAGTTTCAACCGGGTCTTGTGGGTTCTTAGAGATAACTTCAACATAAAAATAATTTGTATTTGGAAGAATTGTTCTTAGAAAGTCAGCATCGATGCCTGAAAAAGGTTCGTCTCCACGATTAGGATTATAGAGGTAAACCTTATTGCCAATCTCTCTTGGAAAAAACTTTTGTGTGCAATTTGGATATGCATAATTGAAGCTAATTCCTAAATTAAGTGAAGTAAAAGTTTGAGAAGCACAATCTGGATTTGGTGTTGGGCTATTATAAACTGCCTTCGTGGTTGGCACAGGTGCAAATGTTGGTGTTGGCGGTGGTGTTGGTTTAGAAGAAAAAATGCCATACTGTGATTGAAGCAAACTAAGCAAGAGAATAATAGAAAAACCAAGAGCACCTAAAAGTACAGGCTTACTCTGTACTGACTTCTGGAGCTTCTTTGTAAGGTTCTGTTTTTTCATAGGTGGTTACAGCATTGCATACTCATGGTTTTTCTGGCAAGAGGCAAACGTACCAGATTATACCAAGCAAGCAGTGAAAAAGCATACTGAGGCTTGAGTCGCACATTTTCGTTAAGGCGACATGGGGAGTGAGTCTTCATGCTGCTTATAACTCCCCAGGTATCAAGTCTTTCACTTTCACCTGCAATGCTTTGGCGATCTTAAAAAGGAGTTTCAGGTTTGGCAGAAACAAACCACGTTCTACTCGGCCCATCCATCCAAGAGATACACCCACTTTTTGAGCAAGGGTTTTTTGTGAGAGGTCTTTCACGCGGCGTAAGTATCTGATCTGGTGTCCGATAATAATAGCCTCGTATGATGTTCCTTTGTGCTTCATAAGTATTAGTAGCAGAGTAAGAATAAAAACTAAACATATACATATGCTTACTTGAGACATATATGTATGTCTAAGTGAGACATAAGGTTAGCTTATAATAGAAACATAAACTTTCCCTTTTGGACAATAAATATCCTCACCATAACTTAATATGGGTATATCTATACTAAAATTATATTGGTTGCTTGCTGATAAATCAAGAGGCAAGAGGTTAGTGTTTTGTCGGGTTGGGTGTGCCTGTGTTTTCTTCGAGGTTCTCAACGCGTCTCTCAAGGTTCGGCATTTTTCTTGTTAAGGTTTGGTTTATTAGCTGGACTATCTCTTTAACTGCGAATATGCCACGATCAATGTCGAACATATGGCTTTCAAGTCTCATTTGTCCATTGTCTAATCGCTCTGCGTCGTCTTTTGTTGCCATGTCTTTTTTAATGGCTGTTACGTCGTCTTTTGTAGCTGTGTTTTTTTGTCCGGCTTCAAATCGCGTGATTGCTATACCTTGTTCTTTTTGCCCTTGCTTCACGTCTTTTACGTCAGTCTGTAGAGCCTCAATAGCTTTTAGTATTTTCTCGTCATTGTTCATAAGCTAAGCAATTGTAGCAAGATCATTGGTTGGTTGCAACTGCATCTTCTTATACCAGCGTCTATAGTTCTCCGCTCGCCTCTGAAACACTGCATCGAGTACTTTACGCCTCGCTTCTTTGGCCTCTTTCACGCTGTCATGGGAAAATAGGGGAGTGGGTATTGTGTGCGTGGTGAAGTTCCCGTATTCGCTCATAGCTGCCTGGATTATATCTTGGGGATTGTAAGAAAACAAGCATGGAAAACGCTTGAGAGTACAGGGCAAGACGCTTGTAGTGATGCTCGTATCTCAAGCGTGGACAGTAACTATACAGACAATAGAAGGCATTACCGCTACTCAGCGAGTAGAATAGTTTCTGATCTTCCTAGCCTGCAAGTGAATACTCACAAGAAGATAGACAGACCTCCACACACTCGCTTTTGACTATGTTTTCCCGCCTATGTTCTATGGAGCAAGTGAGTAGAAATATAAAGGCTTTGGGGAATATTTGCAACTGCATCAAAGTTCTTCAAAACGCTGTCGTTGGACGCGCTCATCGTGTGTACCTGGCTCTATTTCTTCATCTGGTGGGGCGTCTTCATCCTCTGCAAATGGCTCTGTGCTTTCATACGCTGCTTCTACTTCGCTTCTTGGCTTGCAATAGGTTTCTCTGGTCTGCTCTTGGATCCGCTCTATGCGTTTGTGTGTTTCTGCTGGCGATACACCGGATTGAAGGGGGAGGGTTTTAATAGCGTGGGTTATTGAGGATATATTTGCGAGCGCGTGGCGTTTGTCCTGGTGAGAAAGATACTCTTCAACTGCCGGTTTGTCTGTTTCCTGTTTTTCGCCTATGGGGTCTTGGAGTAAGGCGGTCATTGCTGCCCTGAGACTTCCGCTAAACTGCTGTACTTGTCCCTCCGTGTACCACTCGCTGAAAATAGTATTGCCGCTTTCAATCTCAACCAGTGTTTGTGCTACCTGCTCGGTTATTTCACGGCTCTGCATGACTGCATAGAGTAACGCTTCGACAACGTTTAGGGCTGTTCTCACCTGGTTGGGGTGGTACTCAACCAGTCCATGACCTAAGTTCCATCTCGGCCATTCCTTGTACTCGTAGCCGTCTTCTCTGCGTGTCTTGGGTTCTTTGCCGTCTGCTTCTTCCCAACGTCTGATATACCATGCAAAGAAGTTAGAAACGGCGTGGTGCTTGTGGCGTTTCATATGGGGGTAGATATCGCCTCTGTGTATATAGATTTGAGGGAACAAGTCAATATCAGTAAATTGCGGTGCTAACTCGCGGCTGTCGTCCAGAACGGTCTTGAACGCAATCACTGTGTTTGCGCTAAGGGTTGCGGTTTCAACTTCCGGCAATCTCAATTGTACCCGCGTCTGGTGCGCCAGGGTCTGCCTGACCTTGTATTTTCTTCCCTCTGTAAAGAGCTTGGCGGTGTCTGAACTGGCGAATTTTTGAAACTCGTCAATATATAAGCTGTAGCCTGGCCGCATGTGTTTTGATGTGTCTGCAAAACTGAATGTCGCCGCGTAAATTTGCGATAGTATCATTGTGCCGATGATCGGGGCTGCGTGTTCGTACCCTGGCTGGCTGATGGGTAGTTTGACTAAGATGATCTCGCGGCGGTCTATTGCTGCTCTAAAATCAATGGTTGCCTCTTTCTGACAGATGATATTTGTGATAACAGGGTCGGCAAGCCAAGAGTTCAAGCGGGTTCGCAAGGGGGCGGTATCGCGCTTCTGGACACTTGCGGAATTGGTATCATACTCAAGCTGCCAGTATTCTTTGAGCCGTCTGCTCTTGAGTTGCGCTACTTTTTCCGCTCGGTAGTCTGCATCAAGGAGTAAGGCGGGGATGTCTGCTATTGTCATTGTGTCGGCATGTTCAATCAAGGTTTCTGTTACATTCTGCAAAAGCATGGGAAGAAGTAAGCCCCTAGTTTCAGACGGCCATACTTTTTCAAAAATGCTCATCACTCGGTTTTTGGTGATAGTAGGCTCACGGCTGCTCGTACCAGGGCTGAATATATTAAACCCAAAGGGATAGGCTTCGTCTGTTAGGTCAAGAAAATAGGTTCTGTGTAAATGACTCTCTGCTATACGTGAAATAATGTTCTCGATAAGCTCGCCGTGGGGGTCTAAGACAATGACCGGATAATTTCTTTCTATGTCCTGGTAAATCATGCTCTCTAAGAGGCTGCTTTTCCCTACGCCTTGCGTACCGATGACATAACAGCCGGAACAGCGTGAAGCATCGTCAATGCTGATTTGCTCGCCTGTTCTGCTATCTAGGCCGATAACGGTATGTGGCAAGTCTGCTCTTTCGCTGCGACGCGGTAGCCGTCTGATAGGGGAAATGGGGCTTTTGTTGCTATCGGTTGCATGCTCTGCTAGAATGGCTGGCGGTGGTATGCGGATAACACGCTTTTGTCCTGCTTCTTGACTGTCTCGCTTAATGCGTTTGACCAGTGGTATCGCTGGCAGATCGCTATCGTCGCTCATGGCTGCTCCTTTATCGTAAATCCATTTCTGTTACTATGCCAGCATAGACTGTAATGTGTGACTCTCTGCTATCACCAAGTGAAGTGTAACCAAACACCGTCACCTCAAGGTCTGCATCACTCCGCCCCTGTTTTAGCTTTATTTTAGGAAAAGTGGCTACACAGAAGCCGCCGCGTTCAACAAAATTCGCTGTTGCATAAAAACGGGGGTCTGTTTTGCTGGCCGTAACTGGACTTCCACGCAAACGGCTTGGAGCATAAACAACTAATGCCGCTTCATCTGCCGCAAGTCTAATTATTTGGCCTGCTACCTCAAATTCTTCTTTATCCTCGCTCATGGGTTCTCCTTACAAAAAGATGATAATAGATGCCTCAGTGTACCATCTAACAACTCCATCCACAATCCTATAGTTGACAATTACCTCAACAATTGCTATACTCTCGCGGCCTTGTTACAGGGCATTGATTTAGTTTCCTGTAACTTGGCTTGACAAGTTGCAGGAGTGGTTTTCAAGAAAGGTCATGCAAGCAATGCAAGACACACAAGAAAAGCAACCGTTCTCTGGTTTACCTCTACCCAAGTTCTTTGTATGGCGAAATGGAAAACGGCAACTAGTGCCTACGGTCGTTCGCAAACAGGGCCGTACATCAGATGGTCATCCCTACAGGGTAACAGCACCAGGGCGACTAACTGACAGAACAGCAGAGAACACAAGGTAGATTTTCACCTGCAACTATTGTTTTATGGCCGCGCCTTTCATAGTCGCGGCCTTTCTCATATCTGCTTGTTTTTGCCGCTTCTATCTGGTAGGGTAAGGGCATGAGTGAAGCGAAAAGAACGGTAAAAAAGAAGCCTGTGTTGTCTGTCCTGACTCCTGCTGATGAAAACATGCTGCAAGCCCTCTACCACTATCACTTTCTCACCATAGATCAGATTTCCCGCTTGTTGTCGTATTCAAAAGGAACACGCACAACCATTAGCGCACACCTTGCCGCTCTTGAAAAAGCAGGGTACACACTCTCGTTGTATTTACCCCGTCCCGTGCGCCTGGGGTCGCCTCTGAAAATCTATCACCTGGCGCGTAAGGGACTAAACCATCTGCGCGATTTGGGCTTTGATGTGCATCCTCGTTTCCATCCATCAGAAGAGGATGAAAAATCCTATTTATTTCTCATGCACACCTTAGCAGTCAATGACTTTTTAATTGCCTGTCGTCTGATTGAAAAGAAATATCCTGCAATCATCTTGCAAGAGTTCACGCACGAGCGGACACTCAAACGCCTCGATCCGGTTTCAGTAATAATTGAAAAGCTGACTGCTGAGGGTAAGCAGGTGATGGATAAAGAGGGAAAACCCATTGTTGAAACGCTGCGTTTAGTGCCGGATGGGTTCCTGGATTTCAGAATAGAACAGCCTGATCTGGGTAAAACCTATCGCTATTGCCTGCTCCTAGAGATAGACCGCGCTACAACTGAAGCAAAGAATTTCAAAAGAAAAATACGAGGCCTGCTGACGCTTGGCAAGGATGAAAAGCTCTGTATCAAACACTTTGGCGCGAAGATACCAACCATCGCTATTGCAAATGCAGTAGGTGGTGAGAAACGGCGGGAACAACTGCGAGAGTGGACAGAGCAGGAATTGAGAAAATCTAAAGAGCCTCATTTCTGGTCGCAGTTGTTTATGTTTGCTGACGTGACAGAGCAGTTGGATAGTGAAACGCTGGTACTCGGGTCGGTCTGGTATACGCCGTTTGGCAAGCTGCCGACTGCGTTGTTGTCTGCGGGTTCGCGATGAGTTGTGGGGTTGTGCGCGGGCGCGGTGTGCTGATTGTTTTGTGATGAGGATAAGTGATTGAGGGAGAGAGCGACAAAGCGAGTGAGTGAAGAAGAAGACAAGTTGTAAAACAAGAGGCAGTTGGAGTCATTTTAAATTGATTTGACGGTCTAAACGAAAGATTGAAAGAAAGAATGTACGCGCCTCTGCGCGGTTTTTTGTGGGGGGTGGGCGAGCCGTTTTGGGTCGGGTTTCCCGTAGCGGCTCGCGGGGTGGTTAGTGTTCGATTATGAAAAGTGTTCGAGCAACTTTAGTATGCTGGTCTTGCTCGGCGGGGAGGGCTGCCATTATGGGCGCAGGGTTCCCGTGATGGCAGCGGTGGGGGCGTGCTGGCGGGGCGTGGGCAGTGGCAAGC
>WNGR01003313.1_pt1 | contig 20026 bp, 20 predicted proteins | sample 5407581 | NCBI WGS metagenome assembly WNGR01 (sample SAMN13153383, study PRJNA577476) | soil metagenome | isolation source: 80 cm soil or saprolite under Garry oak tree replicate 2 | place: USA:California | collected 2016-06-15 | reverse complement strand
ATTTTCAGGTCGCCAGGAAATTCATTGCGAGTGTTAAGGAAAAAGCGCTGGGTGAAACAGTTGTTCGCAGTATTACACCCGGACAACAGATCATAAAGATTTTCCACGACGAATTGACTGCATTGCTCGGAGGCGATTCCGAGCCGCTTCATCTCGAAGACGAGGGCCGTATTTTGATGATCGGTCTCAATGGTTCGGGTAAGACGACTTCCTCGGCCAAGCTGGCGGGCTTTTTACAAAAACAGGATTATGCCCCTTTGCTGGTGCCGTGCGATCTGCAACGGCCGGCAGCCATTGAGCAACTCGTAACGCTTGGAAAACAAATTGGCGCGGCAGTCGTCGCTCCGGATGCGGGCGAGAAAAATGTTCAACGCGCCGCGGCGGCAGCAGTTGGTAGAACGCGACCGCCGGGCGCGCCGAGCATTTACATCTTCGACACGGCGGGCCGCCAGGAAATCGACGAAGCGTTGATTCAGGAGCTGAAAGAGTTGAAAAAATTTTTACAGCCGCAGGAAACTTTGCTGGTCGTGGATGCGGCAACCGGCCAGCAAGCGGTCAGCGTGGCGACCCATTTCAACAATGCTTTGTCAATCACAGGGATCATTCTAACGAAACTCGATGGCGATGCGCGAGGCGGCGCAGCGTTGTCGATGCGGGAAGTGACGCGTCAGCCGATCAAATTCGTCGGCACCGGCGAAAAGCTCGATCAATTCGAGCTTTTCATTCCGGAGCGGCTGGCCGGCCGAATTATGGGAATGGGCGACGTGGTTGGTCTCGTCGAGAAAGCTGCCGAAGCAGTGGAAGTCGAAGACGCTGCTCGGCTTGACCGCAAATTGCGCACGGCTTCATTCGACTTCAATGATTTCCTGGCGCAGTTCAAGATGATGCGAAAGATGGGACCGCTGGAGAATATTCTTGGCATGTTGCCCGGCATGAGTAATGTGCAGGGCCTCTCGATTGACGAGAAGCAGCTTAAGCGCACGGAAGCCATCGTGCTTTCGATGACAAACGAAGAGCGGGCGCGCCCCGACATTCTGAATGCACGGCGGCGTCAGCGCATCGCGCGCGGCAGCGGCTGCACTGTCACGGAGGTGAACGATTTGCTGCGGCGCTTTGATCAGATGCGCAAGATGATGAAGAGCGCGGGCAAAATGAAGAAAATGATGGCGCAACTGGCGCGAATGAAAAGTTAATATGTCAGTTTCAATCAGATTACGTAGAGAGGGCGCGAAAAATCGCCCGTATTACAAGGTGGTAGTGGCCGACAGCCGCAGTCCGCGCGACGGGAAATTTATCGAGGTCATCGGCATGTACGATCCGAAAAAAACTGGTCGCAATAGCTCCTTGAACGTTGAACGGGCCGAATACTGGATCAGCAAAGGTGCGCAACCATCGGACACGGTGCGGAGTTTGATCAAGAAAAACAAGAAAGTGACAACGGCCGCCGAGCCGTCATCGCAACCAGAGCGAGAAAGCTCGCAATCGATCCAGGACGAAGTTTCGACTGCGTCACCGCCAACTCCTGCGGACTCAGCGTAGACTTGGCAGCGAGTTGTTATAACTGTCCTGTTGGTGCCAAGCCGCGCGCCTCAACGCCATCACTGCAAGCGCTTCGCACAGCGAAGGGGCTACAACTCGAAAATTCGTGTTTATTCGTGTTCACCCATCACGCCGTAGTGTTGTGCGAAAGTGGATTCGTGATTAGTTTTTGACGCATGAGGGAGTTTCTCGAGTTCGTCATTCGGCAGCTGATTGAATTTCCTGACGATATAGTGTTGACGGAAATTCCGAGCGGGAGAACGACCATCTTTAAATTGCAGCTTCGACGCGGAGATGTCGGCCGTGTGATTGGCCGAGGCGGTCAGACCATTCATGCGATCCGCGCGTTGCTGGCCAGTTCCGCCGCGCGCCACGGCCAACGGGCAGTTCTCGAGATCATGGAATGAGGTAGGCGCGATTGACCCGAATCGCCCACCGACGATTATTCTCTACCCGTCACAGACGGTTCAGGTGAACCGCCGCTATCAGATGAAGATCGACATCGTCACGCTGTTCCCCGAAATCTGTCGCGCGCCATTAAGCGAGAGCATGATGAAGCGCGCGCAGGAAAAAGGAATCGTGGAGTTCCATATTCATAATCTGCGCGATTGGACGACGGACAAACATCACGTGGTGGATGACGCGCCCTTTGGCGGAGGGCAGGGGATGGTGATGAAACCGGAACCGATTTTTGCGGCTGTGGAAGATCTGAAACAGCGAAGAGCGAACAGCGAACGGCGAGCATTGAAAATTGTTTTGATGTCGCCAGCAGGGCGACGTCTAGACCAAGAGCTGGCGGCGGAGCTTTCTCAGGAATCGCATCTTATCGTTCTCTGCGGCCATTACGAAGGAGTCGATCACCGCGTGATCGAACATCTGGTCGATCTCGAGATTTCGATTGGCGACTACGTGCTGACCAACGGCGCGATCGCCGCAGTTGTTCTAGTTGATGCAATTGTTCGTTTGCTGCCGGGCGCGCTTGGTCATGAACGATCCGCCGTCGACGACAGCTTCAGCCACGAAAGCTCACACCTCGAAGCCCCGCAGTACACGCGGCCTGCAGAATTTCGCGGCTGGAAAGTTCCAGAGGTTTTGCTTTCTGGAAATCACACAGAGATTGCAAAGTGGCGCAAAGAACAGGCGATCAAGCGCACACGCGAGAACCGCCCTGATTTGCTCCGCTGAGGACAACTGTGGGGTGTGCTGTGGCGTGCGCTGTCCCCAGCGCAGCTGACGACTTAATCGCGAATTCTTCCCAACACCACGCAAGCGTTGATCCCACCGAAACCGAATGAATTGCTCATGATGTAATTCAGTTCCGCAGCGCGTCCATGATTCGGGACGACGTCGAGATCACATGCGGGATCGGGATTTCGATAATTGATAGTCGGGGGAATCCATTGGCGATCTACGGCGAGCGCGCAAAGCGCCGCCTCGATGGCGCCTGTCGCGCCCAGCGGATGCGCGTAATAACCTTTCGTTCCGCTGACAGCGATTCGCTGGACGTGCTCGCCAAACACTTGTTTGATCGACGCCGTTTCCGCGCTGTCATTGAGCTGGGTCGAACTGGCGTGCGCGTTAACGTAGTCGATCTGCTCGGGCACCAATTGCGCGTCTGCGAGCGCTTCGCGCATCGCACGAATGCACGATTCGCCGTTCGGCAGGGGTGAGGTCATGTGGAACGCGTCATTGTTTAAGCTGTAACCGAGCACTTCCGCATAAATGCGAGCCCCACGCGCCCGCGCGTGTTCGAGTTCCTCGACGACCAGCGAAGCGCCGCCTTCGCCCATGACAAATCCATCGCGCGACAGGTCGAATGGACGACAGGCCAAGCCCGGCTCGCCCGTCCACCTGCTCATAGTTTTAATGATGTCAAACGCGCCGATGGTAATGGCCGTCAGTGGCGCTTCCGCTCCGCCCGCGACGATTACGTCGGCAAAATCATCTCGAATGTAACGGAGCGCTTCGCCCACGGATACTGTCCCGCTGGCGCAACTGTTTGAATTTGTTGTGCCGACACCGCGAAATCCAAATTCGATCGCAATGTTCGAATGCGCCGAACCACCAAACACCTGGACGGCAAGTGTGGGTTGAACGCCCCGCGCGCCTTTTTTCAAATACCTGATGTACTGTTCCTCGGCTTTGCAGACGCCGCCCAGCGCGGTGCCGAAGCTGACACCGATGCGATCCTGTGGTTTTTCGCTGGAATAATTGATGTGCGCGTCGTCCAGCGCGAGCTTTGCAGATACGACGGCGAACTGCGCGTAGCGGTCGAGCCGTTTCAGACGGTGCGGTGGAAAAAACTCTTCCGGATTCCAATCGCCAATCTCGCCGGCACAACGCACCCGGAACACACTTGGATCAAAACTTGTGATACTGTTAATGCCGCTCTTTTCCGCCAGAACCCCGTTCCAAAACGCATCGACTCCGGTCCCGATGCATGTAATGGGGCCGATACCGGTGATGACCGCGCGTCTTCGGCTCATGCGGTCACTTTGTTTGCCCTTGCTTCCACATACGCCTTGATACAGCACAAAGTTTTGTTGGCAATGTTACGAATAAAAAAGTCGCCGATGATTGGATCGACAATCGGCCCAAGCACTGGAATGCGAAATCGCAGATCGTGTGAAATCGTTACGAGCACGCCACTTGGTTGGTCAAAAAACGTCCAGACCACACGCATTCCTTTTGTCCACGCCTTTAGATGGAGAAAACGAATTTCCAGGCGGTCGCGGTCGATGATTTGCTCGGACGTCCACGAGATCGGGATCCCGGAACGCTGCGCTGCCATCACCACAATGTTGCGATCGGGGCCGCGCTCCAGAAAGCGGATGTAACGATAATGCGGGAGGATTTTTGGCCACAACTCCAGGTTTGCCGCTGTTTCGAAGATCGCCATCTTCGGCGCGTGCATGAGCAGGGAATTGGTCTTGTGCATTTTGGTTGCGGCTTATGATGAGATTCAAACCGCGCAGTTTAACGATGTTGCGCAGTTTGGGAATATAGAATCCTTCTCGAAAACCCATTTTGGGCAAAGAGGAAAATCGTCACGGGAAAGAGTTACGCGCTTGTCGTCGCGATGACGGTGCCAGGCACATCGTAGAAGAAACCGTATCGCCGGGTTCAAACCACGGTTTGCAATCTTTAACCCGATTAGTGGCTGCCTGTGGTGCCCGTGCCGCCTGTGATGGGTTTGGATTTGCCCGTAACACCGCCACCACCTTTGACGTCTTTTTGTGGCTGCAGGTCACCAACTTTGATGTGTCCCTTCTTCAGTCGGTGCCAAACGGAGCGAATTACATTGATATTTTTCGGTTCCGCCTCCATAACCAAGTACCTCGTAACAATGGTTCCCTTTATGATGACCGACTGACTCGATAGTTGCAAACATTTTTATTGCGCTGCCACTCTTTGAAATCGCCTTGTGCTTGTGTACGTCTCGATCACGTTTCCAGTCGCATCGTAAACGCAAATCACGGCATCGTGTGACCGGCTGTAGAATTTCGCGGGGATGACCGATTTTCCCGCTATGAAAAGGTTGTGGAGCCTACGGGATTCGAACCCGTGACCTCCTCAATGCCATTGAGGCGCTCTACCAGCTGAGCTAAGACCCCGGCGAAAGATTTTCAGATTGTAAGTTTCGGATTGCGGATTGCAACCTGCCAGATAAATCCACCACCGACAACAGATCGGTTTCTCCCATGTAGTGCCCCGCACGTGATCGGTTCGAGTGACTTCAGCGTCTTGTGGTAGCAGCGCTCGTTCACCTCGTCGACGGCGGGATAGAACTAATAATTCGCCGCCTCGCTGGCGAGCAGATAATTTGCCCCAGGCCTGAATAACTTTGAAGGGGTTTCAGTCAATACTTGCAACAAAGAAACGTTTGTGATGTTCAATAGCCGGAGCAATTTATGAAAGAATCTAGATTTTCGGCGCTCTGCTTGATTGCGGCGCTCTCGCTCTTGGCAAGCATTCGCGGTGTCTCTGGACAAGTAATCAGCCCCAGCGCGCAAAACGTGGCTTCGCGTCCGGTGGCCAGCCGCAGCGCGCCAGCGGCTAGGCCAATTGCGAATACGTCAATCGCACCACGGGTCGCTCCTGCGCCGGCGAATTTCAGGCCCCAAACGTTCAACAGATATGCACCTCGCACGATTGGCCAACCGGCGACGACGAATCTTCGGCCAAATTATTCGCCGGTGATGCGGGCGCCGAACCGTTCTTTTGTAACGATGAGCGCGCAGCGGATCGCACCGATTCGCGAGCCCCAAACGATCGCGCTTGACTCAGCGACGCGTGCGAGAGAATTGCGCACTTTGGCGGCAATGCGTAATCGGCGCGGCTTCACGACTGAGAACGCAACGCTGGCGAAATTAGATCCGCAACGCCCTACGAGAACCCACGATGCACGGTCTATCCAGAATCAGCCATCGACACTGGACCCGGTAGAACAAACAGCGAGACCAAGGTGGCACGACAAAGACGGCCACCTCAACTATTCCAATGCATGCCGTCGTCATTGGCATGAATGGCATGATCGCAACTGGTGGCATAATCATTGTGATACAATCGTTTTTATTAGCACCGGATACTATTTCCTGGATGGAAGCTATTGGTATCCGGCGTGGGGTTACGATCCGTTCAACAACTATTACGATTACGACGGACCGATCTACACTTACGGCAATCTGCTCCCCGACGAGGTGATCGCGAACGTCCAAGTCGCTTTGCAAGATGCAGGCTACTATTTCGGCCAAATAACGGGAACGCTGAGCGTAGAGACGCGAGCCGCTCTTGCGAATTTCCAACGTGATTACGGCCTGCCAATCACCGGAGCAATTGACGAACCGACAATCGAGTCACTCGGGTTGTATTAGCTCCCTTTCGGGGCGTTCAATCAACCAAATTGTTCGTTTGATCGCAACCTTGTAAAACGTTGCGCCGCTTCAGCTCGGCGAAGAAGTTCTTCGCATTCCGCTTGATTCCCTCCGGCGCTAGTTCAAACGCCCAGCCAAGGATGAGCGCGACAGGAAATCCGATAATGAGCAGCAATACCACAAGACGCACGGCCCAATTCGGAATTTCGAAGAACGGAAAAATCTGACTCGCTATCTGCATCAACAGCCAGGCGACGACCGCGTCGGCGATCGCAACTTTGTAAACCAACTCGCAAGAATTGCGCCGAAGGTATTACTTGCGATAGACTTGCCTCCATGAAAATGACCCTTCGCGTGTTAATTGGCGTTGTCGGCTTGGTAGTGATTGTTCTCGGTATTAAGCAATTTACCACGGGTGTCCGGGAACCGTCCGGCAACTTTACACCAGCGCCTCAAAAGATTGGCGAGACGTTCACATCTGCTGAAAACGGCTACAGTCATCGCATTCCGCAAGGTTGGGAAAGCAAACCAGCGCCTCCGTCCAAAGCGGCCATGATTGCGGCACCCAAATCGAGCGGCTTGTTGAGCGACTTGGTAACGACGATCGAACCGTACGATGGAACGCTTCGCGCTTACGTGGACGACGCAAACATTCAGTCGCTGAGGAAAAGGGCGGTGAAGGCAAAGGTGATAAGAACGGATTTTACCACGGACAACAAGACCCCCGCTTACAAGGTGAAGTTGCAAAACAGGACGAACAATGTCGATCTCGCGCAGACGATGTATTTTTTCGCGGGCCCGGGAAACAAAAAGATCGTTGTAACCTGCACCGCGCCGGCCCAGTTCGAGGCGCAGCTTGAGCCGCTCTTCGATGCTTGTATGAAGACCTTCGCACTGTCCCCGCGCTGATTTTTTCATCTGGCCGAATCAATTACGAATGTCAACCTAGGGATGATGTAATGACCGAGGGTTCACAGAGGCTCATCGCCGGCAAAATTGTGCGTGGCGAAACTCCACTCAATCTCGAAATGCCATTTCAACAGTTGGAGGGCTTCCTCACGCCGACTGAATCGTTTTACGTCCGCACACATTTTCCAATTCCCTCGATTGATAGAGATGCATGGTGGGTGCGCGTCGAGGGCGCCGTTGAGAATCCATTCGCGATTAATTACGAACAGCTGCTCGAATTACAATCCGTGACAGTTCCGGTGACGCTGGAATGTGCTGGCAATAATCGCAGTTTTCTGGACCCGAAAGTCAAAGGGGTGCAATGGGGACTCGGCGCGGTCGGCACAGCGGAATGGACCGGGGTGCCATTATCGAGCCTGCTTAATCGCGCCCGTGTGAAAGCAAACGCATGCGAGGTAATTTTGGAAGGAGCAGATGGCGGCATGCTCGAAGATCCGAAGAGTCCGCCGGGTAAGTTGCACTTTGCCAGGAGCATTCCTTTGGAGAAAGCGCATGCCGACGTTTTGCTCGCGTACAAAATGAACGGCGGCGAGCTGCCGCCTCAAAACGGTTTTCCGGTGCGCGCGATTGTTCCCGGCTGGTACGCGATGGCCTCAATTAAATGGCTGCAGCGGATCATCGTCATGGACGAACCGTTCACCGGTTATTATCAGACGATCGATTACGCTTACTGGAGGCGGCGAGAGGAAATCGCCGAGCTCACGCCGCTGACCGAAGTGCAAGTCAAAGCGCAAATCGCGAAACCGGCCGAAGGCGAAACTGTTCCGGCAAATTCCAGCGTGCGTGTGCACGGCGCCGCATGGACGAGCGCCGGCGAAATTACAAAAGTGGAATTGAGCACGGATGGTGGATCGACGTGGAACGAGACGAATTTGATGGGACAACCGAAACCAAACGCGTGGCGGCTTTGGGAATTCAACTGGCAAACGCCCGCAGCGCCGGGAAACCAAACGCTGATTGCTCGCGCGACCGATTCACTCGGCCGAACGCAACCGGTGGTCCGCGATCCTGATCGAGGCACCTATATGATCAATCACTTGTTGCCGATCACGGTTGAAGTAAGGTGATTTTCAGAACTGGGGAGCACAGGCTGGCAGCCTGCCTTCCCAAAAACCGGTGCGACGCCAGCGGAATTATCGATCTTGTTGAAGTTCAATGCCGCTTCGCGTTAAATCATCGTGATGTCGCTAGTTTTTAAAACCATTCAAACGGAAGGCATCGCTGAGCTTTCTTATCTCGTCGGTGATGATGACGAAGGGATCGCGGCGGTGTTTGACCCTCGCGCCGACTGCGATGTTTACATCGAGGCGGCCCGCGAAGCTGGCGTGGCGATCACACACATTTTTGAGACGCATATTCATGCCGATTTGGTAAGTGGGTCGCGCGAACTGTGCGCGCGGTTGGACTCGGCGAAGATTTATGCCAGCGGGGAAGGCGGCGCACAGTACGGCTTCGACCCCGAGAAGATCAAAGACGGCGACCGATTCACATTCGGCGAAGTGCTGGTCACCGCGCGGCATACTCCCGGACATACCCCGGAGCACATGTCGTATTTGCTGGCTGAAGCCGATCATCCGGACGAGCCGTGGGCGGTGCTCACCGGCGATTCGCTCTTTGTTTCATCTGCCGGTCGACCAGACTTGTTAGGCGAGAAACACACGAAGCAGCTTGCCGAACAGCAATTCCATACGCTGCGGGATTTTTATCTAAAGCTGCCCGATCACGTAATGATTTACCCCAATCACGGCGCGGGCTCCCCATGCGGTGCAGACATCGGCGCCCGGTTGAGCAGCACCATCGGTTACGAGCGGAAATTTAATAAGTTTTTGCAATTCAGTGACGCGAAAAGCTTCAGCGATTATGCAATCAAGACCGCGCCGCCGGTCCCACATTACTATCCGATAATGAAAAAAGTGAACGCGGAAGGCCCGAGAGTGATCGGAAATCTTCCACGCGTTCCCACTCTTCCTCCCAAGGCGTTCAAAGAGGCGATCGAAAAAAAGGCAGGCATCCTTGCTGATGTGCGCAACATGCTCGCGTTTGGTGGCGGTCATGTTGCCGGCGCGCTCAACATCGGCGGGACACCCATTCTCTCGATCTGGGCAGGCTGGATGCTCGATCCGCAGGAGCCGATTCTTCTCGTGCTCGAAGATGATGACGATCTGGAAAGAATCGTGCGTTTGTTCGTTCGGACCGGATACACGAAATTCGGCGGCTATTTGATTGGGGGAATGAAAGCCTGGGATGCAGCGGGATTTCCGCTGGAAAGAATCGGTCAAATGAGCGTGCACGAGCTGAATGAGCGAAAGTCTTCGTTGCAGGTGGTCGATGTGCGGTCGCCCGGTGAATGGAAAAAGGGTCATGTGCCTGGCGCGCGACACATTTTTTTACCTGAGCTTGGTAAACGAATGGGTGAGCTTGATCGCAACAAACCGACGGCGGTCTATTGCGGCAGCGGCTATCGCGCGAGCATAGCCACGAGCATTTTGAAGACACAGGGGTTTAACGAGCTCTGGAATGTTCCCGGCAGCTGGGAAGCGTGGAAAAAGGCAAAGCTGCCAATCGAAGGAGCCGACGGCGAATGAATGGAACGACAGCGTTGGCGCGGCGATCATTTGGCGAAACGATGCGCGCCGACATTTGGTGGTTGCAACCGCTGCTCGTTTTTCTCGGCTTATCGACTTTTATCGTCTATTCCACGTGGGCCGCTTTTCAGGGGGAACATTATTTTTTTGGCAATTATATCTCGCCCTTCTATTCGCCGGAGATTTTCGGTGATTCGCCACACAGCTGGTTTGGACCGAAACCCGCGTGGTGGCCAGGCTGGCTCGTTTTCTCTCCTGCACTGTTGGTTCTTTGGGCGCCTGCTGGATTTCGGCTGACCTGTTATTACTACCGCGGCGCGTACTACAAGGCGTTCTGGGCTGATCCGCCGGCGTGCACCGTGGGCGAGCCGCGCAAGAGCTACTGGGGCGAACGATCCTTCCCGTTGATCATGCAGAATGTACATCGATATTTTCTTTATCTCGCGGTGTTTTTTCTCATCGTACTCTCCATCGACGTTTGGAAGGCGCTGTGGTTTTCAAATGGATTTGGAATCGGCGTCGGCACAATTTTGCTGGCAATCAATGTTGTTTTGCTCGGCGGTTATACGTTTGGCTGTCACTCGCTACGGCATTTGGCCGGCGGATTTCTCGATCAATTTTCCAGATCACCAACGTGCTACCGCGCCTACGCGTGCGTGACCTGTTTCAATCGCCGCCACATGCTTTGGGCGTGGCTGAGTCTCTTCTGGGTCGGCTTTGCCGATCTTTACGTCCGTCTGTGCGCAATGGGTATCTGGCATGATGTGCGGCTTTTTTAGCCGCAGTTGATTGGTTAAAATGTTACAAAGCTAAAACGTTCCGACTTTGTAGCGTTGTAACTGTTTTAATTTTTAACTCTGTATCCATGCCCGACTACGAAACGTTCGAATATGATGTCGTTGTGATCGGTGGGGGCGGCGCAGGACTGCGTGCTGCGATTGAAGCTTCCGCTGCCGGTGTTCGCGTCGGACTCGTTTGTAAATCGTTGTTAGGCAAAGCGCACACGGTGATGGCCGAAGGCGGAATCGCGGCGGCGCTGGCCAATGTCGATGAACGCGACAATTGGAAAGTGCATTTTGCCGATACGATGCGCGGCGGGCAATACGTGAACCAGTGGCGCATGGCCGAGCTGCATGCAAAGGAAGCGCCCGATCGCGTGCGCGAGCTTGAAGCATGGGGCGCCGTTTTCGATCGTACGAACGATGGTCGCATTCTGCAAAGACACTTTGGCGGCCACAAATATCCGCGGCTAGCACATGTGGGGGATCGCACCGGCTTGGAGATGATCCGCACCCTACAAGATCATGGCGTTCACCAGGGAATCGATGTGCACATGGAGCACACTGTTCTTTCGCTCCTCAAAGACGGAGACCGTGTCATTGGGGCTTTTGGATACGAGCGCGAACGCGGGCGCTTCAAAATTTTTCGGGCCAAAGCAGTGGTGCTGGCCACGGGCGGGATCGGGCGCGCCTACAAAATCACCAGTAACAGTTGGGAATACACTGGAGACGGACACGCTCTCGCATACGAGGGCGGTGCAGAACTCATCGACATGGAGTTCGTTCAATTTCATCCAACCGGAATGGTCTGGCCACCGAGCGTCATGGGAATCTTGGTGACCGAAGGCGTCCGCGGCGAAGGTGGAATCCTGATCAATAAAGACGGCAAACGTTTCATGTTCGAGGCGATTCCAGAAAATTATCGAGCCCAGACTGCGGACGATGAGGAGGAGGGATGGCGCTATTGCCGGGGACACAAAGACGCGCGGCGCCCACCCGAGTTGCTAACGCGTGATCACGTCTCGCGTTGCATCGTGCGTGAGATCAAAGAGGGCAGGGGAAGTCCGCACGGCGGTGTGTTTCTCGATATCTCGTGGATCAAACAAAAAATGCCGAATGCCGCCGAACACATTAAGCGGAAACTGCCGAGCATGTATCATCAGTTTAAACAACTGGCTGACATCGATATCACAGAGCAACCGATGGAAGTTGGGCCGACGACGCACTACATTATGGGCGGGGTGCGTGTGGATCCCGACACCCAAATGACGCGGCTGCATGGGTTGTTTGCTGCCGGCGAATGCGCGGCAGGGATCAACGGCGCGAACCGATTAGGCGGCAATTCGCTCTCTGATCTTTTGGTGTTTGGAAAACGTGCCGGCGAATTCGCAGCGAAATTCGCCAGAGAAAATCAGCACGGCACGATCGACAGGCAGAAAATCGACATCGTCGCGCGCGAGGCGCTCGCTTCCTTTGAGCGCCGCGATGGTGAAAACCCTTATGCTATCCAGAAAGATCTGCAGGAAACGATGCAGGAGTTGGTTGGAATTGTGCGGAACGAAACGGAAATGCGCCAGGCTATAGAAAAGATCGGCAATTTCAAAATGCGCGCTGAAAAAACCGCGGTCACGGGCAATCGCGAATACAATCCCGGTTGGCACACCGCGCTCGATCTAAAAAATCTGCTGACAGTCTCGGAAGCGATTACACGCGCTGCGTTGGAGCGCAAGGAAAGTCGCGGCGCGCAATTTCGCGAAGATTATCCGAACCAAGAGGAGCGCTTTTCGAAAGTGAACACGATCGTGTCGAAATCCGCGGCCGGCTCGATGCAATTACGCTTGGAACAGTTGCCAGAACTGCCGGAGTATTTGAAACAAGTAATTCAGGAAAACAAATGAAATTGATTTGTCATCCCGAACGAAGTGAGGGACCTCACACAGCCTCATGGATCACACAAACTACTTCGGATGATCGACGAGATTATGTGAGGTCCCTCGCCGTCTGCGCGACTCGGGATGACGCGCCAGGGGAAACATGAGCACGGCCACCTTCAAAATCTGGCGGGGCGATGGAATGGGCGAGTTTCGCGATTACACCACAGAAGTCGCGGAAGGCATGGTCGTGCTCGACGCGGTGCACGAGATCCAGCGCACGCAGGCGCCGGATTTGGCCTGCCGATGGAATTGCAAGGCAGGGAAGTGCGGGTCGTGCTCGGCCGAGGTCAACGGGATGCCGAAGCTAATGTGCATGACGCGGCTAAGCGAGTTGCCGTTGGAAAAACCGGTGACGATCGAGCCGATGAAAGCATTTCCGTTGCTCAAGGACTTGGTCACAGACGTCTCTTGGAATTTTCGGGTGAAGAAAAAGATCAAACCCTTCAAACCGCGACCGCCCGACGCGCCGGACGGCACCTGGCGAATGCAGCAGGAGGACATCGATCGTGTTCAGGAGTTCCGGAAATGCATTGAATGTTTTCTTTGTCAGGATGTCTGCCACGTGCTCCGCGACCATCAGATGCATGACAAATTCATCGGGCCACGTTTTCTAATTCATGTCGCCGCGCTGGAGATGCATCCACTCGACACGGAAGATCGCATCGAAGAATTGCGAAACACGCAGGGAATCGGTTACTGCAACATAACGAAGTGCTGCACGAAGGTTTGCCCGGAGAACATTCAGATTACGGACAACGGCATTATTCCGCTGAAGGAACGCGTGGTGGACGAGTTTTACGATCCGCTGGGATGGTTCTGGAAAGGACTTAAGAGATTGTTAAATCGTTGAAGGGTTGAAGCGTTGAAGCGTTAAAGCGAAAATGGTCTGCATGCGAACCGCTCCAACGCTTCAACGGTTTAACGATTTAACCTCGTCGTCGCCATGAGCGAACTGAAACGACTGCACAAAGACGCAATTCCCGCCGCGCTGGAAAAAGCGGAGCGTTACCGTTTGCTGAACGAACCCGGCGAAGCCGAGAGCATTTGTCTGGATATACTCCATGTCGATCCGGAAAACCAACAAGCGATCATTATGCTGTTGCTCGCGTTGACCGATCGCTTTGAAAAAGGCTATGGCGTGAGCGATTCGCAGACAAAGGAATTGCTGGCGCGGCTCAGATCGCAATACGAGCGTGCGTATTATTCCGGAATCGTGGCTGAGCGTCGCGCGAAGATGAAACTGCGGCAGCACACGCCGGGCTGCCGGTTTCAGGCGTATGATCTTTTGCGTGAGGCCATGAGCTGGTTCGAAAGAGCCGAACCGCTTTGTCCACCAGGTCACGACGATGCGATCCTGCGCTGGAACACGTGCGCGCGAATCATCGAGCGAAACAAACTGGTTCCGCGTCAGGAAGAAGAACCGATCGAATTTCCACTCGAGTAGCTGTAGCCGCTTCGCTGTGCGAGGTCGCCCCGAGTAGTGAACAGCGGCACATCTAAGCGCCGTCAGCCGTTTCAATCAGGCGCCAAATACAGCATCCGTTTCATTGCACCTGCGGCGCTGTCAGGGGGTCGCTCCTCAATCAATTGTTTAGCCGGCACAGTGTGAAAAGAAACGACGACCCAGTCAGCGCCTTTCGGGATCACTGGCCGGTGCCAGACGTTTTGCGGAATTGAAATCCAACGCTGCTCCAACGAGGCCTCGGTGTCGCTCACCAAAACATTCGACTCCCATGCAATGTCAAAGGCCGCACGCCCACTTCGGTCCGCCGATTCCGCGTCGGTTTGCATATTTCCTGTTCCTTCGAACGACATCATTCGTTGGTGGCTGTTTGGATGTCGCTCTGCTCCAGTGTTCGCGCCGGCACGTAAGATGAACACCCAACCGGAATGGATCGCCGCTGGCAATGCGTCACCAAACAATGTCAGCGCGATTGGCTCCCATGCCATCAACGCGTCCTGTTTTCGAGTGAGCTCCGCACGGACACGTTCCACTATGGGCAAAATCTGAACTCGGACCTGTTCCGATCGCACAATCCTATCCAGCTGTTGTAACAGTGATCGCTCGTCCGCCGTCATCCCGTGCCTTCGAAGAATTCAGTTGATCCTCGTCGCTCTGTCAAAGATTTCCCTATAAGCTTTGTGTCATGATTGAGGATACTTTTCACAGATTCGAGCATGAAGGCTGGGAACGCGTGGCGGACAAATATGATTCGGTTTGGTCGTCACTCACTCGGCAGTTTATTCCATATTTAGTAGGTGCTGCCGAAGTCAGAGCCGACATGTCCGTGTTGGATGTCGCATGCGGTCCTGGGTATGTGTCCGATGCGGTCAGGAAGGCGGGCGCTATTCCCAAAGGGATCGATTTTTCTGAGAAAATGATCGCGATCGCAAAAACGATGTTTCCTGATATTTCGTTCGCCAAAGGCGATGCTCAGAATCTGCGATTTGAAGACGCCAGTTTCGATCGTGTTTTGATCAATTTCGGTTTGCTGCATGTTTCACATCCTGACAAGGCGTGTGCGGAAGCATGCCGCGTTTTGAAACCGGGCGGGTGGTTTGGTTTCACCGTGTGGGCTGGGCCGGAGAAGAATCCCGGCGCTAAAATTGTCAATGACGCGGTTGAAGCGCACGGCGACTTGGATGTCGGTTTGCCCGAAGGCCCGCCACGTTATTTGTACGGCGAGAGAGAAGAGTGCCGCAAAGTATTGGAAGAAGCCGGTTTTGATGGCGACTCGATGAATTATGAAACGCGCACAGTGGAATGGCATCTTCCAACTGCATCTTATTTTTTCCACGCTGAACGTGATGCGGGCGTTCGCACGGCCGGGCTGCTAGCGCGCCAGTCGCGAGAAAGATTAGACGCGATTCGTATTGCCGTTGAAAAAGGGGTCAGGCGATATGCCAGCGGAAACCAGTTCGTCATACCGATGGCGGCACACGTTGTCCTCGCATCGAAAGCGTAAGAAGCCTTTCACCCGCTTCGGCGGATGCTACTGCTAACACGTATGCGTGACACTGCTCTCGCGAGAAGTTTGTTGTGGCGGTGGCCGGCTCGAGGCGTATGGCTGGGGCCAGTAGCATTTGCGCTGTCGCTGTTGGGCACGGAACTACTGCGCCGCGAGTCTTTGCGAATCTGGGCTCTGCTCTTGCTGGTGGGTGCAGCTGTAATGGCCGTGCTGGCTTGGAACAGCAGCCGCTGGTCAGACGCGCTTCCGGCAGATTGGGGTACCAGCCTCGCTGAAACGCAAAGCTGGTGTCCAATGTGCCGGCATCGGCGGCGAGCCAGGATGCCTGTGTTGCGAGTCACACAATTGCGCCGCCGCAGCTCGAACCGGCGCCAGCAGTGCAACCAAAGCAGTGATCACCGGTCATGATCTCACGACCTTCGAATGAGTCCGGAGCGATGTCCCAAAGAAATAGCGGCTTGCTCCCGCCGTTGCCGCAGCATTGCATTCCGAGCTGCTGATTGAAATCACAATCGTAGACTTCCCCGCGCCAACCAACACTGATGGTATTACGGCACATCAAGCCACTAATGGTTGCGGGGTTAAACGCCTGAATTAGCAGTTCCATGTATTCATTGAGTTTGTTGTTATGGCGCAGGTAACCGGCGAACCGGCCGATCGGAAGATTCGTCAGCGTATAGAGGTTGTTAAACACAATGCCGAAATGCTTTTTGAGTTCGCGTTTGTAATTGGCTTCAAGCTCCGCTTGCGATGGCGGTAAAAACGCGCCCATCGGATTGTAGATGAGATGCAACGGCAGGTCCGGATTGGTTCCGTAGCCGAGCAGGTTAAGCAGTTGCAGAACAGCGATGCTGCCTTCAAAGACGCCTTCACCCCGTTGCGCGTTGACGTTTTCCGGTGAGTAGCACGGCATGGACGCAATAATCTCCACCTTGTTACTTGCAAGAAACGAGGCGAGGTCTTTGTAACCGCGCTCAAGCAAGATCGTGAGGTTGCAGCGGTCGATGATGTGCCGCTCCGGTTGCAACGACTTCACTTGCTCGATGAAATAGCGGAAATCAGGAATCATTTCCGGCGCACCGCCGGTAAGATCGACAATTTGGATGTCAGTTTTAGCGAGCCAATCAATGATCCGGTCGATGGTCTCGCGCGCCATAATTTCCTCGCGCTTTGGACCTGCATTCACGTGACAATGCACGCACACCAGATTGCAAAGCTTGCCAACATTCACCTGAAGAATTTCGGCGCGTCCACGACGCAGCGACAACGAGTGTTGCGCCAGTTTCTTCGCGAAGCGATTCATTCTAGATCAGCAGCAACTGCCGCCATCGCAGCATTTGTTGTCTGGCTCCGTGGTTGCATTGTAATCTTGGCCCTTGGTTTCCTTCGGATGCCGCAGCGCGGTGCGTGAGCAATCGAACGGTTTCGCCTCGGCGAGCGGTACGTCCGCAATCGGATCGACGAATTCGAAGAACTCGCGATACGGCGCTTTTTTGTAGAGATTGTAAGTTTTATCGCAAACCGCGTAACGCCTTCCGCGTTCCATCCGATGATTGTCGTCGTCGAGCACTTCCTTGAATGGGCCGCGATAAATTACCGCCTGATGGCGCTCGAAGCATTCGCCCTGTTTTCCTTTGAAGGCCTCCACCGTGACCGAGCGAAACTCGACGTCTTCAGTAAAGGCGCCGGAGATGCAGCCGCTCCAAAGCTCTGGATCGTTTTGCATTTCTTCCGGCACTCCTTCATCGCTCACAATGTCCGAGATCACTGCCCGCCCGCCTTTTTTTAGAACGCGAAAAATTTCGTCGAAGAGCTGCGGTTTCGATTTCGGCTCGACCAAATTGAGGACGCAGCTGGAAACGACCACGTCGATAGAATCGCTCGCGATGAGGGGACGCTTCATGCGCAGCTCTTCGGCCAACTCGTCAGCCGCGAGAAACGAAGCTGCGTCGGTAATCGGGTTCTCTTTCAATTTTCGATCGAGCAATTCCAAATCGAGCGCCAGGTCCTGGATGCGGCCCTTACGAAATTCCACATTCGCGTAATCGATCCGCTGGGCAACGATTGGCGCATTTCGCCGCGCAATCTCGAGCATTTCGTTGGTCATATCGACGCCAATGACTTTGCCGCTTGGCCCGACAATTTGCGCGGCGATAAAACAGATTTTCCCAGTGCCGCTGCCAAGATCGAGCACCACTTCACCTTCGCGCAGATAACGCGAGGGGTCGCCGCAGCCGTAATCGCGCTCGATCACTTCCTGTGGAATGACGCTGAGATATACCGATTCATAATTAACCGGACAACAAAGTTTCTCCGCGCGTTCTTTTGCTCCCGCCGCGTAACGCTGGCGGACGATGGTTTCCTTACCAGTAGTTTCGATCATCTTGATGCGAAGCTTTAGCAGACCGATTTATTCCTGGGAAGCTCGCAATTCTACACTGCTTCGGTCCTCCGCAATGCATCGCGCGCGATCTTCGTCACCCAGATCGTTACCACGACGGTAGCGACGAGGCCGAAGCTGATCAAAGTCCAGTATTGCCAGCCGTGTTTCACGGCTTCACCGCCGGCTGCGGCTGAAACCGCCAGTTTGCTCGCAGTGCCGATGTAAACGTAAAGAAACGTGCCGGGGATCATCCCGCTCCAGCTCGCGAATACGTACGGCCAAAACTTCACGCCGGTGAGACCGTAAAAGTAGTTGCTGAGATTAAAAGGGATGACCGGACTGAGCCGGAGTAGGAAGATCAGCTTCGCGCCTTGTTCGCCGATCGCATTGTCGATCTTGGCAAACTTTTCGTTTCGTCTTGCAATCACTTCGACTTTGTCGCGTGCAATGAAACGGGCGATGAGAAAAGCAAGCGACGCACCAAGAGTTGCGCCCACTGATACAGCCAGAAAACCTTTCCATAAACCGAATACGAACCCTGCGCCGATAGTCAGGACGGATCCCGGCGCCAGTAACACTGTGGCCAAGGCATAAACACCAATGAAAATAAAAATGCCAGCCACGCCCATCTGGCTGACCCCCTCGTTGAAATTTCTTAACCATTCTCGGATCGGTAGGACTTTCATCCCCAGAAAAAGCGCGATCACAATCGCGATCAGCACAATGAGCCGGCCAATTGCGTTCTTCTTGTCGCTACTCATCTGCGGGCGGGTGGAACGCGTTGTCTTCAACGCGTTGACAAATAAATCCCTGGAAAACTTTCGGGCCCAAATTTTCTGTCCGTGAGGCCATGGGGACAAGACTTGCGCCTTCGGCGATCATTTAGCATCGTCTTCGGAGAAGCCGATCCACCTTTTTCATTCCCCGGGCGCGTTTATAAAGCCAGGTAAAAATTTGTTTCGCGCACGGAGGAAACCCCCCGCATCTACTCTGCGAGCTCATCTGCAGGCTGAACCTCGCGCTCAGGGATCTTGCCATTCGGCAAGCGCCACTCGCGTTGCCCGCGAAACGGCAACGCGAAGAGTTTCCCAAGTGTCAGTTCGTGTTCTTCGCGATAGGCGGCAACACCGATGGTAACGGCGTCCTGTGGAATATCGCGGCGCAACGTGCGATGTAGTTTGTCCCACCAGCAAAAAATCGTGCCCCAGTTTGAATTGGTCTCGCGCTGCACAATGGAATGATGAATGCCGTGCATCCGGGGCGTGACGACGATCAGATTCAGAATCCGTTCGAGTTTGATCGGCAAACGCCAGTTGGAATGATGAAAGAGCGTCGCGGCCTCGAATGTGATAAAGAACACGACCAGCATTATCGGGTCGATTCCAAAGAGAATCACCGCAAGCGAGAGAAATCCGATTGAAAAAATCATCTCGCCGAAATGGAACCGCGCGGCAGTGGTCACGTCCAGGTCCAGATCGGTGTGGTGCACGTTATGAAACCGCCAGAAGATTGGGACCATGTGGTTGGCCCAATGCCACCACCAATAGGCGTAATCCATCAGGAGGAACGTCGCGATCCCAGCGACCCACTCGGGAAGTGCAAGCCAATTCAGCAAACCCATATGCCGATCTTTGGCCCACATCGCGATGGCGATCGGGATCGGCAACATGGCGAGACGAACTATTGCAAAACCGGGGATCGAAAGCACAAAGTTACGCACGAGCCGATGCAGCATACTGAAATGCTGGCGTCGCAACGGAAATCGCCATTGGAGCCAGAGCAGCGCAACGAACACGCATGCCAGCAATGGCCTGCCGACATAATCCATGAGGGGAATTTCTTGCATTGGAATTGGTACTGCCGGTGGTGACGCAGGCGGCACGCCTGCCGCTACAGTCCTGTTCGATCAATTCCGACGATCTCTTTCTGTAGCGGCAGCCGTGCCGGCTGCATTTAACGGATTCTCTGTGACTCTATCATCGCCGAACACGTAC
>WNGR01002527.1_pt1 | contig 20034 bp, 17 predicted proteins | sample 5407581 | NCBI WGS metagenome assembly WNGR01 (sample SAMN13153383, study PRJNA577476) | soil metagenome | isolation source: 80 cm soil or saprolite under Garry oak tree replicate 2 | place: USA:California | collected 2016-06-15 | reverse complement strand
GCTCCGGCGCCTTCCAGCCCTCTTCCTTTAGATACTCCTCGTACAGCCCGATCGGGTCGCGCTGCCCCCACGCCTTGAAGAGCTTGTCCGGGAACGTCTCCCGCGCCTCGCGCTCGTCGTGCGTCGCGTGTCCCCCCATCCGGAACGTCTCGGCGACGAGCAACGCCGGCCCCTCACCCTTCCGGCAGCGCGCCGCCGCGATCCGCGTCGCCGCGTACGCGTCCAGCACGTTGTTGCCGTCGAGCTTCGCACCCCACGTCCCGTAGCTCGCCGCCCAGTCGTCGAAGTTCGCGGGCAGGTGATGCTGTTGGAGCGTGGTGCCGAGGGCGACCTGGTTGTTCTGGATGATGAAGATGACGGGGAGATGTTGGACGGCGGCGAAGTTCGTGCCCTCGTGGGCGGCTGCCGTCTTGGTGGAGCCGTCTCCCACCCACGTCAGGGCGACGCGCGGCTCCTTGCGAAGCTTGAAGCCGAGCGCGATCCCCGCCGTCACCGGCACCACGTCGCCCACGTGCGAGATCGGCTGCAGCACGCCGTATTGCATCCCGCCGACGTGCAGGTCGCGGCCGCGCGACGGCGAGTCGGCGCTGCCCAGATACGCGCGCAGCATGTCGACGACCGGCATCCCCAGCTCGCAGCATGCGGCGGCGTTGCGGATCATCGGCGCCACCACGTCCTTGCCCCGCTCCAGCGCGTGCACCGGGCCCACCGTCGTCGCCTCTTCGCCCGTGCCCAGCCACGCCTTGGAGATGACACCGGTCTTGACCCAGCGCTTCAGCTGGATGTCGTGCAGCCGAGCGCGCAGCAACCCCGCGTACAGCGCGCGATGGTCGTCGTCCTCGAGCTGCTGCACGATCGCCCGCCGCTCGGCGTCGCGCTCCACGGTTTCGCGAAACGCCCGCACCAAGGCGGGATCAGCCTTCCAATCGACGTACTCGGGGGGATCGAACGCGGGAAACCGGCGCATGAGAAGAGAAACTATCTCTGTCCGCCTCCGTCCGCCTCCGTCCGCCTCTGTCTAGGGTATTCCGCCATCGCTCCTCCCCACCACCTGCCCGTCCCGCTTGAACACGCTGCCGCCCTTCATGACGAAGTCCACGTGTTGCAGCGCGGTGATGTCTTGCAGCGGGTCGCCTTTCACGGCGACCAGGTCGGCGAGCTTCCCCGTGGCGATCGAGCCGACCTCGTGCTCGCGTCCCAGCAGCGTCGCGCCGCTCAGCGTGCCGGCGACGATCGCCTGCATCGGCGCCATGCCGCCGAAGCGCACCATCAGCTCGAACTCGCGCGCATTGGTGCCGTGACGCATCACGCCGGCGTCGGTCCCCAGCGCGATCCTTACGCCCGCGGTCACGGCCATCTTGAACGACTGGCGCGCGCGTCCCGCCACCTGCAGCGCTTTGGCGGCGATGACGGGCGGCAATCCCTTCGCGTTCGCCAGCGATTCCACCACGAACCCCGCGAGCAGCGTCGGCACGAGGTAGGTGCCGTGCTCCTTCATCAACGCCACCGCCTCGCTGTCGAGGATCGAGCCATGCTCGATCGAGGTGACGCCGGCCCGCACCGCCGCTTTGATGCCGGCGGTACCGTGCGCGTGCGCGGCGACGCGGCGGTCGAGCATCGCGGCGGTCTGCACGATGACGCGCATCTCATCTTCCGTGTACTGCTGCACGCCGACCGAATCGGTGGGCGACAGCACGCCGCCCGTCGCGCAGATCTTGATGACGTCGGCCCCATACTTGACCATGTAGCGCACGGCGTTGCGGACTTCATCGGCGCCGTTGGCGATGCCCGTCTCGATGCCGTGCTCCTCGCCCAGGGCTCCCGGCCAGAAGCCGTCGGTCTCGTCGCAATGGCCGCCGCGGATGCCGAAGGAGATCCCCGCGCCCACGATGCGGGGCCCCGGCAGCCAGCCGTTGGTAATCGCGTTGCGCAGGGCCAGGTCGCCGAAATCCGCGGCGCCCACGTTGCGCACCGTGGTGAACCCGGCCTCGAGCGTCTGCTGGGCGTGCGCCGCGCCGAGCAGCGCCAGCTCCGCGGGACTCTCGGTGAGCCGGCTGTGCTGCCAGTCACCATCGCCGATGGTGCGGCCGACGAGATGCACGTGGGCGTCGATGAACCCGGGGAGCACCGTCTCGCCCGAGAGATCGATGACGGTCGCGCCGCGCGGAATCGCGACGCCCGCCCCGACGGCGGTAATGCGGTCGCCCTGAATCAGGATGACGGCGTTCTTGACCGGCGCCGCGCCGCTGCCGTCGATGAGCGTCCCGGCCTTGATCGCGGTGACGGCCGGCTGCTGGGCGGCCAGGGCGGCGGGAATGGCGAGTGCAACCAGAACCCGAGAGAACGTTCGCATGGCTCCGTACTCCCTCGTGGGGGGGGTGGCTGACGTCCGACGTCTGAGGTCTGAGAGCTACCTGAAGAGCTTGCCCAGTAGCCCGCCCCCGCCGCTATCACCGCCGTGCGCCACGGCCGTGAGCGCCTCAGCGAACTCCATCGCCGTGGGGAAGCGGTCGTCGGGGCTGGTGGCGAGCGAGCGGGCGAGCGCCTTCTCGAGGTTCGCGGGGAGGTCGGGCCGCACCTGGCGGAGCATGAGCGGGGTGCCGCGCAGGCGGGCGATCATCATCTCCTGGGCATTGCGCCCCTGGAACGGCAGCTTCCCCGTGAACATCTCGAACGCCACGATGCCGAGGGCGTAGATGTCGCTGCGGGCGTCGAGCTGCTTGCCGCGGATCTGCTCGGGGCTCATGAACTCCGGCGTTCCGAGGATGATGCCGGTGGCGGTGAGCTTCTGGATGGCGGGATCGGCGCGGCGCTCCTTGGCGAGGCCGAAATCCATCACGACCGCCTTGTCGCGGCCGTCGTCCTCGGCGACCAGCATGATGTTCTCGGGCTTCAGGTCCCGGTGCACGATCTGCAGCTCGTGCGCGTGCTGCAGGCCGGCGCACACCTGCCGCAGCAGCGTCACGCCGGTGGCGACGTCCATGGGACCGCCCTGCACCTCGCGGTCGGAGAGCAGGTCGCCCTTCAGGAACGGCATCACCAGGTAGATGAGCCCGTCCTCGGACTCACCGAGGCGGAAGATGCGGCACACGTTGGGATGATCGAGCCGCATCGCGAGGCCGGCCTCGCGACGCAGCCGCTCGACCGAGCTCTTGTCGCGCGCGAGCTTGGGCGAGAGCACCTTGATCGCCACTTCCTGCCCCGTGGAGACTTCCTTGGCGAGGTAGACGTAAGACATCCCGCCCTCGCCGAGCTTTTTCAGGACCTCGTAGCGAACGTCGAGGATCTGGTTCGAGAGGGTCGAGGCGCGGTCGAGCCCCGGCTTCTTGGACGACGGCGTCCGGACGGAGGTGCCGCCGCCGGACCCGGCGGGCGCCGCAGCGGGCTTCGACTGGACCTCGACCAGCATCGAGCCGTCCTTGGGGCAGAAGCGGGCGGCGTCGGAGTAGACCGACTTGCACTTGGGACAGCGGCGGTCGCTCATTCGCGCACCAGGTTGCGGCCCTCGTTCTTCGCGCGGTACAGGGCCTGATCGGCGAGGGTCACGAAGCCCTCCGCGGTCGAGACCCGCTCGTCGGGATACGAGGCGAGCCCGATGCTCACCGTCATGTACAGCGGGTCCTCGCCGGGGTCCGCGAAGTCGCGCGCCGCGATGCGCCGCCGCAGCCGCTCGGCGAAGATCGCGGCGCCGTGCAGGGCCGTTTCCGGCATCACGATCACAAACTCCTCCCCGCCGTAGCGCGCGACGATGTCCACCGAGCGGGCCTCGCGGCGCAACAACTCCCCAACTTGTCGCAGAACGGAATCGCCCGCAATGTGCCCGCGGGTGTCGTTGATCAGCTTGAAGCGGTCGATGTCGGCGAGCAGGATGCTGAGCGCCAGCCCGTAACGGCGCGCGCGGTCGAGCTCCTGCTCGAGCGCCTCCTGCAGCGCGCGCCGGTTCATCGTCCCCGTCAGGGCGTCGGTCGATGCCAGCTTCTCGAGGCGCTGCTTGTCCGACACCGCCGTCTCGAAATCGTACGCCTTCTCGATCGCGGCCACCGCCGTCTTGATGACCGACTCCGCGAACTGCGCGTCCGCCGGCGTCAGCGGCGGATCGTCGCCGGTCGTGCGCAGGAAGAACACGCCGACCTGGCGGTCGCGCATGTTGAACGGCACCGCCGCCGCCGAGCGGGTCGGCACCTTGATCCCCTCGCGCTCCCAGCGCACCCGCTCCTTTTCGTACAGCGGGTCGGTGGACACGTCGCGCACCAGCACCATCCGCCCGTTGGCCAGCGCCGCTTCGATCTCCGGGTAGCGCCCGAGCTCGATCTCGAGGTTGCGCAGCATCGGATTCTCGTAGGCGGCCACGACGACCCCCGTGCGGTCGCCCGGCTTGGCCAGCACCATCGAGCACTTGGAGATGTTCAGCACGCGCGCGACCCGGCGCGCCAGGATGTGGTAGATCTCGTCCGGCTTGAGGGAGTCGGTGACCTCGTGGAGGATGTCCACCATCGCCGCGCGGCTGCGGGCCTCTTCCTTCGCCTGCAGGAGCGCCTGGCCCACGCGCAGGTGCGCCTCGACCCGCGCGAGCAGCTCGCGCACCCGGAACGGCTTGGCGATGAAATCGGCGGCGCCCAGGCCCAGCGCCTTCACCGTCGCCTCCTCGGGCGGCATCGACGACACCATCAGCACCGGCAGGTCGCGGTAGCGCTCGTCCGTCTTCAGGCGCTCCAGCAGCTGCAGGCCGTCCACCTTCGGCATCATGATGTCGAGGAGCAGCAGCTGCGGCCGCTCCTCCTCGAGCTTGGCGAGCAACCCCTCGCCGCCCGGCACGGCGACGACGGTGTAGCCGTGCTCCTTCAAGATCCACGTCAGCGTGCGCACCAGCGACTGGTCGTCGTCGGCAACGAGAATCTTGGCGGCCGGACCCGCGGGCTGCGCCGGGGAGACGGGGGCGGGAGTGGGCGGGGGGGCGTCGGGCATCGCGAGGTCAGTCCTGGAGCAGCGCCGGGTCCACGTTCCCGCCGCTCACGACGAGCACGGTGGGGCCTTGGACCTTGAGCGCGCCGCTCAGCACGGCGGCGGTGGTCGCCGCGCCTGACGGCTCGACGGCGAGCCCCGCGCGGCGATGGAGAAAATGCACCGCCTCGCGGATTGTGTCATCCTCGACCAACACCACCCCGCCCACGTGCTCGCGGTGCTCGCTGAGCACCTGAAACGGCAGCTCGCCCACCGTGAGCGTGATCAGCCCATCCGCGACGCTGCTGGTGCGCTCCAGGGTGACCGGGTGCCCGGCCGCGAGCGACCCGTGAAGCTTGGGCGCGCCCGCGGGCTCGACGCCCCACACCGTGGCGTCGCTCCCGGCCACCGCCAGGCCGCGCACCACGCCGGAGATCAAGCCGCCGCCGCCCACCGGGACCACCACGGTCTCCACGTCGGGAAGATCTTCGGCGATCTCCAGGCCCACCGTGGCCTGCCCGGCCACGACGTCGGGGTGGTCGAAGGGCGGGATCACCGCGAGGCCTTCGGCGGCCGCGAGCGCTTCGGCTTTGCGGTGGCGGTCGGCCGACGTGCGGCCCGCGAACACGACCTCGCCGCCCCACTTCTTGACGCCGGCGACCTTCACCGGGGGCGCCGTTTCGGGCATCACGACGACGGCGCGCACCCCGAACTTCTGGGCCGCGAAGGCGACGGCCTGGCCGTGGTTGCCGCTGGAGTAGGTGATGACCCCGCGCCGGCGCGCGGCCTCGGGGAGCTTGCGAACGGCATTGTAGGCGCCGCGCAGCTTGAAGGCGCCGACGGGCTGCAGGTTCTCGAGCTTGAGCCAGGCGCCGAGCGCGTCCACGCGCTGGAGGGGCGTGCGGACGGCGATGCCGCGCAGCGCCACCGCGGCTTCCCGGACGGCCTCGGCGGGGATCACGCTACTTCTTGCCGCCGCCCTTCTTTGTCGCCTTGGTCGCCTTTGCCGTCTTTGCCGTCTTTGCCGCCTTTGGTTTCTTAGGCGACTCGTCGTCGTCGCCGTTCTCTTCGTCGTCGTCTTCCTTGACGATGCGGGCCACGTCTACCACGAGGTCGCCCGGGGTCAGGTTCATGACCTTCACGCCCTGGGTGTTGCGCCCGGTGACGCGGATGCCGTCCACGGGGACGCGGATCATGATCCCCTTCTTGGTGATCATCATCAGCTCGTCATCGGGCTGCACCTCCTTGAGCCCGACGATGGCGCCCGTCTTCTCGTTGCGCTTCAGGGTGATGATGCCGCGGCCGCCGCGGTGCTGGACGCGGTACTCGTCGAGCTCGGAGCGTTTGCCCATGCCCTTCTCGGTGACGGCGAGCAGCGTCGCCGAGCGGCGGATGATCACCAAGTCCACTACCTGGTCCTTCTTGTCGAGCGCGATGCCCCAGACGCCCGTGGCCGTCCGTCCCATGTCGCGCACGTCCTGCTCGTGGAAGCGGATGCTCATGCCGTGCCGCGTGGCGAGCACGATGTCGTTACGGCCGTCGGTCACCTGCACGTCGATGAGCTCGTCGCCCTTCTCGATGTTGATCGCCCGGATGCCCACCGAGCGCGGGTTCCCGAATTCGGAGAGCCGGGTCTTCTTCACGACGCCCTGCTTGGTGGCGAAGAACAGGAACTGATCCTCGGAGAACTCCCGCACCGGCACGAGCGAGGCGATGCGCTCGTCCGGCTTCATGGCGACGCAGTTCACCACGGGTTTGCCGCGCGCGGCGCGGGCGGCCTGGGGGATCTCGTGCACCTTGAGCCAGTAGCACTGCCCCTGCTGCGTGAAGAACATCACGTAGTCGTGGGTCGAGGCGATGAACAGGTGCTCAACCCAGTCGTCGTCTTTGGTGTGGGCGGAGATCACGCCCTTGCCGCCGCGGCGCTGGCGCCGGTAGGCCGTGGTGGGAAGACGCTTGATGTAGCCGGCGTGGGACATGGTGATCACCATGTCCTCTTCGGCGATCAGGTCCTCGATCGAGAACTCGCCCTGGTCGGCGACGATCTCGGTGCGCCGCTCGTCGCCGAAGCCGTGCGCCAGCTCGGCGAGCTCCTCCTTGAGGATCTTCATGCGCCGCGGCTTCGAGGCGAGGATGTCCTTGCACTCCTTGATGAACTTGCGGACCTCTTTCAGCTCCTCCTCGAGCTTGGTGACCTCGAGGGCGGTGAGCCGGGCGAGCCGCATGTTGAGGATCTCCGCCGACTGCTTCTCGGAGAGCTTGAAGCGCTTGCGCAGGGCCGCGTCGGCCGTCGGCGTGTCCTTCGACTTGCGGATGATGCGGATCACCTCGTCGATGTGGTCGACGGCGATCTTGAGGCCCTCGAGGATGTGGGCGCGGTCCTCGGCGCGCTGCAGGTCGAACTGGGTGCGGCGGGTGATGACGGTGTGGCGGTGCTCGATGAACTGCTGCAGGATCTCGACGAGCGTGAGCTCCCGCGGCGCTCCGTCGACAAGCGCGAGCATGATCGCGCCGAACGTCGTCTGCATCGCCGTGTGCTTGTACAGCCCGTTCAGCACCACGGCGGGCACGGCGTCGCGCTTCAGCTCGATGACGACCCGGATTCCCTCCTTGTCCGATTCGTTGCGCAGGTCCGAGATGCCCTCGAGCTTCTTCGAGAGCACGAGGTCGCGGGTCTGCCCGATCACGCTCTCCGGCGACACCTGGTAGGGGAACTCGGTGACGACGATCTGATGCCGTCCCGTGGACTCTTTCTCCTCGATCACCGCCCGGGCCCGCACGGCGATGCGCCCGCGACCCTTCTCGTAGACCTCCTTGATGCCCTGCTTCCCGTAGATGATCCCGCCCGTCGGGAAATCCGGCCCTTTGACGAACTTGCGCAGGTCCTTGACGGTCGCGGCGGGATGGTCGACGAGGTGGTTGATCGCCTCGACGACCTCCGCGAGGTTGTGCGGGGGAATGTTGGTCGCCATCCCCACCGCGATGCCCGCCGAGCCGTTGACGATGAGGTTGGGGAGCCGCGACGGCAGCACGATCGGCTCCTGCAGGCGGCCGTCGAAGTTGGGGACGAAGTCGACGGTGTTCTTCTCGATGTCCTCGAGCATCGCCATGGCGATGCGCGTCAGCCGGGCCTCGGTGTAGCGGTACGCCGCGGCGGAGTCGCCGTCGACCGAGCCGAAGTTCCCCTGACCGTCGATCAGCGGGTAGCGCAGCGAGAAGGTCTGCACCATGCGGACGAGCGCGTCGTAGAGGGCGACGTCGCCGTGGGGATGGTACTTGCCGAGCACGTCGCCGACGACGGTGGCGCTCTTCTTGAACGGGCGGCCGGGGTGCAACCCCAGCTCGTGCATCGCGTAGAGGATGCGGCGGTGGACGGGCTTCAAGCCGTCGCGCACGTCGGGCAGCGCGCGCGCGACGATCACGCTCATCGAGTAGTCGAGGAACGACTCCTTGAGCTCGTCTTCGATGAGCCGGGGGAGGATGCGCTCGCGGATCGGTGCGGTCATGAAAAACGGGTGCCGGGTGTCAGGTGTCGGGTGCCAGCTAAGTCAAGAAAAGATAAATACTTAGGATGGGAAAAGCAACGCCAAAACGACCCCTAAATGGGGATAGCAGCGGGACTTACAAACGAGGGATGTGGGGTGTGGGATGTGGGAACCAAACGTTGACGATCCGTTGATGAACTTCGGCTACCGTGGGAGTGCGGTGACCTGGGGCCCCGGGCGACGGGACGAATCCAAGAGCGAAGCGAATGGAGTCAAAGGATTCAGACGGCGCCCGCGGCCCGGGCACTTTCAATACGGAAGAAGGGCGCTGTCATCCTGAGCGAGCGCGCGGTCCGCGCGCGAGCGAAGGATCTGCTTCTCTACGAGCCTCTAAATCTCCAGGGCAATCTTCCCCAACTGCTCCCCCTGCTCCAGCCGCTCCAGCGCGGCGCGCGCCTCGGCGAGCGGATACACGCGGTCCACCACGGGCCGCAGCTCCCCTTGTCCCAGCCGCCGCACCACCTCCGCATACTCGGCGAGGTTGCCCATCGTCGAGCCCATGATCGTCCAGTGATACCAGAAGAGGCGTCGGAGATCGATCGAGACGTTGGGGCCTGATGTCGCGCCGCAGGTCACCAGTCGCCCGTTCCGCCCCAGCGCGCGCAGGGAGGCGTCCCACGTCGCCGCGCCGACATTCTCGACGACGACGTCCACGCCCCGCTTGTTGGTGAGCGCGCGCACCTCCTGCGCGACGTTCTGGGTGCGATGGTTGAACGTCACATCCGCGCCGAGACGGCGCGCCTCCTGCAGCTTCGCGTCGCTGGAGCTGGTCACGATGGTCTTCGCCCCCAGCAGCTTCGCGATCCGCATCGCCGCCAGCGACACCCCGCCCCCGATCCCCCACATCAGCACCGTCTCGCCCGCCTGCACGCGCGCGCGGGTCACGACCATCCGCCACGCGGTGAGCGTCACCAGCGAAAACGCCGCCGCCTCCGGCCAGGTGAGCGCCGGGTCGAGCGGCGGGAGCGGTGCCACGTTCTGCTCCGGCACGACGACGTATTCGGCGAGGGTGCCGGACAGGTGCTCGCCGAGCAGCCGGAAGTTGACGCAGAGTTGATGCTCCCCGGCGCGGCAGGCGTCGCAGCGGTAATCGGCGATGCCCGGGTTGATCAGCACGCCCTCGCCCGGCCGCGCCCGGGTGACGCCGGCGCCGACCGCGTCCACCAACCCCGCGCCGTCCGCCCCCATGATGTGCGGGAACCGGTAGTCCGTGCCCGGGAGCCCCTGCGCGACGAACAGATCGAGGTGGTTCAGCGCTGCGGCCTGGACGGCGATCCGCACCTGTCCCGGACCGGGAGGGCCGGGGTCGGGAACGTGCGTGACGGTGACGTGGGCGAGACCGCCCGTGGCGGTCAGGACGCAGGCGCGCATCGCACCCGGCCTACGGCAGCGGCAGGAACGTCGGGGTGATCATCTGCTCGGGGCCGAGGGTGGGGATCGGTACCGCGGCGCCCGAGCCGACGGGCTGCACGTACACGCGATACGAGGGGTTGCGGCGGTTCTCCGGCTCGGCGTTGACCACCAGGGCGAGCAGGTCGCCGGCCGGCGCGACGGCGAACGAAACCAGGGCCAGGTCCGTGCCCGAGAGGGCGGTGACCTGGCCCGTCGGCAGATCCGCTTTCATTACTTGCTGGACGGTGCGGCCGCCCTCCTGCCGCTCGACGAGATACGCTAGGGTGCCGTCCTTCAGGAACCGCGGCTCGCTCTCCCGCCACTGCGGGCTGCGCGTGAACTGCCGCTGGTTGGACCCGTCGCGGTTCATCAGCCAGACGTCGTAATTCTTGTTGCGCAGCGAGACGTAGGCGATGGTGCGCCCGTCGGGCGACACCGCGGGCGCCAGGCTCACGGAGTCCTGCGTGAGCTGCTTTACCCCCGTCCCATCCGCATTCATCGCGAAGATCTGGAGCTTCCCCCCGGTGCGCTGGGACTGGAACAGGATCGCCTGGCCGTCGGGCGTGAAGACCGGATGCCCGTCGAGCTGGGGATCGCTGGTGAGACGCGTGACGTGGCTGCCGTCCGCGTCCATGGCGTAGACCTCGGCGTTGCCGTCGCGGTTCGAGACGAACGCGATGCGGGCGCCGTCGGGCGAGAACGCGGGGTCGATCTGCTGCCCGGTGTCGGCCGACAGCGGCCGCAGCTGCGACAGGTTGGACCGCTCGATCGAGTAGAGGTGGAACTTCCCGCCCCGCGAGCTCGCCACGATGATCTCGCCCATGACGTACACGTCGGCGCCGGCGATCTTGCCGCCCGGCGCCGTCGCGATGATGCGCGCCCGGCCGTAGCCCTGCCCGGTGATCGTCCCGTCCTCGGCGACCGAGGCGACCTGCGCGTTGTCCGACGCCCAGCTCAAGCCGGACGCGGGGCCCAGCACCGCGCCCGAATCGTCGGTGAAGCTGGCGCGCAGCGTGGTCCGCTCGCCCGGCGCGAGCGCCAGCCGCGTCGCCGCGAGCTTCAGCGACCCCGCGATCACGTTCACGGTCCAGGTGACCTGCAGCCCCTGCCCCGGCCCCTTCGCCACCAGCTGCGTGCGCCCGAGCCGGCGGGCGGTCAGCGTCCCGGTCGCGGGATCGAAGGCCGCGACCGACGAGTCGCTCAAGCTCCACGTCACGCGCGCCTCGGGCACGGGCGTGTTGTCGCCCGCGAGCGGCGTCGCCTGGAACCGCGCCGTCGCCGTGACCGGCACCGCAACCTCCGCGCTCGCGCGCGGCACCACCGCGAACGCCTCGACCGCCCGGTGCACGCGGATCTCCAGCGTCTTGGTCTGCAGGAGGCCCGCGACGGTGAGGGTCGCCGCTCCCGGCCCGACGGCCCGCACCACGCCGACCAGATTGACCTGGAACACGCCGGGGTTGTTGGACTGCCAGCTCAGGGCCAGAGGTCTCACGAGACGGCCATTCTGCGTGGGGACGATGAGGTGCAGGGTGTCCAGCTCGCCGGGGGCGAGGATCAACGGCCCCGGCTCCTGAATCGCCACCTCTGCCGCCTGGACCACGACCGGTGCCGTCGCGGTCAGCGTCCCGCTCGACATCTGCACCGTGCCCTGTCCCTGGGCGAGCGCCACGATGTTGCCGTTCTGGTCCACGCTGGCGATGTCCTCGCGCAGGGACTTCCAGACGACGCGCACCGGCGCCGCGGGCGAGCCATCCTCCCGCAACGCGCGCGGCGAGGCGTGCGTGTTCTCCGATGGCAGCAGGTAGATGACCGCGGGGTCAATCTTGAGCGCCGCCGCCGGGCCTGAGCCGGCCGGCTGGCCCGCGAAGGGATCCGTCCCCGGCTCGACCGGCGGGCCGGTGGGCGGCCCCGTCGGCGGCCCCACCGGCGGCTGGCCGCCCCCGCTTGAGCCGGTCACCTGCACCACCGCCTGGCCGCGTCGCGTGCCCACGCGCGCCTCGACGATCGCCACGCCCGAGGCGACGCCGGTCACGGTGCCGCTGTTGTCGACTTTGGCCACGTTGACGTTGTTGGAGGTCCAGATGGGACGGACGGTGGGGATCACGTTGCCGACGCGGTCGAACGCCGTGGCGAGGAGCCCCAGGCGCTCTCCCACCTTGATGGTGACGGAGGGGGGAGCGACTTGAACCTCGGTGACGTTTTGGGCGAGCGCGGCGCCCGGCAGGCACACCAGCAGGGCCGCGGGGACCGCGCGCAGCAATCGCGCGCTCATGGCAGGGCGAACGTAAGTCCTGCTAAGTGACGTTGTCAAGCGAAGTTGTCGCCACTGGCGGGTGATGGCGCTCGCCGCGCCCCATCCCAGAAATACGTGCGCATCATCACTTGCGGAGGGAAGGGAGCGGGATAAGCTATAGGCCACGCCCTGACACTACCAGCGGAGGAGAGATCCGATGCTCGAGCATGTGGAGGTGACGGAAAGCGGCTGGTCCGGCCCGGGAATGTCGGAGCCCATGTTCCCGCCGATGCCTCCTGCGCCGCCGAGTCCGGCCCCGATGCGGCCGATGGGCGAGCCGATGGGCGCCCCAAAGCCCAAGCCCGCCGCGCGCAAGAAGGCGAAGAAGAAAGCCAAGAAGCGGAAGGCCGCGCGCCCGAAAGTCAAGAAAAAGGCGAAGCGGGCGAAGGGCCGGAAGAAGGCGTCGCGCCGCAAGCGCCGCTAGCACACCTCGACGACGATTCGCGGGAGCGTTTGCCGGATGGCGAGAGCCATCTCGCGCAGGCGCTCCCGCGGCACGTTCCGGGGTTGCGGCGGCCATCATGGACAGTACGTTGGGGCGACTCGAACTGAAGAGGCGCGGCGTGCGCGGTGTGTGGTGCGTGGTGACGATCGGCGTGGCGGCGTGCGCGGCGCCCAAAATCCCGCTCGGCGATCCGCAGGCAGAGGTCGCCGCGATGCTGCGTCGTTCGGCCGCGGACTGGAACCGCGGCGACCTCGAGGGCTTCATGGGCGACTACGCCCGGGACTCGCTCACCAGCTACATGAACGGCGGCCACGTGCAGTACGGCTGGCAGGCGCTCCACGACCGCTATCAAACCGTCTACTTCGCGCCCGGCAAGCACCGCGACTCGCTCGCGTTCGAGGAGCTGCACGTTCGGCCCCTGACGCTGGACCTGGCGCTCGTCACCGCCCGCTTCGCGCTGCGGCGCGGCGACTCCGTGACCGCGAGCGGGCCGTTCACGTTGCTGCTGCAAAAGCGCGGCGACCGCTGGCAGATCGTCCACGACCACACCTCGGCGGATTCCAAACCGTGAACGTCCGGATGGCCGTAGCGCCGTATGGCCGTATGGCCGTATGGGCCGTGTGCGCTGTGACCCTGGCCGCGTGCACGGCGTCCGGGAAGGGCGTCGTCGCGCTCGCGGGGGCGACGCTCATCGACGGCTCGGGCGGCCCGCCCGTCACCGACGCGCTGTTGCTCATCAAGGACGGCCACCTCACCGCGGTCGCGCGGGTCAACGAGATCACGGTCCCGCGCGGCGCTCAGGTGATCAGCCTCGTCGGCAAGACGATCATCCCGGGGCTGATCGACGCGCACGCGCACGTGGAGCGCTGGGCGTTGCCGCGCTACCTCGCCTGGGGCGTCACCACCGTCCGCGACCTGGGGGCGCTGTCGAACGATTCGGCGTTCGCGCTCAAGGCCGACGTGAACTTCGGCACCGCGTTCGGCCCGCGGGTGTTCACGTCCGGCGCGATGATCGACGGCGTCCCGGCCACGTATCCCAACGCCGCGGCCGTCGCCACCGGCAGCGAGGCCCGGCGCGCCGTGGATCAGCGCGCGGCGCCCGGCGCGAGCGGCGCGGACTACATCAAGATCTACACCAAGATCACGCCGGCCCTGCTGGGGCCGCTGATGGACGAGGCGACGACGCTGCGCATGCGGGTGGCGGCGCATCTCGGCAAGACCGACGCGCTGACCGCGGCGCGGGCCGGCGTCGCGTCGCTCGAGCACATGTCCGGCGTCGTGCAGGCGGCGGCGCGTAACCCGGCGCCGTACTTCCGGGCCCACGACCTGTTCCTCGCCGGCTGGACGCTGGAAGAGGAAGGGTGGGCGGCGCTCGACTCGGCCACGCTCGCGCGCACCGCCCGCGCGCTCGCCCAGACCCACGTCGCGATCGTCCCGACGCTGGTGGTCCACGAGATGCTCGCCCACCTCGCGGACACGAGCCTGCGCTCGCGGCCGGAGATGGCCGATGTCCCGGACGACACCGCCAACGTCGTGCGCCAGGTCGTGAGTCTGCTGCGGCGCACCAACTGGCGCGCCGCCGACTTCGCGGCGTTCCAGCGCTCCCGGCCGCGGCAGGACCTGTTCGTGCGCGAGTTCAAACGCGCCGGCGGGCTCATCGTCGCGGGCAGCGACGCCGCCAACCAGCTCCTCGTCCCGGGCGCCTCGCTCCACGAGGAGATGTTGCTGCTGACCGAGGCCGGGCTCTCCCCGCTCGAGGCGATCACGGCTGCGACCCGGCACGGCGCGCAGCTGCTGGAGGCCGACTCCCTCGGGTATCTCGTCCCGGGGAAGGCGGCGGATCTCGTCGTGCTCAACACCAGCCCCGCTCAGAACATCAACAACACCCGCGACATCGCGTGGGTAATGATCCGCGGCCGCATCGTGCGGCCCGATTCGCTGAGGACGGCATGGAAAAAGTGAAAGTTGTCGCCGCGCTGCTGCTCATCGCCGTGACCGGCTGCGACCACCGCCCCTACGACGTGCTGCTCACCGGCGGCTGGGTCGTGGACGGCAGCGGCAACCCGCGCTGGCAGGGAGACGTGGCCATCCGGGGCGACCGCATCGCCGCCCTCGGGTACCTCCCCGGCGCTCAGGCCCGCGAAACGGTGGATGCGCGCGGGCTGATCGTCGCGCCCGGTTTCATCGACATGCTGGGCCAATCGGAGATCAACGCCCTCGCCGACGGCCGGGTGTTCAGCAAGGTCACCCAGGGGATCACGACGGAGATCACGGGGGAGGGCGGCTCGGTCGCGCCGCTCACCGACAACCTCGTCGTCGACGACTCCGACGTCATGAAGAAATACGGCTTCCGTGAGGACTGGCGGGATCTGGACGGGTACTTCGCGGTACTGGCGGGCAGCGGCTCGACGGTGAACATCGCCACCTTCGTCGGCGCGACGCAGCTGCGCCTCGCCGTCGTGGGGAAGGAAGACCGCCACGCCACGCCCGCCGAGCTGGCCCACATGACGGCGCTGGTGGACACGATGATGCGGCAGGGCGCGCTGGGGGTCTCCACGGCACTCGAGTACGCCCCGGCGTTCTACGCGCCGACCGAAGAGCTGGTCGCCCTGACGCGCGCCGCCCACCGCCACGGCGGGATCTACGCGACGCACATGCGCAGCGAGGGCGGGGCCATCGATTCGGCGCTCGACGAGGTGTTCCGCATCGCCAGCGAGGCGAAGATCCCCGCCGAGATCTGGCACCTCAAGGTGGCCGGGCGCTTGAACTGGGGGCGGATGCCGCACGTGATCGCCCGCATCGATTCGGCCAGGGGTGCGGGGCTCGACGTGACGGCGGACCTCTATCCCTACGTCGCGGGCGCGACCTCGCTCGACGCCTCGATCCCCGCGTGGGCCCACTCGGGCGGCGTGGATTCGATGCTGCAGCGTCTCGCCGACCCGGCGACCCGCGCCCGCATCCGGTCCGAGCTGGTCGCGTCGCCCCGGAATACCGACCGCTTCATCCGGGCGGCGGGCGGCCCCGGCGGCGTGATCGTGTTGCCGTTCGCGGACTCGCTCAAGCAGTACACGGGCAAGCGGCTCAGCGAAGTCGCCGCGCTGCGCCACGAGGACCCATATGAGACGCTCTTGAATCTCGTGACCGTCGAGCGGGCGCGGACCGGCGCCATCTACTTCCTGATGAGCGAGCCGGACGTGCGCGTGGCGCTGCAGACGTGGTGGACCGGGTTCGACACCGATTACGGCGGCGTCGCGCCCGACGGGCCGTTCGGCCGGGACGGGGCGCACCCCCGCGCGTACGGCTCGTTCGCGCGGATTCTGGGGCACTACGTGCGCGACGAGAAGCTCATGCCGCTCGAATTCGCGGTCCGCAAGGCGACCTCGCTCCCCGCCCAGCGCGTTGGGCTCACCGGGCGGGGGCTGCTCAAACCGGGCTTTTTCGCCGACATCACGGTGTTCGACCCGGCGACGATCATCGACCGCGCGACCTTCGAGAACCCGCACCAGGCATCGGCCGGGATCGCCTATGTGTTCGTGAACGGCCAGAAGGTGCTCGATCACGGCAAGGTGACGAGCGCGCGGCCGGGCCGGGGCCTGCGCGGGCCGGGCTACGTGCCGCGGGCACGCCGCGAGTGACCGCAGGGAATACGCTAGCGTGACGCTCGGCCGGCTCGTCCTCGCCTGGCTGCCGGTCTCCGTGTGGTTCCTGGCCGTCGAGTGGGCGGTGGGCCGCCGCGACGCGCCGGACAATAGAGGATGGCGGAGCATTGCGACGCTGGCGGAAGCCGGCGTGCTCACGCTGTTCGCGTCGCTGTGGTTCGACTCGCTCGGCAGCGGCGGCTGGTGGCTGTTGTTCCTGCTCGTGGGGCTGCTCGCGGGCTTCCCCATCCGGCTGCGCGGCATTCTCCTCTACCATCTCCCCCGTCGTCCCGAGCTCCTACGTGCCTGGATCGACGTTGCGCGCTACGTCGGGGCGGGCGCGCTGCTCGCGTGGAGACTGGGCTGACGTAGCATATTTCCGCCATGACCATTCGCCTGACCGCGTTCTCGCACGGCGCGGGCTGAGCCTGCAAGCTCGGCCCCGCCGAGCTGGCGCAGGTCCTGCGTCACGTGCCGGTCGCGAGCGATCCGCGGATCCTCGTCGACGCCGCCACCCGCGACGATGCCGCCGTCTTCCAGATGGCGCCCGATCGCGCCCTCGTGGCGACGGTGGACTTCTTCACGCCCATCGTCGACGACGCCTACGACTTCGGCCGCATCGCGGCAGCGAACGCGTTCTCCGACGTCTATGCGATGGGCGCCACGCCGCTCATCGCCTTGAACCTCGTCGGCTGGCCCCGCGACAAAGTGCCGCTCGAGCTGCTCGGCGACGTGCTGCGCGGCGGCCAGGACGTTGCGCGCGAGGCGGGGGCGTTCGTGCTCGGCGGTCACTCGGTCGACGACCCCGAGCCCAAGTACGGCATGGTGGCGATCGGCGAGGTGCACCCCGCGCGCATCGTCACCAACGCCGGCGCGCGGCCCGGCGATGCCCTGGTGCTCACCAAGCCGATCGGCACCGGCATTCTCACGACGGCGCTGAAGCGCGACCTGCTCTCCGCCGCGGACCTGGCGCCCGCGGTCGCGGTGATGACCACCCTCAACGCCGGCGCCGCCCGCGCCCTGCGCGCCGTGGACGTCCACGCCGCCACCGACGTGACGGGCTTTGGACTGCTGGGACATTTGCACTCGCTGCTCACCGCCAGCGGCGCGGCGGCGGAGGTTCAGGCGGCCGCCGTGCCGCTGCTCGCGCGCGCGCGCGAGCTGGCCGAGCGCGGCGCCATTCCCGGGGGCACGCGCCGCAACCTCGAGAGCCTCGCCGGCGCGGTGGAGTTCGCCGCCGGCATCGACGAGACCACCCGCCTGCTGCTCGCCGACGCCCAGACGTCGGGGGGCCTGCTGATCGCCCTGCCGGAGCCCCAAGTGCAAGCGCTGCGCGCCGCGCTGCAACGGGAGCGGGCGCCCGCGGCCGCGCAGATCGGGCGCGTGGTCGCCGGCCCGGCGGGGCGGATCGCCGTCGCGTGACGCCGACGCCCGCCATCCCCGAATACCACGCGCCCACGCCGGAGGCGATCGACGCGTTGGAGCGCGCGGTGCGCGAGCACCGCCGGGTGGCGCTGATGCGCCGGGGGACCGAATATGTCGTTGTGGCCGAGCGACTCGAGGCGCGGGGCGTGGGGGGGGGAGGCGCGGAGGTGCTGCACGCGCGCCTGCCGATGACGGGCGAGGTGCACGAGTTCGCGTTGGGCGACCTGGAGTGGTTCGCGGTGCTCCCATGAGGACAGCGGGGGGGGCGTGTTCACGAGACTCCTGATCGGGCTCGACGGCAGCCCCCAGGCCGATGCGGCGCTGGAGCAGGCCGTGGTGCTCGGCCAGCGCTTCGACGCCACCCTGCTCGTCGTTCACGTGCACGAGCCGGGCGGCGGCGAAGACGGCGCGATGCTGGAGCGCGCCCGCGAGCGCGTCGCCGCTGCGCAGCTCAAGGTCGAGCTCGTCGAGCGCGACGGCGACGCGGCGCTGATCCTCGCCGAGCTCGCCAAGGACGTGGATGCGGCGCTGGTGGGCCGCCGCGGCCAGACCCGCGGCTCGGAGAGCCTCGGCGCGACGGTGGGGACCCTCATCCGCGTCTCGGAGCGCTGCGTCATCGTGTGCGGCGGCTCCCCGTCGCCGATGCGCGTCTGCGCGGTCGCGTTCGACGGCGGCGAGACCAGCCGGCGGGCGCTCGATTTGTGCGCGCGCTTCGCCAGCATCGTCGGCAGCACCGTCCACGTGATCCACGCCGCGGACGACCAGGAGGCGGGGCGCGGGGTCGTGGGCGAAGCGGAGGCGGCGCTGTCGATGCTGGGCGTCACGTTCGTGTCGCACGTCGAAGGCGGGAAGCCGGGCGAGGTGGTGGCGGCAGTGGTGCGCCGCACGCGCTGCGACGCGCTGTTCGCCGGCGCGCACGTGCCGCGGGGTGGGGAGCGGCCCAGCATCGTGGTCTCGCACGCAGAGGAGATCCTCCGGCACACCGACATCCCAGTCGTGATCCAGCCGTGACCGCCGAGCGGGCGATCGCGGTCCTCGTCCACGCGGACGAGAGCTGTCTCGGCAACGATTCCGCGAAGCCCAGTCCCGGCGGCAATGGCGCGCTGATCGAGGCGCCGGCGGGGGACAGCGTCGCGCGTTGGGACTTTTACGAGTGCTCACCGCAGACGACCAACAACAAGATGGCCATCGCCGGGGCGATCGCGACGCTCGAGTGGATCCGCCGTCAGTGGCAGCACGCGCGGGTGCGCTACGTCTCGGACTCGGAGTATCTCGTGAAGGGCGTGACCGAATGGCTGCCCGCCTGGAAACGTCAGGGATGGCGGCGCAAGGGCGGCCAGCTCGAAAACGTCGAGCTGTGGCAGAAGCTGGACCAGGTGCTGGCGGCGCACGAGGTCGAGTGGCACTGGGTGCGGGGGCACAACGAAGATCCGAAAAACGACTACGCCGACCACCTCGCCACCACCGCCGCCGAGCGCCAGGAGCGATCCAACGGCCTGGTGCCCTCCGCCTTCGACACGTGGTTCGCCCAGCAGCGCGCGCGCGGCCGCTACACCGGGTACGATCCCGACCGGGAGATCCCGTGAGCGGCTTCAAGGACGGGGTGCCCGCGAACACGCACCCCTTGAACCTCGTCCCCGGTCCGGAGGCTCCCGGGGAGGTCTCCCGTATTCCTCTCTATGAGGTATACATGCGGATGGCGGAGGAGCTGGCCAAGCGCTCGACGTGCAGCCGGCTCCAGGTCGGCACGGTGATCACCGACCAGACGCTGGAAAACGTGCTGGCGATCGGGTACAACGGCAACGCCCGCGGCCTCCCCAACCGCTGCGATTCGTCGGTGCCGGGCAACTGCGGGTGCATCCACTCGGAGATGAACGCGCTCGTGAAGGCCCCCGGGAGCGTGCGCGACAAGGTGGTGTTCGTGAGCGCCTCCCCGTGCGTGATGTGCGCCAAGCTGATCATCAACTCCGGCGTCACGCACCTGTTCTATCGGAAGGCCTACCGCGACCCGACGGGTGTCGAGGTGCTGCAGCAGGGAGGCGTCGTGCCGGTGCTGTACGATCGCTGGCAGCAGGAGTGGCGGTGAAAGAGATTGTGGATTGGCGATTGCGGATTGCGGATTTGAACGACAACCCGGAGATCCTCTCATGCTCAGACGCCTCGTTCGTGTTTTCCCGGTGCTCGTTATCCTCGGCGCTCCGGCCCGCGCGCAGTCCCTGATGTACCGGCCGCCCAACCTCGGCGGCACCTGGGTGCCGGAGGGCGGCGTCGTGCAGTTCAACTTCGTGCACCGGTTCTACGTGGCGCCGGCCGTCGGCGGGCACAAGGTGACGAACTTCCCCACGTTCACCGTGG
>WNGR01007347.1_pt1 | contig 20037 bp, 25 predicted proteins | sample 5407581 | NCBI WGS metagenome assembly WNGR01 (sample SAMN13153383, study PRJNA577476) | soil metagenome | isolation source: 80 cm soil or saprolite under Garry oak tree replicate 2 | place: USA:California | collected 2016-06-15 | reverse complement strand
CTGCGCGGGTCTAAGCGATTGCCGTGAATCATAGCGTTACTCAGAGCTTCCCGAAGCGCGAGTTCAACAAACTCCTCCTCGCCGCAGATACTGTGCCTCCCGGAAATTCGGAGCAGCCCAAGGGTCGAAGGTATTCTTCCAAATGAACCGCGGGATCACGTCGCCCCAGGCATCCGATAACCGCGACCTTTATCTAAGCCCTATCCCGCTGCCGCAATTCGAAAACTCGAACCCCCGGTGAGGGTCTGTTAACTAGCCGTCGTGCAATTCTGTCATGAGGGCGCCAGGCAGGCATTTCTTGCTTGGGCCCTGATGCCTTGCGCATACGGACCTCCGTTCCTCTCCGTTCAAAGGAAACGTCGTCCATAGCCAATTTCATTAAGTGGATGCCGCGCCCGTGTTCGGCACCTAGGTTTTCGACGGCCAGAGGATTCGGAACATTATTGGGGTCGAATCCGGGTCCGCTTCCCGAAGCGCGAGTTCAACAAACTCCTCCTCGCCGCAGACACAGTGCGACGTTGCGATCAGGTTCATAAGCCAGTCCACCAGCGGGGAGATCAGGGCAATCTCGCTTCGCACCCACGTGTGCACATCCAGGGGAGCACCAGTGAAACGGGGTTTGCCGAGCACCGTCTGCAGAGATTGGAAGCTACCAACCCAAATCATTTCCGCAACCTCCTTTCAGGGCTTACTATTCGGCCCTTAGCGCGCGGCGCCGGGACCAGCCGACCTGACTTTGCGCGTGAAGAAAACCAAAGGCGCTCCGATCAGGCAGGCGCAGCCCAACAACCAGAAACAGTCGAGAAAACCAAGAAATGCCGCCTGCTGATGAATGATTCGCGCTATCTGCGCTTTGGCGTGCAAAGCAGCATCCGGGGCGGTGAAACCGCGCGTCAGAAAGTATCGAGACAGAGTAGTCAGCGTTTCCCGAAAGCGCTGGTCGAACGGTGTGGCGTGCGCAACCAGCACGGACTGGTGATACTGCGTTCGCCGGGCAAGAACGGTTGTAACGAACGCAATGCCTACGCTACCGCCCTGGTTCCGGAACAGATTGGTGAGGCTCGAAGCTTTGTTGTTCTTATTTTTGGGCAGGAAGGAGTATGCAAGCTGGCTCACGGGCACGAACAGCGGAGCGATGCCAAGTCCCTGGAGTGCCCTAATGAGAGCTACGTGTTTGTAGTCCGTACCCAGGTCGATGCTGGCGTATCGCCACATGGCAATTCCAAAGATGATGTATCCCGTGAAGATCAAAGGTTTGATGCCAACTTTCGGGAGGATTCTCACAATCAGCGGAGCCAAAGCCACAATGACGAATGCACCGGGTCCAAGAACCAGCCCGGCATCTGTCGCCGTGTAGCCATACAGGCTCTGTAACATCTGGGGGATCAATACCGTCGACCCGAAAAGGGCAAAGCCGAACAGGAAATAGTAAACGTTGGCGATGGCGAAGTTTCGGTCCGCGAGCAGGCGAATTTCTACGACCGGGTCGGGGTGGCGCCACTCCCAGAAGATTGCAGCAATCAAAGCCACGAGCGCGATCGAGAAGAAGGAGACGATAAAGTTGCTCTCGAACCAGTCTTCGGTCTGGCCGCGGTCGAGAACAACCTCAAGGCTCGCGAAGCCGAGGGCCACGAGAAAAATGCCAAGCCCATCAATCCGAAGCCTGCCGCCTTTGCGGGCAGACTCAACCTCGCGCGTGAACTCTGGCGAATCGGAAACGATCCGGCTGGTGAGAATCAGTGACAGAATGCCGATGGGAATATTGATAAAGAAGATCCAGCGCCAACTCCAGTTGTCCGTAATCCACCCACCGAGCGGCGGTCCGATGACCGGTGCGGTGACGATGGCCATACTGTAGAGAGCGAAAGCCGCAGGTCGTTTTTGTGGCGGAAATGTGTCCACGAGAATGGCCTGCTCGACCGGAGCCAGCCCGCCTCCCCCGACACCTTGCAGGACGCGAAAGAAGATAAGCAGGCCCAGTGAAGGCGCCAGACCGCAAAGCAGAGAGCTTGCGGTAAAGAGCACGACGCAAAGCATGTAGTAGCGTTTACGTCCGAAGACGCGGCTCAGCCACGCGGAGAGCGGAAGAACCACTGCATTGGACACGAGGTAGCTGGTCAACACCCAAGTACTCTCGTCATAACTGACGGCCAGCCCGCCGGCAATATGCGGCAAGGCGACGTTGGCGATGGCCGTGTCGAGCAGCTCCATGAAGGTGGCGAGTGTGACGGTGACGGCGATGATCCACGGATTTACCGCAGACCGTTCGGCGGCCGCGCGAGGGAAAGGAATGGAGGCCGTTATAGAACTCATATCGGAGCCAACGCCTCCTTCGATGCAACAAGAGACCGGTCGGTCGCATCTAAACGTATGGTATGATGCAGCAAGCGACCACTCGGTCGTAGAGCTGGTTTTGAGCGATCGAAATGCGCAAAGGCGAGCAGACCCGGCAGGAAATCATTCGTGAGGCGGCCCCCATCTTCAATCAGCACGGCTACGAAGGAGCTGCGCTATCCGACCTGATGAAGGCCACCGGCTTGGAAAAGGGCGGAATCTACCGGCATTTCGAAAGCAAGCAACAGCTTGCGGCCGAGGCTTTCGACTACGCCTGGAACCTGGCGATCGGCACGCGCTTTGAAGGCACGCAGCAGATCTCGAACACCGTAGACCGTTTGAAGCAGATCGTGCGGAACTTTCGGGATCGGCGAGCCGGGCTTGTGCCGGGCGGATGTCCTCTGCTGAACACGGCAATGGATTCAGACGATGGAAATCCCCAATTGAGAGTAAAGGCACAGCGAGCTCTTAAGTCCTGGCTTGACCGTCTCCGATGGATTATTGACGAGGGGAAACGGCAAGGGGAGATTCGCAGGAGTGTCAATTCCTTCGAATTGGCGACGCTGATTGTTGGGACACTCGAAGGGAGCTTGTTGGTGAGCCGATTGCATCGACAAGAGACCGCGCGGAATCTGGCCTGCCGTCATCTCGAGGAGTATTTCGAAACCAGTGTTCGTGCGAAGGAGTTCAAAGGAAGGGCGAAAAAGTCATGAGCACGCCGGGCATACCTGTCGAATCGGATTTTAGAACAAGGGCGAAGACAAACGATGTGCCGGTTGCACGTCTCATAGGATTTGAGGCTAAAGAGATTGCTGAAGGAAGAGCTACGGTCACGCTGTCAGCTGGACCACAACACGCAAACCCCATGGGTACGCTCCACGGCGGAATTCTGTGCGATATTGCGGATGCCGCGATGGGAATGGCGTTCGCGAGCACACTCGCGCCAAAGGAATCCTTTACAACCGTGGAACTGAAGATCAATTTCTTCCGTCCCGTCTGGGAGGCTCACCTCAAGGCCGAGGGAAAAGTTGTGCGCCGCGGGCAGAGCTTGGGCTACGTCGAGTGCGAGATCACGGACGAACGCGGCCGGCTCGTTGCCAAGGCAGCGTCGACTTGCCTCGTGCTGAGAGGAGAGGATGCCAAGGGCCGCTAAGCCGAAGAGTTAGTCGAACACGCGAGTCGAAACCGTGACGGTGATTCACACGATTTTGTTCTCCCTGTTCTTCTAATTTTAGTTTCGCGTAAAGCCGAAGCAATCGGCCGCCAAGAACGAAAATGCCGAACGTGTTCGCAGCTGGCCATTGAGGTGGCTGCCAAATGCAGAGAGTGGGCATGAATCAGCACCAGCTAAATCAGGATGAGCTGTTGCGAATATCGAGAGCGATTGCCGATACGACGCGCTACGCGCTGCTGGAAAAAATCTATTTTGACCAGCAAATCACTGTGGGTGAATTATGCGCTGAATCTACAGTATCCGCTGCTACCGTGGCTCATCATATAAAGATCCTGAAGGACGCTGGTCTGATTCAGGTAAGGAGGCAAGGTCGGTACCGGTTACTTGTTGCCCGCGGAAATACGTGGGAGACGTATCTCGATTGCCTCGCGAATCTAGGCAAGGCCGTCCCTGTATGAGGTGCTCGCCGACGACATGACCCGACAGGTCAAGGCTGGACTGTCCGATCAAGAAGGCATTTACCTCAACTTCGATCCGGAGCGCGCTGCTGCGGCAGCGAGGTAAGCGCTCAGCATGCCGTTCAGCACCTTGGTCTTTGGTCTCAGGGACTACTACGCGCAGGCCGCATGAAAAGGAGAAGTCATACATGACTGTACTCGTAAGAATCTTTTTAGTTGCGATGTTGTTTTTCGCCTCAAAGGAGGGGCTTATGTCACAAACGAATCAGGAACAGAAAGTGCGGAATGTTGTGCTGGTCCACGGCGGTTTCGTGGACGGATCCGGATGGGAAGGCGTCTACAACGCCTTGAAGAGGAGCGGATACGCGGTGACAGTCGTTCAGAATGCGACGACATCGCTCGCCGACGACGTCGCCACCACTAAGCGCGCGATTTCTGAGCAGAACGGTCCGGTCATTCTAGTCGGCCACTCGTACGGTGGCGTTGTCATCACCGAAGCCGGCAATGATCCGAAGGTTGCTCGACTGGTGTATATCGCCGCCTTTGCGCCCGACAAGGGTGAGTCCGTATCCACGCTGATCAAAAATCCGCCGCCTGGCGCGCCGGTACCACCGATCATGCCGCCCGTGGACGGCTACTTACTACTCGACAAGGCCAAATTCCCCGCGTCGTTCGCCGGCGACGTGAGCCCGGAGAAGGCCGCATTCATGGCCGACTCGCAAGTGCCATGGGGTGTGAACGCGCTGAACGGCACGGTCAGTGAGCCGGCATGGAAAGCGAAACCTAGCTGGTACCTGCTTACGACCGAGGACAAGATGATTCCACCCGACGCCCAGCGGCAGATGGCGAAGCGCGCGGGTGCGATGATCGTCGAGGTCAAGGGCAGCCACTCGATCTATGTATCGCAGCCGCAAGCGGTGGCGACTCTGATCGAAAAAGCCGCCAAAGGCGCGCTGCTTGTAGCAGCACGCTAACTCGTGGAACGTGCGCCGGACCATTTCCCACGTGGAAATTCTCCGGCGCACTTAGTCGCCTTCGCCCTATCATTGCGGGAACGTGTCGGCCTCGGCCCGCACCAGCGGTTTCGCCTAGTGGGTGTCGGCCTCAGCAACTTCCGCGAGCCCGAGGATGCGGCTGCCCAGCCGGCTCCTTTTACTTAACGACAAACCGTTGTGGGTCAAGCGGTACGTACTTTGCTCGGTGACGGCGCGACAGCCTTGGTTCGTAGCAGTATTCGGAACGCCAAGCCATGGGTTATGAGAAGCATCGCGCTGATTACCGGCGGGCGCAGGGGTTCAAGAGCCTTGCGGTAAATGAGCGGCTCGCATTGCGGGACGGACACCGGCAATCCGGAAGTTGCGATTCTTCCGCGCGAATTCAGTCGAGCCTGCGATAGATTTTGAAGGGTTCTGAATTGCGCGATGGGACTATAATTCGGGAATGGCATCCGCAGGGCAGAGTACCGAGCAGGCTCGGCAGGCGCAAGACGTTGACGCCATTCCTACTCTGGCGTGGTCCGCTCGTCCCGACGGCTCCGCGGAATTCCTCAATCGGCGCTGGCTGGATTACACCGGCCTCTCTGCGGGAGAGGCTGCGGATTGGGGTTGGACTGTCGCGCTTCACGCAGAAGACCGGGCTCGGCTCATGGATTATTGGCGGCACCTACTGGCTTCTGGGGAGGCCGGTGAAATTGAAGCACGCCTGTGCCGGTACGACGGGGAATATCGATGGTTCTTGTTCCGAGCGGAGCCCGTGCGCGACAGTCACGGCAACATCTTCAAATGGTATGGCGCGAATACGGATATCGAGGATCGTAAGCGCGCCGAGGCACTACTAGCCGCAGAAAAGCGGACCTTGGAAATGATTGCCAGCGGGGCTTCTCTCGCAGCAATCTTGGAATCGTTGTGCGAGACGATTGATGGTCAGACTCGTAACATCAAGTCGGCAGTAATGCTGATGGACGCGGATTGCATGCACCTTCGGCACGCCGCTGGCCCTCGAGTTCCCAAGGGCTGGATTGATGCCATCACGCCGCTCAAGATTGGCCCTGCTATAGGTTCGTGTGGCTCTGCCGCATTTCTGAAGCAGCGGGTGATCGTTTCCGACATTGCGACCGACCCCTTATGGGTTGATTATCGTGACGCTGCTTTAAGTTACGGCTTGCGCGCCGCGTGGTCTCAGCCCCTACTCTCCAAAAACCAGCACGTGCTCGGCACCTTCGGAATGTACTATACGGAGCCCCGCACCCCTAGCGAGACTGACCTGCGACTGATCGAAGGCGCAGGTCACATAGCCGTAATTGCGATCGAGGGAGAGCGATCGCAGAAAGCATTGAGAAGCGCCCTTGAAGAGATCCGGACCTCGGAAGCGAAACTTCGGAAGATCATCGACGCAATCCCGACACTCGCGTGGTGTAGCTTGCCGGATGGGACAGGAGAATTTTGGAACCGGCGATGGCATGAATATACGGGCTTATCTCTTGAAGTGGTTCGCGGCTGGGGATGGCAGAAGGCCATTCACCCGGAGGACTTGAAGGAAATAACAGATAAGTGGCTCGGATTTCTGGCCGCTGGCCAGGCGGGCGAAGTCGAGGGAAGGCTGCGCCGATTCGACGGAGTGTATCGATGGTTCTTGTTTCGGGCCGAGCCACTGCGCGACGAATCGGGCAACATTGTCAACTGGTATGGAACGGATACGGACATCGATGACCTTAAGCGCGCCGAAGCTAAGCTCCGTAAGGATGAAGAAGAACTTCGGCGCATGACCGATGCGATTCCGCAAACCATCATCGTCTTGAATCCGGATGGGAAAGCCATTTATGCAAATCGCGTGGCGCTTGAGTACACCGGACTGTCTCTGGACGACGTGCAAACCGACGATTTTCGGGCGCGCGTTTTCCATCCCGACGACGTTCAGAGACTTCGCGAAGAACGTTACAAAGCTCTCTCCGACACCGCTCCCTTCGAAAACGAGGAACGGGCTCTGGGAAGGGATGGTAAGTATCGGTGGTTCCTGATCCGGTACAACCCGTTACTGGACGAGAGCGGAAAGGTCATTCGTTGGTATGCAACAGGGACGGACATCGACGACCGTAAACGCGCCGAAGACCGCCTGCGAAACGAAACCGTCGCGTTGCGAGAGCAAATCGATCGTGACTCGATGTTTGAGGACATAGTCGGCTCCTCGGAAGCGCTGCGTAAGGTGCTCCGCCAAGTCGACAAGGTGGCACATTCGGATTCCACCGTCCTGATTCTGGGCGAAACCGGCACGGGAAAGGAGTTGATTGCGCGCGCCATCCACAAGCGATCCAACCGCGGGGAACGGGCATTCATTGGTGTGAATTGCGCCGCAATCCCGGTATCGTTGATTGCTTCCGAGCTCTTCGGTCACGAGAAGGGCGCCTTTACGGGTGCGACGCAACGGCGCCCGGGGCGTTTTGAATCGGCGAACGGCGGGACGATTTTCCTGGACGAAGTAGGCGACTTGCCCCCGGAGATCCAGATCGCACTGTTACGAGTGCTGCAAGAACGTGAGATCGAACGGGTCGGCAGTAACAGGCCAATTCCCGTTGACGTAAGAGTGCTGGCGGCCACCCATCGTGATTTGAACACGCTCGTGGCTGAGGGTAAGTTCCGCCAAGATCTGTTATACAGACTGAATGTCGTGCCTATTGAGATGCCTTCGTTGCGCGATCGCGCACCAGACATTCCTTTGCTTGTCGAGTACTTCATTGATCGCTTCGGAAAAAAGGCCGGAAAGAAGTTCAGAACAATCGATAGAAAAACCCTCAAACTGTTCCAAGCGTACGGCTGGCCGGGCAACGTTCGTGAATTACAAAACGTGATTGAGAGAGCCGTGATCCTGAGCGAAGGTGACATTTTTTGCGTGGACGAGACATGGCTCAAACGGCAGGCGCCACAATTCGCTGGTCCGACAGCGGTACTCAATAGCGCGCTGCAACGGCAGGAAAAGGAAATGATTGAGGCTGCCCTGGCAGAAAGTGCGGGCCGTGTCTCCGGGCCAGGTGGTGCAGCAACCAAATTGGGGCTTCCAAGACCAACGCTTGACGCGAAAATCAGGCGATTGGGAATCAACAAATATCGGTTCAAAGTTCAACGGTCGAACTGATCCCTGCCTACCCGGCAATCCCATCGCGTTTGCTCACTAAACAGCATTTGCTCAAAACCGAGCATCGCCGGCGCTTCTAAGTCGCGTCCATGCAAGGAATTGTGAATGGCCCAGTCGTTGCATTCGTAAGAGTGTGCTTCGGACCAGAGACCATGACTCTGAAGATTGAACGGATTTCTGGTAAGCGCAGAACGCGGATTCGGCTGAGCGGGGCGTTTCGATCCGAGCACCTTGATCAGGTGAAGGCCGAGGTCGAGCGTGGCGGACCACTAGTAGATTTGGATTTGCAAGAGTTGGATCTCGTGGATGTCGAGGGTGTTCGCTTCCTCAACGCGTGCGAGGCGGAGGGGATCTCAGTGCTGCACTGCTCGCCCTATATCAGGGAATGGATGATCCGGGAACGAGGTCGGTCAAAAAGCACGGAACCATAAACGTAAGAAGGAACAGGCTCCTTTGGAAGATGAAGACGGCAAGCACTTATAGGACGGTGGAAGCGTCGGAACCGGGCGGACTCGCGGCACCATCGGCTGTACAAGAGGTGACGGGCACGAAGGAAGCTAGCTTAGTGGCAACAGCAAAGAGCGGAGAAACTGCGGCGCTCGACACGCTGTATCGAGCACACGCGGAAAAGCTCTTTCGCACTGTGCATCGCATAACTCGAAACCGTGAAGACGCCGAAGATGCGGTGCAGGACTCTCTCCTAAGGGCGTTCCTCCATCTCAAGAGCTTCGACGGACGATCCACTTTCTCTACCTGGCTGACACGCATTGGGATCAATTCGGCGCTGATGATCCTTCGGAAGAAGCGTAATTGGCGTGAAATTTCGGCGCACGGTCCGGGTGTAGACGAGACGCTGTGGGAAGTACCGGACTCTACCCCAAATCCCGAAAGACGGTGCGCAGAGCGAGAGCAGGGAAGAATTCTTAAAGACGCAATCAGAAACCTTCGCCCTACGATTCGCCGTGCTCTTGAGCTTCAAATATTGGAACACCGTTCGATGGAGGAAACGGCAGCACAGATCGGTATTTCGATTTCGGCTGCCAAGGCGCGGGTCTTTCACGCCAAAGCGGCCCTCCGCAAATCGAAAGTGCTGCGCAAGATCAACGAGCCCAGTTGGCATGGCCTCGAAATCAAGGGAGGGGAGTTATGAGTTCACCAGTTGTTTTGATTACGGGCGCACTGACAGGAATCGGTCGCGCCGCCGCAATAATCTTTGCGCGAGAAGGGGCACAAATTGTTGTGTCTGGGCGTCGAGACAAACAAGGACAAGAACTAGTCGCAGAGTTACAAGGGCTCGGAGCTGAGGCCATTTTTGTTCGTACTGACGTCCGCAAGGATGAGGACTTGCGTAACCTTGTGGATCAAACGGTCAAGCGTTTCGGACGTCTGGATGTTGCGGTCAATAATGCTGGAACCGAAGGCACACCCGGCCCGGTGGCGGATCAGACTGCAGAAACCTACGCCGCGACCTTCGACACAAACGTCCTAGGCACACTTCTCAGCATGAAGCACGAATTGAGGGTGATGCTGCCACAGGGGAATGGGAGCATCGTCAATGTCTCGTCGGCCTATGGAAGCGTCGGGGCTGCCGGAGCGTCCGTTTATGTGGCCAGCAAGCATGCGATAGAGGGCCTGACAAAATCCGCTGCGCTGGAAGTTGCCGGGACCGGAGTTCGGGTAAACGTAGTCGCTCCGGGCACTACGGATACGGGAATGCTCACACGCTTCACCAGTACAGATGAAAACAAATCGGCGCTGGTCTCGACAGTACCCGTCAAGCGTCTGGCAAAACCGGAGGAGATCGCTCACGTGATCGCCTTTGTTGCTTCGGCAAATGCTTCGTACATGACTGGCGCTTCCATCCCGGTGGACGGAGGAATGATCGCCGACTAAACCTCATCAAAGGCCGTCTCGATTGCGCGAGGTGCAGGCATGAATCAACACACAATGCATGTCAAGTGGAGGAAGGAGTCCAATGGCTAACGTGGTGAAGAAACACAGTATCTCTTTTGAGCTGGCACAGAAAATGGTGAATGCAGCAGTGGCTAAAGCCAGAGAACTTGGCGTCAGCGAGAACGTAACCATTCTCGATGATGGCGGCAATCTCAAGGCCTTTAGCCGGATGGATGGGGCCCCGGTTCCTACCATTGAGATGGCGCAGAATAAGGCCTATACAGCTCTGTTGGGCGTCTCCACGCAAGACTTCTTCAACTTTATCCAGGGCGACCCGTCGCTTTTAGCTGGCATCCCCACGCTTGCGCGTATGGCTGCGTGGGGAGGAGGGTTTCCCATTAAGGTGGACGGAGAAATTGTCGGGGCGATCGGTCTGAGCGGGGCGCCCACGGTGCAGAACGACGTCGACTGCGCGAGAGCAGCCCTTGCGGTTGTAACAGATGTGGTCGTGGCTGGCTAATTTGTAGGGCGAATGAGCGGATGAATTATGCAAGCCTTGGTATTACAGCGCCTGCCATCCTCAAACTCCTCATTCTGTCAGCACCGGACCGCGCAGCCCAGTTGATTAACATCATCCATCGCAACGAAAGAGGATCGGACAATGAGCACCTATACAGCAGTAACGGTTCCGACGCAGTTTGTTGAGGCTAACGGTATTCGCTTCGCTTATCGGCGCTGGGGCAAGCGAAGTGGTTTGCCCCTTGTCTTCAACCAGCACTTCACCGGAAATCTCGACAACTGGGATCCTGCGGTTCTGGACGGACTTGCCAAAGAGCGTGAGGTCATCCTCTTCAATAATGCGGGAGTCGCGAGTTCGACCGGTGAAGTGCCCACGACCTTTCCAGGCATGGCGAAGAATGCGGAAGCGTTCATCGGTGGTCTCGGGCTAACGAAGGTTGATCTTCTCGGTTTCTCGATCGGCGGAATGGTCGCGCAGCAGATCACGCTCGACCGTCCGGACCTGATTCGCAACCTCATCCTGGTCGGGACCGCCCCGCGTAACCATGACGCGGGAAATGGCCAGGGCCACATCACCCCGGAGACGGCGGCAATCTTTGGCGCGACCTACAACCCACCCGAAAACTTGTGGCTGAAAGTCTTCTTTACTGATTCGGAGAAGAGCCATGCGGCTGGCCGAGCCTTCCTGAAGCGTTACCTCTCACGGACTGAGAACCGCGATACGCCAATCAGCGACAAGGTTGCGCCAGCCCAGATTGCTGCCATCGGCGAGTGGGGCTCTCACACCGGAGAGCGCTTCGGGTACCTGAAAAACATCCAGCAGCCGACCCTGGTGGTGAACGGAAATCACGACGTCATCGTCTACACCGTGAATTCACTCTATCTGATTCAAAACATGCCAAATGCCAAGCTGATTCTCTATCCCGACGCTAACCATGGATCTTGGTACGAGCATCACGAGGATTTTGTTTTTGAAACAAATCGGTTTCTGGATGAAAGCGACAGTATTGCGACGGTCACCAGTAGCGCGGCAGCCGACTGATGTTCGGATGTCGGCTCGGACAAAAAGATAAGGAGTAAGAATGGTTCAGCACAACAAAACTGCGCTGGTGACGGGAGCTTCCCGCGGAATTGGACGAGCCACTGCGTTGGCACTTGCTGAGACGGGCGCACATGTATTGGTTCACTACGGCCGCTCCGCCCGGGAAGCCCAATCTGTGGTCGAGAGTATTCACTCCAATGGAGGCCGCGCCGACGCAATAAGGGCAGACCTGGGAAATCCAGAGGGAGCAACCCTACTGGCAAAGGAAGTTCTATCCATCGTCGGCAAGCAATTGGATGTGCTCGTGTCCAACGCTGGTACCTCGAAGGCTGCAACGATCAGAGATCACACCGTAGAAGATTTTGACAATCTCTTTGCAACGAATGTGCGAAGTGATCTCTTCGGTCGGGGCGCACGCCGTAGTTGGGAAGCCCAGCTTGGATAGCCCTTCGATCCTTGCCTACGCCTCGACCAAAGGCGCATTGGAGACTCTTGTCAAGAACTGGGCTGCCATTCTTGGGCCCCGAGGTATCCGGGTGAATGCAGTCGCGCCCGGTGTAATCGATACGGACATGTCGAACTTCACTAAGACTGAAGCAGGTCGCGAGGCTGCTCTTGGGATGCAAGCACTAAAGCGAATCGGCAAGCCGGAGGACGTGGCGGATGTAGTCGCGTTCTTGGCTTCGGACAAGGCGCGCTGGATCACCGGTGCCAGTATCCCTGTGGACGGTGGATCAAAGCTTTAGGAGGAGGCTGACGTAGCAATGAATCGTACAGTTGAGTCGAAAAACAAATCGCTGGTGCTGGAAGCGTTCGATACGTTGTTCAACAAGCGTAACTACGCCGCTGCCGAGAAGTTTTGGTCACCTCACTACATTCAACACAGCGCGCACATTGCTCCCGGTCGTGAGGGCCTGTTTGATCTCATCAAGAGCCTTCCGCCAACTCTCAAATATGAGCATGGAACGATTGTGGGTGAAGGGGATTTCGTCATCGTGCACGGACGATTTTCGAACTTCGGCCTCCCTGTGAACTGGATTGCGGCGGACATCGTTCGCATCAAAGATGGCGTTCTGGTCGAGCATTGGGATGTGATCCAAGACGAGGCCACACAAGAACAATCAAAGAGTGGTCAGCCAATGTTCGGCCGCGCGTTCGCGACCTATGCGAGTGCCCGATAAAAAACAGATACGTCGCATTGTCTTAGAGGAGGCTCAACCACATGAGAGCGGACATTGTAGCTGGCGCAGTATTTCCCGATTATGAGCTGACCGATCACGCGGGCAAACGTCGGAAGCTTTCCGATCTTCAGGGGCCAGATCCGATGGTTCTAGTGCTTAGCCGGGGAGGATTCTGCCCGAAGGATCGGCGCCAGGCCGAGGGTCTGGTCCAACTTCATCACGAGATGGAAGTCGGTTACTCCAGGCTCGTCACCATCAGTACCGACAACATGCTTCTGACGAATGAGTACCGCGACGGCGTCGGCGCTCATTGGACCTTTTTATCCGATCCGGGACGAAAGGTTCAGAAGGATCTCGACATCGCCGAGTATACGGATCCCGAGCACAATCCGATGATCCCCCATGTCATCGTCCTCGAACCTGGTCTCGTTATATTCAAAATCTACAACGGCTACTGGTTTTTTGGCCGACCGACCATTGAAGAGCTTCGGCAAGACTTGCGTGCGGTCTTGAAGAAATGCCGTCCGGACTGGGACATCACTAGGCCGGAGCTGAAAGCCGCTTGGGAACAGGGTCAACGTGATCGCTTTTATCCCTATGGGAAGACGGTCTCGCAGGTGTTTCGCGACGGTAGAGGATTTTGACAGCCTCTTTGCGACAAACCAAAGCCTACGGGCAAGTGTTTCGGGAGCAGGAGTAAACGGCGACAGAGCTCCTCAATGAATGAAGAAGCTGTTCTATACACTCATACTAAAGCTTTTTACCGAGCTCTGAAGGCGCAAGATTTCGATTCCTTGCGCAAACTCTGCGCGAATGTCTTCTCCAGGTGCTCGATGAAAATGCGTACTTTGGTGGATAGTCGGCGGCTAGCCCTCCGCGGAACTGTGGATTCACAACTGGCGGACCACCTTCATGAAGTCGTCGACTTTTCGGTTCATGGCCGCCTTGCCGACGTTCAGGTGCTGCTCCATGGTGATGCCGGTAAAGAAGGTCAAGATCATCTCGGCGAGCACAGTCGGTTTCATGGTGGGTTTCTCGGCTTCGACATTTCTCGCGATCAGATCTTTGAGAAAGGCGCGGCCCTTGGAAACGATTTCCTGCGCCGCGTGTGGGAGCACCGCAAACTGGTTCATGGAATTGACCGAGAAGCAACCCTTCTGACCCTCCAGGTTGCAGGGCCCGAGTTTCAGAAAGCGCTCGATGTTATTCCAGCCGAGCGGCTTGGCGGTCAGCAATTCTTCCTCCTGCCGCTTTCTCAAGTAGTGCCGCAAACTCTCCAAATACAGGTCTCCCTTGTCCGCGAACTCGGCATAGAGGCCGGACTTGTTTACGCCCGTAGCCTTTTCCAAGTCCTGAAGGCTGGTATCCGCGAAGCCGTGTTTCCAGAAGACAGGCAGCGCCTTCTCCAAAACGCCTTCCCTGCTGAAGTTCTTCGGTCGCCCCATGGCCTTTATTATGACGTATTGAACTGTTCGGTGCAATATGCGTGTAACCCTAACGGATTTCGCGCATCATAGTGAACTGGGCGGTTCATAATAACGCAGCATTGGAATCGAGCGGATGCGTTCGGACCCGTTTGACGGAAAGGAAACAATCCATGATTCTCACAGGAAACACGATTTTCATCACAGGTGGTGGTTCGGGGATCGGACGTGGCCTCGCGGAGGCGCTGCACAAACGCGGGAACCTGATCATCATTTCCGGTCGCCGGAAATCGTATCTCGAAGCAACGACGAAGGCGAATCCCGGAATGGTCTCGGTCGAGCTGGACCTTCAAGACCCGAAGAGCATCGCATCGGTAGCAAAGAAGCTCATCGCGCAGTATCCGAAGCTCAACGTCCTGATCAACAACGCCGGTATCATGCAAATTGACGATGCGGCGGGCGTCATCGACGAGGCTCTGCTGGTCTCCACCGTCAACACCAATCTACTCGGGACCATCCGAGTGACCTCGGCTCTCATCGAACACCTGAAGAAGCAACCGTCGGCAACGATCATCTACAACACTTCGGTGCTCGGATATGTTCCGTTGGCCATCACCGCCGTGTACTCATCGACGAAAGCAGCGTTGCATTCCTACGTTCTTTCGCAACGCTACAAACTCAAGAGCACGACAGTCCGCGTACTTGAGATCGCTCCCCCCTGGGTCCAGACCGACCTGATGGGCAGCAACAATGGACCGCGGGCGATGTCGCTTGCCGAATTCATCCAGGAGACCATCGACGTTCTTGGGACGGATGCACAGGAAGTCCTGGTGGAGCGGGCGAAACCTCTCCGCAACAACCCGGGTCCGAACGAAGGCGTGCTCGTCACGCAGTTCAACGATTCGATGTCGCAGCCACAGCCCCGAACGAAGACTGCTGGTTGACTTTGGACTGAAACGCGGAATGGTTACGCGGACGATCAACGGAGGTAGTGATATGAGGTCACCAGTTGTTAGGAGTAGAAACGTGCTTAAGAAAAATTCGATACGCTTTGCTGCCACTCTTCTGGCAGGGCTGGCCAGCTTTGTCGGCGGTCCGAACTCAGCTCTGGCTGCTGCAGCGCAGCATCATGATCAGGTGCCGGGCTTCTACCGACTGAAAGTCGGCGACCTCGAAGTGACGGCCCTATACGATGGTACCGGCGTATTCGATCAGCAGTGGCTGAACGGAACGAAGGGGACGATGGAGGGTGTTGTAAAGGCACTGCACGAAGATCCGCACACGCTGGATGTTGTTGATATGGGCTTCCTGGTCAACACGGGCAAGCAACTAATCCTGGTCGATGCGGGCGCCGGCACCTGGTGGGGTGGCGGAGCTCTTGGACGCCTAGCGGGCAGCCTCCGCAGCGCAGGCTACACACCGGAAGAAGTCGACATCGTTTTACTCACGCACCTCCATTCCGACCACGTCGGCGGCCTCACAACGCAGGACGGAAAGCGGGTCTTTCCCAATGCCGATGTTTACGTCGCGAAGGCCGAAAGCGACTTTTGGTTGTCGCCGGAAATCGCTGCTAAGGCGTCGAAGGATGCGCAGCCGTTCTTCCAGAGTGCGCAAGCCATTGCAGCGCCGTATATCACGGCCGGCCCGTTCTTCCAGAGTGCGCAAGCCATTGCAGCGCCGTATATCACGGCCGGCAAATGGCACACGTTTAATGGTTCCGAATCGATCGTCGACGGCATGCAACTCGTCCCGCTGCCTGGTCATACCCCGGGACATACCGGCTATGAATTTTCGTCGAAGGGACAAAAAATCCTGTTTTGGGGCGACATCGTCCATGTACAGAGGGTTCAGCTCCAGCATCCCGAGGTCACCGCGATTTTCGACATCGACCAGACTGCGGCTGCGGCAACGCGGAATCAATTGCTGGCTAGGCTCGCGAGAGAGAATGTTTTGATCGCGACGCCGCATACGTCCTTATTTCCTGCCCTGGGTCGCTTGCACAAGGAGGGGAGTGGGTATAGCTGGGTGCCGGTGGTATTTACCGATCAATGGGACGAGAGGTAGCAAGGCGACCAAACTTCAGCAGAGTACAGCGAACCAAAATTCTGATCTTTGAGCCAAGTCGTAGGCTGTTGCTTTAGAAAAGGAGCAAATATGCGCGCCGAAAAGGCCATCATGACTTCAAGACGGGAGTTCCTATCGAATGCTCTCAGCATCGCTTTGGTAACGGCGTCGCCTTGGCCAATCGGAGCTGGCCAAGCCCGTTCGATGAACGGACAATCCGACAGCAGTAGCTCCAAATCCGGGCGTACGACTAAAAAAATGTCACTGAAGTGGGATGTGTTCCTGGCGCCCAGTATACCTGCCATCACCAGCGATCTGCCCCCAGGCGAAAAACAGCGGCCCTGGCCGCGTATTTCGTCAACTCTTGTTTCTGGGGAGCGGGACGCTGTCCTGGTCGACGCCCCTATTACCCTCGAGCAGGCGCGCGCCTTGGCGAATTGGATTGCGGCCAGCGGAAAGAATCTGACGACGATCTACGCTACCCATGGCCACGGCGATCATTTCTTTGGCGCCACTACAGTTCTGGAGCGATTTCCAAATGCCCGTTTCGTCGCGCGGCCAGAAGTGATTAAGATCATGCGCCAGCAAGCATCGCCAGAGTTTCTGGCTACGTTTTGGAATCCGCGCTTTCCCGACCAGATTTCCAGCCAGCTTGCAATCGCCGAAGACTTGACTGGAAACGTCATTGACTTAGAAGGCCAGGATTTAGTCAGTGTGCCGCTCGGCTTCACCGATACTGCCGGTACAACCTGCCTTCATGTTCCGTCGATAGGTTTGATCGTGGCCGGTGATGCCGCCTACAACGGCGTTCACTTACATCTGTCAGAGTCGCCTGATCAACAGAAACGCCAGGAGTGGATTGCTGCTCTCGACAAAATGGAGTCGCTTAAGCCGCGCGTCGTCATTGCCGGACATAAGCGTGTCGGGAACAGTGACAGCCCTAAGATCCTCGGCGAAACGCGGAGATATATCCTCGATTTCGAGCGCCTCGCAATGCAGACGACGACCGCGCGGGAACTCTATGACCAAATGCTCCAGCTCTACCCTGACTGGGGCAATCCAGGTGCGCTCTGGACTTCAGCGCGCGCCGTCAAACCATGATTTGACCAGGGTGAGCAAACGCAGAACGCCGGGTGAAGGATGGGACAAATATTATGCGGGCAATGAGGGCAGAAGGATTCAGCGGCTACAAGGATTTGAAGCTGGTGGACATTCCAAAACCGGCGGTCTCGGATGGACGAGTACTGGTAAGAATCACAGCGGCGGGGGTCACGCCATTAGAGCACACCATTCTGTCGGGGGGATACCCACGAGCCAAAGCACCGCTGGTCTTGGGAGGAGAGGGAGCAGGCGCAGTGGAGGAGGGAGGGGGAACGGCCTTTCCTGCCGGTTCGCGTGTGATGTTTACGGGCCCGTACGGCGTTTCAGAGAACGGAACCTACAGTGAGTGGCTTGCAGTCCGCAAAGAGAACCTTTGCTTGATTCCGGACAACATCAACGATCTTTCGGCGGCGGGTGTTCCCGTTGCGTATCTAACCGCACAAATGACACTGAGCTTCGCGGGATTTGCAAAAGGCAAGACGGTGCTGTCGCCCGCGATTGGGGGGTCGGTCGGAAATGCAGTCCTCAGTTGGCTAGAGCGCAGGGGGCGAAGCATGCCATATCAACGACAACCAATCATGCGAAGGCGCAACAAGCACGCTCTGTGGGTTTCGACGAGGTGATCGACCTTTCTGTGGAGAAGCTTAGCGACGGCGTCCGTCGGATCACGGAAGGTTATGGCGCCGACATCGTGATCGACGCAATCGGCGGAGAAATCTTGAGCGAGGCTCTTGGCACGCTCGCGCTCGGAGGAAGTCTGACTACATTGGGTTACTCCGCAGGCCGCAAGGCAACCATCGACGTCACGGAACTGATCTGGAAACGCGCGAGTATGAAGAGCTTCTCCCTGTTCGCACAACCTGCGGGAGCATGGAGCGCCGCATGGAGCGTCATTATTCCATTGCTTCAATCCGGCGCGGTCAAGCCCATCGTGGCAAAGACGCTCCCGCTGGCTGAAGCGGCGGATGCTCTGCGCTACCTCATTGAGGGCCGCCCCTTCGGTCGGGTGGTCCTCACGATCTGACAGCCTTTGAACCGAGCCTTCGTCGCGGGATACGAAGGGCCAAATCATTCACCGCGGGATGGATGCCAATGAACAGGTACCAGATCGCTGTTCTGGACGATTACCAAAATGTCGCGCTTGAGAGTGCCGATTGGTCGGTGCTCCGCGATCGAGCGAACATCGCCGTATTTCAGGACCACCTCGCCGATCCGGATGCCGTGATTGAGCGGTTGCTGCCTTTTGATGTCGTTTGTGTTATGCGCGAGCGGACCCCGCTGCCCCGTAACGTCATTGAGCGCCTTCCCAATCTCAAGCTCATTGCCTCGACGGGATCTGGAAACGCGACGATCGATGTCGCCGCCGCGGGCGATCATGGGATCGCAGTGGTTCACACGGGGTATAGGTCGGACCCAACGATCGAATTTACCTGGGCGCTGATCTTGGCCTCCGCGCGACATATCGTGACGGAGAGCAACTCCGTCCGATCCGGCGGGTGGCAGCAAACAGTGGGTACGGATCTCCGTGGAGAGACCCTGGGCGTTCTGGGACTTGGGCGGGTTGGATCACAGGTCGCGCGGATTGGGAGTTCTTTTGGAATGAATCTGATCGCTTGGAGCCAGAACATGACGCACGAGGCCGCCAAAGCAGCGGGCGCAATCCTGGTTTTCAAGGACCAGCTGTTCGAGCGGGCCGACATCCTGACGATCCATTTGGTGTTGAGCAGCCGTACGCGCGGCCTTGTAGGGCCCGCAGAGCTGGACAGAATGAAGCCAACGGCCCGGTTGATCAACGCGTCGCGCGGGCCGATCGTCGACGAGCAAGCTTTGATCACGGTATTGAAGAACAAGCAAATCGCCGGCGCGGCGATCGACGTATTCGACATTGAGCCGCTGCCTCCGTCTCACCCCTTCCGGACGCTGGACAACGTACTGGCAACGCCGCATATCGGCTACGTATCGCATGGCCTTTACAAGACGTTCTACGAGGATACCGTCTCGAATATTCGGAAGTGGCTTGATATGAATATCCCGCCCCCTTGCAGATAGTCGCAGCTTGATGTCACGTAACTCGAATTCGCAGAGGGAGATAAAAGTGGTCGGCCCTGCCTTCGATTTCGCGCTCTCTTGCGATCTTCGTATTGCCGAGGATGGCGACTACCTGATCGGGTTGCCGGAGGCAGACCTTGGTCTCCTTCCCGGTGCCGGCGGCACGCAAAGGCTGCCGCGCACCATCGGAACACCGGCTGCACTCATGCACATCCTCATGGGTCAGCCACTGAATCCGCGTGAAGCCGAAAGGAAGGGGCTGGTGCACGAAACGGTCAGCGGCAAGGCTCTCGATCGCGCAATGGAGATTGCGCGGCGCCTGTCGTCGCATACGCCGGAATCGCTCGCCTACATTAAACGTCTCGTTCGCAACGCCACGGAGACGCCGCTGGCGCAAGGCCTTGCGCTTGAACGAAATCTCTTCTTGAAATTATGCGTCAGCGAGTCTGCACTCGCGCGCATGCGTTCCTATGAAGGGAAGAAGATCGCCTCGCCGTCCCGCGGTTTCGAGGTCTAAGAAGGGAGAAACAGATGGCTAATACTAATTCTGCGGCGCACGTGCGGGTGATCGAGGAAACGCCTGCGTACTGGAGGGTTGTGTTCGATTACCCGCCTTTCAACATCGTAGACGCCAGCATATTCGAAGCCCTACAGGATCTGCTCGCGCGAA